>ERZ1066115.28-NODE-28-length-60993-cov-18.351948_pt1 | contig 60993 bp, 56 predicted proteins | sample MGYA00382762_ERZ1066115 | MGnify/ENA primary metagenome ERZ1066115 (study PRJEB33369, sample SAMEA5778345) | biofilm metagenome | biome: Industrial cooling water; feature: Water cooling tower basin; material: Biofilm | place: United Arab Emirates | collected... | reverse complement strand
GCTGGCCGCCTCGGCGGCCATCGACCAGTGGGGCTTCTTCGGCATGGCCAAGCGGAGAGGACGTCGCCGAAGGGCCCGCGGGTTCCCAGACATAGAGTGAGGCCTCAGCCGGCCGCTCGGTAAAGCCCTCGCCGCGCTTCTTCGGCACGAGGCGGGCCGGCCGGCGCTCCGCTCGATAGAGCGCGCCGCCGGCTCCGAGCCGGAACTCGAACTCGACCCCCGCCTCGTCGGACTCGGCCGCGAAATGGGATATCAGCTCGGCCGCCTGCCGCGTGCCGGGCAGCTCGCCGTAGAGCGCGTAGGCCATCGATTCGAAGATCGTCGTCTTGCCCGAGCCCGTGGGGCCGCAGACCAGGAAGAACTCGCCGAGCCGGCTAAAGTCCAACTCGACGCGGCCCGAGAACGAACCGAGATTTTTGATGACCAGCTTAATCGGCTTCATCGCGAACCTCCGCGAGCAGCTCCGAGAAGAGACGCGCCTCCTCTTCGCCGGGCGCGCCATCCCGCATCGCCGCGTAGAACGCGCTAAAATCGTCCAGCGGATCGCGGCGCGCGGCGGCCGCCCCTACCCCTCCGGCCGGCGGCGCGGCGACCGAGCCCTCGCCCGTCGCCTCCGCCCCGTCCCCGTCGCCGCCCAGGCGCAAGGCCAAGGCGTAGGGAAAGCGCGACCTCAGGGCCTCCATCGGATTGAGCTCGCCCTCGCCGTCGACGAGCGTAGCCTCGATATAATCGCCTTCGTAGGCGGCGAAACGCGGCTCGGCCAGGAGCTCGCGGAGCCGACCCCGTATCCTGGAAAGACGCCGTAGGGGCGCTACGGGCAAAAAGCGCAGGTCGACCCGGGCCGGCTCGGTCGCCGCGGCTTGGGTCGCCGAGCCGCCATCCTCCGAGCCGCCGCCCGCGAGGCCGCTCCCCGCCGAGCCGAGCTCCACGATCAGGAAGCCCCGCTCGCCCGCCTGGTCGGCGAACGAATAGTGAAGGAGCGAACCGGGATAGCGTCCCCGCGCGCCGGCGGCCTGCGGTCGGTGCAGGTGGCCCAAGGCCGCGTAGTCGAAGCTATTAAATAGCGAGGCGTCCACGAGCTCGGTCGCGCCCAGGAAGGGCCGCTCGGAATCGGAGCCCGAGCAACCTGCCGCGTAGGCGTGCGCCACGAGCAGCTCGTACGGGCGCGCCGGGCCGCTGGCGGGCGGGCCGCCGCCGGGGCCTGGGTCGCCGGCGACAATACCGGCAACCGACCCGCTTTCCGCGGCGCCCGCATCCGCCGAGCGCGCGCGCTCGATGCGCCGCAGCGCTTCCTTGAACAGCGCCTCTTGGCTGCGGAGCGGCGACGGCGACGAAACTGCGCCCGAATCGCACTCGCCGCGATCGTCGCCGTGAGCAGGTCCGCCGCCGTGAGCAGGTCCGCCGCCGGGAACTTCGTCGCCGCCGGGGATCTCAGCTCCGCCGGGATTCCGGCCATCCGCGGCGAAGGCGGGACCTTCGCCGACCGGTTTTGAGTTATCGTCCAAAGCCCCCGGCGATAGGAAAGGGATAGCCCAAATACGCAAGGCCTCGCCGGCGCGTTCGATCACCACGGGTCGGTCGCAGAGCGATGCCTCGGCGCGCAGGTACACCCCGCGGGCCGCCAGGACGCCGGAAAGATATCCCAGGCGTTGCGCCGAGTCATGGTTGCCCGGGATAGCGACGACCGCCAGGTCCTCGTCGATCCCTTTCAGCGCCGCGATGAACTCGTTAAACAGGACTATGGCCTCCACCGGCGGCACCGCGCGGTCGAATACGTCGCCGGCCAGGATGACCGCGGCCGGCCGCTCGGCTCGCGCGGCGGCCGCTACCTGGGCCAGGGCGTGCCGCTGATCGTCATAGAGCTCGCGGCCGTGCAAGGCCTTACCCAGATGCAGGTCGGCCAGATGGAATAGCTTCATGCCGCCCATAGTGCCGCGCCCGAGGCCCGGCGCGCAAGGCGCAACGCGCAACGCACGGCGTCCGGCGTCCGGCGCATCGCGGCGCGGCGCAAGGCAAGCGCCGGTAATAATCCGCCGTATTCCCCTTCGTCGAGTCTAGCGAGTTACCCAATCTTGCCTTTACACATAACAATGTGTAAGCTTAATTATAGTATGAGGAGGTCCCGCTATGGCCACTAACTTAGCGCTCGATGATGCCCTTATTGAAAAGGCTCGGAGCGTCTCCGGCTTAAAAACCAAACGCGAGACGGTAACGCTAGCGCTTGAGGAATTCATACGCCGTCGACAGATGAGCTCGATCGCGGCCCTCTTCGGGACGGTCGTCTATGAACCCGATTACGACTACAAGGCCGCCAGGCGTTAAGCCATGGAGTCGGCCCTCGTCGATACTTCAATCTGGTCTCTGGCGCTCCGAACCCGCGATCCAGCCGATTACTTACGGCCTTGGCTTGCGCTCTTTACGGAGCTATTACTCGAGCTTCGCGTGGCTATTATCGGCCCCGTACGCCAAGAGATACTGTCGGGGATTAGGGAGGAAGGCAAGTTCGAGACGCTCAAGGCCGCGCTTTCGCCCTTGCCCGATTTAGCGCTTTGCCAGGAGGACTTCGAAACGGCGGCCGCGTTCTTCAATCGCGCCAGAAGCCGGGGCATCCAAGGCTCCCATGCCGACTTCCTCATTTGCGCGGTCGCCGCCTCGCGCTCGCTTCCCATCCTAAGCCTAGATGACGATTTTAAACGCTACGCGACGATCCTGCCGGTCCGTTTAATCGGACCGGCTCCGCGGCCCGCCTAGTTCCCCGCCAGCCGCCTGTTGATCGCCGCGGCGGCGCGCCGCCCCTCGCCCATGGCCAGGATCACCGTGGCCGCGCCTAAGACGATGTCGCCCCCGGCGTAGACCCCGTCGATGCTCGTCATGCCGTCCTCGTCCACCAGGATGCGCCCGTGATCGTCGGTCTTCAGGCCCGGCGTGGTCTGCGGTATGAGCGGGCTGGAGCCGTTGCCGATGGCCACGATCACCGCGCCTACGGCCAGCTCGGCCTCGCTACCGGGGATCAGCACCGGGCGGCGGCGGCCGGAGGCGTCGGGCTCCCCCAGCTCGTAGCGCACGGTCGTAAGCGCGCGCACGCGGCCGCGCTCGTCGCCCAGGATGGCCGAGGCGTTCTCTAGGAAGCGGAACTCGATCCCCTCCTCCATGGCGTGCTCCACCTCCTCCGCGCGGGCGGGCATCTCGGCGCGGGTGCGGCGGTAGACCACGTAGACCTTCTCGGCGCCCAGGCGCAGGGCCGTGCGCGCCGCGTCCATGGCCACGTTGCCGCCGCCCAAGACCGCCACCGTTTCCGCGTCGTAGATCGGCGTGGCCGCCTGGCCGCGCTCGTAGGCCTTCATCAGGTTGGAGCGCGTCAGGTACTCGTTGGCGCTGAACACGCCCACCAGGTTCTCCCCCGGGATATTCATGAAGGTCGGGAGCCCGGCGCCCGAGCCTATGAAGGCCGCGTCGAAGCCGTCCTTCTCTATAAAGTCGATGAGCCTACGCGTGCGGCCCACCAGGAAATTCGTCTCGATGGTCACGCCCATGGCCCTAAGGCCGTTGAGCTCGTCGTCAACGATGGCCTTGGGCAGGCGGAACTCGGGAATGCCGTAGACCAACACCCCGCCGGGCCGATGGAAGGCCTCGAACACGGTGACCGCGTGCCCCGCCTTGCGCAGGTCCGCCGCGCAGCTCACCGCCGCCGGCCCCGAGCCTATCACCGCCACGCGCCTGCCCGTGTCGGGGGCGTAGGCCGGCTTCGGCCGCGCGCCCGAGAGCCGCTCCAAGTCCGCCACGTAGCGCTCCACCCGGCCTATGGATACCGCCTTGTCCACGGACTTAAGGCTCTTACCCACCGTGCAGGGCGCCTGGCACTGGCTCTCCTGCGGACAGACCCGGCCGCAGACCGCCGGTAGTAGGCTAGATTCTTTTATAACCGCCAAGGACGCGGTAAAGTCCCCTTCGGCCGCCAGCTTTAGGAAGCGGGGTATATCGATGCCCACCGGGCAGCCGGCCACGCAGGGCGCCGTCTTGCAGCCCAGGCAACGCAGGGCCTCTACCCGCGCCTGCTCCGCCGAATAGCCCAAGGCCACCTCGGCCATGTTCTTAACGCGCTCGGCCGGGTCCTGGGCGGGCATTTCTTGCGCCGGTATGGCCAGGCGCTCCTTCACGGAAAGCTCACGCCCTTCCAGGTTGTTTAGGAGCTCGGCCGCCCGGGCCTTCAGGGTATCGGGGCTCGTATGCATCACTTCACCTCTTCGGGTATGCCCAGCTGCAGGTGGCAGCGGTGGTGGCTGTCCTTCTCCTGGTCCTTGTAGGCGCCCAGGCGCAGCATCAGGTTGTCGAAGTCTACCAGGTGGCCGTCGAACTCCGGGCCGTCCACGCAGACGAAGCGCGTACGCCCGCCCACCGTCACGCGGCAGCCGCCGCACATGCCCGTGCCGTCTATCATGATGCTGTTCAAGGACACCACCGTGGGCACGCCGAAAGGCCGCGTCGTCTCGGCGCAGAATTTCATCATGATGGGCGGGCCTATGGCCACCACCAGGTCCGGCCGCTCGGGCCCCTCGCAGGCCTCCTTCAAGGGCGCCGTCACCAGGGCCTTACGACCGTAGCTCCCGTCGTCGGTCACCACCGTCACCTTGTCGGAGATGCGGCGCATCTCCTGTTCCATGATCACCAAGTCCTTGTTCCTAGCGCCGATGACGATGGATACCTCGTTGCCCGCGGCCGCCATGGCCTGGGCTATGGGATGCATGGGAGCCACGCCTATGCCGCCGCCCACGCAGAGCACGCGGCCGAAGCGCTCGATATGCGTAGGCTGGCCCAGCGGCCCCAGGACCGCGGCGATCTCGTCGCCCGGCTCCATGTCGGCCAGGCGGTGCGTGGTGGCCCCCACCGCCTGAAAGACGATAGTGATCGTGCCGCGTTCGGGGTCGGCGTCCGCGATGGTCAGGGGGATGCGCTCGCCGGCCGCCACGTCCAGCTGTACGATCAGGAATTGCCCCGCCTTGCGCTCGCGCGCGATCAGGGGAGCCTCGAAGCTCATGCGGTACACGTCGGCCGACAGCCTAGCCTTCTCCACGATGCGGTTCATGCCACCTCCTGCGGGAAAAAGAAAACGGGCGGCACAAGGATACCCCCATGCCGCCCGTTTACACAAGGCGAAAAATCGTCATAAGCCGGCGGCGGGGAGCCCGCCGACGCTTTAGCTCACGCCGACGCTTTAGCTCACGCCGGCGCTTAAGCTCCCGCCATCGGCATAACGCGGATCGTAGACCTCATATCCGCGGCCGGGCAGAATCAAGTTAGCGCCCGTCGGGGCGGCGACCAGGCAGCGGACCCGGCTTTCGGCCGCTCTCGCCGCCGCCAGCGTCTCGGCGAGGGCGGGCCCGGCCAAGCGCTCAGGACGTATGCGTTCGCTATGCTTGGCCTCGATAAGCCGTAGGGCGCCGCCGTCGATGGCGATAAAATCGACCTCCGCCCCGCCGTGATCGCGGTAGAAAAAGAGTTCGCGTCCAGGCCGAAAACCGCCTTCTTTAATCAGCTCGAGGAAGACCAGATGTTCCCAGAGCCGCCCCCGGTGCCCGCCGGAGTCAATGAGCTTCCCGTCGCGCAGGCCCAGTAACGCGCAGAGCAGGCCTAGATCGGCGAAGTATAGCTTCGGCGTCTTCACCAAGCGCTTACCGACGTTCGCGAAATACGGGGGCAATAGGTAGCAGAGACCGGAAAGCTCGAGAGCCGCCACCCAGGATTTTATCGTATTCACGCTGACCCCGACGCCGTTGGCCAGATCCGAGTAATTCAAGAGCTCGCCGGCCCGCGCCGCCGCCGCGCCGAGGAAGCGGCGGAAGTCCAGGAGATTCTTCACGTTGACTAGGGCCTTAAGGTCTCGCTCTACGTAGGTACGGATGTAGTCTTCGAACCATGACGAAGCTTCGACGTCGCGCTCAGCCCAAAGCTCCGGGTATCCGCCGCGCAGGTACAGCTCGTCGCCGATCTCAGCGGCCTGAAAGCCGGCCCTCCTGAGCTCGGCGGCCGAAAGGCTCGAGAGCTCCAAGATAGATATACGACCGGCCAAGCTCTCGCCCGCGCCGCGCATAAGCTCGAAACGTTGACTACCGGTTAATAGCCAACGCCCAAAGGAACCGCGCTCCGCATCGACGCGCGCCTTGATGGCCCGCAGCACGGCGGGGGCGTACTGAACCTCGTCGATGACGGTCGGCCCCTCCAGCCGGGCGACGAACTCCTCCGGCGCCTCCTCAGCGGAAGCGGCCAGGAGCATGCTATCGAAACTCAGATACGCGTGCCCTGGGAAGCTCCTGCGCAAGAGGGTCGTCTTACCAACCTGCCGAGGCCCGGTGACGAGCACGACCGGCCGCGTCCTAGCCGCCTCTAATAAGGACGGGGCAATCTTTCGATCTATGAACATAATAACGATTATATGCACCAGGATTGCATATTTTCAAGAGCTAGGTAAACAAGCCGCTATGCGCTATGCTCATACCATGAGCCGCCATGCCCCGGCTATCGCCGGCAAGACCGTCCTGTCCGCCCCGCTCGGCCCGGCCGTCACGCTCGCCCTGGCCGCGATCGCTACGCTCGCCGGCGGTTGCGCCGGGCTCCCCGGCCGCCATGTCGCGGCCCAGGCGGCCGCCCCGGGCGCCGCGCTCCTCCTGGCGCCCGGCGAGCCCCCGCCGGCGGGCTACCTACGCGGCCCCCAGGCCGGCCTACCGGCCCTGGCGCCCTACCTGGCCCTGCCGGCGGCCGAGGGCTACGAGCCCGTCGCCGTCACCAGCGCCCAAGAGCGCATCGTAGCCGGCGGCCGTAGCCTCGTAGGCAAGCGCCCCATCGTCGTGGACGGCGTGACCTATCCCGACGACTGCACCGGCGTGGCGCGGGCCGCCTACGCCTACGCCGGCATCGACCTAGCCGCAGCCTTTAGCCGCTACGACGGCAACGGCGTCCGGCGCATCTACCTTACGGCCAAGGACGCGGGGCTCCTGTACGCCGCGCGCTACCCGGCGCCCGGCGACTTAGTCTTCTGGGATAACACCTACGACATGAACGGCAACGGCAAGGCGGACGACGAGTACACCCACGTAGGCGTGGTGCTCTCCGTGGCGCCCGACGGCGGCGCGGAGTACCTGCACCACCACTACCGCCTGGGCCCCGTCATCGAGCGCATGAACCTAGCCCGCCCGGACGACCAAGGCGAGCACCCGGACGGCGGCCGGGTCAACGCCTTCATGCGCATGCGCGGCGCGCCCCAGGGCCCGGGCAACACCGCCGCCGAGCTCCTGCGGGCCCTGGCCAAGGGCTGGCTCCTGGCGGCCGAGTAGCCCCCTAGTCCTCGATCAACATCCCCTTTTGGCGCGAGTCGATCGTATTCAAGAGGTGCATGAGCTTATCTTTCTCAAGGAGGTCGATCAGCCGGGCCTCCACGAACTTCTTGGCCTCGTCGGAGAAGGTGCCCGCCGTAATGCAGTAGCCCTTGCCCGCCTTTAAGTCCTTGATCCGCGCGTGGAAGTCGCGTAGCGTCAGCTCGCCGATATTGCCCGTGGCGCGTATCATCCTAAAGAGCACCACGTCCGACCAGCGCGAAGTCTCTACCTCCGCCAGGATATCGGCCCAGTCGTTCTTGTTCACCGAGATATCGGTAATCTTTACCTTGGCCTTAGGGAAGAAGCTCAAGGTAATCTTGCGGCAGAGCGTAATAAAGTCGCTCGTGGCCGCCAACAGATAGACCTGCAGGTTGCGGTTGGAGTTCAGCTCCTTGTACTTGCCCAGCTGGGTCGGCACGTCCTTGTAGTTGGGGTAGATCTGCTGAATCTCGTTCAACAGCCCCACCGCCTTGGAGATCTCCTGCTCGCGCAGGTAGGCCGCCGCCAGGCGGTACTTGATCTCCACCAGCACCTCCACCTTGATGTCCGGGTGGCGCAGGCCTATCTCGAAATCCATCACGGCCTTCTGGGACTGCCGCTGGTTCAGGTGTATGGTACCGGCGAAGAGCGAGGCGCTCGGCCCCAGCGCCGGGTCCGTACGCAGGTGGCTAAAGATGCGGATCGCCTGATCCAGCTGCCCCATCTCGTACTGGCACTCGCCCATCGCGAAGAGGCTCTCCTTGTCGTCGGGCGCCAAGTCCACGGCGCGCTTCAAGGTGCCCAGGGCCTCGCGGTAGCGCTTGAGCTTAAAATGCGCATGCCCAAGGTAGCGCAGCGCGTGCGCGTGCTCCGGGTTCAGGCGCGCCGCCTGGCCCAGGTACATCAGCGCCTTCTCGTACTGCCGGCGCTGGAACTCCAGGAAGCCCAGGTTATAGCAAGTCTCGAAATCGTCCTGCTTAATCGCGTAGGCCACCGCCAGGCCCTTGTAGGCCTCGTCGAAGCGGCTCAGGCGTATGGCCGACAGCCCGTAGCGCCGGTTGATGGCGAACTCGTCCACCTCCGGATTGCCCGCGGCCACCTCCATCAGGGTCTCGTAGGTCTTGAACGCCTTATCCCAGGCCTGGTCGGCGTAGTATACCTCGCCTAAGGCCAGGAGCGCGTCCAAGTCCTTGGGGTTCTGCGCCAGGCGGCGGTTGGCCTCCTTCAGGACCTGCGCGTGATCCTTGGCCTTCAGGCGCTTGGCCTTCTTCCCGCCAGAGCCCTTACCCTTGCCCTTAGACAGGATCGCGCCGCCCATCAGCACGGTCAAGGAGAGGAAGATAACCACCACGGCGATGATCATAAGGTCGCCCATGGCCGTAAGTATGCTCGGCGGCATAAGGAACTGTCAAGGAAGAGGGGGAAAGCCTTCCCCCTGCGGCGCGCGCAAGGTCGCGCCGCACCCCCTTCGCCGGGGGGCGGGCCCCCCGGAGCCCCCGGGATCTATCGCTCTACGACCTCCCGCAGGCGCCCGGTCACGTACTTATGCAAGATGCTCGAAACCAGGGTTTGGTACGGGACGCCCTCTTCAAGGGCGCGCTCCTTGAGCCCGTCTAAGTCGCGCTTTGCGATGCGGATATTCATGCGTTGATCCTTCAAGCTCGTCGCCCTCGCCACCCCTTGAAAGTAGCTGATGCGCTCGTCGGCGTCCCGTACGCTTTTCCATTCATCATTATCGATAGAGGCCGCATAGTCTCGTTCGTCATCCATAGTCAGCTCCTTCGCGGGCGCAGGTAACGCTCCGTATACCTAATGTCAACAGAGAGATCGTGTTTAAAACAAAGCCCACGATACGTCCAGGTGAACAATACAAGTTCTTGATTCCGACCGATTTAAAGTATAATATTAGATAAGCCAAACTTTCAGCGCTTTAGCCGCCAGGAGGCTTACATGGGCCCGTACATACCTAGAACGCTCGAAGCTAAGATACGGCAAGTTTCTGATCACTTCCCGGCCATGCTCGTCACGGGGCCCAGGCAGACGGGCAAGACCACCCTGCTTCAGCGCCTGCAAGAGGAAGGCCGCCGATACGTGAGCCTAGACGCCATGGCCGCCAGGCTCCTGGCGCGCGAGGACCCGGAGCTCTTCCTACAGCGCTATCCGCCGCCGGTCATCATCGATGAGATCCAATACGCGCCCGAGCTCCTACCGGCCATCAAGCTCGCCTGCGATGCCCGGAGGCAAAACGGCCTCTTCTGGCTGACCGGCTCGCAGCAGTTCAGCATGATGCGCGGCGTCACCGAGAGCCTGGCCGGCCGCGTCGCCATCGTCAACTTAAACGGGCTTTCGCAGCGCGAACAGAACGGCCAGGCCGACCGGTCGGCCCCGTTCCTGCCGCCCGGAACGCCGGGCGCCCTCGTCGAGCCGCTCACCGAACCCGCGCTCTTCGAACGGATCTTCCGAGGGTCCTACCCCGCGCTCATAGCCGATCCAGGGCTCGACCCGGGGCTCTATTACGCCTCGTACGTGCAGACCTACTTAGAGCGAGACGTTCGGGAGCTCTCGCAAGTCGGAAACCTGCAAACGTTCTATACCTTCCTGAGGGTCATGGCCGGGCGGAGCGGCGGCGCGCTCAATATGTCGGAGGTAGCCCGCGATTGCGCGGTCAGCGTACCCACGGTCAAGAACTGGCTTAGCATCCTCTGCGCCACCTCCGTAGGCTACCTCCTTAAGCCCTGGCTATCGAACCATAGCGCCAGGCTCATCAAGTCCCCGAAATTCTACTTCCTCGATACCGGCCTGTGCGCTTACCTGGCGGGCTACGCCTCGGCCGCCACGCTCTCGGCCGGAGCCATGCGCGGGGCGATCTTCGAGACCTGGTGCGTAAGCGAGGTGCTCAAATCCTGGTGGTACGCCCTAAAGGAGCCCCCGACTTATTATTATCGCGACAAGGACGGGGCGGAGATCGACCTCATCCTTGAAACCGACGGAACCATCTATCCGGTAGAGATCAAATTAGGGGCTACGCCTAAAAAAGACTGGATACGGCACTTCGCCGCCCTGGAGAAGGCCAAGCGACCCATAGGCCCGGGAGCCGCGCTCTGCCTCTGCCCCGAGCCCTTCCCTCTAGACAGGAATAACCATGCTCTCCCGGTAGGCACGCTGTAAGGGGCGACTCGCGCCTCCGGGATCACCGGTAATGAAAAAAGCCCGCCCCGGCCCCGGTTAAGGGGTTCGGCGCGGGCTTTCTTTCGTCCGTTCCGCGGTGGCCGCGTAGGCTAAGCGCGGGCGGGGCTAACGCTTACCAGCGGTTGCCGAAGTCGCGGCGCGGGGGGCGCTCGTTGGCTTCGTTAACGCGGAGGCTGCGGCCGTCGAGCTCGCGGCCGTTCAGGCCGGAGATGGCGGCCATGGCGGCGTCGTCGGAAGCCATCTCCACGAAGCCGAAGCCCTTGGAGCGGCCGGAGTCGCGGTCGATGACGATGTTCACGGACTGCACGTCGCCGTACTGACCGAACGCGTTGCGGAGGCCGTCTTCGGAGGTACCGTAGCTGAGGTTGCCGACGTAGAGTTTCTTAGCCATGAGAGAGTCCTTTTCCCGGATCGATGCCGGGGAGTGAAATGGGCGTGGAACGGATTCGGGAGAGGAGGCCAGATACTTTGCTACGCGGAGATGCGAGATTCGCCGGGCGGGTAGAGAAGCATAGGTCGTTCTTTAATCGGCAGAATTCTAACAGGTTCACGGTCCTCGAAAACACGATTCGTCCAACGCTTTCGATCATAAACGAACTTGGGAAGAATGTCAAAGGATATTTTCAGGGGCGGAATGAACCAAGACCGTGTAAACCCGTTAAGCTAGGGAAGGAGAGCAAGGCAGGCGACCGCCTTATGTAGGGGGGCGAAATGGATAGTATGGGATCCGTCGCGGCTTATGTGCTCTGGTCCGTCGTAGAGCACCACTCCATCGCTAACTTCCGGATAGTATTGGAAGAATGCCGCTAAGCCGGGCGGCACCTTGCCAGGCTTCCAGCCGCTCTTCACCTCTATGGGCAGGAGGACCCTATCCTTCTCAAGCACGAAGTCCACTTCCTTACCGTCTGCGGTGCGCCAATACTTTATGGCGTAACGAATATCGGCCCGCTTGATCAGCTCCCAGAACACGAAGGCTTCGCGTACGGCCCCGGCATCGGACCGAAGATCCAAGCGCCTGAAGTCCTGGATGATCGTATTCACCATGCCCTGGTCATAGAGATAAAATTTATTGGTCTTGACCAACTCCTTGGCCTTGTTGTTCGAAAGGGGTGGGACGAGCGCCAGGACGAAGGTGCCTTGCAGTACTTCCAAGTAGCGGTCCAGTTGCCTAGCCGAGACGCCGGAGACGCCCGCAAGATTGCTTTTATTCAACTGAGCACCGTTATGCAGCGCAAGCCACGACAGCATCTTGTTGAACGATAGAACCGACTCGTCCCTCAAAAACGACTTAATATCTTTGGCAATGTAAGTCTGATAAATACCGAAGAGGTACTCTCGTTTATCCAGCTCGTCAATGAGCGAAGAAAGACCCGGTAAAGCGCCGAAGCGAAGGAACTCAGGCAAGAGTCGCCCATAGGCCTCCTGCTCGTCCACGCCCGTAGGCTCGTCCAACTCGCGCTCGACGTCGGGAGCCCCGGCTTGGCCGCCCAACCACTCGCGAAACGAAAAAGGATAGACGACAGTCTCAATCTTACGTCCCGCCATCGACTCGCGAAGCTGGGATCGTATCTCCAAAGAAGAAGAACCGGAGGCATAGACCTTTATCTCAGGCCGTAAATCGTACAGCGCCTTTAAGATAGATGATATATTCGGACAGTATTGGAACTCGTCAATGAACACCAAATTCGTGCGCAATTGACGTGCGAACGAGGTATAGCCTTCGTTGAATAAGGCCAGATGTAGCGGGTTCTCTAAATTATAGGCCTCGAACGGAGCGCCTAGCTCGTCTTGGAGCATCGAGAGCAAGGTAGATTTGCCCACTTGCCTACTGCCGATGAGGACGCTCGCCCTACGGTCCTGAGCATGTCTAAGCAAGCCGGGGAATACTTTCCTGGGAATCATATAGCTATTTTAAGCGATAGCGGTGAAATTATCCAGATACTATGTGCATTAACGCCGAGGCTATGTCGTACAGGCCGTTCTTAAAGCCTACCGCCTCTATCGCGGCGGCCATGCGCGCGCGCAAGGACGGGTCGCTCAGGTACTCCTCCACCGCGCGGCGGGCGTCCTGGGGGGCCGGGCAGTAGCGGCCCACGCCCATGCGCTCTATCCAGCGCATGTTGGGCTCCTCCTGGCCGGGAATAAAGTAAGCCACCATATTGGGCTTGCCGGCGGCCAGCACCTCGCCTAAGACCGCGGGCCCCGCCTTGGACACCACTACGTCGGCGCTCGTGATCAGCTCGTACATCTTATCCGTAAAGCCGTAGACCTGAACCCGCCGGCCGCGGTTAATCAGCCGCGCGGCGACCTGCTCCGCCCGCTCCTTGGTCAGGGCGTCGCGACCGCAGACCGCGGTCAGCTGGAAGGGCAGCGCCGAGCGCCCCAGCTCCTCCAGGATGCGCTCGGCGCCCCGTATGCCGTCCCCGCCCCCGGCTATGAGCACCAAGGGCTCGGCGGGCTCCAAGCCCAGGGCGCGCATATTGGCGGCCCGCTCCTCGGGGCTCGGGCGGCGGCTGAATTTGTCGTTAATGATGATGGAATAGGCCGACAAGCGGCCGCGCGGCACGCCCATGGCCGCCAGGGATTCCACCGCCAGGTCCGAGTAGCAGAGCATGGGGAACTCGTGGCCCAGGGCCCAGATGCGCGGCGGCACGAAGGGATCGGTCACCACCACCGCCGCCTTCACGCCCGGCCGCGAGCGCAGCGCGCGCGTGAGCTCCGCTAAGAGCAGGTGGTGCACGCAGACCACCAGGTCGGGCCTGTACTCGTCCAAGACCCGCTCGAGCCCGCGGCGCGCCATGGCGCCGGCTATGGCCTGGGAGAGCTTGATGTTCGGCGTATGCTCGTGGGCGCGGAACATGGCCTTCCAGATAAAGGGCGCCTTGAGCGAGACGATGCGGTAGCCGTCCTCCATGAAGACGCGCCCGAATTCGGAGCCGGCGGCCACCGGATCGAAGATCTTAAGCTCGGCGCCGTAGCGCGCCTCTAGCACGCCGCCTATGGCCTTGGCGTTGGACACGTGCCCGCCCCCGGTGGGCAGGTAAAGGAAGAGGACGCGCGGCGCTCGGCTCAAGATGACCTCCGGGATCCAAACTGGGTCGGCATCCTATATCGAAACGCCGCGGGATATGAAGGCCCCGGCCAGGATAGCCGAGCGGGCTTTAACTAGGTATAGTACGGTACGACAGGATAGATACCGGAATGAGAATAGCCTTCGTATCGGACTGCTACTGGCCGCGCGTGAACGGCGTGACCGTATCCATGCAGACCTTCCGCGACAGACTGGAAGCCTTAGGCCACCGCACCATGATCCTGGCGCCCGCGTACCCGGGCGCCGAGCCCGATCCCGCCGAACCGCCCGTTCGGCGCTTTAAGAGCGTAAGCGCGCGCCTCTCGCGCGAGGACCGCGTCGTCCGCCCGGACGCGTTCCCGGCTATCTTCCGGGCCTTAGACGAGTTCAAGCCCGATATCGTACACTTCCATACCGAATTCGGCATGTTCTTGGGCGGTCAGATTTGGTGTAGAACCCGTAAAGTCCCCGTCGTCATCACCTGCCATACCAACTGGGAGTTCTACTTCCACCACTACGCGCCCTGGATTCCCCGTTTCATTACCCGCGGCCTGGCGCGCAAGCTGATGCGCCGGGCCTACCTGGAGTCGGACTACGTGCTCATACCCGGCACCATGATGGGCGAGCTCCTCGCCTCCTACGGCGTGAACGGGCCCTTCCATTTCCTGCCTACGGGCATAAACCGGGAGACCTTCCTCGCCGAGCCGGCGGAAATCCTCTCGTTCCGCCGGGGCTGGGACCGGGAGGCCCCTCAGCTCCGCGGCAAGCGCATCATGCTCTACGTAGGGCGCCTAGGCGAGGAGAAGAACGTCTCGTTCCTCCTGCCCGTACTGCGCCGCGTGGCGGCGGCCCTGCCCGACGCCGCCCTGGTCATGATAGGCGACGGCCCCATGCGTAAGCCCTTCCTGGCCAAGGCCGCCGAGCTCGGCCTGGCCGAGCGCGTGCACGCCCCGGGCTACCTGCCGCGCGAGCGCCTGCGCCTGGCCTACGCCGCGGCGTCGGCCTTCGTGTTCCCGTCCCTGACCGAGACCCAGGGCCTTACCACCATAGAGGCCATGATGTGCGGCACGCCGGCCGTAGCCATAGGGGAGATGGGCACCAAGGACGTCATGCAGGGCGACAACGGCGGCTTCATGGTCCCGCAAGACGAAGAAGCCTTCGCCGCCGCGGCCATACGCCTCTTAAGCGACCACGAATTGCGGAAGATTAAATCGGAGGAGGCCCGCGCCTGGGCCATGCGCTTCAGCGTACGGGCCACCACGGAAAAGCTCCTAGGCCACTACCAAGCCTGCCTGGCCGGCCAAGGCCGGCGTCGCTAGGGCAACGATACGGCCAGGAGCAGGAAGAGCTCCAAGGCGTCCGAGCCAAGGACCAAGTCTTGCGACCGTAGGAGCGCCGACAGGTCCAAGCCGGCCCCGGCCCTAAGGCCGCTCCGCGGCAAGGCCGGGACGTACAGGCCGAACTCCACGCCGGCGCCCAACAGCCGGCCGGCCGGATCGTCGGCGGCCCGCGCGGGGCCGGCGGCCCAGGCCGCGTCGGTAAAGAAGCTTAACAGGGCGTCCAAGTCCCAGGCGGGATTCTTAAGGAGCTTACCGCGGGCGGCCAGGAGCCGGAGCTCGGCGGCGGCGGCCAAGCCGTAGGAACCGGCCAGGGGGGCGCGGTAGTCGCCTACCCCGCGCACCAAGCGCGCCCAATCGCCGTAGGCCGCGTCGGAGGCCCGCGCGCGGAGCTCAAGGCCAAGGCCCAAGATGCGGACGGGTAAAAGGCCGACGGCCGCGCGGGCCTCGGCGGACCAGCCCAGCGCGTTCAGCAAAGGATCGTATTCGCTCCCCAGCTCGGCGGCCGCGGCCCAGCCGCGGGCCAAGGCGCCCTCGTAGTCCATGGCCAGATAGCGGGCCGCGGCGGCGGCGCCCAGGTAGGGGCCGTAGTCGGCCCCGCTCCTATAGCCGCCGTAGAGCCGCGGATAGGCCTTAAAGGCGGGCAGCCCCGGCAGGGAGAGCTCCGCGGACAGCTCCAGGCTTAAGGAGGGGTAGATATCCACGCGCAGGTCGTAGAGCGCGTCGCCCCGTAACAGCCATAGAACGGCGCCCCGGCCCACGAAGCCGGCCGCCGCCCGCGCCACCGCGTAGTTGTCCGCGTCGACCTCCAGGATCTGGTCGCGGCCTAGGCCGAGGGTAAAGCCTATAAAAGCGTCCGGCCCGCCCGCGTCGCTCTGAAAGAGCCCGGCCCAGGTAGCGCTCGGTAGGAGAAAGAGGGTGCGGTCCGCGAGCCCGCCTATAAAGCCGTAGGAAGCCTCCCAGCCGGCCGCGTCGGCCGGCGCTACGGGGCGCAGGCCCGGCGGCAGGTCCTCTAGGAGCCCCGAACCCAGGCCCGGCGCGGCCGGCGCGGGCACTAGGCCCAAGGCCCCGCCGCTGACTTCCGGATAGTCCCAAGGCAAGGCCTGGGCCGGGACGAACGCCGCGGCGCCGATGAAAAGAATCGCGGCCAGCGCGGCCCGCCGTATCGCCAGATAATTCATGCGCGCCACCCCCTAAAAGTGCAGGCCCAGGCCCAACCAGAGTTCCAGCTTGGACGTATCAAAATCTCCCCTTGCTAGATAGTCGCCGACGTCGTAACCAACGGATAGCCGGTAGGTAAAGGCGCGCGCCAGGTCGGGGAAGATCACGAACTCAAAGCCGGCCCCTAAGACGCGGTTGGCGGCGTCGAAGAGCGCGGAGCCGTCGCCTGGCCGCAGGTAGGCGCCGTCTATGAAGGGTACGAAGAAGACCTCGCTGGCCAGCTTCTCTATATCCAAGAAGCGGCCCTGGGCCAGGTTCAGCGGGAACTCCAGGTTGTAGTAGAAGCCCAGGTCGCCGTAGCGCGCGTCCTTCAGGCCCCGCAGACTGTCGGCGTAATTAAAGGCCGTAGAGGACTCTCCTAAGAGCGTCCAGGTACCCTCCCAGCGCCCGTAGGCGCGGAAGTTCAGGCCTAGAAGGCCCCGCCAATGCCAGAAGGCGCTGGCGCTTACGCTGCTCGTCCAATCGTAGAGATCCTTGGGCGCCGGAACCACGAAATGCAGGGTGTAGTCGCTGCGGACGCTCGCCGAGGCGCCCAGCCTAAAGTTGCCCTGCCAATCCACCCGGCCCAGGCCCAAACCGGCGCCCAGGGTGAGGCCTGAGTCGCGTAAGCCCGGCAGGTCCAGGTCGTGCACCGTATACAAGCTGGTAGCGGGGCTCAGGCTCAAGGCGCCGAAGTACGGGAGGCGAGCCAGGGTGACTCTTGTTGATAAACCCAAGGTACTAGTCCAAGCGTGATCCGCGACGACGGAAGCGGTTAGGGTATAGAGTCCCGAGAGACTCGCTCGCCACGGTAGTAGCCACGTGAAGCCGTAGCTGAGTCCCGATCCGAATTTTGTCGTATGTCGATCCTTGGCCCCGGCATAAGAATAGGACGCGGATGGATTAAACGCCCAGGTCGGCCCAAGATAGTGTAAGGGGTAGCTCGTAGAAATGCCGATACCAAGGTCCGGTTGACTGAATCCATCCGCTGGCGCCCAGGTTACAGCGCCGTTCAACGCCAGATTCCACTCGGCGCTTAAAAAGCGCGGTAGGAGGCCGAATTCAGCGCTTAAGCCGGACTTGGCGCCGGTCGCATAAAAGTCGTACGCCGCCGTCAGGGGCTCCAAGGTGCCTAGGAAATTGAAATCCTTATAACGTATGGCCAAGGAAAAGCCGTCGGCGTCGTTGTACTTAGGAAAGGGCACCGCAAGGGCGGTCCATCCCACCTCGGCCCGCACCAGGACGCGGGCGGCGCCCGCGCCCAGCTCGGGGGCGGTAAGCCAAGCCACGGAGGAGCCTAAGAGGAAGACGCGGTTATTCAAGAGCAAGCGCTCCTTCTCCGCCACGTATTCGGCCAGGGCCTCCTCGGAGACGAAACGCCGGCCCTCCTCTATCCCCAAGAAGCGCTCCAGCGCCACCGGCAGGACCAAGCCGCGGATATCAAAGTCCACCGCGGCTATATAGACGCCGCCGCCCGCCGGGGCCTGGGCAGCCAGGGGCAGAGCGAGGCAGAGGAGGGCGGCGCTGAGCGCGAGCGTATTCTTCTTTTGCATAACCACCTACATAGTTTCGTGGAATTTTAACCGAAGCGAGGGCGACGGGCCTTACCTCCGACTTCTACGCCCCTCGCGCAGGGCGACGGAGAGCTTGGCCATAGCCTCAGGATCGCTTCTGACCCGGCGCATGCCCTCAAGGGCGAATGCCGATAGCAAGGCTAGGAACAAAGCCGCCACGACCATGAGAGCGGCGAATTTAATAACTTGCGAACGGAACAACGCCACGCTCAGCACCGGCTCAAGCACATATGGTTCCTGGACCAGGCCGAAGGCTCCCTCCGCGCCGGCCAGGAAACGCACGGCGGCGGCGTACTTCGGATAGGCTAAAGCCTGGGCTTCGGAGATCGCCGGATTGGTCCCTTCTTTCTTTTGTAGCTCCTCATAATGCTCGACCTCGGCCTGCGCCGCCAGGCGCAATATAAGGGAGAGGCGATCATTGGCCAGGGCTACCGCCGACCGTATAAAGGCCACGGCCTTGTCCCCGTCGGAAGCCCTAAAGCTTAATCGGTTGTCCCCGCGCTCGGCGGAGAAGCTGAAAGGGCGCTCTTCAGCCCGTATATTCCGCCCGCCGAGGGTTCGACCCTCCACGAGCAAGGCGCGCACCTGGGCCAAGGCCGCGGACGCACCTTGTGTTCCGAGCTCCGTCCCCGCAACCTGATCGATACCGGCCGCGGACAGAGCGTCGCGGAGTAAGACCGGGTCGGTAAACATCGGCGTCAGCGTCTTGGCGATTACGGAACCTTCCGTTAAGGCCCTGGCCGCGGGCGATAGGTCCACCACGCCCAGGGCCTCTACTTGGCGACGCTCTATGGCGCTCCGGTATAGCATGCCGGGCAGAACGGCCACGGCGACGGCCGCCGCGGCCAAGGCTAGCGCTAGCATACCGATTATCACGGCCCGCCAGCGCAAGAGAACGGCTAAGAGATCGACGACGCTTAGCTCGTCATCGCGAGACGCATCCAAATCACCCATACAGGTCTCCCCTAAACCGTGGGTCGAGCAATACGTGACGGAGGCTCTTTAAAGGGTCATTTAGATGGTTCTTCATGAGCCTATCGCTTATACCACGCGTCCTTAAGCTTGTCCATGGCGGCCCTGTCGCGGCGCACCGAAGAGGCGGCCTGGGCGGCGAAGGCAAGGAGTACGCCCAAGAAGCCCGCGGCGAAGACGGCGAGTACGGATTTCTTCAAGAAGTCCACCGCTAGATCCGTTCGGGACGGTTCGAAGGTTAAGAGATACGGATCATGCAAAGATAGCAAGCTCGGCTCCGCGCCTTCTAAGAACCGCTTCGCGGCGGTATAGCGAACATAACCTGTCGCCAAGAGCTCATCCTCCGGCTCGCTCGTAACGGTTTTTGCCAAGAGCCGCTCATAACTATCCAACTGCGACCTGACGAAGGGTAAGCTTAGCTCCCGCATCCTTCGATCTACTACGGTCGCGAAGGAGCGTACGAAGCGCAAAGCCTCTTCGGCATCGACATAGGTAAAATTTATTTGCAACTGACCGCTCTCAACCACATGTGAAAATAGTAACGACTCATTCGGTATTCGGGCCCCATCCAACCCGCGATGCATGATAAAGAGTTGCCTAACGGCGAAGCGCCGTCCGGCGTCGTCCAAGCCGGAGAGATCCAGATCAAGGATCTTCGTGATACCCGCCTCGCGAAGGGCTTGGTCAATATATAGAGGGTCGGCGGCGGTCCTGGAAATGAACTCCTCCAGGGTCTTCGCGTCCACCGTCTGCGTCAAGCCGGGAGACGGAACCAAAGCGGCTACGGCTTCGATCCGCCTCGCGCCGTCCGCGGGATCGAAAATGAAGAACTTAATCCCAAAGAACGCCAGCGCGGACAGCAACAATAAGACTATTGGCATAATTACCAATAACCGCCAGCGAAGCAATGTAGCAAATAAATCTACAAGTGAAATCTCATCATTGTTTTCCATAGCATTAGCATCCTTATTTATAGTGTGTTCGTTACACATAATTTCTACACTGAGTTCTCATTTGCTCACCCGCGAACCTGTCTTTTCTTACGCATCCCTGGGCATGCTGAGCGGTTGTTTTTTAATCAAAACTAAATCTTAAAACACGTCTACGAAAGGCGCCTTGACGCGCCGAAAGCAGAGGCCGCGGATAATCGCGAAGCCCAGGACTACCGCGGTCCCGGCGGCGGCGTAGAGCCAGAAGGCCAGGTCGCGGCGAGCGCCCAGGTAGGCGCCGGCCGCCACGGCGGCGGCTAGGATCAGGCAGAAGCCGTAGATCACGGCCAAGGCCTGGCGAACGTCCAGGCCTAAGTCCAAGAGCTTATGGTGCAGGTGCCCGCGGTCGGGCGCCATGATGGAGACGCCCCGGCGTCGGCGGCGCACCATGGCCCAGAGCGTATCCAAGATGGGCACCAAGGAGAGCGTCACGGCGGGGATAAAGCCGTTACCCAGGCGCCCCGGCTCCTCTAAGATTAACGGCAGGATGGCGAAGGCCGCTCCCAAGAGCAAGCTCCCCGAATCCCCCATAAAGATGCTGGCCTTAGGGAAGTTGTAGTACAGGAAGCCCAGCACGGAGCCCAGCAAGGCGGCGCTCACCGCGCCGGCCGTTACATCATTATTCTTAAAGGCCACGAAGGTATAGGTGGCAAAGGCGATGAAAGAGACGCCGCCGGCCAGGCCGTCCAGGCCGTCTATAAGGTTTATTGCGTTCATCATGCCTACGATCCAGAAGAAAGTAAGCGGATACGACCAGGGCCCTAGGCTCAGCTCGCCTATGCCGAAGGGCAGGTACACGGCGCGGAAGCGGTAGCCGGCCGCCAGCACCGCGGTAGCCACCGCGAGCTGAAAGACCAGCTTATAGCGCGCCCGTAGGGGCTTAAAATCGTCGACCAAGCCCATTAAGTGCACGGTTAGGAAGCCGCCTACGATAAGGGCCAAAGAAGGCCAGGGCGTGGCGATGCGGTTTCGCAGGCCGGTTAAGAAAACCAAGGAGATGATGATGGCGACCGCGAAAGACCAGGCTATGCCCACGCCGCCTAGGCGCGGGATGTCCCCGCTATGGATCTTGCGGCCGCCGGTGGCGTCGAACCAGCCGTGGGCGCGGGCCAGCTTGAGTATGACGGGGGTCAGGATAAGGTTGAGGGTCAAGGCGATGAGTGTCGTGATGACATAATACATGAAGGCTCCAATTATGAATGAATACTCTCTTAGGTAAACACGTAATCCGCCATGGTATGTATGATACTCGTACGATCAAACATCGTACTTTGTAAAGCCTTCCCAGCGGCGCTCCAAGCCTCGCGTTGCGAATCGTCGATACAAATCGCCGTTCTCAGAGCCAGGTAGGCTTGAAACTACGCCGGGATGGTCAAACTAATAAAGGAGAGGGTCGCGGCGGGTATGAAGCCGTTGCCCAAGCGCCCAGGCTCCTCAAGGATTAACGGCAGGACGGCGAAGGCCCCGCCTAGGAGCAGGCTCCCCGAATCCCCCATAAAGATGCCGGCCTTGGGAAAATTGTAGTACAAGAAGCCCAGCACGGAGCCGACCAGCGCGGCGCTCACCGCGCCGGCCGTTACGTCATTGTTCTTAAAGGCTATAAAGGCGTAGGCGGCGAACACTATGAGGGAGACGCCGGCGGCCAGGCCGTCCATGCCGTCTATCAGGTTAACGGCGTTCAACATGCCCACGATCCAGAAGAAGGTAAGCGGATACGACCAAAGCCCCAGGCTCAGCTCGCCTATGCCGAAGGGCAGGTACACGGCGCGGAAACGGTAACCCGCCGCCAGGATCGCGGCCGCCACCGCGAGCTGAAAGGCCAGCTTATAGCGCGCCCGCAGGGGCTTAAAATCGTCGACCAAGCCCATAAGGTGCACGGTTAGGAAGCCGCCCACGATCAGGGCCAAGGAGGGCCAGGGCGTGGCGATGCGGTTCCTTAGGCCCGACAGGAATACTAAAGATATGACAATGGCGACCGCAAAGGACCAGGCTATGCCTACGCCGCCTAGGCGCGGGATGTCCCCGATATGGATCTTGCGGCCGCCGGTGGCGTCGAACCAGCCGCGGGCGCGGGCCAGCCTGAGTATGAGAGGGGTAAGGATAAGGTTGAGGGTTAAGGCGATGATTGATGTAATGACATAGTACATGAATGCTCCAATAATAGGAATCTATCATTGCATCAATACATAATCTAAAATGGTTCCTATTATGCTATCGCGATTAAACATTTCCTTCAATAATATTTTCGAGGCAGAGCTCCAAGCCTTGCGTTGCGAGTCATCGCTACAGATCGCCTTTTGAAGTGCCGAGACAATCGACTCATGATCCGTAGGATCCGCCGTTACGCCGAGCCCATGAGCCTCAATTAGCGCTCTAACCTCACCATCGGCCACGGCCAAGATGGGCTTTCCTGCCGATAGGTAGGCTTGAAACTTCGCTGGAATCGTCAAGCTAATAAGGGGATTCCCTGTTAAGGAGAGCAAAGAAAAGTCACATGCGCTAATCAAGCTTTTCACCTGAGATTGCGGCACGTTCCCATAGAAATGTACATTCTTGATCACGAGTCCGCGTACTAATTGAACTAATCGTTCTTTATTAGAACCGTCACCGACTATGTTCAGCGTGGCCGTCCCCGGCTCAAGCTCCCCGAAGGCTAGGATCACCCGCTCTAAATTTTGCATACTTCCTATATTGCCGGTGAAGATAAACGAGACGCCATCTTTCTGTAGCTTAAGATCAGAGGCTTCGCCGCGTTCAAACTCCGCAGGCGTCCATTGCGGCATGAATTCGACGCGGCAAGCTGACGGGACATAAGGCGCAAGCCGATCGCGAAAGCCGGGGCTCGATACGAGTACGACGTCGGTGAAGCGATAGATAAGCCGAACGAAGGCCTTTAATAGCTGGGCGAACGCACCATGAGAAGGGAAACCGTACGCGAATACGGTGTCGGGCCAAACGTCCTGGGTCCAAATACTGGTTTTTTTTTTAAAAACGGCCTTGGCAAGGACCAAGGGCAAAGCCTGGGTGAGCGGGCCGGTGTGATAGACGAATACCGCATCGACCTTTGGAATCTCGGTGCAACCGTACCAAACGGCACGGAGCATGAACATTAGGTAGTTTAAGACCTTTCGAACCAAGCTCCGCTTATACCCCAGAACGGTCCCGAACCGCAGGACCTCTATGCCGCGCTCGACGGTACGCATTAGTCGATTCGCATAGCCTGGGTATAGGCGATCCTGCGGGTAAGAAGGCGCTTGCGTCAGCACGCGAACGCGCGCGCCCGCCTGAACCCAGGACTCCGCGAGATCGTTAACTAGAAAATTCTCAGGATAGAAGCGCTCGGTTATTATGAGGATGGAACGGTTTCTTACTTCTTCCATACGTTCCGATTTACATAGTCGATATAGCTTATAATGATACGCACGACCTTATCGGATACATTGGGTACCGCGTAATCGGCGACGAGCCGGAAGGCGCGTTCTTCGCCGCGCGCTTGGCTCTGAGCCAGCTCGGCCGCCTCCATGAGCCTGTTGGGCTCTAGTCCGCACATGATGACGGAGGCCTCCTCCATACCCTCGGGGCGCTCGTGAGCCTCGCGGATATTCAGCGCGGGGAAGTTAAGGATCGAAGACTCCTCGGTAATGGTACCAGAGTCGGAAAGCACCAGGCGAGATTCAATCTGAAGGCGGTTATAATCGGAAAAACCCAAGGGCTTCAAGGTACGAACCAAGGGATGCAGGCGCACAGCTTTAGCCTCGAAACGCTTACGCGTGCGGGGATGGGTAGACATGATGATCGGCTGCCCGTAGCGTTCGGCTAGGCCATTGAGCGACAGCACGAGATTCTCCAAGTTCTTGTCGGCGTCAACATTCTCTTCTCGATGGCAACTGACCACGAAGAATTTCCTAGGTTCCAATTCTAAATCGACTAAGACCGCTGAAGCCTGGATCTTGGGCAGGTAATGATTCAGCACCTCGTACATGGGACTGCCGGTCTTAATTACGCGGTCGGGCGGCAGGCCTTCGCGCAAGAGATATTCCCGGGCGATCGAGGAGTACGGCATATTTATGTCGGCGATATGGTCTACGATCTTCCGGTTCGTCTCCTCGGGCACCCGCTGGTCAAAGCAGCGATTCCCTGCCTCCATGTGAAAGATGGGAATTTTCCGTCGCTTCGCCGGCAGGGCGGCAAGGCAGGAGTTGGTATCGCCCAGGACGAGGAGGGCGTCGGGCGCGTGTTCGGCCAACGTCAGATCCATACGTTCGATGATACGCCCGATGGTAGCCGCGGCCGTCTCGCCGGCGGCCTCTAAGAAGACGTCGGGCTTACGAAGGCCTAAGTCCTCGAAGAATATCTTATTAAGCTCGTAATCGTAATTCTGCCCGGTATGAACCAGGACGTGGTCCACCGAATCGTCCAGCTTGGCCATAACCCGCGAAAGGCGGATTATCTCCGGGCGGGTACCGACCACGGTCATCACTTTAGTGCGCTTCATGCTAGACCTCGGCGTATATAGTATCGGGATTTTGGGCGTCGAAGATCTCGTTCGCCCAAAAGAGGGTAATGAGGTCTCGCTCGCCAATATTTGTTATGTTATGCGTCCAACCCGGCGGTATATCCACGACGCGGCAATCCTCGCCCTCCACCTCCAGGCTTATGCGTTCACCGCTGGCGATATGCCTGAAGGCGATGCGGGCTCGGCCGTCTACCACGCAAAACTTCTCCACCTTAGTGTGGTGGTAGTGGTTGCCCCTGGTGATCCCCGGCAGAGTCCTTGAGACGAAGATCTGTCCGGCATGAGGCGATTTAATGAGCTCGAAGAGGTAACCGCGGGCATCGGCCTTCTTCTCAGCGGGGTACGCGAAAGCCTCAGGCTCAAGATACGAAAGATAGGTCGAATAGAGCTTCTTCTCAAACACGTCGCTCAGTTCCGGAAGCACGCAATCGCGCCGGGAAGCTACGAAGCGCGTAAGCTTCTCGGCCAGTTGCCCTAGGCTCACGGGGTAAGAGGACTCAACGACGCAGAAGCCGCCACGGCGGACGGGCTCAAGGTCGTCTAAGATGCCCACGAACGATCGAACGATGTCGTCGACGTAGACGAACTCCACGACCTTGGTCGGGTCGTCTATCCTAAATTCCTGGCCATGGGCGGCTTGGTAACAAAAGGTCGAGACTACGGAATTATAAAATGGCCGCGACCATTTTCCGAATGCGTTTTGTAGCCTATAGATATAAGCCTTGGCACCTGAGCGGTCGGCATAGTCCATGACGATACGCTCGGCCTCCCGCTTTGAAAGCCCATAAGGATTATCCAAGGCGGCTTGGACGGAGGAGCTCAAGACGACGGCGGGCGCGCGACCCGATTCTAAGGCCAGCTGTACCAAGAGCTCGGCCGTCCCGGCGTTCCCCGTAGTGAATTCAGAAAGATCCTTGGGCCGATTGACGCCGGCAAGATGGTAGATGAGATCGGCTTTAGCTACGTACGCCTCAAATACTTCCGCGGGGGTATCCAGATCGGCTTCTAGGAGCTCTAGATCCTTGCGTTCGCGTAAGGCTACGCAGAGGTTCTGCCCGATAAAGCCCTTAGCGCCGGTGACGAGGACGGCCCTCATACCCCCTCGCCTTCCTTGCCTTCCAGGGCTTTCTGAACATAATCCAGTTTAAGAAGAAGCTCCCGCAGCTCCGCCCGGTTCAAGCGGCGCGTGTTATGCGAGTTATACTCCTCAGCCCGGTTCACTCGCTGGTCGCCGTCTTCGAAGAATTTACCGTAATTAAGGTCGCGCGTATCTGCCGGGACGCGGTAGTAATCGCCTAGATCTACGGCTTTCACCGCTTCTTCCCGGGCTAGGAGCGTTTCATAGAGCTTCTCCCCATGGCGGGTGCCGATGACGCGGATCTCGTTCGAGCCGTTGAAAATATCCCGGAGCACGTACGCAAGGTCTTCGATCGTAGCCGCCGGCGCTTTCTGCACGAAGATATCGCCCTGCTGGCAATGCTCGAAGGCGAAAAGGACCAGATCCACCGCGTCGGGCAGAGACATCATGAAGCGTGTCATGTTGGGATCGGTAACGGTCAGGGGCTGCCCGGCCTTAATCTGCCGGATAAAGAGGGGGATGACCGAACCGCGGGACGCCATAACGTTACCATAGCGCGTACCGGACATCCGGATACGCTCCGCATCGACATTGCGGGATTTCGCCACCATGACCTTTTCCATCAATGCCTTGGACATACCCATGGCGTTGATGGGATAGACGGCCTTATCGGTAGACAGAACGACCAAACGTCTCACGCCGCAGTCTATGGCCGCCTCTATGGTGTTAGCGGTGCCTTCAACGTTGGTCTTTACCGCCTCTAGGGGGTAAAACTCGCAAGAAGGCACCTGCTTAAGCGCAGCCGCCGAAAAGACGAAGTCTACGCCGCGCATCGCGCTATGTATAGAATCATAATCGCGCACATCGCCTATGTAGAACTTAATCTTGTCATTCTTGTAGCGATGGCGCATGTCGTCTTGCTTCTTCTCATCGCGACTGAAGATACGGATCTCGCCGATGTCCGTGTTCAAGAAGCGATCCAGGGCGGCGTTTCCGAATGAGCCGGTACCGCCAGTGATGAGCAAAGTTTTACTATTCAGCATAAGTACCACCTATAAGCAAATAAAAATGTAAAGCCGAAAATTGTTTAAAGCCGAGAGAAACATTCCCAATCTTTTTAAATTATATATTATCATTTTTTATAATTTACTAAACGCATCCGCAATATTTTTATTCTGACAAAAAAATACCACTGAACACATCTAATTGTAAACCTTATCTTGAATATCTAGACCGTGCATTATCATAACATCAAGAATATATTCTACCAACCAGCTTCTTGCGCATGCTACTAGCTATTTACTATAGCTATTTAATTAATTAATATTTTTTTTGATCCTTATACCACTTCGCAAATAGTTCTAAATGCGCATCCATATCAGAGTCTTTAATATGCAATGGATGCAAAAATGCAGAGATGCCAATATTTGCGTACTCATCGACCAATGTAGATGGATAGGAAACAAGATAATCTACGACAGGGAAAGTATCAACATTTTTTACAAGCACCCATTTCCGATTATCAACCACAGCAGTCGATGGATTTTTTGGGTGTGGCTTATAATAAAGCTCTATATCTTGTTCATCTCTCAACAACTCCTCAACTCTACAATGAAAACCTTCGGACAATGGATGTCCAACAAAAAGGATTTTTTTAACATCTTTACATCCAATAAATATCGTTGAAATGCTCGGTTTATAATAATTTATAACAGGATAGCATTGTTTCCTTAAAATATATGTAGTAAAAACGTCTCTCGAATTCTGATCATATACAAACAGCTCCCGTACATTGGCTAACTTATATGGCAACTTAACTTCAAAAACCCTAGAATCATCCATAGAAAGGCTTGACAATACACCATGCTGAACTAGTGTAAGAATAATTTCATTGTTACCACGCGCATCTGCTCTATGATTTAAACTTTGTTCTGCAAGTAAATCGGCCAGTACAGCCCATCGGTCATAGTGGTTTGCTATATAAAAATGGCCTTTAAGTTTTGACATACCCAAATATGCAACAAACCATCTAAAGGAGGTGAAGGTTTGAAGCATGTAAGATGCTTTACCCTTTATAATCATATAGAACAATACAATTATTGATAGATACAATGCTAATATAATATCATTAATGGAAACTAACGAGCAAATACTTTTATTCTTAGAAGAAGCAACAGTAGGCTCCCAAGGCATAGTAATAACCTCATATTCGGTTTTTAAAATATGCGGCAATATTTTAGATGATCTATAGGAAAAAGCTAGTATGAAGTTACCATGCAAGTGCATACAAGAACTAGCCCGCAATTTTTTCCATTTATTAAAAAACACTATTCCTTGATGTAAGGAGTATAAATTACCAGCAATTGCAATCCAAAGAATACGAAAAAAATGAGCTCCAATACTAAATAAAAACGTATATTGCTTGTATACTCCTAGCCAACGAGACGGCCTTGGCATACAAGCGACCACTCTACTATTTAGATGCATTAATTTGTACTGACTGTTATCTATGCTAATTTCATTTTCCGTAGCTCTTACATAATACTCTAATAGCTTTGTAGAATTCAAAACACACCTCACATATGTTATCGATAGAATTTGTAACGCTTCAACAGATGATACACCAAAAAAATCATAGGAAACAAATAAAAATCCGTATGATTATACAAACTTCCCCTTAGATGCGAAATCAACTTCATAGTTAACCAAAAACTAGCAAGCCAGCCACCAAGCGTATTCCTAGATTCCAAATACCTACAGGTCTTGTTCAGCCAATACATGTATAAAAAGAAAACCCACAAACCGCCAAAGAAAAAAAAGTTTAAATAAAGATCTGTTTCCACAGGCCATTGCTGCGTCGCTCTGATTTGCCATGCTTCAGGAAAATAGATAGAAGTTAAAAAATGATTCATATCATAAAACAAATTAGGACTTGATAAACCAAATGGAGTTAAGAATTTATTAAAAGGCAGAAAAAATGTCATTAAAAATGATGGAGGAAAATCCTTAATAGCTACTGCCAATAGATCCAATGTGTTAAAGTAATAAAAAATACCCGATACTAATCGCTGAGGATCTCTTATATCGAAACCGCGGAACAGAAATCCAGCTACAAAAATTATTCCTAACGCCACTATTAATATTATAACTCTAAGATCAGATAGCCTTAACTTTCTTAGCCATGGCAAGAATGCTACAACCAAAAACATTGCAATCTGTAATTTACTTCCATGCACAGGACTTGTTACTACCAACCAAAAAAGAAACAAGATTAATGTGCCTTTTTTACCCGTCTGCCAAGATCTATAACCACTTTTCGCTGCCAGCAACATGGTAAAAAAATGACTAAGTATTACATATACTCCAGAGCCCGCCCTGTTTAGAAAAGCATCACCAGGATTAGCGAGCCAATATGAAAGTCCACCAGATAATAAAATGATCATAACTACAGATCCAGTTGCAAAAATGTAAAGCATTGCAACAGATCGCCCATTTAAGATTATTTCTGCTCCAGTCAGGACACAATTTTTCTTTACTTCAACATACGAATCAACCAACGAAATTGCCAACATGCCAGTACAGAATGTGATATACACATAGACAATCGATCTAAAGTAGTAGGGATTAGTTAATACTTGATCCAATCGCTTTCCGAACATTGAAGCAAACACAAACCAAAGTCCATAGTATAAGTAATAAACTGTTAGTAGAGAGACCACACGTTTAGGTGGATTGATAATAAATAGTATAAAATATAGCCCAACGAAAGCCCAATAAGGGCTCTTGCCTCTCGCCGTTAATAACCAAAGCAACAAAACCCCAAAAAGAGATAATGAATAAATTAATAATAATACACTCTTTCTATCTATTTTCTTCAACATAGCACTTCTACCATATTTGCTTTTACGCTCCGATAAAAAACTGATTTTAAAACTGCCATAACTAAAAAACCTATAAACTGTGATAATAAAACCGCATATACATGCAAGAATTGTCTTAAAAAAAGGAATGACATTATGAAGACAAGCAAAGCCAAAAAGTTCGATAAAAGAATAAGTAGATCTTTTCTCATACCATACAAGCCCAACTGAGGAACAATCCCAACACAATATAAAAATGCACCAGCCATTTGCCATGCAAGCATATAGTAGTTATCCATATAAATCACTTTTCCGAGAAATGGTATTGCTATACGCGCAACAATCATTCCTCCCACAACAAGAGAAATAGAGTAAATCAATACCTTTAAAAATAGTGCCCGCATTATGCCGGAGAGTTTATTACCTTCACTCGCAGCCATAACAATCTTTGGGTAATAAAAGACGATCAATCCTGCATCAATAAATGCGATAACAGCATTCGAGATGCTAGAATAGAGCGTATATGCTCCTAACGCCGCCAAGCCTACGGTTCTCTCCATAAATATTTTATCTAGAGAATACATCCCACGAAGCGCAAGGCTTGCAATTAACAGAGGAAACGCGACCTGTATACCTCTGCCTATCCAGCGCCATAGAATCTTCACTCTCGTTGGAGACCAGCATCTACGAAATACAATAATGCTGCCCCAGATTGTAGACAAAGCTACTCCGGAGAACCAAAAAATAAATAAAGCTTCAATAGTTCTGAAATTTGGATACAACACTAATAACACAGAGAATACTATTGCCCAAGCCCCCATCTTAATAAAAAGCATTAAGGTGGCTATTATCGGCTCAGAGATAGCGACCAGTACTCTATTAACCTCATGTGATAAATGTTCAAATATTAAAACCCCATAAAACCATAAAGCATATTGCCATGGTAGCAGTTGTCTGATAAAAACCAAAGAAAGTAATGGTAAGACAATCGCATATACAATCCCAAAAAAAACTAACTGCGAAGCTAATAAGGATTTCCTGTTATCGGGTTCTTGGATAATAATCTCTCGGGTCGAATAGTTATAGTATTCAAAACCAAGCGCATAAATTGCGTACGTAATATATGCATGCATTAACCCATACATACCAACCGAATCTGCATCCAGATATCTACCGAGTACAAATAACAATAAAAAACGAGAAGCCAATGAAGCTCCTCTTAGCATAAGATTTGTTAACATGGATTTAGTAATTAGCATATAAATATTGTCTCATATCCTCATAAGTAAGATATATAATCAACTCAGATTATTAACGCATCTTTGTGCACTACTGTAAACTAACACAGCCGAGGGTATGTCCTATAAAACCTATCAAGCGAACCGATGTCAAAAGCTATCATGAGAGACACTTTAGCGATTCATTAATAATGCCATGATATTAACTTACAACTATATTAATTATAAAAGACAATTAATCGTAACATTAGCTAGAACCCTAATCCGATACTTCCATACCGACTATCTACAATCATCATTTAGTTTTAACGTGATTTATGCTAACTAAATTAGAAAACTAAAAGCTGATTATATTTAAATCATAAAACTATTTTTCTAATAACAACCGAACAACTTTAAACAGTAAAATCACTAGAGTTAAACTATTTCAATTAACATTTTCACTACAAACCCTCTGGCTTGTCATAATGTAAAACCATCATCCACGCAAATATTTTGTCCGTTAACATAACGAGAAGCCTCAGAGAGTGCAAACAGCACCGTGCCCAAGACATCCTGCGGATCCAACATTCCCTTATCTATGCAGTTCGATTTATAACTAGAAAGAAACGACTCAGGCTGCTTATCATATAGCCCTCCTAGACTGACACAATTAACCCTAATATTGTTCCCGGCATAGTATCGTGCCATATATTTAGTAAGATGGATAATCGCAGACTTGATTGCGGCATACTCCACTGGCATAGTCATCGAAGTATTCTCATATACGGAGAATCGAGGTGCGATTACTCCATAAATAGATGACATGTTGAGCAAGGTACCACCGCCGTTCTTCCGGAAAAACTCGAGTATCCGCTGAGATACTAAAAAATAACCACCAAGATGGAGATTTACATTTTCACAGAAACTCGAGTAACTCACGTCTTGAAATTTTTTCCCATAGCTACTATTGCGAGGATACGATGAATTAACAAGACAATCGATACCGCCCATCTCAGAAGCAGCTTCCCTGATCATGGTTTCTACAGAGTCAGTATCAATAATCGACACATGTCGCACCGCTATCTCTATTCCCCTAGTGGATCGCAATCCTTCGGCGACTTCTTCGGCGCGCTTCCCATCGATATCTGCAATCATGACTCTAGCTCCTGCGGCAACAAGACCTTCGCATATTCGTGTGCCTAAAAGTCCCGCTCCGCCGACCACAATAACTCTCTTACCTGCCAACCCGGGAAAATTAATATACATAGAAGAAGGTGGCAATTTTTCGTTCAGTATCATTTCCGACCTCGAGATGCAAGAAATTCTACGAATAAAAAATCGTTTTCTGTATCGATATCAATAGACCGATCCTCCGGCATAATAAATAGACCGGTATTGTCGGCGACCACACGATCTTCGCTAAGTAGCGTATCACGATTCCAAATGTAGATCGATGCATTCATGTCATAACAACGAGGTGCGTCCTGGCGCCGCACCACGGGTTGCTCTAACCGTTTAGATAGATGCACCCTTCCGTTCTGGCCAAGCTCTACCATGTTAAAGTAAGGTGATTTTCTAGAAGGCATCGCAGTGATGACGTTACCATAATCGCCTTGGCAGAACAACTGCCATGCTCCGATAACATCCTCAGCGCGTCGTAGGGGCGAAGTGGCGTCTAAGTCGACGAGCGCAGAAAACTTGTGCCCATAGTGCCGTTCTGATTCGATAAGAGCGTGCCTAATAACGGGTAGCTTCGCGGCGGTATCGGATGCGAGTTCGGGCGGCCGTTTGAAGAAAACCTCCGCGCCGAATCTGGTAGCGACTTCTGCGATTTCATCAGAATCTGTACTGACGACTATGTGCCTAAACAGTCCCGTTGCCATCGCAGTATCGATTGAATGAGCTATGAGCGGCTTACCAAGCAAGTCACGTATATTCTTATTCTTTACGCCTTGGGATCCGCCCCGAGCGCAGATGGTACAAATGACTTCATCCTTGGTCATCAGAGGAATCCTCCATTGAAAGTCTTATTTTGCCGATGGTTGTCATAATTGCTAGCCCCTCCCTAAAAGTGCAAGCGCTCTTGCCACCCTGCATAAGAATATCCCGATGCATATCCGCGTAGGTTCCATTACGATCCACCTGCGGCTGATAGACTTCTTCAGCGCTACTATTTGAATGCCTTAAACGCATGGTACCTTCAATCAAATCGCAGATGCAGGTAACATCGTCAGCATTCGCGTAGATTCTTCGTATCGGTATCCGCGAGATATAATCCAGAGAGACCGTCGTGAAGACTCCCTGCTCCGTCTCTCCCAATATAGCGGTGAAATCCTCGGATTCGATCTCGAGAGGGGAGATCTTTCCTCCTATCGATTTGACGCTTCTGAAGGAACCAAACAACCATTGTATATAGTCGATCTCATGACTCAAATCCAAAAGGACGCCGCCGCCTCTTGCCCTAGAAGCACTGTAAGACGCGCGATAATCCGTAGCGGGCCGCCAATCAGGCAAATATTGCCCTACTACAACATTGATAGTCGCAAAGCGATGCTCATGGGCCATTAACTCGAACTTTGTGAGCAAAGGATGAAAGCGCAAATTGTAACCAACGAAAACAATGTTTCGCGTTGGACCCCAATCATGGAATTCACTAAAAAGCGGCTTTTCCACGAGAATTATCTTATCGCACACGGTAGCTTCAAGCCAACGAAGCTGGTCTAGATGCACGCTGGTTTCCGAGGAAACAACGAAGTAGTCGTAAAACGACGGATCTCGAACCTCTCCGAGCGTCCGATATCTTGCCCCATGGGCATGTGCGCTAACGACATCTATAGTCGCTAAAGGAAACAGGTTCTTTAACACGTGGTGGTGGCGACTTCCGATAGACCCGTAGCCTATGACCAATATACGAACCGGATCGCGTTCTTGATAAAATATTTGGCTCATGGTGGCTTAAAGTTTCATGCTCATTTGATTCACAGCCTTCCTGTACTCTTCCCACTGGCCGATGTCTATATACTCATTTTCGTTCACAGGATAGGTCACGACCCGTTTGCCATCTTGCATTAGCGCCTCCATGAGATGGGTCATGTGGTAGATGCCGTTCTTAGGGATATACTCGAGGCATTCGCGTTCGAGAATGTATACGCCGGTATTAATGCAAAATGACATTTCAGGCTTTTCTTCAAGGCCTGACACGATTCCTCCGCTTTCGAACTTGATGACTCCGTACGGAATTTGGTGATGCTGAACCGATGAGATAACCGTTAGCATCGCTTTTGATTTGTAATGGAATTCAAGGACATCCCCTAAATCGGCTTTAACTATGATGTCGCAATTGGAGACGATAAATGTCTTAGGAATATCGGGAGGCAGCAGGTTTAGGCTACCCGCGGTACCATTGAAGTCCTGCTCGCGTAAGTATGTAACTGAATAGTCATGTTTTATGCAATCAAAGTATGCTCGGATCATTTCACCACGATAATTTATAGTAAAGTAATAGTCACGCACTCCGAATCGAGAGAACTCGTCTATAATCAATTCAAGAATCGTTTTTTCCCCGATAGGAATCAAGGGTTTTGGAAGGACGTTCGTAAACGGGGCCATGCGCGTCCCCTTGCCGCCTGCCATTATGACTGCCGGCACACCTATGTCCTTAACCCTTCCGCGCCCTTCCGGTCGCGCCTCGTTCCCCGGTTCGTATGCGACGAGAGTCCCTTGCTCATTTACAATCGGAATTGCCTTGAATCCACGCTCAGCAATCGTTCGCGCGGCGCCATCTCGATCATAGTTCTCCGCGGCCATAACGTATGGGGAACGGTTATAGACACGATCGACATTATCCGACAATTTCGCACCAGCGAGAAGTCCGCGCCTAATGTCTCCGTCGGTCATTGTTCCTAATAATTTCATGCGTTGATCAGCAACGAAGAGTATCCCACGGGCAGATTTATCAATTTGCTTCATGGCGTCCCGGACGGTACAATCCTCCCGGACGATCATATCATTTCCCAAGTCGAGTCGGATCATAGTACCTCATCTTCATAGAATGACTTAAAAAAAGACTCTCCTGGTAGCACCGCATCACGAATGGCATCGAGTATTTTCCTGGACACCTGTTCTCCCTCATACGGATTTCTTAATCCCACGAGTCTTGAACCAAATGCCGGATCGAGCGACTCCTTAATCGCGCTTGTGATCGCGTTTTGTCGTGCGGCGCAATCGATTATGCTCTTCGCTCGCACTCTCCCTTTTTGGCGATCGCCGATATTAACAGTAGGAATGCCAAAGCTCGGCGCTTCAATGATCCCGCTCGACGAGTTGCCTATTACCACCGAGGCGAGCCTCATAGTCGAAAGATAGCGTATCTGCCCCATACTAGTGAATGCTATGGAGCGTCTTGAGTATTTTGAGACGTACTCGTCAATCATCGAGTTGATAACACGCCCGGACGCGTCTGCATTCGCCTTCGTAAAGACAACGAAAAGATCTAACTCTTTATCGAGGGCTGCCAGAAGCTCTCTCATCTGTACCACCGGAGATTCATCTTCTAACGTTGCAGGATGGAATGTCACGAGGGCGTACTTCTCGCCGAGCTTCACGCCAAGTTCGCGCTCAAGCGAAGGCCTATCGAGAAGCGGAAGGTTCTTTATATTCTCAATGCCGAGCGCTCCGACATTGAATACCCGAGCAGGACACTCTCCCATCCGAATTACGCGCCGACGATATTCTTCGGTCGAGGTAAAGTGGAGATAGCTCATTTTAGTGATTGCGTGGCGGAACGCATCGTCGATCGCGCCTTCGGTTAGCTCGCCGCCATGCAAATGGGCGATCGGAATACGAGCTACAGTTGCTGCGGCCGCTAGGCAAAATGCCTCAAACCGATCACCTAAGATAACCAATACATCTGGTTTGTGTCGATTAAATACATCAGCAAAACCGATCATCGCCAGACCCATAGATTTGGTTACCGCCGATGGGCTATCTCCACTGACTAGAATTTCTATCTTCTCAGAAATTGGGATAAGATCCTTCTCTATTAAATCAATTGTATTGCCAAATTCAGGAGAGAGATGCATCCCGGTCACATAGAGCTCGAAATTCAACCGCTCATCTTGTAGCACCAATTCCATTAAAGGTTTTAAAAGGCCATATTCAGCTCTTGTGCCTGTACAAAAAGCGATTGTTTTCTTCAAAACTGTATTTCCTCATCAACATAATAATCACGCTGCGCGACCGAACCTACAATTCTATCCCAAAACATTGGTGATAGTCCCGTACCAGGACGTTTTGCAGTGATCAAATTTGCTGTAATAATCGTACCTTTAGGAATATGCTCCTTCGCTACTATGCTCTTTCTTGCAATAGGACGGTTTTTTGATTCTGAAAGAGACACTCGCTTAACTCCATCTCCTAAAGCCAGCTCAATACCGCGGATACCATCAACCATCTCTTTTAACTCAACCGGCTCTAAACTTGCCTTATGATCAGGCCCCTCCATGGTTTTATCTAAAGTAAAATGCTTCTCTATGACCGTTGCGCCCAGAGCAACAGCGGCCAATGGAATATTAATGCCCACGGTATGGTCGGAATACCCGAATCTCACGCCGAAGGCAGAACCCATTGAAAGCATTGCCTTAAGATTAACATCAACTAACGGAGTTGGATATTCAGTAGTACAATGCAATACCGTGATCTGATTACGCGACGCTCCAACGCTTAAAAACGCCTCAAGAGCGGCTTCAACATCACCAAGAGTTGCCATACCCGTTGAGAGTAAAATTGGCTTGCCTAATGCTCCTATTTTTTTCAGATATGGTAAATTAGTTATTTCTCCAGAAGGTACTTTCCAGTAAGGCATATCAATGGCAGCCAAGAACAACAGACTATCATCATCAAACGCAGTTGACATGAAAGCAATATCTTGTTTTGAGCAGTAGTCAATCAGCTTAATATGATCCTCGTAGCTCAGTTCCAACTTTTTAATCATCGCCAGTTGGGACTCATCGGTGCCCGTAGTTTTTTTTTGATACTCGGCTTTTTGCGCTCTAGCGCTTACTAAACTCTCGGCTTTAAAAGTCTGGAACTTGACTGCATCCACTCCGGCCTTTTTTGCTTCATCAACTAACCGCAAGGCTAGTTCCAGGCTACCATTATGGTTAACACCTGCCTCTGCAATTATATATACCTTAGACATAAATTTTCCTTGCAGGATTTCCAGCATATGTACCAGGCTCTAAAATATCTTTTATAACAACAGACCCTGCACCAATGATTGCATTATCACATATGTAAATGCCCTGTTTAATCACGGAGCCGCTTCCGATGAGGCACCCGCTCCCGATTGTGCATCCGCCATTCACAAGTGCTCCCGTTGAGACATGGGTATGCGCACCGATACGTGTATCATGTTCGACAACGGCTCCCGTATTTACAATACAATTATTCGCAATTTTTGCGTTACTATTGATCATGGCAAAGTGCATAACAACACAGCCTTCTTCAACAAGACTAGTCCGTGCGACAATAGCGCTACTCGCAATTATTGCAGGCAAGAGAAACTGCAACTCTTTTAAACGCTGATAGATATTTATTCTTATATCTGCAGACTTTAGTTGGCCTATAGAAACATGTGCATATTTTATATCGTTATACAGCACTGCCAAATCATCATCAGTACCTACGACACCATATCCCAGTAAAAATGAGCCAAGCTTGTCTTTGGTATCGACTATACCGCATATCGAATAAAGACCACCGGATTCAATAGCTTCGATACAAGAAGCGCAATGGCCGCCGCCGCCAACCAACAAGAGAGGGGTTTTCATTATAGTCGCACACTACTAGGGATATTAACCACTCTCTCCTCCAGCCACTCGGAATTAGCCAGCTCCGTTCTAGAGCAAGCCTTATAAGGCGGGAGCTTACTCATGAGCGTCCATATAGGTCTGGTCTGCACGCCATTATCATTTGAATAGGCAAGAAACTCATCGCGCGCAGTTCTATCGGGTAGTATTATCACATTAAGCCAGTAGTTTGAAAAGGAATTCGCCGGCTCGCTTAAAAAGCTGATTTCTTGATTTTCAAAAAACTTCTTGTAGGCCTCCGCCGTAGCACGCTTGCTTGCTAGGATTTTATCAAAATACTCCATTTGCGCACAACCAATGGCGGCATTTACATTAGGCAGACGTAAATTATAGCCTACTTCATCATGGAAAAACTCCCAACGGTGCTTCCGCTTTGCAGTAGTGCTAATAAATCGGGCACGCTCCGCCAAGGTATAATCATCGGTAATAAGCATACCGCCGCCGCCGGTTGTCACGGCTTTGTTACCATTAAACGACAGGATTGCCGCTCTACCAAAACTGCCAGTATGCTTGCCATCATAAGTACTGCCGAGCGACTCGGCGGCATCTTCTATAAGAACGAGGTCATATTCATTACAAATAGCTACGATCTCATTTATGCGTACCGGATGCCCGAAAGTATGCATTGGCATAACAGCCGACACCCGACGTCCGCTTTCTATTTGGTAAAGTCCATCACCTTTCTTTACGCAGTATTGTGTTAGATATTTACGCAAGCTATCTGGACTCATGCCGAGCGTTTCTTTGTCCACATCAACAAAGGCGGGCTCGGCTCCGGCGTGTCGTATTCCCGCAGCAGTGGCGGCGAAGGTTAGCGCCTGAGTAACGACAAGCTCTCCGGGTTTTATACCTGCGGCCACAAGAGCCATATGCAGGGCTGCGGTACCATTGACCATGGCCACAGCGTTCTTTACCCCAGTTAGTCGCTTTATATGCTCTTCAAAATCAGTCACAAACCTTCCCACATAGGATACAAATGTAGAATCAATACATTCGCAAAGATACTCTTTTTCCTTCCCAAGAAAGCGAGGGGCATGTAAGGGTACGGGGTCTTCAGTCGGATACAAAAACTTGATAAAGTCCACGATGGATTGGTACGAATTCATAGTCATAGTGTACGCCTCTAGTTATAGATTATAGATCTCAGCCTTATACTTTGCGAGATTCTCAGGTTTTTTAAACCAATCAACCGTCTCCTGGATACCTCTACTTAAATTAAATTGAGGGGACCACCCCGTCAATTGCTTGATCTTGCCATTGGCCCCTAAAAGTCTCTCAACTTCGCTCTTCTCAGGCCTAAGCCGCTGATCATCGATTACGATCTTCGCTTTGGGGTTTATCTGATTTATCATTTCTTGAGCCAGCTGCCCCACGGAGATCTCATCTTGGGTAGCTATGTTTATCTCTTGTCCAATGGCGGCATCGCACTTGGCTATGGCAACAAAGCCGGCAGCGGTATCTTTTACGTAATTAAAATCCCGGGTGGGGTGTAAACTCCCAAGTTTTATCTCCGTCTTACCGCATAAGAGCTGTGTTATAATGGTAGGAATAACAGCCCTGGCGGATTGCCTAGGACCATATGTATTAAACGGTCTCACTATGATAACGGGCAAGTTAAAGCTTCTATAGAAGCTCTCGGCGATACGATCTGCCCCAATCTTGGTCGCGGAATACGGCGATTGCCCTTGAAATGGATGCTTCTCGTCGATCGGCACATACAACGCGGTGCCATAGACCTCGGAAGTGGATGTAACCAATACCCTTTTAGTATGTAGCTCTTTTGCGGCCTGCAGGACATTCAATGTCCCCTTGATATTCGTATCGACATAGCTATCCGGAGAATGGTAACTGAACGGGATAGCGATTAGAGCGGCCAAATGGAACACGACATCAATACCGCGCATCGACTCGCGAACGCCGTTTGGATCGCGGATATCGCCTGCAAACACCTCTATGCGATCACGCTTTTCTAAGGGCAGGGAGTCAAGCCAGCCCCAAGAATTAAATGAGTTGTAGTATACAAATGCTTTAACCTTGCATCCTTCATCCAGCAAGGCCTCAACTAGATGACTGCCGATAAAGCCATCGGCTCCCGTTACTAATACCCGTAAATCCTTTAGTTCCATAGCTATCTCCGCCTCTATGCGCTTAATGATCACGAAAGACTAATTATATAATTCTCTAAATATCCACATTGTTTCTATCGATATTAAAAATACAGGCCTGTGAACGTTTGAAAGCCCGCGCATGCGGGCGCGGCCGAACCGTATGGCAAGGCCGGAAACCAACGAGATTGGCACGGACGCCGGGGATACCCTTTGCGTACGGCATCTTGCGTTCCACTCGCAAGGCTTCTCCGACGCCCGCGTCGGGAGTTCTAGCATGGCGTTACATATTAGCGCGGTTAAGAATAACCTGCGCACCTGCGACAAGCCCTTCGTGGTTCATACCGAATATGCGGCTACCGTGGATTACCGGGGCCTCTTACGGCGCCTGGCGGACGGGCGCACCACCATTACCCTGCCCGACGCGCTGGCCGTGATCGAGCTCCTCTGGATGGAGCTCCGCAAGGCCCTGGCCGCCGGCGAGGTGGTCAAGCTCCCCTTCGGCTCCTTCTATCTCTGCGCCTGCGGCACCTTCCAGGAGCCCGACCAGCCCTTTATATACGGCGACAAGGCCTACGGGCACGATATCAAGCTGCATTTCCGGGCTAATAAGCCGGAGGAAGAGCTCCTGGCCAAGGAGACCGCGGTGGAACGCGGGGCCATATACGACAAGCAGGCCCCCGTCCTGATACGGGCGCTCTCCGCCTCGAGCGGCGAGCCCTTGAGCGCCGAGCGGGGCGACTACCTGACCCTGAACGGCCAGCGCCTGAAGTTCGACAAGGACCGCGACGACCTGGGCGTCTGGTACAAGAACGGCGCCGAGCATCGGGCGGCCAAGTACGCCGCCGTAATGCCCGGCACCGTGATCGCGCAGGTGCCGCCGGAGCTGGAGCCGGGCCAGTACGTCATGCTTATCCGCACCTGCCCCAACGGCAAGGACGTCAAGACCGCCTCGCTACCCGCCCCCGTCTCTATAGCCTAAGCCCCCGCCCGACCTAATGGCCCCGGGCGTCCGCGTATCGGCGCGGGCGCCCGTTTTTTAACTTGCATTATATGCAAAATCCATATTGGATCATGGTACGGATCCAATTGGATCCGACGCGAAATCAACTTGATTCTTAGGAATTTCCAATTGGATTCGTACCGTATATCAACTTGATTTTCGTCCTACCAGCGGTATGCCGCGGGCGCGGGGCTGCTTACCGTCGATACGACGGCTTTTTCGCGGGGGACCGCTTCTCCCCGCCGTAGAGGCCTATCATCCCGCCCCGCCCGGCGCGGCCGCAACGCGCTACCGGAAGGTAAGTAACGGAAATCTTCCTTATAGTATGCCTAATCTTAGTGCTTGATACCATGTATTTCCAGCCTAAGCAAGTCTCGCGCATGAAAGGAAACAACAAAACCATCCAGCTTAAACATATTTATAACTTATAAACCTTTCCATCTTCAATATGAACCCGCTTAACCGCATTCCTCGTATCCACCACTAGTTGAGCGCGGGCGACTATGCGCTCTATGTCAAAGCACGCATGGTTCGTCGTAAAAACGACGCAATCCGCTTCCGCGAGCGCTTCATCGCTTAATTGGATGCCCTGCCACTCATGCCCGTGCTCGTCTATCGCCTCGGAAATATACGGATCATGATAGCTTACGATGGCGCCTTTCTTGGCCACTTGCTCCATGACGAGCAGCGCAGGGCTCTCGCGCGCGTCGTCGATATCCGGTTTATAGGCGACGCCGAGGAACAGGATCTTTGAACCATTCAAGGCCTTTCCATGGCGGTTCAAGGCGAAGGCTATCTTGTTCATCATGCGATAGGGCATCAGGTTGTTAATATTGCCCGCGCAGTTGATCATGGTAAGGTCGAAGTTGAATCCCTTGGCGATATATTCCAGGTAAAACGGATCGAGAGGTATGCAATGGCCGCCTATGCCGGGCCCCGGGTAGAAGGCCTGGAATCCGTACGGCTTCGTCTTAGCCGCCTCTATCACTTCCCAGATATTAATATCCATCTTGCCCGCAAGGAGCGCTAGCTCGTTTATGAGGCTTATGTTGACTAATCGATACGTATTCTCAAGGATCTTTACCATCTCCGCCGCGCGCGGCGAGCTCACGGGATGCAAGCGCTGGATCGCCAAGCCGTAGAGCGCCATGGCTATATCCTGCGCCTCTTTGCCTAGGGCGCCCACCACCTTGGGCGTATTCTCCGTCTTATAGTCTTTATTGCCAGGATCTACGCGTTCCGGGCTGAAGCATAGCCAAAAATCCGTCCCTTCCTTCAAGCCCGATTCCTTTTCAATGATCGGCTTCATGAGATCTTCCGTCGTAGTCGGGTACGTGGTACTTTCTAGGCTCACGAAGGTGCCCTTCTTCATATACCGGCCTATATCGCGGCAAGACGCCTCAATATAGCTCATATCCGGCTTCTTGAATTTATCAAGCGGCGTGGGTACGCAAATGATGGCGGCCTCGCACTCCGCGAGGCAAGAAAAATCCGTAGTCGCCGAAAGCACCTTTCTGTCCACGACTTCGGCGAGCTCCTCGTCTTTAATATCTCCGATATAGTTTTTACCGGCGTTAACTAGTTCCGCCTTCTTCTCATTCTTCTCGAAACCTAGCACCGTGACGTTTTTTCTTGCGAAGCTCACCGCTAAGGGCAAACCCACGTAACCAAGGCCTATAATTCCGACCGTAAGGGTTTTATCGGCGATCTTCCTCATAAGAGTATCGAAACTACTCATACCATGCCTTCCTCTGGCGCAATACCTACTTCGGTTTTCTTGTATCGCAGCCCGCACTCGGTGCAGAACAGCTTTTCGCTTAGTTTTATACCGCACTTGCATACCCAGCCCCGCTGCTTGGCCGGGTTGCCGTATACTAAGGCGTAAGCCGGGACGTCCTTAGTCACCACGCTCCCGGCCCCCACGAAGCAATATTCCCCAAGCGTCGTTCCGCAAACCACCGTGGCGTTCGCGCCGATGGCAGCCCCGTTTCTCACGAGAGTCCGCCGATATTCATGCTTACGCTCCACGAAAGCTCGCGGGTTGATTACGTTGGTAAATACCATGGAAGGCCCGCAGAAAACGTCGTCTTCAATTACGACGTCGTCGTAGATAGAGACGTTATTCTGCACCTTGACGCCGTTACCGATGATAGCATTCCCGCCCACGTTGACATTCTGACCAAGAGAACAGCGCGACCCGATCGTAGCTCCCGGCATCACGTGGCAAAAATGCCAGATACGCGTATCAGGTCCCACGGAGGCTCCCTCATCCACATAGGAGCTCTCATGCTTCTTGTAAACGCCGCCTTCGCAAGGAACTTCTAATAACTCTTTATTTAACATAGAAATCTCGTATTGCATCGCAGACAAAATCGATCTCTTCGAATTTAAGCTCAGGGTACATGGGTAGCGCGATGATCTCGGAACAGACCCGTTCGGCCACCGGAAAATCCCCCCGCTTATAGCCCAGATACGCGAAGCAATCCTGCAGATGGAGCGGCTTCGGATAATAAATCGAGTAGCCGATCCCGAGCTCCTTGAGCTTATCCGCCAAGCCGTCTCTATTGGGTACCAAAATGTTGTACACGTAGTAAACCGGCTTGGCGTCATCCCGCACCCCGGGAATGCGCAACCCCGGGACGTCCTTAAGGCGCTCGGCATAATGCTGGGCGTGCCGCGCTCGCGCTTCGATGGCCTCTTGAGTCCTCTTTAATTTGACCCTTAACACGGCCGCCTGCATCGTATCCAAGCGGGAATTGTAGCCGATATAGTCGTGCTGGTACTTCACGCTGGAGCCGTGAACCCGGTAGCTCTTGATTTTCTCATAGAGATATTCGTCTTCAGTGACCATGAGGCCCGCGTCACCATAGGCCCCGAGCGTCTTTGTGGGGAAGAACGAGTAGATACCGATTTGACCGATCGTACCCGCCTTCTTCCATGAGCCGTCGACCAGGCTCTCCATGCCCCAGCCCTCGGCCGCGTCCTCGAGCACCGATATGCCCTCGCGGCGGGCCAGATCCATCAGATCCTGCATGGGCGTAGGCTGCAGGAACAGGTGAACAGGAATGACGCCTTTCGTCCTCTCGCCTACCTTGTTCGCCGCGGCCGCTACGTCCATGTTCAAGGTATTCTCGTCCATGTCCACGAAGACCGGCGTGCCGCCCAAGCGCGTTACGCAGCTGGCGGTGGCGAAGAAGCTGAAGGTGGGCATGAGCACTTCGGCCCCGTCCTTATAGCCTAGGACATCGGCCCCGATGACGAGGGCGTCCGAGCCGGAGGCCACGCCCACGGCGTACTTCGCGCCGAGGTACGCGGCGCACTCCTTCTCGAACTCCGCCACCTCGCCGCCCAGGATGAAATCCCCACGGGCCATGACGCCCTGCACCGCCGCGTCAAACTCCGCCTTACGCGCTTGATACTCCCTGGTAGAGGTGTAGAAAGGTACGTTCATTGTTCGGCCCCGCCGGTTTGGTCGAATTCGCCGATCATATCGAGCGTAGAGAAATCGCAGGGCAGTTCTACGGGTAGGCCGGTTTTCTGGCTCTTATAGATGGCCAGGATGATCTCCAAGGCCTTTTTGCCCTTTTTGCCGGACACGAGGGGCTCGCGGTCGAGGGCTATGGCTTCGGCGAAATCTTTAAAGAGCGCGGCGTGGCCGAATCCGTACACGGTAGGGGGATCCTTCTCGTCCGGATTCAAGACTCTGTCCTCGGTATCCCCTACTGCCTGGGCGTCCGAGAAGCGCCAGGTTTCGATCTTGTTGACCGCAAGGCCGCCGATCACCGCGCTGCCGCGCTCGCCGAAGACGGACAGGGTTTCGTTCAGGTTCGTGGGATAGATATCCGCAGTGCCCTCTACGATGCCGACCGCGCCGCTCTTGAACTCCACGATGGCGCAGCCGAAATCCTCCGCCTCTATGGGTCGCAGAAAGCGGCGGGTCTGGGCCTGTACGCGGACGGCGTCCTCACCCATTATCCATTGCAGTAGGTCGATGCCATGCGTGCATTGGTTCATGAGCGTGCCGCCGTCCTGCTCCCAGGTGCCGCGCCAGGGCGCCTCGGCGTAGTAGCCTCCGTTGCGGTTCCAGCGCACCTGTACCATGCCGTGCAGGACACGCCCGAAACGCCCCGCGTCGCACGCGGTTCGTAGCCTCTGTATAGGCGCGTTGAAGCGGTTCTGAAAACAGACGGCCAGCTTCTTGCCGGTCCGCTTGGCCGCGGCTATCATGGCGTCCGCGTCCCTCGTTGAGAGCGCCATGGGCTTCTCAACGATTACATGGCAACCGGCTTCTAGGCAGTCAATGGCTATCTGCGGGTGCTTTCCCGACTCGGTCGCTATCGTCACGACATCAGGTTTTTGATCCGCTAAAAGCCGCTTGTAGTCGCCATAGACCTTGATCGCCGCGGCCGGGATGGCGTTGCGATACTCCGCGGCCTTGGCCTCCGCCCGTTCAAGTATCGGGTCGCAGGCGGCGGCCATCCGGAACAAGTCGGAATTCTTAATATAGGCTTCGACGTGTTTAAAACTGATTCGTCCGCAACCGATTAATGCTACTGTGTACATAATCGTCCTCTGCTCGGAGATATTGATTCCAATTATCGCAAATTATAATTTGACTCGATCCAAGTGATATACTCACCGGACAATATCTTGTTCACCCATTCCTGATTCGCCAAATACCACCTTACTGTTTTTCCCAACCCGTCCTCAAAGCTCGCCAACTGCTTCCATCCCAGCTCTTTCTTTATCTTAGAGCAGTCGATGGCGTAACGCCTGTCATGTCCGGGCCGATCTTTTACGTAGGTTATGGTTGACCTGATGACTTCAGAATCTTTGCCAGCCTCTTTCGCTACGATGTCAATTAGCTTTTGTAAGAGCTGACTGTTCTCCCATTCATTCTCCCCGCCGATGTTATACTTCTGTCCCTCGAGGCCTTTCTGCATGACCAACCACACGGCGGCATTATGATCCTCTACATAGAGCCAGTCACGTATGTTCTTGCCGTCGCCATACACCGGCAAAGGCCTACCGCTTATCATATTAGAGATCATGAGCGGAATGAGCTTCTCGGGGAACTGGTAAGGTCCATAGTTGTTCGAGCAGTTGGTCAAGGTAACCGGAAGGCCATAGGTATGCGCGTAGGCCATGACCAGGTGGTCCGATGAAGCCTTAGAAGCCGAATAGGGGCTACGCGGGTCATAAGGAGTCTCTTCGGTAAAGTATCCCGAATCACCTAGAGAGCCATAAACCTCATCGGTAGATACATGGTGGAAAAGGACATCATTACGCCCCTGCCAAGCCTTTCGGGCTACATCCAGGAGGGTAAAAGTCCCCATCACGTTCGTGCGCACGAAGTCCTCGGGCCCGTGGATAGACCGGTCTACGTGCGACTCGGCGGCGAAGTGTACGATCGCGTCTACCTCATAGGCCGCCATGATGCGCTCTATGGCGGGGCGATCCACTATATCGGCGCGCTCGAAAACGTAGCGTCCGTCCCCCGAAGCGCCGTGCTTTATAGCGACTCCCGCCAGGTTGGCTAGGTTGCCCGCGTACGTGAGTTTATCCACGTTGATGACGCGCCCGGAAAAGCCTGACTGTGGCCCCAGAAGGTACATTATGAAGTTGCTGCCTATGAAGCCGGCGCCGCCGGTGACTAGGACGGTAGTAAATGATCTTAGCATTATGACCTCAATATATCGTTATCACCTTGTGATTTTATTAGCTCGGCCAGGATAGGAGCATATTTCCGTAGGATCGAAACGCCATAAGTAGGCGAAAGGAGCGGGTCGTCCGGACTCATCGTCTCAAAACCATCATTTAAGGGGATTGCATAGGCATCCCCGCCGGGAACGACCTCTATCGGCGAAGTCGATCCGAGCGCTACTTTCAATGTCTCCGCCACTTCGAACGCGCTCATCGAGTATAGTGGAGCAATGTTTACCGTCGCGGATCTACTATCTAGGTTCGCCATATGCATGTCGACCGTACGAACTACGTCTCGAACGTCCAAGAGATATCGTCTCGCGCCTTCTTGAACAGAGATCGACATGTTAGCCGCAAGACGAGATACGAAGAAACTGACTAACGTCGTATTTTTAACCGGACCCACGACTTGCGGCAATCTGAATATCATACAACTCGAGCTCGAGCTTTTTATCAGGTTCTCTATCTCCAGCTTATGTTCGATATAAGGAGTTCGATGGGATGAATATACGCTGCAGGTAGAAAAGTAAATAACCGGTCTTGCGCTCACTAATACGGAACGCACCAAGTCGACCTCTCGTTTAAAAGCTTCCGGCCTGACTTCTTGAGAATTAGAAACGCCGGAAGCTATTATGGTCGCAAGCTCGGAAGAAGCCGATCCATGGAACGCTCGGGCTAAAAGTCCGCTACCGATGATTGGCAAGCCAAGCCCCAGAAAATACCATTAGCCAAGAGTCTATCATGCGAGCCTCATTAAAGAAACTTGATGCAAGTCTTTTATTTCTTTCGGCCAAGGAATCATCCAGAGGACTTAGATCCCAAGTTCCGCATGTATCATATATAGCGAAGCCCTTCTCTTTAAAGTACTCCCAAGGGCTAATGTCACTTCGTATGAATACTTTTTTCCCCAGGCTTAATAACCCGATAATGTTTCCCATAGCCTGTTGCCTATGATGGTTAAAAATCGCTATATCGATTTTCGATAAATGAACTGAATAGTCTGAGAATGACATCATGTGCGTTATAGGATGGAACCTATTTCCGAGCTTATCCTTACCATACTCTATGACGGACTTGGCATTAGCCACATCACCGTAAGAAAGCGGAGCGAAAACCTCCACCTCCATATTAGTAAATCGCGCCAAGCGATCAATGATATATCGATGTTCATTTGACGGATCGCTCGAGTTGCCGATTTGAATTCGCCTGATACCGTCACGCGATTCTTTTTCAAAGGCTCTGCCTTGCAGGTTAGCCCTAGCCACATGGCTTTTATACATAATATTCTCAATATATATCGCGTTGCAGCCATACCAATCAACCGCATTATTATAATCACCCGGTATGGTCGTAGTTATTGCGGCGACTCGTTTTATAAACGCGAATCGAAAAAGCTCCATAAGTCGATAAGATAAAGTCCTACGAGCTAATTTTTTTTGATATAAATCCCACCCCCAAAGCGCCCAACATGTCTTTCGCGATAGAAACGGTAGCGCTGCGAAAACCAGGCTCAAAACTGGTGCTTGAAAGCTATGAACGATGATTAGCCTGGCTCTAAGACATTCCCTTATAAGGACAGATATCTTTGCAAGCTTAGATTTTTCGACGCCTAAGTAAACTGGTCCAGAAAGGTACTCGCTCTCGGGACCGACGGAACCGAAGATAATGAATCGATGTCCCTTGGGGTCGAAATGTAACGCTACCATCTCCGCATACTGAGCGAGAAAGGAGGAGGACGGGAAGATATTGAGTATCTTCCGCTTCACTTCTTCACCAATGTTTTCAGGTAATGACCATACTCGCTCTTTTTAAAGAATTCCGAACGCATGAGCACCTCATCTTCACCAAGCCAACCATTATTAAGTGCTATTTCTTCAAGGCAGGCGATCTTAAGCCCTTGTCGCGCTTCTATTGTCTCTACGAAAGAAGATGCTTCTAGTAAGCTTTCGTAGGTTCCAGTATCCAGCCACGCGAATCCGCGGCCTAAAAGCTCGAAATGAAGCCTCCCCGCATCGAAGTAGGCTTGATTCACGCTGGTGATTTCCAGCTCTCCGCGTTCTGACGGTTTGATTTTTTTGGCGATATTTATGACATCATTATCATAGAAGTATAACCCCGGTATAGCTAAGTTTGATTTTGGCCTCTTAGGTTTCTCTTCTAATGACAGTATCTTCCAGTTATCGTCTATCTCTACTACGCCGTAGCGTTCAGGATCCTTCACAGGATAACCGAATATTACCGCTCCCGGGCCTTTGGATGCGGCTCGCTTTAATACCGGAGTAAAACCTTGCCCATAGAAAAGGTTATCGCCAAGAATCAGACAAACGCCATCATCGCCTATGAAGTCCTCTCCGATCAAGAAGGCCTGCGCAAGCCCTTCGGGCCTCGGTTGCTGAGCGTACTTGAGCGAGACGCCGAAAGATGCGCCGTCTCCCAAAAGTCTCATAAAGAGGGCAGAATCCTCGGGAGTAGTGATAATGAGGATATCTCGGATTCCGGCGAGCATCAGCGTAGACAACGGATAATATATCATCGGCTTATCATATACGGGCAAAAGCTGTTTAGAGACCGCTAACGTGATCGGATGCAAACGCGTCCCGGAGCCGCCAGCTAATATGATTCCCTTCATGACCTTCCCTCCGTATTAAGCGCTCGTGCTCTTCTTAAATACATAAGAAATCAGGCGGCGCGGGGTTAACCTATATACAAGTAAGCTTATAGTCAAATAGTACATTAGAGGCAACGAATAATGAAACGGCGTCCATTGGACCAGACCTGATAGGGCCGAGGCTACGAAGAACGCGAAGAGGATCACTCCGTCCCGAAACCCGAATAAGGTGAGACCGTACTTTCTATAAATAATGAGGTTCTTTAGGAAAACATTCACTAGATTCGCCGATGATAATCCGATAACAAGACCTACCGGACCCAACCAGCGGGATAGTCCGAATTGCGCAGCGACGCCAAGAGCGTACGTGCTGAAGACGTTTATCAAGACCGTCGTCTTTGAATCAGACTTCGCATAATAAGCATAATTAGCCAAATTGGCTAAGGCATAATAAAGCAGTAAAAAGGCAGAGGCCGAGAAAAGCCGCGCCAGTAACGAGACGTCGTCGGCCTCGAATGCGCCTCTTTCGTATATTATACTAAACAGAGGTTGTGCAAAAGCCATCATACATGCGCCGGCTAATCCGAAGATACCGAAAACCAAACGCCGAGCTTCTTCGCTATGCATTTCGAATGATCGTTTATTATCGCTAACAAGAGCCTCGGAAATGAACGGGTAATAGACCGAGATTAACGAACCTATGAGGATGCTCGATGCGACTCCGAGGAGCGAGTTACTCATGTTTAAGACAGTCATCGTTCCGACATCTAAAAACGAGGCTATTGATTTCTCTATATACGAGGCCGCTATGCCCAATAAACCGCCGACTACGAGCGGTAGCGCATTGCGAGCCTCTCTCAAGCCCAGCCGCAAGCTAACTCTACCGTTCAAGGCGCCCCTTCTCCTGGCGACGATTAACAAGACGATAAAGTTAGCCGCGACGCCGGCCATTGTCGCGACGACTATTCCTGAAACGCCCCCCCTCATTACAAGAAGAAGAAGGATTAAGATAAGCGAGTTGATCACCCCGCCCAGGTTCCCAAAAATAAAAAAACGCTCCGCCCTTAAAGCTCCATCAATAATAACGGTTAACGGCGATAAAACAATTACAGGAAGCGAGAGAATAATTAGTCGATCTACAACGCTTAATGTCTCTTCGACGAATCCGCCAAGAACTAATCTGGCGATAAACGGTCCGGCGAGAACGAAGAATACCGAGAGCAATAAGAATAGGAATAAGACGAGCGATAAGTATGAGGCAAGATAATCCTTCTCGTCGCCTTGCGTCTTATGATGCTGATAACGAGGTAAAACAAGCGCGGTAAGGGAATCGCTTAACAAGCCCGAAGGCGCGTTTATAATATTCACCGAAGCATAATACGCGTCGCTAACCGAGGATGCGCCGTATCTCGTAGCGACGATCACGCTCTTTAAAAAATTAAACGCGGCGTTGAGCAGAGAAAAAACAAGCATCTCTATGCCAGAGGTCCTAGTTGACCTGCGACTGTTAAAAACAGTCGCGATGAACCTAGATAGCATAGCGGAACCTCTCTTCATTTATTCACAACCCGGTCTTGTTTCAATACGAACTCCCGTTCAGCCTCCAAGAATGTTAGCGCCTGCATGAGCTCTATGGGACTATCGCCGCTCGCCATGGCGTCGCAGTCCCTTAGTAAATGTTCCGAGCATTCTGAGGCACGGCGAAGGATTTGATATCTGGTGAGTAAAGCCGAAGCAAGATCTTTGTTCGTCCTTATCCAGTGTCCCATGGGATTCATATCAAATCTCGGCGGTTTTTTCTTATGGGAAATCGCGAGGTACTCTAATCGCAAGCGCTTAAAGACCTTATATGCAAATCCCGAGGTAAGCCGATAGTTCCTCATGGTAGGACGCAAGCCCCAACGTTGCCAGGGGTACATGGTCGATTTTGGGAAGTATTTCTCTATCATCATTAAGAAAGCCTTCTCACCCTTTTTTAGTACCGGCGGAAATTTAGAACAAAAATCCACTAGATCGACGTCCATAAACGGTTCGTCAGTTTCGCAGAAAGGCAAGGCGGAGTATGAGCCGTTCATAATACCGTTTATCCCACGAGTATGAACGGCGAATGATTCTTGGTTCGGATACTTTTTATACTCCGCCTCGATGTTTTCTGCTATTTTATAAAGCAATCTCGTAGAGTAGGCCCAAAATTTGGCACTGGGCGGCGTGTGCTTTATATCATCGACGTAGTCGCCGTGGCTAATATCTGCCAGATTACCGTTGTGTAGCAGGCCTAAAGCTCCCCAATCCATTCTCGAGTATGCACGTACGGCATGCGCCGCTCCGGAGTAGATTATTAAACCGCCGTTACAATATAGCGGCGTAGCTATATCGCGAAGATAGTCACCACCGTCTAATGGTAGGAACAGATGATCCAATCGAAGGTCTACGCTTATCGCCTTCGCTATCTCAACATCATAGCAACCGCTTTGACCAAAGCTTAACGTTAATAAATCCCTAAAACCTAAACTATGCGCCGCGAAGATTACCAGCCGAGAATCTAGACCGCCGCTCAGAAGTGATATATGTCTACGACCAAATTCTACATCCTTCTTAAAACCGCGGGCGACCGCTTGCATGAAGCGCTCATAGAATCCGTCCACGGCTTGACGCTCGGACATTTCTCTGGATTCATTATCATATTTATAGTAACGGTGCATATCAAACGAACCTGATTGGACGACGAGGACGCTTCCTGGATTTAACTTAAACGCGCCAGCAATTAGTGTTCGCCGATCAAGCATATAACCAAAGCTTAGGAGGTAATAGGCTGCTGTTTCGTCCAGGGTGTTTGTGCAGCCCCACTCCGCTAACAACCTAGACAGTGAAGCGAAATCAGTCGATATGAGGAGAACACCCTCTCTATCTTGAGAATAAAAAATAGGACGAGCGCCAAAGTGATTGGTAAAAATGATAGTTGTCTTTTTACTTTCATCGACTAGGAACCCACAAAAATTACCTCTTAAGTAATTAGGAAAATTTTTACCATACTTATCATATAATTTTATGATAGCAGATCCTAAATTCGTACAAGCCATTTCATTAACAAGTTCGTAAGAATTCGTTACGACTCCGTCTAATAACACTGAACATAGATCGGCTGAATACCGCATGGTATCCGACACCCCGCTAATCCGATCTCTAGTGCGCAAAAGCGACGACCCAAAATTATCCCATCCTCTAGATGTCATCCTAGCGCCGTTCGTAAGCGGGATAACAGCGTCAAATCCATATGGTGATATATTGTTCATACTTGTTACACAAGCTCCTCTATAACCTTTCGCAACTTAACCGCTTGATACTCCCTAGAATAAGAATTTATAATTGAATCTTGATAAAAATCCGTCGCCTTCGGTTCCAGGCCATCCCATCGTTCGAGAAAAGAAGCAATTACTGATGCATCGTCCGTAATACAATATCCGGGGGCGGTTTGCTTGAATACACTACGTTTTAAATCGCTCCCATCCTTGGTAATTACGATCATCGGGCGCTTAGCAGCCATATATTCGAATGTTTTTGTCAGAAGAGCGCCATTACCACTCATCGCATCGCACAGGAGAAGAAATGTCGACTCGGCCTGAAGTCGAAGCACTTCACGATTAGGTCTGGAACCTATAAAATCACAAGAAATTCCTTCCTTCTCGAACTCAGAAATCACCGCAGGAACTGGAACCCCAGTAAAGACCACATCGGGATTTTTCATCCCCCCAACTTTACGGAGGCCTAAAGCCTTAGCGAGGGGCTGTACAGTAAACTCAGCCGAATTAAATGATCCCGAATACAAGATTCGATATACTAGCTTATCCTGCTTAATAGTTGGCATATGTTCGGCAAAGAAACCATTGGTAATTTGTAATATTCTCTTTGGTCTAATTATGTCGCATAAGATCAACTCAAGGCTAGATGAAACAGTGGTAATAAGATTAGCCTGTTCTCCAATAAGTCTAAGGAACTTAGTAAGATACCTACCCCTCGGGTCATTATATTGAACTGAATTTGAGCCGAACTGACCATAGAAATCTCTAAAATCGGCTGACCAAATACCTCCATATTTTTGCTTGACTTTCATGGCAATTTTATGGGCTGAAAGAGGGAATGAGGTAGAGATTATTATATCAAAAGGTCCATTTTCACGCACAACGCGATTAATAACCTGTAATGCCTTCCGTTCCCATAAGCCGTAGCTATCAAGGATCGGAACATATTTCTTAATATTATCTTTTAGTCTCAAAATCAGGCGAAGCAAAAATCCAGCTTGACGCGAATCCATAGCAGCTGAAGAAGACTTAATATTGATAGGTGCCGGAGGCATTATTGGATTATGAACCTCTAGCTCAGCTATGTCACGGTTCAACTCTTCATAAAAATAAGCACAGGAGTCCGCTTCTTGTCCATCGCCTTTTACTACGGTGACGTCATATCCCGCATCATGAAACTCCCGGGCCCATGACATAGCCCTAAAGCCACCTACATTCATATAAGGAGGAAAATAGTATGATATGATGAGTATCTTCATTGCGACCAACTGGATTTTTCTGCCTCGAATAGTTTCCGACGTGTATTCGCGTGCGCCAGGTCCGATACCAAGCCGATCTTCAAGGCCGCGGCCCGATAGTCCATGTCCGCGTCCAGCACCGTCCGGTGCAGTAGGAAGGGCGCCGGCGCGTCGTCGGGCGGGGCGCCTAAGGCGGGCGCCGAGAGGGTGGTAAAGAGGAGGCTAAAGCCCAGCTCGGCCGCCAGCGCCGCGGAGGCCGGCTTATAGGTATCGGGCTCCCCGCCCACCCAGGCGAAGGAGCGCGGATAGGAGCCCAGCTCGGCCTTCATGCGCCCCCGGGCCTCCGCCAGGTCGGCCCGGATGGCTCCGTCCGCCACGTTAGCCTTATAGCGCAGGTGGCCCGCCCCGTGGCAGCCCAGGACGTGGCCGCGGGCTACCAGGTCCCGCGCCTCGTCCCAGCCCATGCCTAGGCGCCCCGCGTCGGGCCCCGCGATGACGTCGTGCTCGGCGCAGAAGCGCCTTTGCTCATCCTCGGGGCAATCGAGGAGCCCGGTGACCACGAAGAACCAGCCGCGCAGGCCCCGCTCCTCCAGGAGCGGGGCGGCCACCCGGTAGTTATCCTCCAGGCCGTCGTCGAAGCTTACGATGAGCCCCGGCTCCGCGCGCGGCTCCCCGCGCATGAAGGCTAAGAGCTCCTCTTCCCCCACGTTCGTATAGCGCGCGGCCAGGTAGTCCAACTGCCTGGCCAGGGCGTCCCGATGCGCCGCGGGCGTGCCGTGGTAGGCCACGGCGCGGATCAAGCGGGGCCCCCGGGCCGCCTCGCGGCGATCGGCCAGGCGCCAGGCCCCGGCGCGGGCCGCGGCGGCGACGGCCGCGTTATAGGCTCCCATGCAGGGCCTCCCCCGAACGCGCCTGGGCGTAGAGCTCCGCGTAGGCCTCCGCCGTGGCCTCTATATCGTGCTCGGCGGCTCGGGCGCGGCAGGCCGCCCCCAGTCGCCGTCGCTCCGCCGGCTCGGCGGCTAGGGCCAGGGCGCGGGCCAGGCCGGCCGCGTCGCCGGGCGCGGCCAGGAGCCCGGCGCCCCGCACCAGGGGCCCCAGGCCCCCCGCGTCCGCGGCCACCGTCGGTAGGCCGGCGGCCATGGCCTCCAGCGCCGCTATGCCGAAGCCCTCGGCGTAGGAGCTCTGCAGGTACGCGTCGGCCGCCGCCAAGACGGCCGGCAGGTCGGCGCGCGTGCCCAGGAAGGCTACGCGGGCGCCCAGGCCCAGCTCCCTAGCCAGGGCCTCTACGCGCGGGCGCGTAGGCCCGTCGCCGATAAAGGCCAGGGCGTAGCCCTCGGGTAGCAGGGCCAAGGCGCGCAGGGCCGTCTCATGGTCCTTCTCCGGTATGAAGCGGGCCGTCATGGCTATGAGGAAGCGATCGCCCTTAAAGGCCAGGAGCCCGGGATCTGCCGTCGCGCCGGTCCCGAAGGCCGCCAGGTCTACGCCGTTGGGGATCACGCGCAGGGGCGGCGCCGCGTCGCCCAGCCAGGCGCGGAGCGCCTCCGCGGCCTCCCGGCTTACGCAGGCCACGGCCGCGTAGGCGCGGTAGGCCCGCCTATCCACGGCGGTCAGGAGGCGCGAGGCCATGCGGCGGTTGGCCACCGCATGCTCCGTGGCCACCAGGGCGGGCTTAGGCCGCCGGCCGGGGCCGCCGAGGGCCAGGGCGCACCATTCCAGGGACGGCGACAGGTGCGCGTGCACCAACTGCGGCTTAAGCGCGGCCGCGGCTCGCAGCAGGGCCAGGGCCCGCGCCGGGCTGTAGGGACTGGCCGGCCCGGCGGCGGCGAAGCGCACCGGCACCCCGCGGGCCCGGAGCCCGGCGGAGAAGGCGTCGCCCCGGCTATCCAGGGCCAGGACCTCCAGTTGCGCCCCGCGGGCCATAAGGCGGGGGGCCAGCTCGTAGAGCAGGCGCTCCGCGCCGCCGGTGGCCAGCGAGTTGATGACGTGCAGGACCCTAAACGGTATCGAAGTCGGCATACGAGAGGTCCAGGATCCTTCCTAGATCGGGGAGATCTTTCGCTAACGCGCGCCAGACCACGGTCATGGTGCGCTTCTTCATGAGCCGCATGAGCGCCGCGGGCATATAGCCGGCCGCGCCCAAGGCCGCGGCCCGCGCCGGGTCCAGGGGCTCCACCGCCTGGGCCAGGCCCCTAAGCCCGGCGGCGGCGTAGCGCAGGGCCAGCGCGGACCCCTGGGCGTCGCCGCCCAGCGCCATGACCTTAAGGCCGCCTTCGGCTACGCGCCAGGCCGCCCAGCCCTCCTGGGCGCCCCGGCGGGCCAGGGCGGCGCGGTAGGGCCCGCGCCCGGGCGCCAGGCGCCAGGCCAGGTAGGGGCCGTCCGTATCCTGGGCCACGAGCCCCGCCCCCGGGGCCGCGGCCGGCAGGGCCGCCGGGTCGGCCGGGACGATCTCCCAGCCCCCGGCCCGGGCCCGGCGGAGCGCGGCCCGGTCCGCCGCGCGGTAGGAGGCGCCCAGGGGGCCCAGGTAGGCCTTGCCCCGGTAGTCCGCCGCGCGCCCGATGCCCCAATCCAGCCGGCGGTAGGAGCCGAAGGAATTCTCGTTGGGGTAGCCGTAGATGAAGTCCGCCCCCGCCGCCGCGTAGACGCGCTCGCATTCCTTGATGAGCTTGCTAAAGATGCCCTTGCCCCGGTACGCGCGGCCCACGTAGCTGTCGCAGTCCTGCACGCCCACTAGGGGGCGCTCGCCGCCTATGAAGCGGGTAGCTATGTAGCCGTTGGCGGCGGCCAGGCGCCCGTCGGCGTAGACGGCCAGGAAGGGGGGTAGGCCCGCGGGGGCCTGCGGGTTGTTCCCGTACTTGGCCCAGAGGAGCTCGGGGCTAAAGCCCGTCCATTCCTCCGAATAGAGCGCGGCCAGGTCCCGCAGGACCGGGTCGCCCGGGCCGGCGGGCCGGAGGGCTTCGATGCGTATGTCCATGCGCTTAGTTCCCTTTCTGCGCGCGTTTCGCCGCCAGGCGAGCGCGGTCCAGCGCCGCGGCCGCGGCGCCGGCCGGCAGGCAGAGCGCGGCCAGGGCGGCGGCCTTGGGGCTGAGCCCGGCCAGCGCCCCCAGGGGGCGGCCCTCGTGCCAGGAGAAGCGGGCGTAGTTGATCCCCTCCCGCCACAACAGGCGCGCGGGAAAGGGGAGCTCCAGGCACTCGCGATAGTAGAGCAGGTTGCCCCGCGGGTTCTTAAGGCGCAGCTCCAGGCTGCGGTCGGAGAGCCCTCCGGCCAGGTATTCGCAGGTGTAGGCCCGCTCGTTAGAGAGGACGAACTTAAGCCCGTCCCGCGCCATGCGGTTCCAGGCCACGGCCTCCGTTAGGAAGCGCTCGCCCTCGAACTCCGGGAAGGGATAGCGGACCAGGACCTCGGTCCTAAAGAGCTCCGCCTTGTCGCCGCGCACGCCGTAGCGATAGGCCAGGGCGGCCGTATCGGCGGGGCTGGCCGTAAGGGGTAGTTCCTCGCCTATGACCCGGCCTTCCGGATCCTGCCTGAGCGCCATGACCCCGGCCATGCCGGGTCCTGCGGCCTGGGCCAGGTAGGGCCGGTAGGAGGCCAGGGAGCGCGGCGGGAGCGTGTCGTCCGAGTCTACGATCAGGGTAAAGGCCCCGCGCGCCAGGGGCGCGGCCCGGTTCAGGGCGCGGTGCTTGCCGCCGTTCTCCCAGCGGTAGTAGCGCAGCCGGCCGTTAAAGCGCGGCTCAAGCCCGCGCGCCAGGGCCTCCGTCCCGTCCGAGGAGCCGTCGTCGGCCAGGAGCCACTCATAGTCTTGGTCTTCCTGGGCCAGGAGCGAGGCGGCCAGGGCCGGCAGGGTATGGGCCCGGTTATAGGTCGGCGTAAGCACGGTAAAGGCAGGCATCTTAGCGTCCGCTTATCAGGGCGTAGGCGGCCCGCGCGTAGGCGCGCGCGAGGGCCGGACGGGGCCGCGCGGCGGCGGCCTCCTTGAGCGCCTCGCGGCGGCGGCCTTCTTGGGCCAGGGCCGCGGCATAGGCTAGGCGCAGGTAGGAGGCGGCCAGCCGGGCGCCGTCCGCGCGGCTTCCCGCGAGCCGGCCGGAGGCCAGCTCCGCCCGCAGGCTATCCAGGGCGCGCGGGCGCACGGCGCGGACCCGCTTGCTCAGGCTATCCTGGTCCCCCAGCTCGTAGCGCGCCAGCGCCGCGGGGACGTAGGCGACCGGCCCCTGGAAGGATAGCCGTAGCCAGGTATCGGTGTCCTCGCCGTTCTGCACGCCGGGCGGGAAGCCGCCGGCCGCGAGGAGCGCGGCCTTGCGGCAGACGGTGTTGGAGCTCCAAAGCCCCAGGCCCCGGTGCGTCGCGAACCAGCGCGGGTAGTCTAGGATACGGCGCACGCCGCCGCGGCGCGGCAGGCTCCCCCGGGGGTAGCCCTCCTCCGCGATGTTGCAGAAGGCGGCCACGGCGTCCGGGTAGCGCCCCAGGGCGCCCAAGGCCGCGGCCAAGAAGCCGGGCTCCCAGGCGTCGTCCGCGTCCAGGAAGGCCACCAGGGGGGCGGCGGCGGCGGCCGCGCCGCGGTTGCGGGCCGCGCTGACCCCGCCGTTGGGATAGGACAGCACCCGGCAACGGCCGTCGCCGGCGGCCTTGGCCGCGGCGGGGCCCGCGTCGACGCTGCCGTCGTCTATGACCAGGAGCTCGAAGCGGCCCTCGGTCTGGGCCATGACGGAGGCCACGGCGCGGCCGACGTAACGCTCCTTGTTATACAGGGGCATGACCACGCTGACGATAGGTTCTTGCACGGCGATTTATCCGATGATCCAGCGGTAGGGCAGGAAGCCGCCCAAGCCGCCGGCGTTGGTCAGGAGCCAGCGGGCCGTCTTGGCCGCGTAATAGAGGAACAGGCCGACGCTCACGACCGCGCCTTCGTAGCGCCGCTTCCAGGCCTCCTTGAGGATTAAGGGCAGGAAGAGAGCGACGGCTATCTCGAAGTACCAGCCGAAGCGTATGAAGATGGCGTCCTGCAGGGCCAGGACGGCGAAGCAGACGTACAGAAGGTAGGCGTTTCGCTTTATGGCGTCCTTAAGCGGCGCGTAGCGGTTGATCAGGACGAACCACGCGGCGATCTCGGCGATATTCAGGAGGTTCAGGCGATTGCCGCCGCCCGGGCCTAAATAATGGAGTAGACGGTTCATCAGCGGCGACTTCGTCGAAATACCAGCGATGATCGCAAGGGTTAATTCAAGGTTTAAAAGTGCCGCGAAGGCGCCGCCCAGGAGCAGCCAGCGCAGGGCGGGCTTGAGCTCGCCCTTGAAGAGCGGCAGGGCCAGGAGGACCAGGGCCGAGTAATGAAAGCCGACGGCCAGCGCCGCGAAGGCCGCGAAGGCCAGGTAGCGCCGCTCCTCGATCGCGTCGTAGGCCAGGAAAGCCAGGCCCATGGCTATGCCCTGGCGCAGGATGACGAAGGAGCCGTAGAGGAACCACTCCATGCCGTAGATAAGGAGGGCCAGGGGGTCGTCGCCGGCCTTCTTATCGATGACGTAGACCGAGGGCAGGGCGATGAGCAGGGCCACCAGGGAGAAGAAGCCGTGCGCGCCCGTGCCGGCCGCCTGGCATGCGCGACCTAGCGCCCGGAACAGCGGCTCGTAACGGATCGGCGCGGCGTAGAAGGCCTCGTAGGCGAAGTAGTCGTTCCCCCCTATGCCCAGGCGCAGGCCCGCGAACAGGGCCCAGGCCAGCGACAGCGCCGCCACGAAGCCGTAGCGGCTATATCGGCGCAGGGGCCAGAGGAGAAGGGGCGCGGCGAAGCCCAGGACGTAGGCGCTCACGGGCGCCCCCCCGCCAACGGCTCCAGGCGGTAGACCAAGCCCAGGCTTACGGAGACCAGGAGCCGGTTCAGGCCCGGCACCGGCGACCAGATCCAGACGTTGCGGTCCACCGCGCTGTACTGCGTGCCCACGCCTACCGGCGCCCGCAGGCGCCGCTCGTTCCAGACGTAGCCCAGGTTGAGCGCGCCGCGCAGGCTTAAGGGGCCGTAGGACTTGGACGCGCTCAGCTTACCTAGGACGCGGGACTCGACGTACGCCTCGTCCAGGAGCCGCGTGCCGGCCGGATGGCCGACCCCGTCGTGCCAGGGATTGGCCGGGGAGGAGGAACCGGCCAGGCGCAGCTCCAGGTTGGCCAGGAGCTCCATGCCGGCCAGGCGATCGGACCACTCGGCCATCATGGCCACGGTGTTCTCGCCGTGCATGAAGCCCACCATGTTATCCTCTATGGCGATGGCCTTGGCGTCGCCGCTGGTCTCCGACCAATACCGGGTCTCCGGGTAATACGTATAGCCGTAGGACGACTGCCATTGATTACCCGTCCTCTCGTCCGCGGTACTACCGTCGAGCATCGTGATCGGGGCGAAGCTGTACATGGGCGACAGGGCGGCGTGCAGGCCCAGGGTGCCCAGGCGCGTGGGCGCGCGGCCGCCGGCCGCCAGGCCCGCCTTGTAGGGATACGCGAAGGTATCCGGGAAGAGGAAGGCGACGTTGAAGTCGTCTAAGAGCCCCTGCGCGTAGAGGTAGGCCCCTTCGTCGTTACGCCAATCCAAGAAGAGCCCGAAGAAGTTGTTATGGTCGTCGCCCGTGGTCCAGGGCCGGCCGCCGGTGCCCTTTACGTACTGGATAAAATACTGCGGTATGGGGTTCAGGAAGTACTCGAAGTCGAAGCTCCGGCCCGAGCCCGGCGGGCCGGAATACACCGCCGCGTCCTGGTAGCCCACGCGGAGCGCGCCGAACTTTAAGGCGTAGGTCTTGATATTGGCGCCCCGGTCGGGGAAGCCGGTATAGCCGGCCGTAAGATCGACGCCCGAGCCGTCTTGGAGCGTCTCATGCCAGCTCCGGAGGCTCGGGTCGGACTCGCCGCTCTGGAAGGCCGAGCGCGCGGTCAGCTCCACCCAACGGCTCTGGTACAGGAAGTCGTCGTTCTCGAAGCGCAGCTCCATGATATTGGCGCTGTGCCCCAGGGAGTTCACGAAGAGCGAATAGGGGCTCTCGAGCTCGTCGTAGTGCCTAAAGCGCCCGGCGCGGAAGCTCAGGCCGTCCCGGCGCACGATCGCGCCGCCCTCGAGCATGAGGATGTAGTTGCCGAAGAATTTGCCCCCGGGGACGCCGGCCAGCTCCGCGTCGTACTTGCCGTCGTTCCGCATCACGCCCAGGGCGCTCAAGGAGAAGGGCTCGGTATTAAAGCCGAAGGCCAGGGACTCCTCCGTGGCGCCCACGCCGCCCAGGGCCAGGCCTTCGTAGTAGCCCGCCAGGCCCAAGTCGAAGAAGAGGCCGCGGGTGGCCGGGGCCCCGTCGGTCGCCGGGTCGGCCGCCTGGCCGGCGGCGGCGCTAAGGGCCAGGCCGGCGGCCAAGGCCGCGATGATGGCTCGTTTAGTCATAGTTCCACGCTCCGGTACAGTCGTTCGTAGGCGTCCACCATGGCGCCTAGCGAGTAGCGTTCGCGCCAGCGCTCCCGGGCCAGGCGCCCGGCCTTAAGGCGCTCTTCGGGTTCGTCGATATAGCGGGCTATGGCCGCGGCGAAGGCCGCGGGTTCGTTGGGCAGGGCGACCCCGCAGCCGCCTTCCAGGGCCTCGGGTACGCCCCCCACCGCGGAGGCCGCCGCGGGCAGGCCCGCCGCCATGGCCTCGAGGAGGGCCATGGGCAGGCCCTCGTGGTCGCTGGGCAGGACGGCCAAGTCGGCCAGGCGCCAGAGCGCGGCCGCGCCGCGGGCCGGGCCCAGCCAGCAGGCGGCCCCGCCGCCGCGGTTCCCCGCGTCGCCCACCCAGGCCAGGGTGGCCTTGCCCTTGAGC
>ERZ1066115.27-NODE-27-length-61037-cov-13.385310_pt1 | contig 61037 bp, 46 predicted proteins | sample MGYA00382762_ERZ1066115 | MGnify/ENA primary metagenome ERZ1066115 (study PRJEB33369, sample SAMEA5778345) | biofilm metagenome | biome: Industrial cooling water; feature: Water cooling tower basin; material: Biofilm | place: United Arab Emirates | collected... | reverse complement strand
CAGTTGGGAGAAGGAAGGAGTAACCCGCTACACAACAGAAGTAGTTGGCGATGCCATGACCATGCTGAGTACCCGATCCTCGGGTGGCGATCGATCCTCCGCTCCGCAATATGCACAGAGTGGTCAGGATGAAGTTAAGACGGTGACCGAAAACACGACAGACGACCTTCCGTTTTAATGCGACAGAATTTTAATAAAATCCCCATGACAATCTCACGGTATTTTTCATGGGGATTTTTTGTTTCTCTGGTGGCCTTGGCGGGATGCCGTACCGACTATAAACCGAAACCCAAAGGATACAACCGATTGGTATTGCCGCCACAGGAGTATCAGCTTTCTCCTGACACGCTACCCTATCAATTCGAATACTCCACACATGCCCGGCTCCTGCGCGATTCCTCCTGGATCAGTGAGCGGCATTGGGTGGAGATTTATTATCCGGAGTTGAAGGCCAATATTCACATCACGTATAAATATTTGAATAATCAGGATGAGTTGCTGAAAGAATTGCTGGATGATTCCTACAACCTTACTTCCAAACAACAAATCAAAGCTTCTGCTATTGATGAGTTGATCACCCGGACTCCGAGCGGAAAAACGGCCGTCATTGCCGAGATTTCCGGGGAAGTACCCAGTCAGTTTCAATTTACCATGACAGACTCCGCACGAAATTTTTTGCGGGGCGCACTTTATTTCAATACGAAAGTCCAGAATGACTCCCTGGCTCCGGCTATCGATTTTATGAAGAAGGAGACTTTGCATTTTATCAATACCTTGAAATGGAGATCTGAATAATGTTTCGATTACCCAATTGAAGCATGTCTTATTTCGACACATCCCTTGAATTTTTAAAAGGCGTAGGACCGCAACGGGCAGCGTTGTTACAGAAAGAACTGGACCTGCACACCTTTGGCGATTTACTACAGCATTATCCGTTCCGCCACGAAGACCGCACACGCTTTTATGCGATTCGGGAGGTAAACGAAAGCATGCCGCATGTGCAGGTGAAAGGCAAAATCACCAACCTTGAGGTGATTGGAGGTGGTTTTAAGAAAAGATTAGTAGGGGTGCTGACGGATGGCACCGGTGAGTTAGAGTTGGTGTGGTTTCAAGGTATAAGTTGGGCCTTGCAAAAAATTAAACCGCAGGCCGAGTATGTGGTGTTTGGGAAACCTAATCGGTTTGGCGCCAAACTTTCGGTGGCCCATCCGGAAATCGAGCCTCTTACTTCGGCCAATGAGAAGGGCGGATACTTACAACCCGTTTATCCGGTTACGGAGAAGTTGAAAGCCAAATATGTGGACAGCAAACTGTTGGCTAAACTCATCCGTCAGGTTTTAGAGGCCTCACAAAGCCACATTCGGGAAACATTGCCGGCCTACGTTCTCAACAAGCAAAATCTACTCGATAAAAAGACGGCCCTTCAGGGTATTCATTTTCCTACAGATCACAATCAATTAGTAGCCGCACGACACCGATTAAAGTTTGAAGAATTCTTCTATATCCAGCTTCGGTTAATCAAAATGAAGTTGGTTCGGCAAGAAAAATTTAAGGGCATTGTGTTTAACGATACCGCCATTTTGACCCGGTTTTACAAGGAGCATTTACCCTTTCCCCTCACTGAAGCCCAGAAGCGAGTGATTCGTGAGATCTATGCGGATATGAAAAGCGGCAAGCAAATGAACCGCTTGTTGCAAGGTGATGTAGGTAGCGGTAAAACCATTGTGGCTTTTATCTGCATGTTATTGGTAGTGGGTAGCGGAGCGCAGGCCACATTAATGGCGCCAACGGAAATTTTGGCTCAACAACATTACGTGAATCTGAAAAAGTATGCCGACAAGATGGGGGTTACCATCGCCTTGCTAACGGGTTCGGTAAAAAGTAGTCAACGAAAGCCGATCCATCAAAGCCTGGAAGATGGATCGTTAAAAATTCTGGTAGGCACGCATGCTTTATTGGAAGAAGAAGTAAAATTTTACCGGTTGGGATTGGCCATCATCGATGAGCAACACCGGTTTGGCGTTGCCCAGCGATCCAAACTGTGGCAAAAAAATGAAACGGTATTTCCTCACGTGTTGGTGATGACGGCCACACCCATACCGCGCACGCTGGCTATGACCTTGTATGGCGATTTGGAGATTTCGGTGATCGATGAATTGCCGAAGGGAAGAAAGCCCATTAAAACTATGCATCGGTACGATTCACATCGGTTGCAGGTGAATGGATTTTTGCGCACCCAACTTGAGGTAGGTCGGCAGGTTTATGTGGTGTATCCGCTCATCGATGAATCCGAAAAGCTGGATCTCAAGCATTTGATGGATGGATACGAGAGCATCAGTCGCGCGTTTCCGGATGTTGCCATCAGCATTGTGCACGGGCAGATGAAGCCCGAGGCCAAGGAATTTGAAATGGCCCGGTTTGTAAAAGGCGAAACGAAAATTATGGTCGCGACCACCGTAATTGAAGTAGGCGTGGATGTGCCCAATGCTTCGGTGATGGTGATTGAAAGTGCTGAGCGATTTGGGCTGTCGCAATTGCATCAGTTGCGGGGTCGGGTTGGGCGTGGGGCCGATCAATCCTATTGCATCTTGATGACCGGTAATAAGCTGGGTGTGGATTCCCGCACGCGCATTGATACGATGGTGAGAACGAACAATGGATTTGAAATTTCGGAAACGGATTTGCAATTGCGGGGTCCGGGCGATTTGATGGGCACCCAGCAAAGTGGGGCGTTGGACCTGCTGATAGGCGATTTGGCAAAAGATGGCGAAATTTTAAAACAGGCCCGTGAAGTTGCGCAACATGTATTAGAATCAGATCCTACGCTTGAAAAGCCGGAAAACAGGACCATTAAACAGCAAATTGAATCGTTGCGCAAATCCATCGTGAACTGGACCCGGATCAGTTAAAGAATCCACGTGTTTTCGGTTACAATCTCTCTGACTAACCGATGTAAGAAAGCAGTAATTTTTGTATAACTTTAAATCCTTAAAGCCCTAACTATGAGAGGATTTCTACCCCTACTTCTATGCTTTTCTTTCTTTGGCCTACAGGCGCAAACGGTGGTCATCAAAAAGGTGGAGCTGGCCGGTGAAAAAGTCATTGTGCATTATGATCTGGAGGACGGCAATCCCAACAATGAATACAAATTGGACCTGTACGCCTCCCGCGACAATTTTACTGCGCCACTGACCAAAGTAAAGGGTGATGTTGGTGCCGAGGTGAAACCTGGTACGGATCGTAAAATAGAGTGGAGTATCCGCGAAGAGTACGGCAATTATAAGGGTCGGCTGGCCTTGGAAATCAAGGGCAAAGTGTATGTGCCTTTTGTCAAACTCCAGAACTTTGATGCCGGCAAGTCTTATAAGCGGGGTAAAAGTTATAGCATGTCCTGGAAGCCAGGCAACACCAACCCGATCAATATCGAATTATACAAGGGCGGCCAGCGCATTAGTGGTGAAATGAACCAGCCCAACAATGGTGGGCACACTTTCTTTGTACCGGCCCAGGCCAAGCCAGGCAGCGATTACCGCTTGAAAATTACGGATACCCGTAATTCAGATGATGTTTTGTACACATCCAACTTCAAAGTGAAACCCAAGGTGCCTTTGTTAGTAAAAATTTTACCGGTAGTGGCTGTTGGTGGCGTTATATACGCTTTAATCGGTAGTGGAGGGGGAGGCGGAGGGGGTGATGGCGGTGATGACGAGATACCTGCTCCACCTGCGGTACCCACTAATTAACCACAGAGAACGATTTTAAGAACACTCGAAATGAAACGGAAGAGAAGATATATGAGTAGATTTTTTACACTAGCTTTTTTAGTCGTTACCTCCTTTGCTCAAGCCCAATGGAACCAGTTGACGGGACCAGCGGGAGCCGGAACAGTTCAGGATTTGGAATATGTAGCCACCGGCAACCGGGTTTATGCGGTTGCTGACTACCGAATGTATACCACCACCAACGATGGTACAACCTGGACCAAGGTTATCCCCACCAATGGCGTTGATATTAATTTAACGGATCTCCTGGTAGATGGAACAACATTATACGCGTTGGATTATTCCGTTTTCTATAAGTCGGAGGATAATGGACTTACCTGGGTTCGGACCAACACCGGGGCGGCCGGTCAGTTTTATGGCACTCAAAAGATTACCAAGCTTGGAACCGGGACATTTGCGGTATATGGTTGGAATGGAATTTATGTATCAACTGACTCAGGGGTAAGTTGGACACAGCTTAGTTCAGGGAAGGAAGCAATTTCGGTTCGAGCCAATGCAAATGGAGATTTATTCGCTACAGATCCTGATGGCGTAAAAAAGCACACGAAGCCCGCCACAGGACAACCCTGGACACCAGCGGGATTGACAATCATTAGAGCCAACACATCAACTCTTTTTCATAATCAATTGGCCATTGATGCCTCTGGCAATATTTATGCATTGAGCTCAAATCCAACCAATTCTCCAAATGGTAATTTTGATGTGATCCGATCTACTGATGGAGGAGCTAGCTGGTTATCAATTCGGGGTAGCGGGGCCACTGTTTTGAGTATACCAACAACAGACGGGGTATGTAGCTCCTGTTATAGTTTTTTCGGATTTGCACCCGATGGGAAATTATATCTGGCTACTGGGGTAAGCGGAAATAGATTGCACGTAACCGCGAATCCTTCAGTCGCAACCGCAACGTCTGTAGCTTGGTCCGTTTCAACAGCATATCCGATTTCTCTGAGATCCGATCCTACAGTAAGTTCTATGGCATTTGCCTCAGCAACCAAAGCATTTATTGGTACCTATGGTGATGGGATATTATTAACAACCAATTTAAGCGCAACAGGTACAACCTGGGCTTACAAGAATGATGGGATCTATTCTTCATATGGCAAAGAAATCGAAATAGCCGGCACCAGATTACTAATGATAACCAATGGGGGCAATAAAGGTCTTTATCAATCTACGGATGGTGGCTCAACCTGGTCATTCAATATACTGCCAGACTATATTAATTCACTTGTTAAAATGCCCAATGGCAGCGTGATAGCTTATGGGGGTAGTGGATTATTTTATTCTACGGATAATGGTGCGACCTGGAGTGCCAAAGTTGCACAAGGCTTCAATAGCATAGTTTCATCCCCGAGCAATGTTTTGTATGGAACTAATAGCTCTCAGATAAAGGTTTCATCCGATAATGGCGCAACATGGCCAACGGTAATCTCCATGACCGGTTTGCCAACTTCGTTTTATTTTCCCAACAAAATACCTATTGATGTGGCAGGAAGTGTTGATCTTTTTGCCCACGTATATAATTACGATATCAGCCAGCATGAAATCTATAAAATTACGATAATCGGCTCCACGGGCACAGCCACCAAACTTACCATGCCTTCCAGCTTCATTGCGAATGATTGGATAAACTCGGTAGTGGTTAATGAAGGCAAACTTTATGTTGCACAATATAATAATATCTTCATTTCAGCTGACAAGGGTAATACATGGAGTACCGTTAGTTATAGCAATCAGAAGATAATTCCAATTGCAGGAGGAATTTGTGTTTCGAACTACGGCTCATTGTACATTACACAGGACGATGGTCTGAGCTGGAATAATACCTCGTTGCCCAATAACAATATTTTTATTCAGGACATCGCGGTGGATGCCAGTGGAGATTTTTATGCCGCAGCCGTAAATAGTGGGGGACTTAAAAATACCAATGATTTAGTGGTTCCACCCAGTTCATTACCCCCCTACATTAATTTTAATTGGCAACCCACCAGTGGCCCTTATGGAGGTGAAGTGACCCGGCTGATGAAGGATAATGCAAATACGGTTTACGCTAATCAATATGCAAAATATTTTAAGGCAAATCCGGCTGCTACCAGTTGGCAGTATATTAATTATCCAACTAATTATTATCTAAACGACATTACCGTCAAGAAATCCTCAGGTGAACTTTTCGGAACAGCCTATGACAGAATCTTCAAATCAACCGATGGTGGCGCAAACTGGACGTTACATAATTCGGAAAATATTGTTGACAGAAGGAAATCAATTGTTCTTCCCAATGGAAATTTTGCCATGTTCGCCAATAACAAAGTTTATATCTCTACAGATGGGGGAATAACATTTGGCACTCCAAAATATACGTTGAATGCAAGTGAGAGTTATTATCAATACGGCCAGGCATTCGTGTCCACCTCAAATAATGCCATTATATTAGAAGTATATGATAATGTACTTCAAAAGGAGAAGTTAATCAGAAGCACTGATGGAACTACCTGGACAACAGCAGCACCACCCGGAACAGCTGCCTCGGATATAAGTCAATTGACGGTAGATGATGCAGGAAATATTTATGCGGTAAATGGAGAGGGCCTTTTCAAATCGGCTGATAACGGAACCACCTGGACTTCCATAAAAGGTAACATTACCGATGGGTGGGGTTATCAGGCTCGTATCTCTGTTTCCCCTACTAATGAATTATATTTTCCAACCTTTGGCGGAGGCGGAGCCAATAATACCAAGTTAATGAAGTCGACCAATGGCGGTACCACCTGGACAAACGTGGGGAATACCCCTTTGGAGATTTTTGATTTGACGTGGATTGGAACAAAAATGGTAGCCGCTACCATCAATGGCATCATCACCTCAACAGATAATGGTGCTACCTGGGTTGATGCTTCAACCGGTATCACGTTATTGGATACCACCGATTTATTGCAAGCCAGTCAAAATCGGCTGTTGGTTTCCTCCTATACCTCCAGTTACACCTCTAATGATAATGGAACCACCTGGATTAAAAGCACCTATGACTTCAAACAATTTTTTACCCTTCCGGATGGATCTATAGTTGGTTTAGTTCGCAATGGAGATAAGGGATACCGCTCAGTAGATCAAGGGTCAACATGGACACAATATTTCACCTTTCCGGAGTTTGGCCAACAATATTTTTCCCCCAACGGCACGGACCATTACATGCGAACCTATTACGATATTTTTTACTCCAATAACTTAACAACCTGGACAAAGCTTACCATATCTGGGTTGCCACCCAATAATCAACGCTTCATGAATGACCTGGCTGCTGATGGGAGTGGAATAATCTATCTAATCCTGTATAATTATACAACGAGCAAAGAGGAGGCCTATCAAATACTTTTCGGATCAGCCTCTTTGCTTAATCAGGCTACGAATCCACGCAGTTTAGGATACTATCAAAGTAAGATCTATTTGTTTGGTTCAGAAGGTTCTCTTTCGTCAACAGATGATGGGGGGACCTGGACTAAGCGTTCTGTTCCGGGAGGCAATAAATTTATTGTAACAGCTCGCAATTACTACTTTATTCCTTCGAACAATAATACGCTCTGGTTGTCTCGCGACTTGGGTCAAACCTGGCAAAGCGTAGGACTTAACGTAAGTGGGGATTACTACTTCAAAGATGTTATTTTAAACGAATTTGATGGGTATGCGTATGCTATACTTAATAATTCTGTGGTGAGGAAAAGCGGGAATATTGTTATTCCTGATGATGCTACCGCCCCTGTTGTTTCAACGTACTTCCCAGCCAACAATGCCACCAATATTGCAATCAATACGGCATTGACTATCACATTCGATGAAGCAGTAATTCCACAGGCAGGTAAGACCTTGCGAATTCTTGATCTGGCTAACGCTACTATTCCTATTCACACCTTTAATGCAACGGATGGTGTTCAAAACGGAAAGTCTTTTAGTTATACACTACCTAGTTCACTTTCCTATTTGAAAACCTATTTCGTGGTTATGGATGCCGCTGCGTTCAAAGATATTTTTGGAAATAGTTCGGCTGGTATTCTCAATAACAGCACCTGGAGATTTACCACAATAGAAGAGCCGGACACCCAAAAGCCAGCGATCACCTTTACCACCAGCAATCTGGAGAAGGGTGTGGCCAAATCGTTCTCAGTTTCCATTACGGATAATAAGACACTACCGGCTGATTCAACCTTTATTTATTATCGCGGCATTACCACGGCCGCAACGGCTCCCTTTACCAAAGCGAAGATGACTGCAGGTACCGGTACCACCACCCGCACCTTTACCATCGATGCAGCCGAAAGCTGGTATGATGCGATGGGCCTTGAGTTTTACATCGAGACGGCAGACGCCTCAGGCAATGATCAACGAACTCCGGCTACTGCCAATACTTATCATTATTCGTACATTTCATTTACCAATGACAACACCTACCCGGTTTTGAATTCCGTATTGTCATTTGGAGGGGCTGAATCCAATTATAGGATAGTTTCAATTCCTTATAAACTTTCAAATGCCTCCATTCCCACTATACTTGATGAAGTGAATGGTGGAGTTCCTGATAAAACCCAATGGCGTGTATTTACCTTAGGAACAGGAACCGCCTATACAGAACCTACTACCTTCAGTTATGGAAAGGGTTATTGGATTAATGTCAGAAACAATCCTGGGAACATAACGATCGAAGGCTCGCAAACGCCCGAGTTCAACCGATCAAAGTTTTTTGATCTCACACTAAACGCGGGTTGGAATATGATCGGCAATCCATACCCCGTGCCGATTTCCTGGAACCAGGCGAAATCCGGCAATTCGTTGATTGGATCCGTTCAGACATTTTCAGGTTCAACTTACGTAACGGGTGACATTTTACAACCCATGCAAGGAGGGTTCGTGTTCGTTACCGGTACAGCCAGTCAAACCGTCAAGATCAGATTTCAGGGCATTACAGCAGGTGGCCGCGTTGGAGAGGAATTTGGAAGTGATTTATCCAAGCCCAATTGGGCCTTGCCGATTGTAACCGAAAGCGCAGGGTTAAGCAATGCCATTGGTGGAATTGGAATGCACGAGCAAGCAGAAGAAGGGTTTGATGAGTATGATCAAATAAATCCACCCCGGTTCCTGTCGATGGCTGAATTGTCGTTTCCGAAAAAGGAGGCCCCCATTGCTGCCTTTGCCCGGGATATTGTTCCGACACAAGATGAGCATGTTTGGAAATTTGAAGTGGAAGGCGGTGAAGGGATAACCGCTTTAACCTGGAATCATGAAGCGATTATTACCAGTGATCAGGATTTGATCATGTTTGATAAGTCGCGACAGAAAGTTATTGACATGACTGCGACAGGAGCCTACGAATTTAATCCCGCTCAGGGCAATAGCTTTGAAATACATTATGGCAAAGGAATAAAGGAGAAAATCCGCCCTACAGCCATCTATTTGGCGCCTCCGTTCCCCAATCCGGTAAAAACCGAATCAATTGTTAACTTTGCTATACCGGAGGCAAATGACCGCTATCAGGTTAGTCTGGAAGTTTATAATTCAAGCGGTCAACGGGTGGCAACTCTGGCTCAAGGGGTATATGCCCCGGGATTCTATCAGGCCTTGTGGAGTGCCGATCATATGAATGGGTTGTATTTTATCCGGTTGAATGTTGAGACCGCAAATTCACCGGTTGTACTAACAGAAAAAGTAATTATTAATAAATAAAGCATTATGAAAACCAAAGGGCTGTTGTTTCTGGTGTTTGCGACACTTGCCTATGCAGGTTTTGCGCAAACGGTAAGCACGCGCACCAACGATTTTGAAGTTGACTTCAGCGACCCGAATCGATTGGTGAATACCACTATTCCCGTCATTAATTGGATTTCTCCCGTTCCGGAAACCAACTATGTGCAGGATGGTAAGTTTAAAATCAAATTCGAAATTGAGTCTACCACTCCGGTTAAAAACATTGTGATTTCCATCAAAGAGACCACAGAATCGGCCACGCGGGGGTCCGTGAGTATTCAACCGGAAGGTAATGAGCAATTCAAATCTACCGTGGAGAAGTCACTGACCTTAATGGAGGGCGAAAACCTGGTGGAGATCGTGGCCGAAAACATCGATGGCACCAAGACCATCAGCTACCGTAAGGTAACGGTGGGCAGTACGGCTTTGGCGGATGCTGCCAAACTGAACCGAACCGATTATGCGTTGATTTTTGCCACCGATCAGTACGACAACTGGTCTGATTTGGTCAACCCGGTGTTTGACTCTAAAACGATAGCCGATGAATTGCGGAAGACGTATGGGTTCAAAGTGGAAATGATTGAAAATGCAACCCAATCAGAAATGCTGAAAAAGATTCGTGAGTATGGCGAAAAGAAATATCAACCACTGGATCAGTTGTTCATCTTCTTTGCTGGCCACGGAACTTATGACCAAACCTTCGGTGAAGGTTTTGTGGTAACGCGGGAATCCTTGCTGAATGATGAAGCAAAGACCACCTACCTGTCGCACAACCGCCTGCGCTCTATTGCTAACAACATTCCATGCGAGCACATTTTCCTGGCGATGGATGTTTGTTTTGGAGGCACGTTTGATCAGGCACTCGCCTCTTCCCGAGGAGGTGAAGAGGAAGTCTATCGCGAACAGAATCAAAGCGAGTTTATCACCCGCAAGTTAACGTATAAGACGCGCAAGTTTTTGACCTCAGGCGGGAAGACGTACGTATCGGATGGGATCCCTGGAAAGCACTCACCGTTTGCCAAGAGCTTTATTGATGCGCTGCGCTCACGCGGAGGTCGTGATGGAATACTCACCTTGCCGGAACTGTTTACCTATGTTGAAAAGTTAAAGATTCAACCTCGTTTTGGCGAATTTGGTGACAATGCACCGGGCAGTGATTTTATTTTTGTAGCCCGCTAAGAAATAACGTATCAACTTGTAGAAAAGGTGAGCCCCGCTCACCTTTTTTATTCTATTTGATTTCGAGTATTTTTAGAGTTCAGGTTCTATGAGATTTGCATTCCTATGGTTTTGTTGGTTGGCGATTCATCAAACCGGGTGGGCACAATCGGGCACGTATTTTCTATCCCACTACGCTCCGCCAGGCGATCAAATTGATTTCAGAAGTGTTGATATCCAACAAGACGCTCAGGGTGAACTTTATTTCGCTACCCGTAATGGAGTCATTGAATTTGATGGTAAGAACTGGACCTTGATTCCTGTGGCCAGTGCAGTTGCTTCACTGGCAACTCAGGGCACCCAGGTCTTTGTAGCCAGTCTTACGGGCGTGGGAGCGTTAAGTTTAAAACATGATCCTGCACGCCATTATCAGGAATTGATTCCGGAACCCAGAATTTTCAGGGCACTTCGATATGGTGATCTGATTTATTTCTGTGGCCAGAATAAAATGATTGCCTATTCGGTTCCTGAACAAGCTGTTTCGTACACCGTATTGGCCGATAGTACCCAGGGTGATTTCAACGGAATGTTTTTGGTGAAGGAAAACGTGTACATCCGCACCGCCAGAAGGGGTTTACTAAAAGTAGATTCTCAAAAATTGGTAGCCTCCGACATAACACCCGGTAATCTTATTTTTTCCTCACCGTCACCTGATTTAAACAAGTACCTGATCGGGATGGATGATCATCGGGTTTTCATATCCGAGCCCACGGGTTTACGTGAACTGATTTTAAAAGATCAGTCCTTTCTCAATAAGAATGTATTGGTAACCGGAGTATTTGTGAGTGATAGCCTGGTAGCCTTGGGCACCTTGCGGGGCGGAGTGTTATTTGTTAATCCGACAACGGGTGCTACGGAACAAATTATGGATTACTTCAGTGGGTTACCCGACAATGAAGTTTATGCTCTTATGACGGACCGAAGTCAGGGTGTTTGGGTAGCCCATGAGTATGGATTCACCCGCATCGCGCCCTACATTCCCTTTCAATCCTATGCCCACTTCCCCGGATTAAATGGAAACTTATTGTGCGCGCAAACCTACCAGGGGCACGTATATGTGGGCACCACATTGGGCCTGTTTAAATTGGCCCCGGAGCAACCCAAGCTGCCTCCGGCACCCGTTAAACCAAAACCCACTAAAGCTCAAAAGAAGACCCAAAAGCAACCCGCTCCTGTTGAAGCCGTGATAAAAGTTGATTCCCTTATTAATCAACCATATTCTTACACAAAAATTGATGGGATTACGGGGCGGGTAACACAACTCGCGGAAGTAAAAGGGAAACTGATTGCTTCTGGTATTGGCGGAGTATTTGAAATTTCAACAACCGAATCCCGGCCCCTTCTACAAGAGCCAGTTCGCAGCGTATTTTTCTCACCTTTATTACAACAACTTTTTATCGGTACCTATTCCGATCGGGTAAAAACGTTCGGGATCACGGAAACGGGCTGGCTGGAGACCCACCTGGTGGATTCGTTAACCGATTTTGTCAGCCATGTATTTGAAGATCCTCTGGAAAATATCTGGCTTTGCGGCCGAAATCAAATCTTTAAAATTGAAACGATAGAAGGAGACCTGACCGATGTAGTCAGAATTCCGATAGCGAATCCATCACGCGATGAAACCGTTGGATTGGCCTTTGGCAATGATGTTTACGTGGCGGCTTCGGGTCAGTTCAGTCGCTTCGATGGTAAAGCTTTTGTTAAGTTCGATTCGCTTCCCGGTCCACGGAAGTATTTTGCTACAGGAGGTTACTTCTGGTTTCATGATGGTACGCGTTGGCGCACGGTTGACCGCAGGTTGCAAGCCTTTAAGTTGGATTGGCTGCGGTTGTTTTCCAATCTACGCTATCTGGCTCCCGACAATCAGCGGGATGGTCTGTGGGTGATCACAGCTGATAATGAATTATACAAATTCCGGCATTCAACCGTTGTACCGGCCACAGCCGGCTATCCGCTCTTTTTAACGGGCATTCACGGAAAAGAAGTTGAAATGACGGATCACATTGAAATGGAGCAACATGATGGAGGAGTAACTTTTGAATTTATTCAACCCGATTATGTTGGCTACAACACCACGCAATACCGGTATCAGGTTAAAGGACTTAATACCCTTTGGTCATCGTGGTCAGCTGCAAATAATATTATTTCCTTATCCTATTTGCCACCGGGTCAGTACACCCTGGCTGTGCAATCCCGCGATATTTTGGGGAATGAATCAAAAGTCGAGCAGATCGCCTTTCGTGTATTGCCTCCTTATTGGCAACGGTGGTGGTTTTATGCTTTGGAGTTCACGGTATTCAGTTTGTTGGTCATTTTATCACTGCGATTGGGCCGAGCCAGCAGCCGGTACCGATATGTGAGTCAGTTGTTGTCACTGCTGACGGTGGTTATGCTAATTCAGTTTCTACAAACGGTTTTGGCATCTTTAATTGGCAGCAAAACTTCGCCCGTCATTGATTTTATTATCCAGGTATTTATTGCCATGATTGTGTTTCCGGTTGAGATTTTCGCGCGGAACGCCATGATCAAATACTCGCAGGGCAAGTATGTTATCGACCGGGCCTGGGATAAGAAATGAGAGAGTTAACCCTAACACTATGAAAAGCATATTTGGCTTCTTTTTTCTTTGTCTGATGGCCGCATGTACCTCGCGCGAAGCAACATCCGTAGATCCGGAAAATGTGAACCCTGGATTTGATGTTGCCGGAAGTGATCCGGCCGCAATCGAGCTGGCAGATAGCATTATTCAGGCCATGGGGGGCGCTGAAAGTTGGCAGGCGGTTAGGTATATGACCTGGACCCATCAGGGGCGAACCTTCTATTGGGACAAACAATTGGCGAAAGCGCGAATGGAAAGTGGGGATACCATCGCTCTGCTCGATCTCAGTACGAAAACCGGTCAGGTTCAGATTAATTCGCAAACTGCAGATATCGGTATTGACCCCTTTCTCTCAATTTGGCATCACGAGATCTTTGACCTGATCATTCCCTATGAAATTAAAAATAGCGGAGCGACTATTACCTATATGGGCGAGGACACCTTGCGCGGCCAACGTTTTAATTCGCTCGTGTTAACCTTTCGGGACCGCCCGGATCAATATAAATTTTATGTGGACAAGCATAAGAAGTTGGTGCTCTTCAGTGCCCATTATGATCGGGCTGATCAAGTACAGCAAAATTATCTGCATGGCTGGGATAACTATCAGCAGGTAGGTGCCGCTCTGTTTTCATTCGATCGTTCGGATGGCACCGGACCGCAGGATGTGAGTGTGGAAGAATCATTACCGGAGAGTTTATTTACTGAATTTTAAACAACCCCTATGTTATTGAATCTTGAGTCAGTTCCGCATTTCTATAAGAACTATGTCAAGCAAATCGATGAATCGGATTTGTTGCAAGCCCTGCGCATTTCCGGTCATCGGACCTTGGAGTTAGTGCATGCCATACCGGAGGAGAAATTCGATTATCGCTATGCTCCAGAAAAATGGAGTATCCGGGAGCTCCTGTGTCATATGATTGATGCCGAGCGAATTTTTGCGTACCGGGCTCTACGATTTGCCCGCAATGATAAAACTCCGCTATCAGGTTGGGATGAGAATGAATATGCCCCGCAGGCGAATGCCTCAGGCAGAAGCAAATCCAGTATTGCCCAGGAGATGGCTCACGTGCGGATGTCTACCTTGGATTTGTTCGAAAGCTTTACCCCGGAAATGTTGGTTCGTAAAGGGATTGCCAACAAAAATGAGCTATCGGTGGTAGCACTTGGTTTTATTATTGCTGGCCACGAAACCCATCATTGCCAGGTAATCAAGGAACGATACCTCATTAAAAAATGAGATTGGTTTGGCTACTGGCGCTAGCCGTTTTAGGATCAGCCTGTTCCACACAACAGTGGATTGTCCGATCGATAAAAGAGGCCGAGCTTGAATTACACGCTCATGGCGGCTTTGCCTTGTACGATCCCGGAAGGCAAAAATATCTGATCGAACATCAGTCCGATCGATATTTTACGCCAGCCTCCAATACGAAAATATTTACATTTTATGCCGCACTGAAAATTCTGGGGGACTCAGCAATTGCCTTGCGCTATAGCCAGCGTGGAGATTCCCTGATAATATGGGGTGCAGGCGATCCCTCCTTTTTATATCCGCATGCCTATTCCAACACCAAAACATATTCCTTTTTACAAAATCATTCCGGGAAGTTGTTTTTGTCGACCACCAATTATAAAACCCTTCCTTTAGGCCCAGGCTGGGCCTGGGATGATTACCTGTACAGTTACTCCACGGAACGGACTCCGTTGCCAATCTATGGTAACCTGATTACGATCAGAAAAGATAGTACAGAGTTCAGCATTCAACCACGAAAATTTGTGGAGCATTTCACGGTCGCCTCCGAAGCCCATAGCTCCGAAGAAATAATCCGCGATGTTGACGGTAATCAACTTACTTATTTTCCGGGTAAATCCAGCGGTGGAGAATGGTCAGTGCCGTTTCGGTATAGCAGCGACCTGGTTGCGGAATTACTGAGCGACACCTTGCATCGCCCGGTTGAGGAAATTCAATGGCCGTTACCAGGTGGGGCAAACGAGTTAACGAGTGTTCCGCTCGATAGTCTATACCGGGTTATGATGCAGGACAGTGACAATTTTATTGCCGAGCAGCTTTTATTGCAATGTGCCGCTGTATTGAGCGATACGCTTAATCCCGATCTGGCTATCGAGTATGTTATTAAAAACTATCTGGCCGATTTGCCTGACAGTCCACAATGGGTGGATGGATCGGGATTGTCGCGCTATAATTTGTTCACTCCTCGTTCTATTGTAGCATTATGGGAAAAGATTTATCACCTGGTTCCTCAGGACCGCTTGTTTCAGTTGTTGGCGGTTGGCGGGCGCAACGGTACCATCAAAAACTGGTACAAGAATGATTCCCCTTATATTTATGGTAAAACCGGCACCTTAAGCAATAACCATTCGCTGAGTGGATTTTTGATCACCCGTAAAGGCAAGATTTATATCTTTAGCATGATGAATAATAACTACCTTGCCACAACAACAGAAGTGCGCAAGCGAATGGAAAAAATCTTGTTCACCATTCACGAAAAATTTTAATTGTTGAGAGGAATGAGAATCGTATTAATTCTGGTATTGGCATTTAGTTCAGTGAACCTGGTGGGTCAAACTCCCGATTTGCTTGATGTTAAAATCGGCCAAATGATTTTAGTGGGTATGCCCAAAGCAGAAGTTGACCCCTTGGTTTTGGAGGAAGTGCGCAAAGGGAAAGTCGGCTCGATTATTTTCTTTGAAAAGAATATTCCCAACAAACCCAATGCATTTGCCAGTGTAAAAAACATGACCTGGACCTACCAAAAGGCGGCTTCCATTCCCTTGTTTATTTGTATCGATCAGGAGGGTGGTAAAGTAAACCGGCTAAAGGAGAAATATGGATTCACCCGGTCGGTTTCAGCAGCTGCCTTGGGAAAATCGAAATCAATTGATTCCGTAAGTTTTTATGCTGAGGCAACAGCTGCTACGCTCGCAGGGCTCGGCTTCAATGTGAATTTTGCACCCTGTGTAGATTTGGCGATTACCGAGAATGCAGTTATTTACAAGCCGGAACGATCGTATTCAGCCAATGAAGATACCGTGGCTATGATGGCCGCGGAAGTGATCCGGCAGCATCGCAAGTTTGGAATCATTACGTCCTTAAAACATTTCCCGGGTCACGGCAGCTCAAAAGAAGATACCCATTTTGGTGTGGCTGATGTAACCAACACCTGGAGCGAGCGTGAGTTAAAGCCCTACAAGCAGTTGCTCGAAAATAACCTGGTGGATGCGGTAATGACTTCACACATTGTCAATAAGAAGCTGGATTCAAAAGGATATCCGGGTACGCTATCCAAGGATATTCTGGATGGAATTTTGCGTAAGCAATTGGGATTTAATGGGGTGGTATTTTCTGATGATATGCAGATGCACGCGATCTCAAAAAATTTCGGTTTGGAAGAGACTATCAAGCTAGCCATTAATGCCGGTGTTGACGTGCTATGCTTTTCCAATAACATCGCGGGCACCGATGAACGTACGGTGGATAAGGTGCACGCAATTATTAAAAAACTGGTAGCGAGTGGTGAAATTAAACCCGGGCGGATAGACGAATCATTTCAGCGGATTTTACAATTGAAGTCGCGCATTGGCATCAAAGATGTGGCGGCCTATAAGGCTGAAATCGCACGCCTGCAAAGTCAACTTAAGCTGCAGGCAGAAACGGCAGCCACCACCACGGTTGTTGCTGAGCCTGAACCACCATCCAAAAAGAAAAAGCGGTCAAAGAAGAATTAGCATGAATAAGAACATACTGTTGATTATCACTACCGGTCTGGCGCTTACCGGCTCTGGGTTTGGGGTGTATCAAAAATTGAAACGGGATGGAGTTGTTGCAGCCTGCGAAACCCTAAGGGCTGACCTGGAGAAGTTGGCTGCTGAGCAACGCCTGCGAGCCGAAGAGTTTCAGAAAATGGCCCAAGCTGCACAACACGAAGCCATGATCCAACGCACAATCTGCGAGGAGCAATTGAAGGATTGTAAAGGAAGATGAGATGAATAGCCAGCTGAGAAGTAATCGTATCAAGGCTTTGGTTATAGGAACATCACTGGGTATAGCCTGGATAGCTTTCGTGTATGCGTCAGTTCAAAAAACGGAGGCTAACCGGCAGGCTACCTTGGCAATTGAAAATGAAAGAAGAGCTCTCGCGTGCGAGAACCTGACACACGATATGAATCAAAAGATGGCGCGGATGGTTCAGGATTTACAACTTGCACTTGAGGAATCCCAACAAAGAATTCGCACATTGGAACAGCAAGTTGTTGAGGAAAGGACAAAGAATAAAAAGTAAGACATCATGGTTTACACAATTCATCCGGCCACAAGTCCTGAGGTACCCATTATTGTCAGTGTACCCCATTGCGGCACTGCCTTTCCGGATGAAATAAAGGACCAATACAAGCCAAAGCTGATCAAAGCCCCCGATGATACCGATTGGTTTGTCCATGAATTGTACAGCTTTGTTTCGGCCATGGGGATTACCATGATTACGGCCAACTACAGCCGGTGGGTCATTGACCTGAATCGCGATCCGTATAGCAAACCCTTATACAAAGATGGACGCCTGATTACACCGTTATGCCCGGCCACCACGTTTTTGGGTGAGAACATCTATAAAGACGAGCGACTGGAAGTTGAGCAACCCGAAGTTAAACGAAGGAAAGAGTTATACTATCAGCCCTACCACGTTAAGCTAAAGGAACTGTTATCGCAACGCAGACGCAAGTTTGGAAAGGTGATATTGTGGGATTGCCACTCCATTCGTCAAGTAGTGCCTACCATTCAAAAGGATAAGTTTCCGGATTTGATTTTAGGAGATGCTGATGGGACTTCGGCTTCACCCGGTTTTATTGAAACTGCCTTGAGTGTACTCGATCATAGTGGGTATACGGTATCTCACAACCATCCTTTTAAAGGTGGTTATATTACCCGTCACTATGGCAAACCATTGAAGAACCGACATGCCCTGCAATTAGAGATGACGAAGGTGAATTATCTGGATGACACTGAGAAGAAGTATGATAAAGTACGAGCTGAAAAAATCAGGGGGGTATTAAAACAGGTATTTGAAAAGTTAATTGAGGTGGTCAAGTAATCCACTTGTGTCAGAAGCATGAGTACGGGATTCAATTCGGACTTGTATAACCATGACAAAATCTAGTAACCCAGTTCAGGTCAGGTCGAAGCCTCGTACCTCGGCAACTCCTATGCATGGGGAGAGGGTTAGGGTTGATGGACTTAAATTTTACCGCTTCACAGCACTCTTACAAAAAGAAGGCTGGATGGAATCAGCTTATGTGGGCGTTGATGCCCAAGGTGTAATCCAATACATTAATGCAGTGCCTCCGGATTCCTCTATCGCGGTAGAAGTCATTCAGGGTCTGGCCTTACCAGGATTTCAAAACGCACACTCCCATGCATTTCAATATGCGATGGCCGGTCTGGCCGAAACTCATGCGGTGGGTGTGGCAGATGATTTCTGGAGCTGGCGCGAAGCCATGTATCACTGTGCCCTTGCTGTTGATCCCGATCAGGCGCAAGCTATTGCTGCCATGGTGTATGCCGAAATGGTGCGCGTTGGGTATACCCATGTGGCCGAGTTCCATTACCTCCATCACGATCAGGATGGGAAGCCGTATGCGCAACTAGCGGAGATGGGGCAGCGGATGGTAGCAGCTGCAAAACAGGCGGGTATAAAAATTACCTTGATTCCGGTCTTCTATCAAAAAGGCGGTTTTGGTTTGGATCCGCAACCCCGCCAGCGCAGATTTATTTCCCGGACAGTAGATGATTATTTCAACTTGCTCGATGCCTCTTCGGCCGCAGTAAAGGAATATCAAGATGCCCGGCTCGGGTTTAGCGTGCATTCGCTACGAGCCGTTGAGCTGCAGGATATTTTGACCACCTATCAACAAGGACCTAAGGGGTTGCCCTTTCACCTGCATGTGTCTGAACAAATGAAAGAGGTGTCTGATTGCCTGGCCTATTGCAACAAACGGCCCATGCAATGGTTGCTGGATAATCTTGCGGTAAACGAGCGGTTTAATCTGGTTCATTCCACCCACCTCAACGATGATGAGTTAACAAGGTTGGCGAAGTCATCAGCGTGTGTGGTGTTATGTCCTTCTACCGAAGGCAATCTTGGCGATGGTATTTTCCGAATGAAGGAATATGTTAAACTCGGAGGGAAGTGGTGCATCGGTACCGATAGTCATATCGGATTAAATCCCCTGGAAGAATTTCGTATGATGGATTACCGACAACGGTTAGTCACCCATCAGCGCAATACATTTGAAGGGAATGCTGCATCCTATCTGGTCAATGAAGCGACTTCCGCAGGGCGGAAAGCGATGGGGGTCGCATCCGAAAATCATTTTGGAATTGGGCAACCGCTGGATGCCGTGGTCTATCAATCAGGCTCCCATCTGCTAGCCAATACTTCGGCAAGCCACAGGTTGGCTACCTTGATTTATACAGGAGATACCAGTCGCATGGTCGGAACCTTGATTAATGGCCAATGGGTGGTGAAAGATCAGCATCATCAGTCGGGTCACACCATCAAACCTGCTTTTGCAAAAGCGATACGGGAGATTAAGAATCGCTAATAGCATAATTTCGCTGGATTCTTATCGAAGTTTTTCCTAACTCGATAGCATAACCTAAATTCTATGACCCGATTATTAGTGCTACTTACCGGGCTCTTGTGCGGGGTTCCGGCAATCGCGCAAAAGCAAAAACCCAAAACTGAAACTCCATCTGCACCCACCCTTACGGCCGACAACTTTAAAGGCCTAAAGTGGCGCAACATTGGCCCTTTTCGGGGTGGGCGCGCCAATGCCATCTCTGGTATTCCACAAGATGACAATGTGTATTATGTCGGCTACACCGGAGGTGGAGTAGCCAAAACAGAAGATGCTGGTATTACGTGGAGAAACATCTCGGATGGTTTTTTTAAGGTAGGCTCAATTGGCGATATCGCCATCAGCGAGAGCGATCCGAATGTAATTTACGTTGGCACCGGTGAACATGCCGTGCGTGGAGTGATGACCTCCTTTGGCGATGGTGTATATAAATCTACGGATGGTGGTAAGACCTGGAAAAACGTAGGCCTTGAAAAGACACGGCATATTTCGGATGTGGCAGTTCATCCCACCAATCCGGACTTTGTTTTGGTGGGGGCACAAGGAACGGTCCACGGGCCCAACCCTGATCGGGGTGTATTTAAGTCCATGGATGGTGGAGCCACCTGGAAGAAGACCTTGTTTGTGGATGAGAACACGGGTGTTTCTTCTTTAAGTATGGATATGACTAACCCGCGCATTGTGTATGCCGCAACCTGGCAACACAGACGCTACCCGTGGAAAGTGGAAAGCGGAGGTCAGGGTTGCGCGATCTGGAAATCGGTGGATGGGGGTGATACATGGACCAAAATGACTGAAGGGCTGCCGAAAGAGATGGGCAAAATTGGAGTAAGTGTTTCTCGTGCTAATCCAAATCGGGTGTACGCGATTATCGAAGCAGAGAAATCAAAAGCAGGTTTGTATCGCTCGGATGATGGCGGCAAGAAGTGGAATCATATGACCAACGATCACACCATTACCGCCCGCTCGTGGTATTACATGGAAGTGTATGCCGATCCGGTTAATGCGGATGTGGTGTATGTTTTGAATGCGCCTATGATGCGTTCGATTGATGGTGGCAAGACCTTTTCCAATATTCGGGTCGGCCATGGTGATACGCACGATTTGTGGATCAATCCAAAAAATCCAGCCAATGTAGCATTGGCTGATGATGGCGGAGGTGAAATCAGTTTTAATACCGGCCGTTCCTGGTCACCGCTCAACAATCAGGCAACGTCACAATTCTACCGGGTGAATATCGATAACCGGTTTCCCTATTGGGTATATGGCGGTCAGCAGGATAATTCTTCTGTAGCGATACCGAGTCGCAACAACAGTTATGGGATTACCGATAAAGATTGGTTTGACGGACCCGGTTGCGAAAGTGCCTGGGTAGCTTTTGATGATCCTAACAATCCGCAACTCCTGTTTGGCGGGTGTTATCAGGGGATCATCGATTATAAAGATCTACGAACGGGTGAAGTGAAAGACATCCAGGAGTACCCGGCCACCAATCTGGCATTTAAACCGCGCCAGATGAAATACCGTTTCAACTGGAATGCGCCCTTAATCAACTCACCGCATGATCCCAAAACAATTTACCATGCCGGCAATGTCTTATTCAAGACCACTGATGGTGGGTTAACCTGGGAAGTGATCAGTCCGGATTTAACGCGCAACGACACGACCAAACAGAATACGAGTGGTGGCCCGATAACCAATGAAGGTGCGGGTGGCGAAAATTATAATACCATTTACTACGTGGTGGAATCACCACACGAGCGGGGTGTAATTTATACGGGAAGTGATTGCGGCCTCGTGAAGTTGACCCGTGATGGCGGCAAAACCTGGAACGATATTACTCCGGCCGGCATGCCCGAAGGCATGGTTCACTCTATCGAAGTATCGCCACATGATAAGGGCACTGTATACATTTCCATGTCGCGCTATAAATTTAGCGATTATGCCAACTACACCTACAAGTCGATGGATTACGGTAAGAGCTGGACGAAAATTGGAAGCGGTGTAGACGCAGATGATTTTATTAAGGTGATTCGTGAAGACAAGAAGGTGAAAGACTTGTTGTATGCCGGTTCAGAACGTGGCTTCTATCTTTCCACCAATGGGGGCGCAACGTTTAGCAAGTTTCAATTAAATCTTCCCATCGTTCCCGTTACGGATTTGATGATTCGTGATAATGACCTGGTGGCAGCCACCGCTGGCCGGTCATTCTGGATTTTAGATGACCTCGGAGCGATTCAGCAATCGAAAGGTCAGTTTAATTCCCTTGTCAAAATATACACCCCCAAGCCTACGTATCGCTTATCATCGGTTTCTATTCCATCCTACTTTGGTGATATACCTGGTCTTGGAAAAAATCCGATGGTGGGCGTAATACTTGATTATTACCTGAAAGAAAAAGCGGATACGGCCAAAGTAACCTTGGAGATCAGGGATGCATCCGGTCAGGTAATCCGGAGCTACAGCAACCTGAAGGATGATAGTTTCAAGCCTTGGCCTGGTGGACCAGCGCCTAAAGAAACCATTCCTGCGGAAGCCGGCATCAACCGGTTTGCCTGGGATTTTCGTACAGAAGGATTGACTGGAGTGCCAGGTGTATTTGTATATGGCGATCATAGTGGACATCGTGTGGCGCCCGGTCAATACAAGGCCCGGATTACGTACAAAGGCCAGACTTCGGAAACCGAGCTTGAAATTATTTCGGATCCACGGGTTACCGCTACTGCTGCTGACTGGAACGCGCAGCAGGAGTTTTTAAAACAGGCGGGTGAGCAGTTTGAAGAACTCCATAAGTCGGTAAACGACATGCGGCAGGTGAAGAAGCAGATTGAAACCATTAATGAGTCGTTGAAGAATAACCCCGAGGCAAAGGATGTGGTACAGATGGGCAAAGAAGTGATTAAGAAGATTGATGCGTGGGAATCCAACCTGGTGGAACCGCGATCCAAGAACTTCCAGGATGTGATCAACTTCCCCAATAAACTGAATTCTGAGTTTCTACAGTTGCGGAGTGTAGCCGATACGCACGATCCACGCTTAACAAAAGGCGTGAAAGATCGCGCCCGCGATGTGCAGGCGGATTGGGCGAAGTATAAACAGCAAATGAATGAGTTAATACAAAAGGAGATTGCGAATTATAATCGCACGTTTAAGGAAAAGAATTTGCCCGCAGTTAATACCGGGTCCAAATCCACGGATATCAATAATTAACCAGTGACGCGCAAAATGTAAGACGATGTCAAGGTGTAAAAAGGCGCTCCGGTGGAGACTTTTCGAAACCTGCCCTTTAAAGAAAATCTTTAAAAGACCGTCCAAAGAGACGGTCTTTTTTATTGGAGCGAGAGGTTAAGAAAGTGTAAATTTCAAATACCGATCACCTTTCCTATGAGTAATTACTTTGCTTTTAGCTTATTTCTCACCTGTATTCCAGTCTTTTTAATAGCCCAGTCTGATACCCTGGAGCAAAAGATTCAAATAGCATCAGGCCTTATAATGGCCGAACGAATCAGCGATTCGGTATATCTCTATTCTCGCAGCAACCCGAATAAAGCTCGCTACTACGTTGAGCAGTCATTTGAATTAGCTGCGCAAAATCATGAAGATGATAACGTCCAGACCTTTGCCTTACTGAATAAAGGGGTATTGCTCAGTTTTACTGGTCCCTTGGACTCGGCTATTTACTATTTGGAGGAAGCCCGACAAAGAAAAACCGACAACACTCCGCTTGCCATTAAGATTCTGGCTGTATTAGGTAAGACCTACATTTCTGCAGCCAATGCCGAAAGGGGACTGATTGACTTATTCGAAGCGCTTAAGCTCTTAAAGCAGGCTCCAAACATAACGGATGAGATGAAGATTCATTCTAACATCATGTGGGCCTACCTGGAGTTGAAACGATATTCGGATTGTGTTCGATATGGTCGATTCCTCCTGGAACACAAGCGACATCGTGAAACCGAATGGATTATTCCTTATCTCACTAACAATATGGCAGCAAGTTATGGAGCTCTGAATAACCCTGATTCTGCCCGGTATTATGTGGAGCTCGGTATTCCAATTGCAGAAGCGAATAAGGATAATGGACTAATTGCGAATGGATACTTTATATTAGGAAACATATATGCTAATCAGGGACAATTTAGCGAGGCGCTAAGACAGTTTGAGCGTGCCCAACCGTATCGTAAAAGGTCGGGAAGTATTTTTTATCAGGTTGCTGATTTATATGTGTTAGCCGACCTTTATTACAAGACTGGAGATTATCAACGGGGCCTAACGGCAGGCCTCACGGGATTGAAATTGGCTCAGGAGAATAAGTTAACGCTTAAATTGGAGGGTGTTTACCAGACCTTAGCTAAAAACTATGAGGCTTTGAATGATTTTAAGAATGCCATGCACTATTATAAATTACTGGCGGCCGTCAAAGACAGTGTTTATCAAAAGGCAACAGCCAATGCGCTTGCTGAAATGGAGACCCGTTATGAAACAGAAAAGAAAGAGCTACTGCTGATCGAGCAAGACTTGAAGCTGCAACAGAGTAAGCGACTAATCATTTATTTAAGTGTAGTCGTTTCCCTGATCATCGTTATAGTATTAATTGGCAAACGGCAATTAGCACTGAAAGAACGTGAGCGGCTGATGCGCAAAGAGAGTGAAATGCAGGAAAGACTCACGCGTTCTGTGATCACCTCGCAGGAAAATGAACGAGCCCGGTTTGCCAAGGATTTGCACGATGGATTCGGGCAATTGATTTCTTCAGTTCGGTTATTTATCAACCAATCAAATGAAAGTTGGGTGCCACACGTGCAGAGCCTGTTGAACGAAATGCACCAGGAAATCCGGAACATTGCCTTTGCATTGCTCCCTCAAACATTGATATCAGATGGTTTAGTTCCGGCTTTACGTGAACTTTCGGTGCGACTTAGCTTAACTGGTAAAATTTCTATTCTGGTCAATGGTCCTGACTTGCGTTGCGATCGCGAACTTGAAGTTTCGATTTATCGTGTATGTCAGGAATGGATCAATAATATCCTGAAGTATGCCCATGCAAAAGTTGTTCACATTAATTTACGGTTAGAGAACGAAGTGCTTAACCTTATTGTGGAGGATGATGGAGCCGGATTCAATCCCGCTGCACTGCAATCCGATACCGGAAACGGATGGAAAAATATCCAATCACGTATCCGGCTACATGGCGGCACGGTTTTGGTCGAGTCAATAACAGAACGACAGGGAAGTATCTTGGTTGTAGAGATACCATTACGTCAAGGCCGGCAGAGGAATGTAGCTTAGAGAAATCACATGAGCTTAAAACTTGTTTTGGTTGACGATCATCGTATCCTGATAGAAGGAATAAGTGCCTTATTGGCTGACCGATTTGAGGTGAGTGGTATTTTTTCTGAGCCTGAGACAGCCCTGCTTCATATCCGACAAGCAAAGCCCGATGTGCTGATTACAGATTATGAGATGCCGGGTATGAATGGAATTCAACTGTTTCAAGCGGCACTCCAGGAATTGCCCCTGTTGCGAGGCATCTTATTGACTATGCATGACGAAGCCGCAGTCGTGAAACGAGCCTTGAAAGTGGGATTTCATGGTTTCTTATTAAAGAATGTGACTAGGACGGAATTGACTACCGCGCTGGAGAAAATAAGACAGGGACACACCTACATTAGTGCCGAGGTTACCCAAAAATTAATTCAACCGGAAAGTTCAACAATCGAATTATCGGAGCGTGAGCGACAAGTGTTAAAGCTGATAGTCAAAGAGTATACCAACAAGCAAATAGCTCTTGAATTATGTCTAAGCGAGCGCACCGTAGAAACATACCGAAAAAACCTTTTCCAAAAGGCTAAAACCAACAATGTTGTGGGGCTAATAAAATTTGCGTTTGCCTATAAGTTGGTGGAGTAACTCCGTACCAGTACGGTAGTCATATTCATGGAAATGTGGTAGTGCAGGCCTAAGCAATCCCGTTTAGTTTTGAGACACAAAACACAAAACCGGAACAAATGAAATTCATGATCACATTTATGCTCGCTCTGCACGTAAGCAGCGCGATTGCACAAACGCTCACAGCCGAACATGTAACCGACAAGGGCGGATACGGAGAAAGTAAGCTCAAAAGCGCACCTCGCAAAGTGTACATTGCCAGCTTTCGAACGTACTTTCATGTTTTGGCCTCAGCGGAAGCTTCTTCCATTGGTGGGTCTTTTAAAAATAACACCAAGACTTCCATGGTTGTGGCGGTTAGTGGTGTTGACACACCTGATTTCCTGGAAGTAACCGATGCCCTTTACAACAAGTTTACGGATGACCTGAAGGCAAAGGGGTTTGAAATTCTGACTGCGGATAATGCTGCTCAATCGGCTCAATATGCCGAGTGGATCAAAAAGGAAGGCGGCCAATTAAGTTATGCCCAAATACCCGGATTTGTCACCGCTTCACCTACTGGTTATAGCTATTTTGTTAAGAAAGAGAAGAAGGATGGTCGCGAAAAGAACTCATTTGTTGATAATAGTCCTAAAATTTCGCGCGACCTGGATGGAGCTATTATCATTGATGTGGCGTTTGCTTTCCCCTTCGTTGACATGAAAACAGCATCTTCCAACCTGGCTGGGGCTTCGTCAGTCAAAGCTAAAATTGATTTTGAAATCGGAACGGCATTTGGTATGGATGGGGCAACTCCGCTTATGGCACCTACTCAAGCGAAATTCATCAGTAGCGAAGGGATGGGTAAAGATGCTATCCTATATGTAAAGATCAAGGGCGAATCGTTCGATTCAGAGGCACCCGTGTTTAAGGACAAGAAATTTAAAGAGTCAAATGTAGCCATGGTGAATTATAAACCTGATTATTATGGTGTAGTTTGGAAGGAGGAACAACAGGTTCGTGTTTCGCACTTTGCCGAGTGTGACCGAGAGCTTTATAAAAAGGAAACCTTACGGTTAGGCTCAGAATTTATGGATCAGGCATTAAGAATTTTTTATAGCAATGCAAGGTAGCTGCTCACCACTGAGGAACTGACTTCCGTTATCAGTTCCGGTACGAGGAGCAGTAGTCCCCACCGTGAGGTGGGGACTTTTTTATTTCGTTCGGCACCCCTTAACAATGGCGTCACTAAACCTGCGGTCGTTCTTGAGAATTTCAAAAAACTCACCGATGTACTTTTTGATGCCGGCAAAATCGTTGGCATTAAAATACGATTGATGATTGTCAATAACCTTCATCATCTCACTTTCATGTTTCAGGTATTCGCTCCGTACGTATTGCACCACGGCTTCATTCCGGCAAAAGCCCCGATACAAACGCTCTTGTACGCTTGAAATCGGTAGGGTTTCATTCACGGTGGCGTAAGGGGCATTGACCAATCCGGACATATCAAAGTCGTAAGCCAAGGGAATCTTTTTGTTCGGCTCCAGTTGAATCACTTTCGTGTTGTGCTGTGCGGAAGCCGACCAGTCCGTATTGGCGATCATGAATTGAAATAAGTCATTCACGACCGCTGCGGTGTCATTCAGGTGTAGGGGATGAATCTGAGTTTCGATTACCTTACCATGAAATCGATCGGCAATCAAATCATCATCTTCAATCAGAAAAGCCCGTACCGGATAGGTCTTGGGTTTCCCGCCCTTATCAGTTATCGCCACATCCGCAAGCCGTGTGTGAAAGTGATAGGGCGTTACCGGTTCCAGAAGTTTATAGGCCAGATACTCTTTCATGAGTAAATCATTTCCAGACTTGGCCGTTTGACACGGCAACACCAGTTTGAAATTTTTATTTCCGGTGAAGAGCGTTTTTTCCACATCCTTCTTTTTGAATTTTAAACGCAACGGTGGAAAGAAGCAGTTGTTTCTTCTGAAGTTACCCCGGGCGCGAATTTCCATGGGAATGGAATCCCAGGCTCCGGCATCATTTTTAAATCGCAATTGCGTTGCGAAATAAACCGTGTCAACCATGCTCTTCTTGATCTCTTTAAAAGAAAAAGCAAGAGCGAGTGACAGCGGTTGCTGTTCAACAAAAACGGGCGGCACATCGGTCTTTTGAGCGGCTGCACCCAACCACCCCCAAAGTGCCAGGAGAAGTACAAGATTCTTTTTCATGGTTTAGAAATAGTATATCTTAATAACAGCCCGGTTTTTTACCAGGTCGATTTGTTCAATGGTCGTCTTTCGGATATCCAGGCCGGTTCGTTCGCGCAAGTCCGACAAGAGTTGTGCTTTTTGTTCAGGCTTGATGAACTCCATGCGGTCGTATTCCACCATCTTTATTTTTTGATTTTTCATGAGCACATTACCATCCACCAGAAAGACAACGGTCGCAATGGCAAGATTAATTCCGCTAATCTCCAAATAGGATCCTTGCATGACGGAATTGATGAGCCCTACGGCCATGGTAATGAACAGGTACGTCATGTCTTTGGTTGTGAGTGTTTCGGTGCGAAAACGAAGCAGCGAGAAAGCCGCCAACAAACCAAATGCACTGCTGAGTGAATTAAAAGCATTGGCTTGTTCCAGCATGTAGGAAAGCAGGAACACCACAAAGTTTAACAGGAAGAAGGTAAAGAAGAGATCGCTTTTACTATAGGTACGATAGTAGATAATCCGGATGACCAGGATCATAAAGCCAGTATTGATTAGCAGACGGAGAAGAAAGAACTGCGACACCAACGAGTGGTCTTCCATAGGTTAAATTTTATATGAATATAACAACAAATACCATAAGCCACTACCGAATTCAACGCGTGCAGCCGCCTGAGTAATTTTCAACACGATCTGCCCGGAAATTTTGTAATTCTGAGCACCTAATTTCAGCTACCTATGCGATACCTTTTATGTGTTTTGCTCTTGATTGTGGCGATTCCCGGAGATGCCCAGAAGAAGGCCCCGGCAACTTCGGCCACGACTACCTTTGATCAATCCTTATACGCTGGCATTCGCTGGCGCGAACTCGGTCCCTTCCGGGGTGGCCGCTCCTGTACTATTACCGGAGTGCCGGGAAACTCCAATCTTTATTACTTCGGCACGGTAGGCGGTGGCGTATGGCGTACACGCGATGCCGGTCAGACTTATGAGAATCTAACCGATAACTATTTTGGTGGCTCAATTGGTGCGGTAGCCGTTTCCGAGAGCGACCCTAATGTCATTTACGTAGGTGAAGGTGAGCAAACCTTGCGCAACAATGTATCCAGTGGCTGGGGGGTGTGGAAATCAACGGATGCCGGGTCTACCTGGAAGCACGTGGGTCTGACGGATTCGCGCCACATCTCACGCATCCGAATTCATCCTACCAATCCGGATATAGTATACGTAGCCGCCATGGGCAACTTATGGAAACCCAATGAAATGCGGGGTGTATACCGCAGCACCGATGGTGGCCAAACCTGGAAGCGTGTATTATACATCAACGATACGGCCGGTGCCGGAGATCTGATTCTCGATCCGGGCAATCCCCGCATCATTTATGCCGCTACCTGGAATATGAAACGCAATGGCTATCGCATGGACAGCGGTGGCCCCGATTCAAAATTATGGAAGAGCACCGATGGTGGTGACACTTGGGAGAATTTGTCGGATAAGCCCGGAATGCCCAAAGGGATCAATGGAATAATTGGCGTTGCCATTTCTCCGGTAAACACAAACCGGGTTTGGGCGATTATCGAAAACACCCAGGCACCCGGTGTCTATCGATCAGACGATGCGGGCAAAACCTGGACCCGCCTTAATCAGGATCGCGCCCTGCTGCAACGGGCCTGGTACTATTGCCGGATTTATGCCGACACCCAGAACGAAGACAAGGTGTATGTACTCAACGTGAGCTATGGGGAATCAAAAGATGGCGGCAAAACATTTGAGTTAAAAGATGCCCCGCACGGTGATCATCACGACTTGTGGATCGACCCGAAGAACAATCAGCGAATGGCGATGGCCGATGATGGCGGAGCTCAGATCTCCAATGACGGTGGTGAAAACTGGACTACCTATCACAATCAACCGACTGCGCAATTTTACCGGGTTACCACCGACAATTCTTTTCCCTACAACATTCTGGGCGCACAGCAGGATAATACCAGCGTGCGTATTCCGCATCGAACTTCAGGGACAAGCATTACCGAGCGTGATTGGGTGGCACTGTCCATTGGCGAAAGCGCACACCTGGCCCCGGATCCGGCTAATCCGAACATTATTTACGGCAGCGACTACAAAGGTTATATGAGCATGCAAAACCTGAGCAATGGGCAAGAACGCAGCACCAACGTGTGGCCCTTTTTACCGGCAGGCTCAGGTGTGGAGGTCATGAAGTACCGTTTCAATTGGAATTATCCCTTGACCTTCTCACACCACGATCCAAAAAAATTATACGCAGGCTCAAATCACTTGCATGTGACGTACAATGCCGGTCAAAGTTGGGAAGTGATCAGTCCCGATTTAACCCGGGGTGAACCCGAAACCTTGAAGTCATCCGGTGGGCCGATTACCCAGGATAATACGGGAGCCGAGTATTACGCTAATATTTTTGTGATTGCTGAATCGCCTTATACCGCGAACGAAATCTGGACCGGTTCAGATGACGGATTATTGCATGTAACCGTTGATGGTGGAAAGAACTGGAAGAATGTTACTCCGCCCCAATCCCCCAAATTAAACATGTGGAACAGCATTGATGTCAACCCTTTTGTGAAAGGTGGTGCCTATGCCGTGGCCACCTCCTATAAGTTTGGTGATTACACTCCGTACATTTATAAGACCGAGGATTTTGGTAAGACCTGGTCTCTGATCACTACCGGAATTCCGAAGGAAGAATTTGTACGCGTAGTGCGGGCGGATCCCAAACGCAGAGGCTTGCTATATGCCGGCACCGAAAAGGGCATGTGGATTTCCTTTGATGATGGTGCCAGTTGGTCGAAGTTTCAATTGAACCTGCCCCCTGTACCGATTGCTGATTTGGCAGTGAAGAATGATAATCTGATTGCTGCCACCCACGGCCGCAGCTTCTGGATGATTGATGATCTTACCCCGCTGCATCAATTAGCACCTGATTTTGCCCAACGAGAATATGTGCTGTACAAACCCATGCCGAGCTATCGGATGCCGGGAAGTGCCGGCCGAAATGTAAACCGGAAGCTGGAAGGTGAAAACCACCCGGGTGGAGTGATGATCCATTACTACATCAAGAACGTAACAGAAACCACTGACATTAAATTGGACATACTGGAAGCAAACGGCTCCCTGATTAAATCATTTGGCAACAAGCTAACAGGCGCAGCCACTTTATCGGTGAAGGCTGGCGGTAATCGGTTTGTGTGGGATATGCGCTATGCCGGGTATACTACCTTTCCCGGACTCGTTTACTACGGTTCCCCAAATCTTGGACCAAAAGCCATACCCGGAAAATACAAGGTGCGATTAACCGTAAATGGAAATGTCGCAGAGCAGGAGTTCGACATCCTGAAAGATCCGCGTATCGATACCACTCCGGAAGACTTTCAGGCGCAGTTCGAGTTCCTGATAAAAGTGCGCGATAAAGTGAGTGAAGCCAATCAGGGAGTACTTGATATCCGCAAGATTAAAGATGATCTGGCGTTTTTAAAAACCAAGATCGGCACCGATGCGCAGTACATAGAGTTGGCCGAGTTAGTCAAGCAATTTGAGCAAGAACTGAACGCCCATGAAAACAATATTCATGAAACGCGCAACCGCAGCGTGCAAGATCCACTCAACTATGGCATTAAGATGAATAACCGGTTGGCCCACTTAATGGTGGAGCAGGCGCAGGGCGACTTCCGGCCAACCCAACAAGGGGAAGAAGTTCGGCAGTTGTTAACCAAACAAATTGATGAAGAGCTGACACGATTACACAGTACCATTGATCAACACGTAGAACGCATCAACGCATTGGCCAAAGAGAAAGGCGTGGAGGTAGTGATGGTCAAGAAAGCACCTGTGGTGAATTAAGTCGATGATCCTGCAAGTATCGGGTAACATCATTCGTTAAAAAATTTCTATCTTAGAATACCAAAGAAATTTTATGAAACCTTGGGTTGTTGTGTTCATACTTTTATTACCGGGAATGGTAATGGCCCAGCGGTATAAAACCGTTGAGTTAAAGCCCATTGCCAAGCAAGGCTGGAGGTATTATTATGATCTGAAGCGGGTGGCATCACCGATTGCCCTGGAAATTCCGTTATTGGCATTGGATGATGAAGAAGTAATCCGGTATTATCGGGCATCGAAAACGCTGCGGGGGGCGGCAGCTGCCGTTTCTTTTATTCCCTTGATTTATATCATAACCATCCCTGCTAGTGGATACCTAGATCCGACTACATTTTGGATAATTTTTGGAGGCACGCTGGCAACTCAGCTTGGATTAGAAGCACTTGGCCATATTAAGTTGGGAAAAGCGATTGACCGGTATAACACGTTAATTTTTCAACCTAGCAGTAGCTCGTTGGGGTTGCAGCTGACGTGGCGGTTTTAATATTGGGCTTCCATCGGGATTCGGATAGAAATGAGAATGTATTGCCAAGAGATCAGCGCGTCAGATTAACGTTATGATTCACTATCACGATAAATGGCTCAGGCTTATTGCTTACCCCACACTCGCTATTGTCATTCGGCATTTTGGCGATATGACTCCCTGGGGCCAGTTGTTGAAGCAGCCCTTATATTATGCCGATTTGTTTTGGGACCTGATGATTGTGTTGGTGAGTTGGGAGGCTAACCGCAGGCTCATAATCTATCTGGATACCCAGTATAGTTGGGTTACCCAAAAGTTTCAACGTTTTGTCATCCAGTTTTTCACGGCTTTACCGATGACTTTCGTGATAGTTATTCCTATGATTTATCTATGGAATGAAGTACTGACCGATCATGGCAACTTTGATACCACCAATCTGCTAGTCAATGATTTTCCTCTCACCATTATTTTCACGGGCATGGTCCATCTGATCTATACCGGTATGTATTTTCATGAGTTTTATCAAACTGAAATTAAATCCTTGCAAGCCCGGATTCAGGAATTGGAAACCTCCGTGGCGGGAGTAAGCCAGGCTTCGGAGTTATTAAAGTCTTCAGGCTACCGCGAATTGCTTATCGTTAATCAAGGAGCGGCATCCGTACCCGTTCATACCCACACGATCGCTTATATCTTCAAAAAGAGCGAAATCAGTTTCATCAAGACTTTTGATGGAAAAGAGTACACCTCCTCCTCATCGCTGGATGCGCTGGAAGAATTGCTGGACCCGGCCATGTTCTTTCGCATTAACCGTCAACTGTTAGGCAACATCAAATCCATCCGGCAATTTAAATCGGACAGCACTGGTAAATTGATAGTCATGTTGGAGCCGACTGCCAAAGAAGAAGTGACGGTGAGTAAAAAGAAAGCCGCTGAGTTTAGGGAATGGGTCGGCAGCAAAGTATAGTGCTGCCAACCCCTACGAAACAAGGTGATTTATTTAATCAGTTGGTCCAGCCAGCTCTTATCTGAAAAGTTGCCATTGTTTTTGTAGATCACGCTAATGGCTTCGTTGTCTTCATACCAAAGTACATTAGCCTCCAACCCAACCAGCGCTCCGTTGTGGCCATAAGCCGTACCGGCTCCGGTACGCCAAACTTCCAACCCTAATCCATACTCACATTCAATCGAGTTGCATTCTGGTAATTGAATGGTCTTCATCTGCGCCAGTGTTGACAAGGATACCAGCTGCCCTGAGAATAAACCACGCATGAATTTTCGCAAGTCATCGGCTGTGCTAATCAAACCGCCATCGGCACGGCCATTCCCTTCTGCCCGGTCCCAAACCGTAACGTCCTGTAGAACACCGTTATTATACAGATCGACATAGCCGCGAGTTACATTGTGGTCGTCTCGTTTTTCAAGCCAGGTTTCATTCATCTGCAGAGGTACGAAGATCTTTTCTTCCATTTCTTGTTGGATGGTTTTGCCGGTAATCGTTTCGGCTATTTTGCCCAATAACCAATAATTGGTGTTACTGTAGGAGTAGGCTGTTCCTGGCGTGAAGTGCAACTCCTTTCCGTAAACATATTCTTCCAATAAGTCATCAATCGTGCGGTTATACATGCGCGTTGGGTTATTGATGATATCGGATTGATACTGTAAACTTTCATTAGGCGGGTCGACAATCCCGCTAAGGTGAGCCAATAAATGCCGAATGGTTATTTGATTGGCTTGAGGAATTTTATTCAGCATGTTCGGCAGTATCGTGGCAAGAGAAGTTTCCAACGAAAGCTTTTGCTCTTCCACTAATTTCATGATTACCACCGCTGTCAACATCTTGGTAACACTACCAGTGCGAATCAGATTGGTGGTGCGCATGCCGGTTTGATATTCCAGGTTGGATTTTCCGACCGCTCCAATCCAAAGGTCTTCTTGCGGCTTATCGATTAGCAGGATGCTGCCAGGCGAGTTGGTATTTTGTTGGTAGTTCACCAAGGCATCGGTGTAAATCTGATTTTTGGGATGGTTGTCAAATCGGATCTCTTCACCCGCATCGGGTTTAATAATTTCCGTTTCTTGCAGACAAGAGGCTAATACAAGTAATACGATTTTTGCGCTGATCAGAGTTTTCATAAGCCGATTATTTTAAGTTGAAGCGAGTACCAACATGAAGTGTTTTATGAGGTAGGGCCGGCAGACCTTTAAATCCGAAGGGCATTTCACCAAACATCTCATACCGGCTGAACAACGAAACGGAGTTAAACCGATAGCCAGCTCCAATCCCGATGGCAGGCATAAAGCGCCCAAACGTGTTCGAGATTTTTTCAAAGCCATCACCCTTTCTTTCGTAGCGCGGTAAGGCTGAAGTAACCAGCAGGTAGCCGCCCCCCAGTGTGCCATCCACAAAAAAATCACCCCATAGTTTTCGGTAGCCGATTTCGGTACTCAGGTATACCCCGCTTTGAAAATCCTTGTGGTAGTAATAACCAAGGTTAAGAGTTTGTACCGTTTGATGTCCGGTTTTGTTGGCATAATAGAATTCCGTGCCCACCCGAATCCCCAGGTTAGGATTCTTAAAGAAGTTTTTAAAGTTCGGCAAGCCTACGGATTCAGAAAATACGGTGACCGTGATGGGAATTGATTTTGAAGTGGGCGATTCCTGAGCCCGGGTCGTTACCATCATCATAATAAAGGTGCATGTGAGTAGGGATGTTTTCATAAAAGTTGAGAATTGGGTACACCCCTCTTATACGGCTACCGGATAGCCAGGAATGGGCACAGGTAGCTCAGGAACCTATAAAACAGGTTGATTTGGAAGTTTAAAGGGGGTGAAGGGGAATAATAAGGGGGTGAAAGAACCGGGGTTACTGGATGGAATCAGACTCTCCCAATTTTAAGATCCGGTAATCTTGCTTAATCTGGGAAGCCTCGCGCTCAAAATCCCCAACATCGGCCGTGTTAAATTTGAACAGATCATAATGATGGGGAATCACAAGTCGGGCAGCAATCGCTTTTCCCAGCCTGGCTGCTTCTTGACAATTTAAATTTCCGGCCACTCCCCGAGCCGGGTCGTTTCCATTGATCGGCAGGAAAGCCACATGAACGTGGAAAGGTTTCAGTAAGCCCACCATCTCATCATACCACAACGTGTCTCCGCTGTGGTACACACTAAACTTACCGAACTGAACCACATATCCCATATACTTACAACGACCCTGTTCATCGCGCTCGATTTCGTTGTGTGCGGCTGGTATTCCATGAAAGGTGAAGCCCTTTACTTTTCGAATGTCACCGTCCGTCAGGCCAATCGGGAAATTGCGAGGACAGCCCACCCGCTCGGCCACAAATTCTCGGTTTGCTTCCGGAATGATAAACTCAATCTCCGGGTTAGCCGACAGAATCGGAACCAGCGTCTCCGCATCCAGATGATCTGTGTGATTGTGACTGGAGGTAACGATATCGATGCACGTGAGGTGATGGGGTTCCATCACCAATTCACTCATTCGCTCGTGGGGCTTGTTGGTGTTGGCATATTTACGGGTGAGCGAGTCGGACAGGTAGGGATCAAACAACAAGCACTTTTTGTTCCACTGAATTAAAAATCCACTTTGCCCCAGCCACCAGATATCAAACGAATCAGCACGGCCCGCACTTTTTGCTTGGCGGATTTCTGCTGCAAGTGATGGACCCTGGTGGTGAGGTTTTATCATCATGGCTTCAGGTTTCTGGCTGCTGGCTTCTCGTTAGTTATTTCCGCATTTTACATTACACCTAACTAAACAAAAGCGAGTAACCCATGACTTTTTAACCGGGAACCGGTAACTACTTTAAACTCTCCCTTACTTTCTTCGCTCCTCGTACCATATTCGCCAACTTTTGTCGCGAAGCCCACCGTGCCGTCTGACTCAAACCACAATCCGGGGCAACCGCAAGTTTTTCAGCCGGCACATAGGGTAAACATTTTTTGATGCGCTGTACCACATCTTCTTCCGTTTCGATGTAGTAGTTTTTCACATCAATGATCCCCACGGCTACATCCATTTTTTCGGCAAATGGCGCCAGCAGTTCCACTTCAGCAAATTCGCGATTGGCCATTTCAATATGAACTTCATTGACCGTAAGATTCAGGAAATCGGGAAGCATGGGCTTAAGGCTGCGATACCCCACCGGCCGGCCTTTAAAATTGCCGAAGCACAAATGTGTGGATAGCCGGCATTTGCCGGTAATGCCGGCTACCGTGCGGTTGAAAATATCCACGAAGCGTTTGGTGTCTTCTTTATAAGCATAGCAACTCATGGAGGGTTCATCTACTGTAATTTCCGTGCACCCGGCAGCTACTAAATCTTCCAATTCTTTTTTAACGATGGGCAGCAAGGCTTCTGTAATGGCATAGCGATCCTTGTACTTTTCGTTAGGCAACAGACGGCCACTTAGAGTATACGGACCGGGCACACTGGCTTTTAAGGTAGGACCTTTCGGAGCCAGTTTTTGCAGGCGCTTGAATTCCTTAACAGCTCCAAGGCCCTGAGGGGCAGTTAGTGTGTCGATGATTGAATTTTTACCACGCTGATCATGCGCGGGCGGACCGAACCTGCGCAGTTCATCGGTATTCTCTTGAATGCCTTTAATGAATCCGTAAAACGAGAGATTAAAATCCAACCGCGTTTGTTCACCATCGGTGATCACATCCAGCCCGGCTGCTACCTGATCATGAATGGCCGCAATCACAGCATCTTCAATCAGCTCTTCACGGTCAGCATTGCCAAACTCGTTCAGATGGTTAACGGAAAATTCAAGCCATCCCGGAAACGGATAACTGCCAATAACGGTGGTGCGAATGGGTATAGGTTGCATGTTTTATTTTTTTGATTGACCTACGTGCGCATACAATTTAGCCAGCCGATGGGCATGATCATCATAAGCGCTTTCAAAAAGTTGAGTGGCCCGCGTTTTTCCCACCACGCTGGAGGCTGTTAATACGATGGGCGGACTTCCCGCTTCAGTCAATAGCCGGGCTACTTCGGCCTTCAGGCAATTGATGATTATGGCGCCACCGACCGTTGAACCGGGAGCAACCGGTGTATCCAGTCCCGTGATGTGAATCATAGAGTCGCCCACGGGAGCACCAGTATCCAAAATCAGGTCTGAAAAGTTGTCCAACTTCTTTCCATCGGGGCGCTTGCTCTCACTCTTTTCTGAATGTTGTTGGGTGATGATGGAAACCACGTTCACTTTTTTTTGCTGAAACAATTCTGCCATTTCAACTGGAACAATATTGGTTCCACTGGAAGAAATGATCAGGGCTGAATCCTGAGGCGTAATATCAAAGTTGCGTAGGATGCGCTCGGCCAGGCCGGAAACATTTTCCAGAAACATGGCTTGACGCTGACCGTTGGCCCCGACCACCAGGTTGTGAAAGGTTAGGGAGAGCTCTACGATGGGGTTAAATCCCGGAAAGGAACCATAGCGCGGCCACATCTCTTCCACCATAATGCGGCTATGGCCCGAGCCAAAAACGTGCACCATCCGGCCGGCCAATATGGTTTTTGCGAACCACTGCGCTGCTGCTTGAAGTTGAGTTTCCTGGGCCGCAACCGTATCGACAATTTTTTTACTGGAAGCAAGGTATTGCTGAATAGGACTCATAAGCGTTGATTGATTTTAGAAAGCGCAAATCCCGCGGCTCCCAATGCTCCGGCCAGATCAGAAAATTGAGCCAACCGGATGGGCGTTTGTTTTCCGCCCGGTTGCCATTCATATTCTGACAGAAATTGACGGAGGGGTTTCAGGAGTAATTCCTCGGCTTTTGAAATGCCGCCACCGATAATGACTACTTCAGGAGAAATAATATTGATGAATGAGGCCACGGCAACGGCAAGCTTACGCACCGAAGTTAACCAGATTTCCGTGGCTACCGGATCACCGGCTTCATAGCGTTGCACCACCTCCCACGTGGTTTCGAATTTTCCGTGCGACCGTAATCCGATGGTCAGGTTGCCGATCGCATTCTCCAGACTGCCGGGCATGTTGGTTACATCTTTAACAGGATCGAGGGCATCCACGGTAACGTGACCGAGATGGCCCGCCATTTGGCCTACACCCTGATAGAGTTTGCCATCTATCAGGATTCCACCTCCCACACCGGTTCCCAGGGTTAGCATCATGGCATGACGAAGATTTTTTGCGGCCCCAAACCGAGCCTCTGCCATCAAAGCCGCATGAGCATCATTCAACACATAAACCCGTTCGCCCGTAAATTCACTCCAATTGAAATTTTCCAACCCCGGCAATCGACCCGGCATAAATTGAATACAGGTATTGCTTTCATTGGCAAGACCTGGTGCCGACAATCCTATCGCCCCGGGTTTGTATTCGCGTTTCCAGTCTTCAATAATTTTTTTGATGGCCTGTTTCCAATGACGGTCGTCATGTTCAATTGTATCAACCCGGGTTTGCTTAACGATGCCGCCCTCGGTATTCACCAACAACGCTTTGATATGCGTACAACCCAGATCGATGCCGATCGCGACCTCCATTAGTATTGACCTTCGCTTATTTCCCAACCACCATCAACAGCCAATACCTGGCCCGTGGTAAACCGGGATTGATCCGACATAAAGTAAACGGCAGCGCTATCCAGGTCTTCAGGTTTCCCAATGCGGCCACCATCCAAGGGTTGCTTGGTTCTGATGAATGATAAAATGGCTTCGTCATTCGCAGCGCGTTGAGCCATGGGCGTTTCAACCAGAGCCGGAGCAAGGACATTAATCCGGATATTGTCTTTGGCATAATAGGCAGCCGTAGATTTTGAAAACCCAATGATGGCTGCTTTGGTTGCCGCATAGGCGTGGGTGGAAAAATAATGTGGTGATGGGGAATACCCCAGCACAGAACCCATATTTAAAATGGAACCCCTGGTTTTTCTGGAAAGAAAAGTTTGCACAGCGGCCCGGTTGGAAAGCATGAGCGAAGTCAGGTTTAGTTCCAACGTTTTATTCCAGCCTTCCAAGGTAAGTTCATGCAAGGGGCCATCACCAAACCTGCGGCCACTGCCTCCCGCCACGTGGTATAAGCCATCAAAGCCATCAAACTTTTGTAAACAGGTTTCAATGGCCGTCACGGCTGTCCCTTCCTGGGTGGCATCAGCGGCCAAGGCAATCGCTTTTTCACCCAGCAGGTTAGTGGCTTCTTGCACACTGGATTGATTTCTTCCTACAACCACAACATAGGCTCCTTCAAGAATGAACGCACGTGCGGCTGACAACCCAAGCCCGGTAGTCCCTCCCACGATGACGATCTTCTTATTTCGTAAATTCATTTCTAACGAAAGATAATGCTTTCTGAATAACGATTGAAGTTAACGGTTGCCGGGTAACGTCACCACTTGCGTGTCTTGCGGTAATCGAGCGGTCGTGTAGTTTCCAAACTCAAGATGAGTTTTGGCAAACTGCTGTTGAAGGGCCTGAATATCTCCAGCTTCTATTCGGGTTCTATAAAGATAGAGTGTTTGTAAATCTGGTAAGGGAGTGAGCACGTTGAGGCCTTGTGAGGTTATCGGTGTTTCATTCAGATTCAGATATTGAAGCTTGATCAAATTATGAAGGGACTGCATACCAGCATCGGTAATCTGGGTTCCCTCCAGATTCAGACGGGTGAGGCTGGTCAATGAACCGATGGTAGCAAGATGTTGATCCGTTATGGGTTTGTTTCCAGTCTTGAGCCAAACAACATGTCGGCCAAGCTTGGTTAATAGTAGCCAGGCTGAGTCGAGCGGCTCAGCATTGATCAGGTTAACCTGGAGGTAAGGACTTTCCTCAGCCACCGGCAGTACAATCGCACCGGTTTTTCTCAATTGTGCCACCACGGCTTCATTCACCGATCCGGGATCGCCATCGGGCACAGGGGCCAATAGCCGTTGGTCTGAATTCAACAGTTGACGCACTGCCGCCAACTGGCCGCTATCCAAGAGAGTTGGCGCAAACAAATTCTGCGAGGCTGCCCACACATGAAGAATTTTGATCTCGACTTCTGTCAATTGCTCGCGTTCTTTCGGAGGCATGTGATCTTCATCATCTGCAGGAAGCAGAATTCGATTGATCAGCTCACTTTCATCGGCTTTACCAGCTACCAAAGGGGATCCGCTCTTGCCACCTTTCAGAATATCATCCGGACTATCCAGTCGCAATTTTCCTTTTTGTTTGGTTGAACCATGACACCCATAGCACCGTGCTTCCAAAACAGGTTGAACCAAATCAGCATATAAACGGGCCTGTTCGAGGTTTTCGGTTTTAAGTTTAATGGCCGATGGTGTTGACGACTTAAAGAGAAAATTTTCACCGTGTGTTAAGGTGCCGCCAAGATGACCGGTCACTATTACCAAGGCCAGCACCAGCAGGGACAGGAATTTGTAAATAGCCCGCAGTTGCTTTTGGCCTCGGGCCCAGGCATAAACAAAGGAAAGCACAGTCAACGCAATTCCTGAAAACTGATGGAGTTTAACCGCCTGCGAATCGTAGTCGCCATTTTGTGCCAGCCAATAGCCCGAGGTTGCGGAAGCCAGTGCGGTTATAAATCCAATCCACAGAATTCTTCGGATGGAGCGCCTTAGGGATTTATAGGGTTTGCGAAAGGGTAGCCACTCGAACAACACCGCCAGCAGCAGAATGCCAATGGGTAAATGAACGAGCAGAGGATGTAGGCGACCGATAAATTCCATTATGAATACCGCTTGCGCAGAATTTCCATCATGTACACATTAATCGCCCACTGATCAGCTACCGGCTGGCGCGTGTACGGCAAGGCCGGCATATAATCAATCGGGCCAAACTCAGTTAGGAATGTCATTTGTTTGCCAGTCTGTTTTTTCTCAGTCACAACCTTATCCCACCAGGCAAAATGGGTTTTAACAGCATGGTCCCATTCGGGTGCACGCGGATCATTTACCTGTGGCCCTTCCGGGTGGCCGATGCGGGCATGAATGTGGTCTGTACGATTGAGTGCCAACGCTACGGTTTCTTCCTGGTCGCTGAGATAAGACTCATGCACGTTGCACCAGTGTGAAATGTCGAGCGTTAACCGAAGGCCCGGTAATCGTTTTATCAGCTCTTCGGTGACCGGTGCCGAGTACAAAGCCCGGCCGCGATGAGTTTCATGGTAAACAGGAACCCCACTTTGCCTGGAAACGGTAAGGGAATGTTTGATCAATTTCTCTTTCTGATCGGCCGTAAAGTAATCTTTACCACTGTGGCAATTGAGGTACACGGGCTTGGTAGCGGCTGCCTCATTTAGAAATTGATTGAACTGCGCTTCGTGTTTGGAAAAATCCTTTTCACCACTGCCATAGAGGAATGCTATTTTCAGATTGTGTTTAGCCAATGCCTCAAATAGTTTTTTGCGTTCGCTTGCATCACCGGGCCACCAGATTTCGCAGCCGTCATACCCGGCCGCTTTGGCTTTTGCACAGAATTCGTCCCAGCTTCCACTAAAACCCCAATTCGTAGCGAAGATCAATAACGAATATCCGGCCTGTGCCGGTTGGGTCAGTGGCTTGGCAAAACTTTGCACGGCATTAAATATGAGTCCGCTGCCGGCTAAGGCCGAAGTGCTGATAAAATCTCTCCGGTTCATTTTCATTAGGCTAAAATTTCGTGAATAACTTTTCCATGAACATCCGTTAAGCGGAAGGGGCGACCCTGAAATTCGTAGGTTAATTTTTCATGATCGAATCCGAGCTGATGCAAAATCGTGGCTTGCAGATCGAATGGAGTTGTTTTACCGCTGATGGCGGAGTACCCGATCTCATCGGTTTCTCCATAGGTAAATCCCTTCTTAATTCCGCCACCGGCCAGCCACAGGGTGAACGCTTCGGTATGGTGATCGCGGCCTTTGAAGGGATTCTTTTTTCCTTCCCGGTTTTCGGCCATCGGGGTACGACCAAACTCACCACCCCACACCACCAAGGTTTCATCCAATAGGCCCCGTTGTTTCAAATCAAGAATCAACGCGGTCATGGCTTTATCCACCGTGCGGCATTTGTTAATGAACCCTACATCAATAGCCAGATTGGAATCGGTGCCATGACTATCCCAGCCCCAATCAAAAATCTGAACAAAGCGCACGCCTTTTTCTACCAGCTTCCGCGCCAGCAAGATGTTATTCGCCAAACTTACTTCGCCTGGCTTGGTACCATACATGTCATGAATGTAGGCTGGCTCGTTATTAATGTTCATGACTTCGGGCACCGAAATCTGCATGCGGTACGCCATTTCGTATTGGGCAATGCGTGAAAGAATTTCCGGATCGCCTTTTTCTTCGAAGTGAATTTTATTCACTTCGTTAATGGCATCAATGGAGGCTTTGCGCAGATCGCGGGTTATGTGTTCCGGATCTTTAATAAACAAAACGGGATCGCCTTCACTGCGGCATTGAACGCCCTGATACACGGAAGGCAGAAAGCCACTGCCCCACACACTTTTGCCGGCATCGGGATTATTGCCGCCCGAGGTCAGCACAACAAAGCCGGGCAGGTTTTGATTCTCACTGCCTAACCCATAGGTTACCCATGCGCCCATGCTGGGCCGCCCAAGCCGTGCACTTCCCGTGTGCATCAGCAATTGTGCGGGGCCATGATTGAACTGATCGGTTTGCATGGCTTTGAGAAACGTGACTTCATCGACAATCGATGAGAAGTGCGGCAGGTTTTCTGATACCCAGGCTCCGCTTTGACCGTATTGCCTGAAGCTGGCCTGTGGCCCTAACATTTTAGGCACCCCGCGAATGAAGGCAAACTTCTTTCCTTCCAACAGCGACTGCGGACAATCCTGGCCATCGAGTTTATGCAGTGCGGGTTTGTAATCAAACAACTCTAACTGCGAGGGAGCCCCCGCCATGTGCAGGTAAATGACCGATTTCGATTTGGGAATAAACTGTGGCACCTTAGGGGCAAGCGGGTTGGATGCAAGCAAGGCCGAGTAGTGATCTTTTTTCTCGAAGGGATTGCAACTTCCAAATACAGATGCCAGGGCGAGTCCACCCATCCCGGCAATACACTCGCGCAGGAAATGACGCCTGGTGGTTTCTTCCAGTTGCTTACGCTGAAGCTTTTGAATCATTCTTTCGGTCATGTCATCTCCAATAAGTATTCTCAAAGGTTGTGCGTGTCAATCGCCCTAATTTTTTGTCACCACCTCATCCAGATTAAGAATGGCGGCTGCCACCAAACTCAACGCCTGCAGCTGGGGTGTTTCTTTCCGGTTTCGCACCCGCACCACGGTACCGCCCTGGTATTCCTGCATTCCCTCCTGATATAATTTTTCAAACACATTCAATTTTCGTTCGGTGATCTTTTGACCGGTGGCCAGTTCATAACCCAATGCAATCTGTTCTCGGGCAGATGGTTTTGTTTGCATTTTCAATGCCAGGTGCTGAGCCGCTTCCACATATACCGAATCATTCAAGGTGACCAAAGCCTGTAAGGGGGTGTTGGTGCGAATGCGTCTTGCCGTGCAGACCTCACGCGAAGCGCCATCGAAGGTGAGCATGGAAGGATAGGGAGCCGTACGCTTTAAGTAAGTGTAAAGCGATCTGCGATGCTGATCTTCACCCACACTCATTTTCCAATCTTGTCCATTCCAGGGCGACTTCCAGATGCCGGCAGGTTGATACGGCATTACGCTGGGGCCAAACATTTTTGTGCTCAATAAACCACTTATGGAAAGAGCCTGGTCGCGTAGTTGTTCTGCCGAAAGGCGTATGCGGGGCGCCCGCGCGTATAACTTATTGAAGGGATCTTTCTCCAGCAATTCTTCCCTTACATCGGAAGTTTGCTGATAGGTAGCCGACAAAACAATTTCGCGCATCAGGTGCTTTAAACTCCAGTTGTATTCATGCATGAATTTCCAGGCTAAATGATCCAGTAATTCCGGATGGGTGGGAGGTATGCCCTGCGTGCCGAGGTCTTCCACGGTTTCCGCCAGGCCGATGCCAAAGAGTTGTTCCCAAATGCGATTGACAATGGTGCGGGCAGTTAATGGATGGGCCGGGTCAGTCATCCAACGGGCAAGTCCTAATCGGTTGTGGGGTGCATCCTGAGGAAAAGCATTGAGCGTGTGGGGTACGTCAGCTTCAACCGTATCTCCTTTCACCAACCAATTGCCCCGCTCGAAAATCTGAGTAGCGCGTTTCATGTCTTTCGGATTTTCGAACATGATAGGAGTAGTAGACGGATCTTTACGTACCAATTCCCAAAATGACCTACTGATTTCAGGATGCTGGCGATCCCAGTCATCGGTGAAATAAAACCAGTCGAAGATCATTCCACTTTCTTCGGCAGTTTTAAGAGAAGGACTCGTATAGGTGAAATACAGATCATGCGTTCCGTCTACCGGATCAAAAGTGAAATCGACAATCTGCCATTGGTGATGGGTGTCTTTTACCGAAATGGTTTTAATAACCGGGCCATCCGGATTGTCCAGGTGAATTTTCCACACACCATCCTTCACCCAACTGGAATAACGATAGATCAGGCGGTTGCTACCAGTAAGGGTTACACGCGGCAACCGACATTGCGCATGGTTGCGGAAGATGAGCCACTTGGTATCGGTGAGTTCACAGTTGATAAACTGATCCGCCTGAATGGAATTAATGCTGGGTTGCCAGGTTTTGGTGAAACGATATACTTCTTTTGCTTTTTCAGCCGATATGTTGTGGGTAATCCACTCGGTTAGTCTGGAGAGCTTTTCAGCATCTTCTCTTTCGAAATGACGAAGCAACGGATACTCCGCTTCCGTATCTTCATCGCGCGTGTTGTTGAAGAACGCCATGAACTTATAATATTCATTGTGTCTAAACGGATCGTAGGGATGGCTATGGCATTGCACACAGGTAAACGTAGTTCCCATCAACGCTTCCCATGTTGTATTGACACGATCCAACACGGCAGCCGTTCGAAACTCTTCGTTATCCGTGCCGCCTTCATCGTTGGTCATGGTATTGCGATGAAAAGCAGTGGCGATGTATTGATTATCGGTGGGGTTGTCGAGTAAATCGCCCGCCAACTGTTCCGTAATAAACTGGTTATAGGGCATATCCTCATTAAAGGCGTTGATCACCCAGTCGCGGTAACGCCAGATAGACCGGCTGTCATCGCGTTCATAGCCTTTGGTATCGGCATAGCGGGCCAGATCCAGCCACATACTGGTCCAGCGTTCACCAAAATGTTGGGAAGCCAGTAGTTCATCAACCAACGTTTCGAATGCGTTCGGATCATCCGAATTCAAAAAGCGCATAGCGATAGGCTCTGGTGCCGGGATGCCAATCAGATCGAGACTAACCCTGCGCAACAACGTGTTCTTATCTGCAGCTGCAGATGGGCTGAGGTTATTCTCCTCCAGCTTTTGATAAATGAACGCATCGAGGTCATTCTTGGTCCAGTCATTTCGTTCAGGAACGGTTTGTTCTTTCACGGCCACATAAGCCCAATGGTCACCCCACTCAGCACCTTGTTCAATCCATTGGGTAAGGATATCAATTTCTTCTTGCGAGAGCGGATCTTTCTTGTAGGGCATCCGTTCTTCAGGATCGGATGCCTTGATGCGTTTCACCATTTCACTGTGGGCAGCATCGCCCGGGATTATCGGATACTTGCCCGACTCCGCTTTTGCCAGGGCTTCCTGCCGGAAGAGTAAACTGAAATCAGCCTCGCGCTTAACGCCACCGTGGCAGGAGATGCATTTTTTATTCAGGATAGGTTTTACCTGCGTGTTGTAATCAATAGGTGAGGCGGGCCAAAGCCAATAGGATACAATTAATCCGACAAGTATGAGGAGTATGGCGATCGCCTTTTTCAAGTTCAGCTGGCACCGGTAAGTTCAATTGAAAATTAAGCTTTTTGATCACAAATAAACAGAGATTTTATTCCGGCTAGCGCTTTACGACACGTGCGCCATACAGAGCACCAACCCTTTTGCCGGGCAGGGCCACCAATTTAATGGTAACCCGGTTTTTATGGGCAATCACTTCTGTGGGCAACGTGTACTGAACATCAAAGAACTTTCCAGGATCATTGCTGCTCAATTCCTGCGTGCCCAGTTTCTGATCGTCCACGAAGATGTCAAACATCTTTCTGCCGCGCTCACTGCCCCAGTAGGTTAGCATCAGTACATTTTCAGTTTCAGGCGCAACCGCCAGTTCGAAGGAGAACCAGCCTCGTTCATCCGCTTCGCGGAATGTACGATCATTACTTTCGCCTACCCATGTGCGCTCGCCCTTTACGTTGTGGTCGCGCTCCGGTTGCATTTCACCCAAACGCAACACATCAATTGTTCTGGCTTCAAGGTCGCGCAATCGTTGTGCCTCGGCTTCGTAAGCCGCTTGTTGTTCCTTCCAGGTTTGCGTGGTGAACTGGTCCCAATAAACACTGTAATAGTGATCGGTAAACTGATATAGTGGTTTGAAAGAAAGCGCTCCTGTTGTGCTGACCTCAGCACTCACAAAACTCAATGCGCTGGCATCCGCTGGCCGCATCCACTCAGCAACATGCTTATATTCATTCACCAAAACCGGAATGCCCTTTGCGGGATCAGGTTTAGTGGGGCCAAGATCTCCGGCCAACACCACAGGCCCGTAAACAACAGCTATCCGATTAGGATTATCGGGCATGGCTTCTGTATCAAGATGCATAGGCAACGTGATCTTTACCTGGTCGCCTTGCTTCCAGGTGCGGGTAAGGGTCCAATACCCATTTTCAAGACCAGCGGTTGTCGGTTTCTGGTTAACGAGGATATGGGGATTCCTGCTCCAGTCGGGTTTGCGAATGCGTAGCGTAAACTTCTGCGGCTTTTCAGCTTTAACGGTTACGGTAACGACATCCCCGTAAGGGAAGCTGGTTTCCTGCTGAAGCGTTACTTTTTTCTCTTTCCAGGCAAGCTCGGAGGCAATGAATAAATTCAGATACACACTTCCATCGGCACCGAGGTTGTAGATCGCTTCGCCATACTTCACATGATTTTCAATGCCCGAGCCCACACAACACCAGAATGAATCAAACGGAGAGCTAAACTCTTTTTTCGCCCCCATGCGCAACGGGGTGAAGTAACACATCATGCCGCTTTGCGGATGTTGGGACGACAGGATATTGTTATATAAGGCCCGCTCGTAGAACCGGAACAATTCCGCTTCTGGCTTCCAGCTAAACACATGGCGGGTGAGCTTTAACATGTTATAGGTATTGCAGGTTTCAGCCGTATTCTGACTCAGGTGGTTTGAAAGTTTATCCGGTTCGTTCAGGTATTCATACTCGCTGTTGCCACCCATCACATACGTATGGTGCTTCACCAAGGCAGTCCAGAAAAATTCAGCGATGGTTTTGTCACGTTGGTTGTTAGTGAGTTCATAGCGTCTGGCTGCTCCAATGATTTTTGGGATTTGTGTGTTGGAGTGTTTGCCGCTGAGCTGATCTTGTTGTTGGGCCAACGGATCGAGGATTGCCTTGTGATAAAACCGATCGGCTACCTCTAAATATTTTGGGTTACCGGTTATGGCGTACACATTGATCAGCGCTTCATTCATTCCGCCAAACTCACAGGCCAGCATAGTTTGCAGTTGTTCTTCCGTCAATCGGGAAGTAATGGCATCGGCCCAATCAGCGAACTTAATCACCACGTCCTTTGCCTTTTGATTATCGGCATAGAGGTAGGCATCCAGCAAGCCGGCAAATACCTTGTGCAAGGTGTACCAGGGCGACCACAAGCCATTCAGATCAAATCCGGCCGACCGGATTTTACCTTGCGACACATCATGCCAAACACTGTCTTCACGGGGAATACTGCCTACATATCCGGTTTTGCGTGCCTGCTGGCATAGAGCCAACTCGTCAACCACGTAATCGGTTTTTTCCTTGAAGCGCACATCACCGGTTACAGCATAATACAAGGCGCAGGCTGATAGGTAATGCCCAAGGGTGTGCCCGCTGAGCGTTTCACTTTCCCAACCTGTATAAATCGCGCCTTTGGGTTGCAGGCCGGCAAACAGTCTGAAGCGATGCAGCAGCCGGTCAGGATCTAGTTGCAATAAATACTCAACATCCCGTTGCATGGCCTCGTGAAAGGGGCCCGGCAACAGCTTGACATCAGAAAGTGGAAAGGCAAATGTTTGCAAGTTGATCACGGGCCTGATCACCATTTTCGGATCATCCTTAACCGGAACGTAGGATTGCCCGGCCGCCAATATGACCACGGACATGAATAGTGGTGTAAGCAACTTTTTCATACAACTCAGGTTATGCCCAAGGTACAAAAATCACGAGCCAATCAGGATGTTACTGATTACTTCCGGACCTGGCGTTGTTCCAGCGGAAGTTTTTCGCGTTGGGTAATCGAATTATCCTTCCGGCCTGAGATCACTTTGCGACAGGCATCCGAGCCACAGGTGCACACAAATGACTGCATGGTGTCATCCAGCAGTTGCGCATAATCCAGCGTAAGTTCTTCTTCGGGTTCAATGTTACGCAAGGCCACCAGATTTAACCCATCGTATATGGTGTTGGGGTTGCAACTATGGTTTTGCGGTGCCCAGTTTTCAGGTTTATTATCCCACAGAATGTAAACTTCATCGGAGATCGGATAGGCATAATGCCGGAATTCTTCTTTTTGTTCTGCAGTCCAGGTTTGCTCAACGTGGCGTTTGGTGACGATCCGCTGGGCGGATTCCTCCAGTTTAAAGATCACGTCACCCTGCTTCAGGGGCTGTTGAGCAACAATGCCATATCCATTAAGGGCATTGCCTTTAACCCGATACTTTTTTTGATGGGCTGCGTAGCGACTCATCCCTTCGGCTATCATGTGTTTTAAAAAGCCGGCCTTTCCGATCGGGTCGTATTTTAATACATAATCGGCCGAGCCCTCATAGCCATCTTCATAAAAGACCGAACAGGTAAAATTGATTTCTAAAAAGTAAACCTCACCTTTTTCATTAACCCGAAAGTCAAGCCGGGCATAGCCCACGCCCGAAAATCCGGTAAAGATTTTTTCTGCCGCCTGTCGCAGTTTGATTTCCAAATCACGATCCTGACACGGTTGGTTCACATCGGTGTGCAGCTCAGAGGTTTTGAGCGCATAGGTTTTGTAAGCATACCCTTTTGGAAAGCGGTATTCAATGGGCGTAAAGGAAAGGCACTCGCGCGTGACGATTCCTGCGGCTACCAATACGGTAAACTCCCTTCCGGCAATGTACTCTTCTACCAATACGTCATCGTAACCCTGGCTGGCCAGTGATTCGATCTTTTGCTGCAGTTGATGGCGGTCATGCACCAACGAGTGTTCATCCACCCCGAGACTATCACCGGCCTTGGCCGGCTTAACAAACAGCGGATACGTCAGATGCTTTACTTTTTCGCCCAGCGAAGTGGTATTGCTTATTTCTGCGAAGTTGGGTGTTTTAACGCCTGCACAATAGGCTACATACTTCATGAGTGCCTTGGGCGGATCGTACAATACGGCATTAGGGCCGGTGTACGGCAGGTTCAGGGAATCCAGTGCGTGAATGACATCAATGGAGGGAATGGACCAATCCAGGTATCCTTCGCACAGATTGACATAGATATCATACTTTTTAGCCCGCAGTTCCTTGAGTTGCTTATAGGTGGTAAGCTTGTTCAGAAACACATGATCAACCTGATCGTTGGGCAATAAGGGGGCAAGATTGCGAGGGGGGTCGTACTGCTTATAGTCTACATCGGTGGTACTATAGTCAGGTTGCAGAACGCAGACTTTCATGGTCGGGCTTTGGACTTGCGAAGTAAAGCATCGTCCAATACTTCTACAATCAGATCAGTAAAGGTTTTATTGCTTACCCGCAAGATGGCCCCGATCGAGGTATAATTTTCGTCCTCACTGAGACCACATTGTGCGTTTATCTCCAAAACAAAGAGTTGTTGGGTCTTCTTATCCATCCGGATGTCAAGCCGGGCATAGCCGCGGCCCTTTACGGCTTTAAAGGCGTCAATACTTAATTCCTGCAGTCTGGCCGCCAGGTCGGGGCAGGTTACCGGTTCATATTCGTACAGAAAACTGTTTTCGGGCAGCGGCTTTTCTTCTTCATACGCTTCCCAAAGTCTTTCGAAGGAAAGGAATTGTTCCTTTTCAGGGAGCGACTCGTGAAATACGCGCTCAATAGGCCGGTAAAACTTGATTTGCTCAGGCTTTTCGTATGACCCTACCAGAAAGGTGGTGAATTCGCGCCCGATGATGAATTGTTCAGCCAACAGGCCGGCACCATCCAGCTTCCAACCTTTAAATCCGCTATGCAGCGTATCCAATACACTTTTCAGTTGTCGTTTGCCAGTGACCACATTCTTGACACTAATGCCCATACTGCCGGCTGATACGGCTGGTTTCACGATAATCGGCTTGCCCACCTTCTTAAACAGATCCGGATCAATATGTCCATTCAGTTTAGCCCAACCCGGCATCGACACGCCATGTTCATGAAAGGCTTCCTTCATGGTGATTTTGGAGGTAGTCACATTATAAAAGTGAGAATCGGAACCGGTGTAAGTAAGGTTACTGGCATCCAGGGCATGGATCACTGAAATACCCGGCACCTCATTGATTTCATCTCCATCGCATAGATTCAATACGATGTTCTTCTTGCGCTTGTGCTTTTTTACTTTTTCAATAGACTCCTGAATGTTGTGAATGGTAACGTTAACCCATTCCCACTCGCAGTCCAGTTCAGAGAATACTTTCGTGTATTCGGCTATACTCTGGGTATAGTCGTAATAGTATTTTAAAGTGGGATCCTCTGTATGCAGATACGGAGCAAAGATCCACACTTTATAAGCAGCCGGGCGATTAAGAAAGGCCATGTCGCACGACCACACGTGTGGTACAATAAATTCTATTTGCCATAGATACTACAAATTTGAATAAATATTTTTATTAAAGTAAAGGGTAATTCAATATTTATATCCGATGAAGGCATAGGTGAACGGTTATCACACTTCCCTGTGGGGATTGATCATCCAAAGGCAACGTCATTAAACCCTTTGTCATTATTCAGGTTATATCCCCGTGTATTCCGTGTATCTTACTCATTCAATCAACCTCATTCATCATGAATCGACTTCAAGTGTTACTCGTGTTTGGCTTAGTCATACTGGCTTGCGAACCCACTCAAAAGCCACATCCGAATTATCAATACCTGGAAGAGATTACAATTTCGCAATTGCAGCACGGGTATGCCGAGGGTACGTATACCATCGAGCAGGTAGTGGGCGATTACCTGCAGCGCATAGAAGATCTGGATAAGAATGGCCCGGCACTCAACTCCATTATCTATGTTAATCCGAAGGCTCTTGAAGTTGCCCGAACGTTGGATGCCGAACGGAAGGCGGGTAATAGTCGCGGCCCGTTGCATGGCATTCCGGTCATTGTAAAAGACAACCTGAATACAGCCGATATGCCCACCACCGCTGGGGCTACCGTGCTACGCGATTCATATCCCCCCGATGACAGTTATCTGGTAAAACAACTGCGCAATGCCGGGGCCGTGATTATCGCGAAAGCCAACCTGAGTGAGTGGGCCAACTTCCGGGCCGATATGAGCAGCAGTGGCTGGAGTGGGATGGTGGGCCAAACGAAAAACCCGTATGTCCTGGATCGCAATCCCTGTGGCTCCAGTTCGGGTTCGGGGGTGGCCGCCTCGGCCAACCTGTGCGCCATTGCCATTGGTACCGAAACCAATGGATCTATTGTGTGTCCGTCAAACGCCAATGGTCTGGTAGGCCTTAAGCCTACCGTTGGCTTATTAAGTCGTAGTGGTATTATTCCCATCTCCTTTACACAGGATACAGCCGGACCGATGGGTCGCACGGTTACGGATGTGGCCATAACCCTGGGAGCCTTGGTGGGTGTTGATTCAACGGATGAAAAGACGTTGGCTTCAGCCGGTCATTATAAAACTGATTATACAGCTCACTTGAAGGCCGATGGTTTGAAAGGTAAGCGCATTGGGTGGTTAAAGAACATTGGCGGTTATCATGCCGGTGTCGATACATTGATCAAAAAAGCAATTGCCGATTTGCGTGCACAAGGCGCGGAAGTGATGGAGGTTGATTTTAGCATGGACCGCAGTGCCGGGGGTTCTTCCTTTACTGTCTTGTTGTATGAATTCAAAGATGGTCTTACGAAATACTTTGCCAGCCTGGGTGATAAAGCCCGCGTGCATGACCTGGCCGGGTTGATGGAATTCAATAGACAGGATTCCGTTGAATTGAAATACTTTGATCAGCAGCTGTTGAAACTGGCGAATGAGAAGGGAACGCTGCAGGATAAGGAATACCTGGAGGCCCTGGCCAACATGCAAAAGGCTACCCGCGAGAATGGGATTGACAAATTGTTAAAGGAGAATAACCTGGATGCTTTAATGGCGCCCACCGGTGCACCGGCCTGGAAAACGGATCTGATTGATGGCGATCATTTTCTGGGCGGCAGTTCATCGCTTGCCGCGATTTCGGGGTATCCGTCCATTACGGTGCCCATGGGGTTTGTGGATGTGTTGCCCGTTGGGGTTTCTTTCTTCAGCACAGCCTGGCAGGAGCCGACTTTGATTGAGATTGCTTATGGATATGAGCAAGCCACGAAACACAGAAAGGCGCCAACGTTTATCCCGAGCCGGTAATTTGCTTAGTCGTTAGTAGTTAGACACAAGACTTAAGACCGGCTAAGTCTTGATGCTTGTTACTGATGTCTCGCTCAGGGCGTACCACCAGGCAGCTCTGACTTTAGATGAAAGGCTTTCCATGGCAGGATCACCGCACCTTCACCGGGATCGCGGTACGGGATTTCAATGCTGACCCCGGCAATCATAATTGGTTTGCCCGACCGCGATGACAGCTTTGTAGTAGGACTCTAGGCGGACCTTTCAATGAAAGGTCATCACGCCATAAGCGTGATTCCGATCCCGTTATGGAGCAGATGTGTTCAAATGTATTTCATAGCTTCTTCACCGCCACTTCAGCGGGATTGCGGTATGGGGTTTAAATCTTGACCCCCGCATGATTTAGTGAGTTACCCAACCGCAATGACAACTTCGTAGTAAAGGTTAACCTTGGGAGCAAACAACCCCACTATGAAATGTCATCACGCCAAAGGCGTGATTCCGGAATCCCGATGAGTTAGCACGGATTTTATGATGAAAGGCAGCACAAGCTAATGATGGAGTGCATTTCACGTTTCCTGATTTAATCTTCATTTGTCAAACTTCCTGAAAATTTCGAATTCCTCGATAGCAAACCAGTCCTTACTCAGATCCTGCCAACCGGAATTCATGCTGTTAATCAGATTAATCTTCCATTGACGATTGTATTTTTTTAGTTGCTTCTCTCGGTCAATAGCTTTTTTCCCTGTTATAAATTCCTCATAGTAAACCAGCTGATTGCAATTGTATCGCGCAGTAAAACTTTTTTTGTTCCTCTTTATTTTGTGATCAAACACACGATCTTCCAAATCATTTGTCATGCCTGTATAGAGTACAGTATGGTTTTCATTCGACATGATATAAACGTAAAAAGGCATGCTACAAGTTAGCAAGGGTTTTCAAATGAAGGGCTTTCCATAGATGCGTCACTGCAATTTCATAAGGATTGCGGTATGGGATTTACGTCTTAACCCCTGCATTACTTAACCAAGCTACCCAACCGCAATGACAGCTTTGTAGTTGGCTCGCACTTCATTTATATGAAAATGTCATCACCCCAATTCATCGGGGTGATTCAGGATTCCAGATAAGGTTGCAGAGACTTTCGGGAAAATGCTTTTCATCGCTCCTTTACCGCAACTTCAACGGGATCGTGGTACGGGATTTCAATGCTGACCCCGGCAATCATAATTGGTTTGCCCGACCGCGATGACAGCTTTGTAGTAGGACTCTAGGCGGACCTTTCAATGAAAGGTCATCACGCCATAAGCGTGATTCCGGAATCCCGTTGAAGTAGTTCAGATTTTTCGATAAAAGACTTCATAGCTGCAATACTGTCACGTCAACATGATTGCCCCGATGCATCGGGAGAATTCCCGATCGAAAATCCGGAATTTTGAATCCTGATTCAATTTTTCCCGTTAACTACCGGAAATTGGTTGACCATGCTGGTTAAGAAAATAGACATCCTCAACTTCATCACCGACTTCCGTAAAGCACCAAATGACATCAAGTCGTTGTCGGAATTAAAAGCACATCTGAAAATAGATGAAACGTCTTTAGTATCCATGCTTGAAGAAATGAAACAACTACGCACGCTGCGTGAAGTTGAAAAGAATAGCGAACGGGCCTTTCAGGTAACTGCAAAATAGAGGTTGAAGGCATATACGAGTTAGACGGTAGACATTATCGCCTTACACTTTTATGTCTTACCGGCATTCATCCATTTTCTTAAATAGGAGGGAATCGCTACATTTCTATACCCAAAACCCAAACCCCTTTTTTTATGCTGAAACGAATCCTTCTCGGGATCCTGGTCTTTCTTGCATTGATCGTAACCGGTTTCCTGATCCTGATCAACACTCGTTACACAAGAACATTTGAAGCTCCCTACCCCGCCATCACGGCCAGTACCGACTCGGCTCTGATTGCCCGTGGCCGGTACCTGGCCTACGGTCCTGCGCACTGTTCCTACTGTCATGCTCCAACTTCTGAAATTGATCGAACGGAAGCAGGTGAAGAGGTCCCCTTGTCAGGAGGATTTGATTTTCATCTTCCCATCGGGACCATCTATGCACCCAACATTACCCCCGATGAAGAAACCGGAATCGGGAAACTGCGTGACGATGAGATTGCCCGTTCCCTTCGGTATGGCGTGCGGCATGATGGTCGCGCCCTCATCGACTTCATGCCGTTCTACGATCTTAGTGACTCAGATCTAACGGCCATTATTTCTTTCCTGCGCTCACAGCAACCGATCAAAAACGCACGACCTGAGAATGACTGGAACCTGCTGGGCAAAGCCATACTTTCCTTTGCTATTGTTCCCATGGGCGATGGCGAAGTGCCCCCGGCTCCGGCTCCGGATTCTACAGCCGCCTATGGCCAGTACATTGCCAACAGCGTGGCCAACTGTCGGGGCTGTCATACCAATCGCGACATGATGACGGGAGCCTACATCGGTCCGGAGTTGGCGGGCTCTGGCCGGTTTGAAGTGATTGATATGGCCACCGGAAAAATCATTCCGAACAAGCATGTGATTACCCCCAACATTACTCCCGATCCGGAAACCGGACGGATGGCAGGCTGGACCAAGAAAGATTTCATTCAGCGATTTCGCACCGGACGAGTTATTCCCGGAACGCCCATGCCGTGGGGTCCGTTCAAGCGGATGAATGACATGGAACTCACCGCCCTGTGGAACTACCTCCAATCCGTAGAGCCGGTAAAGAATGTTACCCCCTTGGGCATCCAGGAGGGAAACCCGTGACGCTTTCGTGGTAGATTGGCTGAGATAATGGTTGAATTAATAATGTATAATATTGTATACAAAATAACTATATTTGTATAGTTTTATATACGTTATGAAAGCAAAAAGATCACCCTTATTGCCTAAAATTCAGAAGATTCTGGCTGAAGTAGGCGAAAACATCAAACTGGCCCGCCTTCGAAGAAAGCTAAGCACCGAGCAAGTTGCCGAGCGGGCGAATATCGCACGGATGACCTTATTCAATATTGAAAAGGGTAAGGAAGGAGTAGCGTTGTATGCGTATGGTCAAGTGCTCTTTGTACTGGGATTAGAACGGGATTTACTCAAACTAGCTGGTGATGACCCATTGGGCAGAAAAATTCAGGATGCCAAGCTTCTGGTTAAAGAACGTGCACCAAAAAGAAGTAAGTAGGCATGGCAAAGCCAACACATCAACGGGTCATATTAGTTTATGCCAACTGGATAGGATTACCACAACCCACACGAATGGGTACTTTATATTCCATTCACACGCGTGGGAGAGAAATTTTTTCGTTTGAGTATAAGGATGAATGGCTGAAAGCCAATGCGCAGAATCTCGACCCCGATCTGCAATTGTATTCAGGGCAACAATATCTTACGGAGGGTAAAAGCAACTTTGGAATTTTCCTGGACTCCTCTCCCGATCGGTGGGGTCGTGTTTTGATGGACAGACGAGAAGCGGTGCTTGCCCGTACGGAAAAACGAAAAGTGCAAACGCTATTTGAAACGGATTACCTGCTGGGTGTATATGATGGTCACCGCATGGGGGCGTTGCGATTTAAGGAGAGTGAGGCGGGAGATTTTCTCAACAATAATAGAGAGATGGCCTCTCCTCCCTGGACTTCTATACGTGAGTTGGAAGAGGCTTGTTTGCGCCTGGAAGAGGATGATGCAGATGACACTTTGAAAATTAAATGGCTGAACATGTTGATGGCCCCTGGCTCCTCCCTAGGGGGTGCACGACCAAAGGCGAGCGTGCTGGATAAAAAAGGTAATTTGTGGATTGCTAAGTTTCCGAGTAAAAATGATACCCGGGATATCGGTGCCTGGGAAATGGTTGTCCATGAACTCGCTGCAAACGCAGGGTTGAATATCGCAGCAGGAATGACCGGAACCTTTTATAGTAGCCAACATACTTTTTTAACAAAACGATTTGATCGCACTGCCAAGAATGAACGAATTCATGTTGCTTCCGCGATGACCCTGTTAGGCTATACGGATGGAGTCGATCATACAACAGGGGCAAGTTATTTGGAATTAGTGGAGTTCATCGCTCGGTATGGTGCACAGGTGAATAAAGATCTGGAAGAGCTCTGGAGGCGTATCGTTTTTTACATCTGCGTAAGCAATACCGATGATCACCTACGAAATCATGCATTTCTTTTGACTGACAAGGGTTGGATACTTTCTCCGGCTTATGATATTAATCCGGTGGAAACAGGAACGGGTTTGAGTTTGAATATTTCCGAAAAGGATAATACGCTTGACCTCGATTTGGCAAGAGAGGTGGCACCGTATTTTCGTGTTTCTTCTCAACGAGCTAATGAAATCCTGGAACGAGTAACAAAGTCTACTAGCAGATGGAGAACAGTGGCTGAAACGATGGGGATTTCAAAAACGGAGAGAGACGTAATGTCGAAGGCTTTCAGACTGGTTGATTAGTGGCTCTTCTTTTTAGTGCATTTCACACCTTCTTACCTGCTCCTTCAGCAGAATTGGCCGGGCAAGCCACTGAGGCAGATTCAAGGATCTCATTTTATCATTCTCTTAGTATGAATGTAAAGACGTAGCGCGTCCAGGAATCCAGACAAGGTGGTAGAAACTTTTAAATGAAATACTTTTCATTGCTTCTTTACCCCAACTCAACGGGATCGCGGAATGAGATTGAAAGTCTTGACCCCTGTTACCCAGTAGAGAATCCGACCTTAATAACATCTTTGTGAGGAGATCTTTATAAGAAGGTGTTTTATTTATCAAACTTTCTGAACAATTCAAATTCACCAGCATGATACCAATCTTACTCAGGTCAATCCAATCCGGGTTACTACTTTCAATCAGATTGACCTTCCACACCCGATTGTACTTTTTGATTTGCTTTTCCCGGTGAATAGCTTCCAGAACATTTGAAAATTCTTCATAGTAAATAAGCGTATCGCAATTGTATCGGGCTGTAAAGCTTTTCTTATCTCTCTTTACTTTGTGATCGAATACACGTTATTCTAGATTTTTGGTTATGCCTGTATAGAGTACCGTATGTCTTTTATTGGTCATGATGTAGACGTAGTAGTTCACCTAAAACAAGTTAAGAAAAAACTACCAAGCAATCTTCACCTCAGCGACAATCTTGTTGGTTGGTTATTTTTCGAGTCAATCCCGATATACAGCACAAACTCACAGATGAAATTCTTTTCATTGCTCCTTTACCGCAACCTCAACGGGATCGCGGTACGGGATTGGTGTCTTGTCCCCTGCCACTCCATAGAGTACCCGACCGCGATGACCGCTTTGTAATAGGTTAACTTAGGAAGCTTACAAACTTTCTATGAAATGTCATTCCGGGCAAGCCACTGAGGCAGATTCAGAGATCTCATTTTATCATTCTCTCAGTATGAATGTAAAAACCCTGCGCGTCCCGGAATCCAGACCAGGTTGTAGAAACTTTCAGATGAAATGCTTTTCATCGCTTCTTTACCCCAACTTCAACGGGATCACGCCAAGGCGTGATGACAGCTTTGTAATTGGACTTTACGCATAGCTTTCTATCAAATGTCATTCCGGAGGAGCGAGAGAAAAAGCTTGGGCGTTTGCGAATAGGACGTTAGTAGTAAGACACAAGACTTAAGACCGGCCAAGTCTTGCTACTTATGTCTTCATCATTTCCCATACCCACTCGCCTCCAGAAAGCGATCAAAATTTTTAATGTTCAGAATATCCTGTACCGCTGCCTGCTTGTTGGGTTGTTTGTCATAGTATGCCTTCGTGATTTTGTAACCCATCCAATATCCCAGGTCATTGGGCCGGCCGGGGGTGTTGCTGTACAGCCAGCCCGTATAATCCTTGCCGTGCATGCGTTGCTTAAATTCTGCCCACAACTCTGCTTCGTGGGGGTTGGCAAAGTCATGTACGTGTTGATTAATGTGCCGGCCGGAAATCAGTTCAGCCAGAAAGTCGGCCGCGCCCTCTTTAATGCAGGCAGCCAGGAGATTGCCGCCATCGTATTTTTGTTGGAAGTGAATCAGCTCGTGCGCCACGATGTGTGGTATTTCTTCTACCGGCTTGATTACCGATTGCAGCCAGTCGTTAAGTTCGTGGGTGGGTGTTTGTTCGGTGCGGCCATACATCTCGGCCCCAATAATCAGGGCATGGCCGGAGGTAGTGCCCCCGGAGTTCAATGCCCCCACAACAAAATAAACGGGTGGAAAAATCGCTTTCGGATATAGCGCTTTCAACGCCACCAGGCTTTGCCGGATGGTGTCTTGCATGCCGGGAATCTTATCCAGGCTTGGTCGAATGCTCGCGTAATACTGACGATGCGCTCGGATAACCGCAGCCAGGTTATCGGCACTTTGAATGCGGCCTTTCATAAATCCCTGCAGGCCGCGCGTGCCGGGTTTCAGGTAGTCCGTTTCCAGCACGCGGGTATCAACGTTGGTTCCGGCTTTGTCCAGCGCCACCCAAAAGCGGTCGAGGTCTTCCGTAACGAGTTGCGTGGCGAGCGGATTGGTGTTTTGACCGTGCGAAACGAGGCTACCGGATAGCGAGAGCACGAGCAGGACAATCAGGGATTTCTTCATGCGTACAAGGACGGGTGAATGTTCAAAAAGTTGCAGGGATCTGACCCTGCCGGGTTAATCCCACTCGTGCTGCCACAAATGTTAATTGGTGCGGACGACTCCCGAAATTTCATCAGGGTATAGCCTGATATTATATTTGTTTTTATCAGGTTATAGCCTGATATTTGTTTGGTATTTATCAGGTTATAACCTTATGAAAAACACACAAAAGCTACAAATTGAGCAATTAGACAGGAAATTAGCCGGACTCGCCAATTTACCGGAAGTACCAACCAAGGGCTGGATTCATGCGATGCGAACTGCTTTGAAAATGTCATTCCGGCAATTGGGTACCCGTTTGGACATTACCGCTCAAAGCGCCCAGGAAATTGAAGCGCGCGAAAAGAATGGCACTATCACATTAAAAAATTTACATGAAGTAGCGCAGGCCATGAACATGAAATTGGTGTATGGTTTTGTGCCGGTGGAAAATACACTTGAAAAAACGCTGGACAAGCAAGCGCTAGCCGTTGCCAGAAAAATTGTGTTGCGCACAGACAACACGATGAAGCTTGAAGATCAACAAGTAAGCAAAGACCGCGTTGAAAAAGCGGTGCGTGAATTAGCCGATGAGATTAAACGAGAAATGCCCCGCTATTTATGGGATTAAATTTTGAATTAGTGGATGGACAAACGCCTCTTGATGATGAAGAAAAAGAAGGCCTGTTGATTTCTTCTATCACCACACACGCTGAGTTGGATGAGTTTGAGCAACTCAATATTGAAAAGGCAATTCAATGGACATTGACTCGAAAATTCAGGAAGGATGAAATCTTAACAGAAAAATTTGTAAAGCTGATTCATGAGAAAATGTATGGTGAGGTTTGGGCATGGGCGGGTGAATTTAGAAAGACTAACAAAAATATTGGTGTGGACTGGCATCAGATACCGATTGAATTACGAAACCTGCTGGGTGACTGCAACTATTGGATTGAACATGGTACTTATCCACCCGATGAAATAGCCGTTCGCTTAAAGCACCGCATGGTATCTATTCATTGCTTCTCTAATGGCAATGGCCGGCACTCGCGCATGATGGCAGATTTAATAATCGAAAAGATTTTTGAATTACCTGTTTTTACATGGGGTGCCAATGCTGATTTGACTAAGACTGGTGATACTCGAGCAGAATACCTGAAGGCTGTTAAAGCTGCGGATGCTCAAAATATTGCCCCTTTACTTGCATTCGCACGCAATTGATGATACTAAAATAAGGGTTGGTGCAGAACACCATAGTCGTTAACTTAAGGAAAAGTGTTTAAAGAATGAAGGATTTGGTAGTG
>ERZ1066115.26-NODE-26-length-61612-cov-15.095602_pt1 | contig 61612 bp, 45 predicted proteins | sample MGYA00382762_ERZ1066115 | MGnify/ENA primary metagenome ERZ1066115 (study PRJEB33369, sample SAMEA5778345) | biofilm metagenome | biome: Industrial cooling water; feature: Water cooling tower basin; material: Biofilm | place: United Arab Emirates | collected... | reverse complement strand
GTCCATGGGATTGACGAACCAGCCGCGCACGAGCTCCAGGTTGATCACGTCGAACGAGAGGCTATGGTAGGCCGGCAGTACGATCGCGTCGGCCAGGAGCTTGGCCTCCGCGCGGGCCAGGGCGGCTAGGCGCTCCTTGCCCTCCGACGCCGACGATGCGCGCACGAGCTCGTCGAAGCCGCGGCTGCGGTAGCCCGCTTGATTCAGGCTCGAGTCGCTGGTCCACATAAGGAGGAAGGCCGCGGGGTCGGCGAAGTCGCCTATCCACGAGCTGAACGAGAGGTCCCAGCCGCCTTCGCGCAGGGCGTCCATGCTCTGTCCCGGGGCCGGGTAGATCGGCTCCGTCCGTATGCCCGCCTCGGCCCAGGCCGCGGCGATGAGCTCGGCGTTCTCCCTATGGTTCGGGCTCCCGGGCAGGGCTAGGCGGACGGTCGGCAGCTCGGCGGGGTCGCCGTAGCCGGCCCTGGCCAGCAGGGCCCTGGCCTGGGCCGCGTCGGCCGCCTCGATGCCCGCGGGCGACTCGTAGCCGGCGAAGGGCAGGATCAAGGTGGCCGTCGGCGCGAAGTAGCGCTCTTCGTTCCGGATACGCTCCCAGGGGATGAGGAGGGCCAGCGCCCGGCGCACGCGCGCGTCGTTCCACGGCCCGCCTTGCGCGTTCCAAAAATAGTAGCCGGTGCCGAAATTCGGGCCGAATCGGATGTCGTCCTGGAACCACAGGAGCTCGGTGTCCGCCATGTCCATGAGCCAGTGGATCTCGCCGTCGTTATAGCGCCCGGTCGCCTCGGCCTCGTCGTCCAGGAAGAGGAAGCGTAGCTTAGGGATAGCCACCGAAGGCGCGTCCCAGTAAAGGGGATCGCGCTCGAGGACGAGCTCCTTCTCGGCCGCGCTCGCCAGGCGATAGGGCCCGCCGCTGACCCGGGGCTCCTCGCCGGGCGCGCCGCCTAAGGCCGCGGCCCCGGGGACGCGCATGGACGGCGGCACCGGGACGAAGCTGGCGTGGCAGAGGAGCCGCGTCAGGTAGGCGGTCGGCGACTCCAGCTCGACGACGAGGGTGCGATCGTCCGGGGCGGAGAGCCCCACCGAGGCCGGGTCGGCGTTCCGGCCCGTGCGATAATCCCGGGCGCCCCGCACCGCGTCCAGGAAGACGGCGAAGTCCGCCTTCGTATCGGGGCGCAGGAGATACAGCCACGATTCGACGTAATCGCGCGCGCCGATGGGCGAGCCGTCCGACCACACCAGGCCCTCGCGCAGGGTAAAGGTCCAGCTGAGGCCGTCGGGCGACTTTACGAACGAGGCCGCGTGGGCCCTGACCGGCTCCATGGTCGCCGGGTCGTAGCTGAATAGGCCCTCGTAGAGGGCGTTCAGGATCTGCATATCGTGCGTATAGACGCTGCGATAGGGGTGAAGCTCGTAGCCGTAGGGGCCGAGGCCGACGACCAGTTCGTCCCTGACGCCCTGGGCCCCCGCGGCGCCGAGCGCGGCGAGCGCCAGCCATGCCGATATCGAGCTGCGTCGTTTCATGCGTACTCCTTACGTCGTCGGGGGGCGCCCGGGGCTCCGGCGCTACGCGTCGCCTATGCCGAGGCGTTTCATCTGCTCGAGCTCTTCCTTCTGGGCGATATACTCATGCCGTTTCTGGTTGGCCTTGATGATGGCGTTCTTCACCGAGCCGAGCTCGACGCCGATGGAGCGCGTCCGTCCCTTGATTTCGGGATCGGTGACGGCGCCTTTAAAGAACTCGTCGAGGGCGTAGAGCTTGCGATGGTAGGCCTGCAGGTCCTCTATGCCCTTCTCCAGGAACTTGTAGGCCTGTTCCTCGCTGGCCCCCTCCAGGCGCTTGGCCGCGGCCGAGTTCCTGGACATCATGGCCGACAGGCTCTGGGCCCGCTTGCCTACCTCGTCCATCAGGGCGGTAAAGTCGATCTCCTCGTTCTTGCGCTCGCTCGTCACGGGGTCGATGTAGTCGACGTCGTGGAGGACGTGCTCGGCCCGCTTGCCCATCATCTGCCGCAGGGCGCGCCGCAGCTTGGTCAAGAACGATTTATCCTGCGATTCGAGGAGGAGCTGGTTGTCCAGGAGCTTCTGCGCCGCGTCGGCCAGCTGGAAGCCCGACGCGATCAGCGTCCGCGCCCCGTCCATGACGATGGCCTTGAAGTTGCGCTCCGCCTTCTGGTTCTTGCGCTCCTCCTTGACCGCGAGCTTGCCGAGGATCTCGTCCTGGAGCGCCTGGCCGTCGGAGCCGAAATCCTCGGAGATGATCTCGTCGACGAGCTCGGGGTAGAAGGGGCGGTCGCCGGCTATCTCCATCCAGCGCTGCTTGACCCTGCGGGTCAGCTCGTCGCGATGGGTGACCGCGTAGTCCCGCTCGATGCTCATGGACGCGGTGACGAGCCGCCTGAGCTCGAGCTTATAGCGCTCCTTATGGACCAGGGTCAGGTCCTTCAGGGCCTGGAAGATCTTGCGCGAGGCCTTATCCAGCTGCAGGAGCGCCTCGTTGACGATGCCGGTCGAGAGCGGGTCGGTGCCCTTGCGGACCATGTTGACGATCTCGGCGAAATAGCGCGTGTTGATATGGGGGCTGCCGTCCGAGAACTGCATGAAGTTAAAGTATTTCGTGAGCGAGGCCAAACGCTTGATGCGGGCCATGGTAAGGAACTCGACGCTGAACTGGTAGTAATTATTAAGGAAGTCCAGGTACGACTCGAACTGCGAAAGCCGTATGCACATCTGGTCGAGCTTCTCGCTCTCGGCGAAGGGCCCCTCCGGCGGGGTCACGACCTCGGAGATCTTGAGCTCGTACTTGTAGGGATCTTCGTGGATGAGGCCCTTCTTAAGGAGCACGTTGTAGATGGCCTGGAAGGCCGTCTGGTACAGCTTGTAGTCGTCCCGGAGCTGCTTAAGCTCGGAGCGATCCATTAGCTCCATTTTGGCGAAGAGGGCTTTATCAAGCCGCTCAAGGTAGTCGGCGCTCATACGGCGCAATTATGTCCTAAAGCGGCGGCCGGCGCAAGCGGCGGGTTTCGCCGCGGCGTAGCTGGCGTATGAACGGCCATGAATCCCCTTGCGGAGAGCGCGGCGCCCGTCGCCGCCCGCGTAGACGAGGGCGCCCGGCGACGACCTGCGAGACGGCGGCCTATGCGCCGGCGCTCCTCTCGGCTATGTTCGCGCTCGGCGCGGCGGCGCTTTCTTGTTCCCTGGCGCCGGCCGAGCTCCCCGTCGTCGTCCAGCTACCGGAGCCGCCGCCGGGTTGGTCGGGGGCGGAGGGCTGGGAGCTCAGCGCGGACGGCGGGGCGTCCTGGTCGCCGGTCCCGGCCGGGGGGCGGGCCCTAATCCCGCTTCCGCGCGGCGAGGGCGCCTTCATCCTGGCCCGGGCGCGCTTCGGCGCGGGGCGGACGGAGGCCTACGGCGCATTCTGGCCCCAGGACGCCGCGGGCCCGGGCGCGGGAACGGTCGTGCGGCTCCGGGCCGGCGGCGGCTGGGCGGTCGCCGTCGGCCGGGCCTTGGCGGGGGCGGGCCTCGATCCGGGAAGCTTTAACCTACCGCGCCTGGGGCGCGAGGCCGAGGCCGGGCTAGCCGATCCTTGGCGCCTCGAGCCCTACGCCGTAGCCCGCGCGCTGGCGGCCGGGGCGTTCCGGGCCGATCAGCTGCGCGAGCCGGCGCTGCGCGACGAGGAGCTCGCGGGCCTGCCGACCGCGCTCCGCGGGCGGGTCTTGGCCTCCGCCTCGCCGTCCGGCGCGTCGCTCGCGATCGGGGCCGACGGGCGGGCGGCCGTTACGATCGGCGCCGTCCCCGCCCGTTGGCTGGGCTTCGGCTACGAGCTTTCCGCGGGATTATCGCCCGAAGGGGAGGCCGCCTGGGCCGCGCGCTCGACGGGTAGGTAGAGATAGAATTCGCTGCCGCCCCTATGCCGCGATCGGACGCCGACCGAGCCGCCGTGGATCAGGGCTATGTGCTTGACGATGGCCAGCCCGAGCCCCGTGCCGCCGAGCTCGCGGCTCCTGGCGCGGTCGACGCGGTAGAAGCGCTCGAAGAGCCGGCCCTTGTCCTTGTCCGGGATGCCGGGGCCGCGATCCTTCACGGCGAAGCGCAGGTAGGGGCGGCCGTCGCGCTCGGCCGGCCGTACGGCCAGCTCTATCGCGCCCCCGCGCGGTCCGTACTTGGCGGCGTTGGCGACCAGGTTGACCAAGGCCTGCTCCACGAGGCCCGGGTGCGCATCCAAGGAAAGCCCCGGCGGGCACCGGATTTCGACCGTCGCCGCCTTGCCCTCGAGTTCGAGCCGCGCGGACTCGACCGCGGCCGCGGCGAGTTCGCCGGCCTCGAGCTCCTCGAAGCCCTCGGCGCCGCGGCCCCCCTGACCCGCCTCCAACCTGGCCAGGGTGAGCAGGTCCTCTATGATGGAGGCCATGCGGTCGGCGTGGCGGCGGATGATGGCGGTGAAGCGCGCGCGCTCCTCGGGGCTCATCTCTTCCGATTCGAGCGTCTCGGCGAAGCCTTTAATGAGGGTGATGGGCGTCCGCAGTTCGTGGGACACGTTGGCGACGAAGTCGGTGCGTACGCGCTCCAGGCGGCGTATCGCGCTTAAGTCGGTCAGGGCGATGACCGCGCCGTCCCGCGCGCCTTCCACGTTGTACGGAGCCGCGTAGGCGAGGATGGTCTTGGTCTCCGGACCGTAGTAGGTAAACTCCTCTCGCACCATGGTCCGCCCGCGCACGCAGGCGGCGGCGATGCGCTCAAGGTCGGCGCTACCGGTCGCCCTGAGTATGGGACGGCCCGCCTCGAGCTCCGAGGCGCCCAGGAGCTCCGCCGCGCGCGGGTTGGCCAGCACGAGCCTCAGGTTCTCGTCCACGGCGATGACGCCCTCGCCCAGCGACGCCAGCACGGCCCCGAGCTCGGCCTTCCGGTTCTCGGTCTCGCGTATCCGGCGGTCCAGCTCCTCGGCCATGGCGTTCATGGTGGCGGCCAAGGCGGCGAACTCGGGGTCGCTGACGTCGGCGGCCCGCAGGTCCAGCCGGCCGGCGGCCCAGGATTCGGCCGCCTCCGAGAGCCGTAGGACCGGCGCGGCCAGGCTACGGCCCAGCCTGGCGCTGGCCAGGCCCGCCGCGATGACGAGCAGTACGGCGGCGGCGGCCGCCGCCCCGACGAAGGGGTAGAGGACGCGCGATAGGTCGGGGGTATCTACGGCGACGCGGAGGGCGGCCGCCGGCGGGGCGTCGGTTTGGCCCGGTCGCGGCGGGAACCGTATCGGCGCGGCGGCGTAGGCCATGGGGACGCCTAGGGTGCCCGAGACGCGTCGCTCGGCGCCGGTCCCGCCCGAGAGCGCCGCGGCCACCTCCGGGCGGTCCAGGTGGTTGACCATGGCCTCGGGCGCCGAGCGGCTGTCGCCCCAGACGCGCCCGTCGGGGCCGATGACGGTGACGCGCAGCCCCGAATCGCGGCCGGCGCGCAGGCAAAAGTCCTGCGCCGACTCGGGATCGGTCGGGGCCAGGCCGGCCAGGGCGGAGGCGGTCCGTTCCAGGGCGAAGAGGCTGAGCTCGCGATGCAGGCGGCGCATGCCGTCCAGGGCCGCCGCGGCCATGAGCAGGATGGACAACGCCGAGAGCGCCGCCGTTAACCTGAAAACCCTGTTCGCCAGCGCGCTCCGGCCCATGCGCCTTAGGCCTCCCTGAAGCGGTAGCCCACGCCTCGCACGGTCTCGATGTAGTCGCCGCGCGCGCCGAGCTTGCGCCTGAGCGAGACGATCTGCACGTCTACGGAGCGGTCGGTCACGGGGTAATCGCGGCCCTTGACCGCGTCGATGATCGCGGCGCGGCCGTAGACCCGCCCGGGGCTGCGCATGAGGAGCTCCAGGACGGCGAACTCGGTCGCCGAGAGCTCCACCCGCGCGCCGTCCACGCGGATCTCGTGCCGGTCCGGGTCGAGCACGATGCCGTCGACCGAGACGACCGCGTCGGCGTCCACTTCGCCTAGGCCGCCCTGGAAGCGGCGGCGGAGGGCGGTACGGACGCGCGCCACGAGGACGCGGGGGCTGTAGGGCTTGACGACGTAGTCGTCGGCGCCGAGCTCGAGCCCGGCCACGACGTCCGGGTCCTCGCCCTTGGCGCTGGCCATGATGACCGGCACCCTGGCCAGGGACGGCTGGGCCTTGAGGCGGCGCAGGGTCTCGAGCCCGTCCATGCCCGGCAGCATGACGTCCAGGAGGACGAGGTCGGGGAGGGCGGCCTGGGCCAACTCCAGGCCGCGTTCGCCGGTGGTAGCCTGGGCGACGGCGTAGCCCTCGCGGCCGAGCGAGAAGGCCACCAGCTCTTGGATATCCGGGTCGTCTTCTATTACCAGGATCGTCGCCTTGGACAACGCCGCCTCCCCGCTATTCGTTGAGCTCGACGTGCGAGCCCGAGACCATGTATACCACGGATTCGCAGACGTTGGTAACGTGGTCGCCCAGGCGCTCCAGGAAGCCCGAGGTGGCGACCAGCTTGGTGGCCTTCTCCGCCTGGTCGGGATTGTCCCGCAGGAATTCAAGGACCTCCTTGATGAAGGCCTTGTGGTTCTTATCGATGAGGTCGTCGCGCGCGGCGGCCGCCCTGGCCAGCTCCTCGTCCTTGGATAGGAAGGCGGCGACGGCGTCGTGGAGCATGGCCGAGCCCTCGGCCGCCATGGCCTCTAAGCGCTCGAGCGAGCGCGGGTAGGGCTCCTGGGCCAGGCGCTTGGCGGTCTTGGCCAGGTGCACGGCGTAGTCGCCTATGCGCTCCAGGTGGTCGGTGACCTTAAGCATGGTCACGAGCTCGCGAAGGTCGCGGGCGACCGGCTGCTGGGTGGCTATGAGTACGGATACCTGGTCCTCGATCTTGAGCTGCATGGCGTTTACCACCGCGTCGCCCGCCTTGACCTCCTTGGCTAGCGCGACGTCGCCCGTCCTGAGCGCCTCCAGGGCCTTGCGGAGGTCCTCCTCCACGCGGGTTCCCATGGAGAGAATGTCGTGCTGCAGCCTCGTGAGCTCCTCGTTGAAATGGACGCGTGATATCATGCTTAGCCTCCCGCTACCGATTATCGACCGGCCGCGCTCCCCCGGCAAGGCGCCGGGCGGGCCCTCGGCCGCTCTGGTAGGCCAAGCTATCCGGCCGCCGTGAGCCGGGCGTGAGGCTTGGGTTAGGGAACGGTTAAAAAAACGGACCGAGCCCTGGCTTCCGCGCCGGGGGGCTGCGCGCTATACTGAGCCCATGGCAACCGAAATAGAACGCGGGCCGGCCGAGATCGCGGCCGAGCTCATAGCCGCCGGCGTGCGCGCCGCCGTCCTCTCCTCGCCGCGCGACGGCGCCGAATGCGACGCGCTGCGGCTGCGGCTCGTGGGGCTCAAGGGCGAGCCGGCGTATCAGGCCGAGCTCCGCAAGGGGCCGAAGGCCTTCCATAGGAACCTGGCGGCGGCGGAGCTCCAGGCGGCCTTGGGCCTCTGGCTCGCCCAGTTCAAGCGGGGGGAGTTCGAGCTCGCCGAGGGCTCGGCCAGCCTCCTCGCCAATCGGCGCGGCCGGCTGAGCCTTATCCGCCGCGGCCCGGTTCGCAAGGCCGCCGCTCCGGCCGCCGCGTCGGCGAGCGCCGCGTCGGCGAGCGTCGCTCCGATGGGCGCCGCTCCGGCGAGCGCCGCTCCGGCGAGCCATAATCGGAACAAGCGCTACATCCTCCCCGAGGGAAAACCCGTCCCGTTTTTGGTCGACCTGGGCGTCATGCGGCCCGACGGCTCGGTCGTAAAGGCCCGCTACGACAAGTTCAAGCAGGTGAACCGTTTCCTGGAGTTCATAGACGACGAAATCGAGGTCCTGCGGCGGGCCGCGGCGGCCCGCGCCGACGGCACCCTGCGCATGGTGGATTTTGGCTGCGGTAAATCATACTTAACTTTCGCCGTTTACTATTTTTTAACCGAGCTGCGCGGCATGAAGCTGCGGGCGGTAGGCCTGGACCTAAAGGAAGACGTGATCCAGAGCTGCGCGGCCCTGGCCGGGCGCTACGGCTACGCGGGCCTGCGCTTCGCCCTCGGCGACATAGCCGACTACGCCGGCGACGGGGAGGCCGACCTGGTTATCAGCCTGCACGCCTGCGATACGGCGACCGACTACGCCCTGGCCGCCGCCGTACGCTGGGGCGCGCGCGCCATCCTGGCCGTGCCCTGCTGCCAGCACGAGCTCAACGCGCGGCTGGGCAAGGCCCCGGCCGGCGAGGCCGGCGAAGCCGGGGCCCCGGCCGGCCGCGCGGCCCTGTCGCCCCTGCTCAAATACGGCATACTGCGCGAGCGCTTCGCCGCCTTGGCCACCGACGCGCTCCGGGCCGAGCTGCTCGAGGCCGCGGGCTACGGGACGCAGATCCTGGAGTTCATCGACCTCGAGCACACGCCTAAGAACCTGCTCATCCGGGCCGTGCGGAGAGGCGCGGGCCCGGAGGCCGATGCGGGCGAGGGGCCGAGGAGGGCCGCGGCGGCCGAGGCCGGCGCCCGGCGATTCGCGTCCTACCTGGGCGTCGAGCAGACCCTCCTGGGGCTGATCGATTCCCGACGATAGGGGCTTCCCGCTCCGCGGCCGTTCGTGTATGGTGTCGCTCCGGCGGTCGTAGCTACCCGCCTCATCAAAACTACGGAGCGACCCATGTTCCCCGTTACCCTTCCTAACGAACTCATCTGGTTCGTCATGCTCGCCGTTAACTTCGGCCTCATCCTCGGCGTCTACCGCGTCCTGGGCGTCCTAGGCCTCTACGTCTGGATACCCCTGGCCGTGATCGTGGCCAATATCCAGGTCGTCAAGACCGTGGAGCTTTTCGGCCTGACCGCGACCCTGGGCAACATCGCCTACGCCTCGAGCTTCCTCGTGACCGATATACTATCGGAGAACCACGGGAAGGCGGCGGCGCGGCGCGCCGTATGGATAGGCTTCTTCGCGATCATCGGCATGACCCTCTTCATGAACGCGGCCTTACTCTACGCGCCGGCGCCGAGCGATTTCGCGCAGGAGGCCCTGTCGACGATCTTCTCGCTCATGCCGCGCATAGCCTTGGCCAGCCTAGCCGCCTACGCCGTCTCCCAGACCCACGACGTCTGGGCCTACGCCTTCTGGCGGAAGCGCTTCCCCTCGGATCGGGCCATCTGGATACGCAACAACGCCAGCACCATGGTCAGCCAAGCCATAGACACCCTGGTCTTCGTGGGCGTCGCGTTCTGGGGGCAGTTCGAGGCGCGCGTCCTGGCCGAGATCTTCATGACCACCTACGTCATGAAGTGGATCGTGGCCGCCTTGGACACGCCCTTCATCTACGCGGCCAAGGCCATGCATAAGCGCGGACTTATCAAGGAGCTCGTCGACTAAGCCCCGCCGACCGGCCGGTCGATCGGGCGGCCGGTCAGCTGAACGGGCGGTCTGCCCAACGGGCGGCCGATCGGCCGGGCGCCGACGAGCCTCGGCGCCCTAGCGGAGCAAGCCCGCGATCTCCTCGACCTTGGAGAGCCCCTCGCGCGCCATGAAAGCCGCGATCCCATCCAGGACCTCGGCGGGCGCCTCCGGCCTGGCGAAGATCGCCGTGCCCAGCTGCACGGCCCGCGCCCCGGCCAGGAGGTACTGCAGCGCGTCGTCCGCCGCGCTTATGCCGCCCAGGCCGATGACGGGTATCTTGACCGCGCGCGACACGCGATAGACCGCGGCGACGCCGACCGGCCGTATGGCCGGCCCCGAAAGCCCTCCCGATCCCATGGCTAAGACCTGCGATTTCTTCTTAACGTCGATGACCATGCCCACGAGCGTGTTGATGCATGAGAGCGCGTCGGCGCCGGCGCCCTCGGCCGCGCGGGCCAGCTCGGTGATGTCGGTGACGTTAGGCGACAGCTTCACGATCAGCGGCCGCCTCGCGGCGTCCGGGCGCCCGGCGGCGGCCCGGGCCCGGGCTCCGTCGCGGGCGGCGTCGGCGAGGCGCCGCGTCAGGCGCGCGAGCACCGCCGCGTCGGTGCCGAAGGCCAGGCCGCCGTGGGCGACGTTCGGGCAGCTTACGTTGATCTCGTAGCCGCCCACGCCTTCCTCCGCCTCCAGGCGCTCTACGACGCGTAGGTAATCGTCCTCCGCCGCTCCGGCCACGTTCACGATGACCGCGCAGGCTCGGCCGCGTAGCCCGGGGAGCTTGTCGCGCACGAAGGCTTCCAGGCCGGGGTTGGCCAGGCCTATGGAGTTGAGCATGCCCGCCGGCGTATCGGCCAGGCGCGGAACCGGGTTGCCCGCCCGCGGCTCCGGCGTTACCGCTTTGGTATAGATCGCTCCCAGGCGCGACAAGTCGGTGAGCCCGTCATATTCCTCGCCGTAGCCGAAGGCGCCGCTGGCGGCCCCGACGGGATTGGGCATGGCGAGCTCGCCTATGCGCACGCGTAAGTCCGTCATCAGGCCCCCCAATCCACGAGCCGGCCGTCGAAGACCGGGCCGTCGGCGCAGGCGCGGCGGAAGCTTCCGTCCTTGAGCCTGACGGCGCAGCCCGCGCAGGCGCCGACGCCGCAGGCCATCCACTGCTCCGTAGCCGCCTGGTAGGGCGCGCCGCGCGCCGCCGCGTAGAGCTCGGCGGCGGCCATCATCGCGGCCGGGCCGCAGGCGTAGAGCGCCGGCGGCGCGCCGGGATCGAAGCCCCAGAGCCAGTCGACCGCGCTGCCCGCGAAGCCGGCGGAGCCGTCGTCGGTACAGACGACGGCTCCGGGCGGTAGCCCGACGCGGGGGATATAGTCCTTGGTCCTGAAGCCCAGGGCTAGGATGGGCGCCTCGAAGCCGCCCGCCGACGCCTCGTCGGCCAGCCGCGCCGCCAGGTAGAGCATGGGGCCTAGGCCTATGCCGCCGGCCAGGAGCACCGGGCGCGACCCGCGGGGCGGCGGGGTAAAGCCCTTGCCCAAGGGCCCGAGGACGTCGAGGGGCTCGCCCGCGCGGAGGCCGGCCAGATAGGCCGTCCCGCGGCCGCGCCGCTGGAAGATGAAGGCGGCCTCTGCGCCGCCTCCGTCGCCGGCCGACCGGTTCGAGCCCGGGTCGGCCGCGTCCGGGTCGGCCCCGCGGAAATCGGAGAAGGCGAAGGGTCGGCGGAGTACGGGGTCGTAAGCGCCCCCGGCGCGTACGGTCATGAAGGCGCCGGGCTCCGGCCTTCGTAGCGCGGCCGGCCAGGCGAAGCGGAGCTCGTAGTAATCGTCGGAGATAGCCTTAAGGCTCGTGATCCGGGCGTCGAAGCGTTTCATGCGCACCCCCGGGCCCCGAGCCTAGCCGCGCTTCGCCCGCCGTGTCAATCGCGGCGACGGGACCGCGGCGACGGGGCCGCGACGACGGGGCCGCGACGACGGCGGGCTTGCCTGCCGGTCGACCCCGTGTTAGGGTTGCCTTGAAGATCCCGAAGGAGCCGCGCCATGACCCTGCAAAAAGCCGACGACCCCCGCCTCGATGCTACCCTCGTTTGCCTCGTCGTAGCCGAAGGCTGCGTCGTAGGGCCGACGCCCCCGGCCTTGGCCGACGAGCTCCGGGAGCTGGCGGCCAAACGGGCCGCGGAGGAGTTCCCGCCGGCCGAAATCAAGGACGCGGTACGCGGCATGCTCCGGGCCGGCGGCTATAAGCCCGCCGGCCGGCAGAAACCGGCGAGCGAATACCTGGCCCAGGCCGCCCGGGAGGGCCGCTTCCCCGTCATCAACGGCCCGGTCGATTGTAATAATCTCCTCTCGTTGGAGACGGGCCTGCCTATTAGCTTGCTTGACCTGCGCGCCTTCCGCGCCGCGTCGGCGAGCGCCGCGTCGGCGAGCGCCGCGTCGGCGAGCGCCGCGGATTCCGTCGGCGCGACGATCCGCATTGGCGGCGCCGGCGAGGCCTACGTGTTTAACGCCTCGGGCCACGAGATGGATCTAGAGGGCCTGCTCTGCGTCTGCGACGGGGCCGGGACCCCGCTCGGCAATCCGGTCAAGGATTCCATGGCGGGCAAGCTCCGCGAAGACAGCGTCGACTTGGCCGGCTTCATCTACGCCCCGCCCGCGCTCTATAGCCGCGAAGCCCTCCTGGCCGTCGGGACGCGCTTCGCCGAGCTATTAGCCCGCTACGCCGGCGCTAGGCGCGCCGCGGCGCTCGGGATCGCGTAAGCCATGGACGCCATCCTCCAAATCGCCGTCCTCGTCGCCTTCCTCCTGGCCGGGGCCGCGCTCCACCGTTTTCGCTTGGCGCCTAAGCCCGCCGTCGTCGACTTCCTATTGAAACTGACGCTCTGGGCCCTGCTCTTCGTGATGGGCTACCGACTTGGGAACTCGAGCGAGCTCTTCGAGCGCATGGGCGAGATCGGCGCCATGGCTATGGCGACCGCGGTCCTGGCCTTGGCGGGTACGGTCCTGGCCATACGCCTGGCCTACGCGCTCCTCGATAGCCTGCGCGGCCGCCGCGGGGCTGCCGGCGGGAACGAATCTGCCGGCGGAAACGAGTCTGCCGGCGGCGATCCTGCGGCCGCCGGCTCCTCGTCGGACGCGAAGCGCCATGGCGCGGCCCCGGCGCGGCCGGGCATAGACTGGGCGCATTTCAAGGCGCCCGCCGTACTCTTAGGCGTCGTCGTCGTTGGCGTCCTAGCCGGCGTCGCGAGCCCCGAGCTCAAGGGCTTCGATTACGGGGCCGTGACCGGCTGGGTCTTGAACGCCCTCTTGTTCATGGTCGGCATGCAGTTCGCCCAGTCGGGCCTGTCGCTCAAGGCCGCCTTCGCACGCGTCGACACGATACTCGTGCCGGCGGCCACCGCCGTCGGCAGCCTGGCCGGCGGGGCGCTCGTGGCGGCCATATTTAGCATAGGCATCGGCAAGGGCATGGCCCTGGCCGCCGGCTTCGGCTGGTATAGCCTCTCGGGCGTGCTCATCGCCGACTTAGGCGACCCGGCCCTGGGCTCGGCCGCCTTCCTGGCGAACATGCTCCGCGAGGCGCTGGCCCTCGTCCTCATACCCATATTAGCGGCGAGCAAGCGGCCCTATACGGCCATCGGCGCGGGCGGCGCTACGGCGATGGACGTGACCCTGCCCTTGATCGAACAATGCGCGGGGCCGGCCGCGGTGCCGGTAAGCTTTACGAGCGGGGCCTTGCTGTCGCTGCTCGTGCCCTTCCTCGTGCCGCTCGTGTACGCGCTTTAGCCGCTAAGGCGGGGCGCCCGCCTTACGCCTCCAGCTTTTGGAGCTCGCTCTCCACGGTCGAGAGCCGCTCCTGCAGGTTGTGGATGGTCCGTTCGAGCCGGGCGCGCTCCTTATCCAGGCGCTCGCGCGGATCCTCCGACGGCGGCTCGGCGCGCACGAGAGACTTGACCGCCTCCTGGCTCTTGCCGGCCCTGAAGGCCTCTACGGCCGTCTCGCGGGCCTCGGGCTTGCGTAAGCCGGCGACCAGCTTCATCGCGTCCCAGCCCAGCTCGGCCGGCACCTTAAAGGCCGCCGCCTTCATGGCCGCCGTGGCGCTGGTCCGCGGTACGCCCACGGCGCGGTCGATATAGTCCTCGAAGCGTACGAAGTGCTTCTTGCAGAGGGCCTCCGCCTCCTTCACGAGCTGGCCGAGGCTCAGCATGAGCTCGCCGTTGCGGGGCAGGAGCGCCTTGATGCGCGTCGTGAGCTCGATGAACTCGGGTTCCTGATCGAAGAGCGAGCGGTAGACCCCCGCGGCCTCCGCCTTCTCCAGGAGCTCGTGGAAGATGGCCCAGAACTCGTTGCTGTGAGCGCGGGCGCCCGGCAGGTGGGGGCGGCGTTCGCAGTGCAGGTGGTGCGCGTACTCGTGCAGCGCCGTATAGATCAGCTGCTGGTCGTTTTCGAAGTTCTTGTTATGGATGATGATCTCGCGGCTCTGCGGCTTATAGAGGCCGTTCACCATCGAGCTCTTCTTGCCGCTGAATACGACGCTGAACTCCGTCTTGCATTCATCGACCTTGAGTAGCGCTTCCTTGACCTGGTCCTGGTTCATGCATCCTCCGGGCGGCTACCATACTACGCCGGGCGGCGGCCGGTGAAGCGGCGGCGGCCGTCCTTGCCGCCCGCGTAAGGCCGTTGTACAATCCCGCCATCCTACGGCGCGTAAGGCGGCCCGCGTGAAGAACCTCGGCATCAGCCAGAAATTTATCCTCTTCATCGCCCTGGCCGTCGCCTCCTTCCTGGCCCTCACCCTCGTCATCAGCCAGGACCTCCTGCGGCGCCACGCCCTGCGCGGCGCGGACGAGCTGGCCGGCGCCATCATCGACCGGGCGGAGCGCCAGCTCGGGCAGTTCTTCAGCGAGCTCGAGTCGCTGGCGGTCGCGCTCGCTTCGATGCCCGAGCTCCGCGAGCCGGACCCGGCGCGCATGCGCGAACTCTTCTTATCCCACGTCCTGGCCAGGAAGGATTTCCTGCGCGCCATATACCTGGGAACCGAGGACGGCCGCATGTACGAATGGGGCTACGGCGAGGGCTTCGTCGACCATGTCCCGAGCTTCCCGCCCGGCTACGACCCGCGGAAGCGCCCCTGGTACCGCACCGCCCTGAGCTCGGGCGGCTTTAGCGTCTCGCCGCCCTATCTGTACGCCAGCGTCGAGGCCGTCGGCATCACCTGCGTGCTCCCCGTCCACGGGCCCGACGGGGGCTTCGTGGGCGTCCTGGGGATGGACATACTCCTGGATAGCCTGGCCGGCGTGCTTACCAGCTTGGAGATCCCCATGGCCGGACGGGCCATGCTCCTGGATAGCTCCGGCTTCGTGATAGCCAGCCAGTTCCCCGAATTCGGCGGCCCCGACGCGTCGGGCCTCCGCCGGGCCGGGCTCGAAGGCTTGGACGAGAGGCTCGCCGCCGGCCGCGGCTCCTTCGACGCGTTGGTCGACGGCTACGGCTCGCACATGGTCTATAGGCGCCTGGAGCGCACGGACTGGACCCTCGTCATCGGCATGCCGAACGCGGCCATCCAAGCGGGCACGGCCGAGCTCCTGCGCGTCGTTACGCTCTTCGACCTCATCATGATGACCCTGCTCCTGCTAGCCGTGGCGGCCATCAGCGGGCGCCTCGTGCTCATGCCCCTGGGCGATATCGTGAAGGTGATCGCGGACAAGGAAGGCGGGGATCGCGGCGCCCGCGTCAAGATACGGTCGGGCGACGAGTTCGGGATTTTAGGGGCCGAGCTCAACAAGCTCTTCGACACGGTCGACGGCTATTCGAGCCGCCTAGAAGCCAAGGTGCGCGAGCGCACCGACGAGCTCGTATCCCTGCAGCGCGAGGTGACCGCGCTCCGCGTGGCCGAGGAGCGCACCCGGATCTACCGCGACCTGCATGATTCCATCGGCGCCAAGCTGACGAATATCTTCTTCTGTAACGGCGTCGCCTCGTCATTGGCCGGCGGCGCCGATCCGCGGCTGGCGGAGGCCCTGGCCGGCGTGGAGCGCAATTGCCTAGAGGGCGTCCAGAAGCTCCGTGAGATCGTGCACGGCATGCAGGACGGCCAGGCCGTGGCCGAGTACAGCGCCGCCAGCCTGGCGGCGGGCCTGCGGCGGCGCCTTCAGGACGGCGGGCTGGCCTTCGATTGCCGCATCGCCGGGCGCGTCGCCTACGACGAGGCGCCCGTGGAGCCGCGCCGCGAGCTGGCCGCGGTCTTGGAGGAGCTGGTGAGCAATACCCTGAAGCACGCGGGCGCGGCCAAGGCGCGGCTGCGCATCGACGCGGACGAGCGCCGCATCCGCGTTACCTACGCCGACGACGGCCGCGGGTTTAGCGCCGTCCCCGGCGGGCGCGAGATATCGGGCCTGAACAACGTGCGCTACCGCGTCGAGGCCTTGGGCGGCGCGCTCTCGATACGGGGGGAGCCGGGGAAGGGCGCGTCCTTCGCCGTGGAGATCCCCTTGGCCTCGCCGGCCGAGGGTCGCGATGACGGCGAGGAACGCGCCGCGGAGGCCCGTTCGTGATCGCGCGCAACGCCCGTCCCGGCGGGCAAATCGCCCTGGCCATCGTAGAGGACGAGCGCGACGTCCGCGAGGGCCTACGCTACCTCCTGGGCCTCGACGGGCGCCTCAGGATAGCCGGCGCCTTCGCCAAGGCCGAGGATTTAGTGCAGTTCCTGGAAACCGGCGGCCAGGCGGATATCGTCCTCATGGACATCCACCTGCCGGGCATGGACGGCATCGCGGCGACCCGGCTCCTGCAGGGCCGCTGGCCCGAGCTCGTCGTCCTCATCCTGACCATCTTCGAGGACCAGGACGCGATACTCGATTCGATCAAGGCCGGGGCGACCGGCTATATCCTGAAGAACACCAAGCCCGAGGCCTTGATCGATCAGATCATCAGCGCCTCGGGCGACGGCTCCCCCATCAGCCCCACGGTGGCCCGCCGCATCCTGGAGGAGCTCCGCAAGGCCGCCCCCGCCAAGACCGTCGACTACGCCCTGACCGCCCGCGAGCTCGAGGTCTTGCGCGACGTGGTCGAGGGGCTCACCTATCGGGAGCTGGCCGAGAAGCATCACATCGCCGCCTCTACCGCCAAGAAGCATATCCTGCACATCTACCAGAAGCTGAACGTCAGCTCCAAGGCCGAGGTGGTGCGTAAGGCGCTCGAGGAAGGCCTGATCTAAGCCCGGCCCCCCGCTCGGGGGACGCGATCCCCCGCATGGGGTACTCTTCGACGCCCCGCCGCCTTGACTCGGCGCAAAAATACACCTTTTGGTGCATATCGCGTTCGCCCGACCGCCCCTAGACTCCCGATAGGCGCAGGCCCGCCTTGAGCGGCCGGCCGCAGCACGTCCTAAAAGGAGTCGTTATGGGCGATCAGAAATCCCAGAAGAAGGGCGCGTTCGATTGGTACTTTAAGTCGAACCTGTTATTGCGCATCCTCATCGGCCTTATCGCGGGCATCGTCGTCGGCGTGGTCTTAGGCTTCACGCCCGACGCGGTCAAGGCCTTCGTCGATTGGGTCAAGCCCTTCGGCGACGTGTTCGTGCGGCTCCTCCGCATGATCGTGGTGCCGGTTATCTTCCTCTCGCTCATCGCGGGCGCGGCGAGCATAGCGCCTAACCGCCTGGGCCGCGTGGGCGTCAAGATCATGGCCTATTACCTGCTCACGAGCGCCTTCGCCGTCGCCATCGGCCTGGTGTTCGCCAACATCTTCCGCCCCGGCCTGGGCATGGGCATCGTCGGCGCGGCCGGCGTCGCGGGCAAGGCCTCGCAGGCTCCGACCTTGGTGCAGGTCCTGCTCAACATCATCCCCACGAACCCGATCGACTCGCTGGTTAAGGGCGACGTCCTCCCCATCATCTTCTTCGCCGTGGTGTTCGGCATCGCCCTGTCCTACGTCAAAGATTCTAAGGACGCCGCCTTGGCCAAGGCCGGCGCGACCGTGCTCGACCTGGCCAACGGCGCCGTCGAGGCCATGTACAAAGTCGTCAACGGCATCATGCAGTACGCCCCCATCGGCGTCTTCGCCCTCATCTCCATCGTCTTCGCCCAGCAGGGCGCCAAGGCCCTGGGGCCCCTCCTCCTGGTCACCCTGACGGTATACCTGGGCCTCCTCGTCCACCTCGTGGGCGTCTACGGCGGCGTCCTGGCGGTCTTTAAGTTCGGGCTCGTCAAGTTCTTAAAGCGCGGCAACGAGGCCATGATCACCGCCTTCGTCACCCGCTCCTCCGGCGGCACCTTGCCCATCACCCTCCGCAACACCGAGGACAACATGGGCGTGCCCCGTAGCATCAGCTCCTTCAGCCTGCCCCTGGGCGCCACCATCAACATGGACGGCACCGCCATCTACCTGGGCGTCTGCGCCATGTTCATAGGCTACGCCATCGGCCAGCCCCTGACCTTCAACCAGCAGCTCACCGTGATCATCACGGCCACGCTGGCCTCCATCGGCACGGCGGGCGTGCCCGGCGCCGGCGCCATCATGCTCCTCATGGTGCTCGAGTCCGTCGGCCTCAAGGTCACCGAGGGCTCCGCCGTAGCGGCCGCCTACGCCATGATCCTGGGCATCGACGCGCTCCTGGATATGGGCCGCACCAGCCTGAACGTCGGCGGCGACATGGTCGGCACCGTCATCGTGGCCAAGACCGAGGGCGAGCTCGACCAGTCTAAGTGGGCCTCTTGATTTGATACCCCGCGGCCCGGGCGCCCAGAGCCCGGGCCGGCCATCCCCCGGCGGCCGCCCCCGCGGCCGCCTCCTTCCCGGAGACCGTATGGACGAAGCAGCGCTCATCATCGGCGGCGGCGTCGGGCCCATGGCCGGCGTGGCCCTCCACGGCCATATCGTACGCAATACCCTGGCCGCCGGCGACGAGGACCACCTCGACCTGTGCCATCTTTCGCTCTCGCGCGCCATCCCCGACCGTACGGAATTCCTGCTGGGTCGGACGGCGGTGAACCCGGCCGCGGGCATGGCCGACGCGCTCGGCATGGCGCTGCGTGGCTTCGCGCCGCGGCGCGCCGTCGTCGGCGTGCCCTGCAACACCTTCCATGCGGCCCCCATCTTCGACGTCTTTAAGGAGCTCGCCGCGGCGAAGGCGGCGGCCCTGGGCTCCGCGCTGAGCGTCGTCGACATGATAGCCGAGACGGCCGCCGCCCTACGCGAGGGCTTTCCCGCCGCCCGGGCGGTCGGGCTCATGACGACCACCGGCACCCGCCGCGTCGGCCTCTATGAGCGGGCCTTGGCCGACTCGGGAGCGCGCGTCATCCAGGTCCCCGAGGATAGGCAGGAACTGCTGCACGCCTGCATCTACGACCGTTCCTGGGGCCTAAAAGCCTGCTATCCGGCCAGCGAGCGGGCGCTCACGGAGCTCTTTACCATGGCCAGGCTCCTGGCCGACGAGGGCGCCGAGGTCCTGATCATGGGCTGCACCGAGCTTCCCCTCGCGTTGACTGAAAGTCCCGTTTACGGTATGCCATTGCTAGATCCCGTAGAGGCCCTCGCCAGGGCCATGCTGCGGGAGGCGGCGCCCGCCAAGCTGGCGCCGCGGGCCTAAGCCCGGAACGCGGGGGCGCGGAGCGCCTCCCCGGGCCTAGGCGACGGCTCCGACGCGCCCGAGCGCGCGGGGCCGAAAAAAGGAGCGCTTCGTGAACCCCATCGCCAAGGAACTCAACGCGGTGCTGGACGGCTGCGTCGCCGGTAGGGCCCTCTCGGCCCTCGGCCGACGCATGTATTTTCCCAAGGGCATCATCGCCCAATCGGCGGAGGCCAAGAAAGAGGCCTACGCGGTGGACGCCACCATCGGCATAGCCACCGCCCAGGGCGCGCCCATGAACCTGTCGGCCATTCGCGGTTCCCTGCCGCAGCTGGGCTTGGGCGAGGTCTTCCCCTACGCGCCGACCGCGGGCCTGCCTAAGCTACGCGAGGCCTGGAAGGCCGAAACCCTAAAGAAGAACCCCGGCTTGGCCGCCAAGCCCTTCAGCCTGCCGGTGGTGACCACGGGCCTGACCCACGGCATCGCCATCCTGGCCGAGCTCTTCCTGGATCCGGGCGACGCGGTCGTCGTGCCCGACTTAGTCTGGGACAACTACGACCTCATCTTCGCCGAGAAGTCCTCGGCCGAGCTCGTGACCTATCCGCTCTTCAACGCCGCCGGCGGCTACGACGTCGAAGGCCTCTCGGCCGCCCTGGCCAAGGCCCGCGGCAAGAAGGCCTTCATGGTCTTGAACTTCCCCAACAATCCCACCGGCTACAGCCTGCGGGCCGACGAAGGCGCCGCCATAGCCGCGGCCATCAAGGCCGAGGCCGAGCAAGGTACCGCGATCGTGGCCGTCTGCGACGACGCGTACTTCGGCCTCTTTTACGAGGCGGGCATCCGGACCGAGTCGATGTTCGGCGAGCTGGCGGACCTGCACGAAAACGTCTTGGCCGTGAAGGCCGACGCCGCCACCAAGGAAGAGCTGGTCTGGGGCCTCCGCGTGGGCTTCTTGTCCTTCGCGGCCAAGAACCTATCGCCGGCCCAGCACGAGGCCCTGATCCAGAAGGCCATGGCGAGCATCCGCGCGTCCATCTCCTGCTCGAACACGCCCGGCCAAGCCCTGGTCCTCAAAGCCTTGGAATCGCCCAGCCATGAGGAGGAGAAGGCCGCCACCTTCGCCGCCATCAAGGCCCGCTACGACGAGACCAAGCGCCTGGTCGCGGGCATGAAGGGCCCCCTTCAGCCCTTGCCGTTCAACTCGGGCTACTTCATGACCTTCTATTCGCCCGGCGGCAAGACCGAGGTATTACGCCGGCTGCTTCTCGAGCGCTACGGCATCGGTACCATCTCCTTCCAGGATAAGTACTTGCGCGTCGCGTACTCGAGCGTCGACTTAGAGAACCTGAGCAAGGTCTTTAGTTCGATCGACGAGGCGGCGAGCGGCCTCCTGGCCTAAGGCTCATGAGCGAGCTTTACTGCCCCGACTGCGGCTCGTCCTATCCCCTCGATACCCGCGAGCCGGCCTGCGCCTGCGGCGGGCTCTTCGAGCTGCGGAGCGACGCGCCGGGCTACGACCCGGCCCTCGTCGACTCAGGCGAGTGGAGCATGTTCCGCTACCGCCGTTTCATGCCCCTGGCCGGCGAGGCCTGGCGGCGGGTGAGCATGGGGGAGGGGAGGACGCCGGTCGTCCGCTTGGACGGCCGGACCCTGGTAAAGCTCGACTATCTCATGCCCACGCTCTCGTTCAAGGATCGCGGGGCGGCCGTCCTGGCCGCCCGCTGCGCCGAGCTCGGCGTTCGGCGCGTGGTCCAGGATTCCAGCGGCAACGCCGGCAACGCGGTGGCCGCCTATTGCGCCCGGGCCGGCATAGCCTGCGAGATATACGTACCGGAGGGCAGCTCCCCCCGGAAGATGGCCATGATCAAGGCCCACGGCGCGTCCCTCGTGGTCGTACCCGGCAGCCGCGACGATACGGCCCGCGCCTGCCGCGAGGCGGTGCGGCGCGACGGGGCGTATTACGCCAGCCACGTGTTCAATCCCCTCTTCTACGAGGGTACGAAGACCTATCTCTATGAGGTCTATGAGCAGTTGGGGCGCTTGCCCGAGGCCCTTTTTATACCGGTCGGCAACGGGACTTTATTCCTGGGCGTAAGCCTGGCCTTGAAGGAGCTCCTCGCGGCGGGGCTTATCAATGCCTTCCCGCGCGTGGTCGCGGTGCAGAGCGAGCGCTGCGCGCCCCTGGCGGAGGCCGCCGCCGCGGGAGGGGAAAGCGCCGGGCCCGCCCTGGCGCTCCCGACCCTGGCCGAGGGCATAGCCATAGGCGAGCCGGCCCGGGCCCGGCGCATCCTGCGCGAGGCGCGGGAGCTCGGCGCCGAGTTCGCCTTGGCGCCGGAGGCCGATATCATGGCGGCGCGCGAAACGCTGGCGACTAAGGGTTTCTATGTCGAGCACACGACGGCCGCCGTCTACGCCGCATATCTGGCCTGGCGAGGGCGTAGCGCGGACGAGGTCGACGCGGCGGAAGCCGGCGGCCCGGAGGCCCTGATCCCGCTTTGCGGGGCCGGACTAAAATCGGATAAATAGACGCGGGGCGGGCGGCCGCTCGGCCGACTGGGTTGGAGGCCGGCCGCCAGAGCCGGAGCTCGGCCGACTGAGCCGGAGCTCGTCCGGCCGCCCCTCGTCTAGCGCAGGGCGCGCTCGAGCTCGCCGGTATTAAAGCCTATGATCACCCGGCCGTTCACGTCGGTGACGGGCACGCCCATCTGCCCGGACTTCCTTACCATCTCCTCGGCGCGGCGCGGGTCGGCCGCGACATTGTACTCGTCGAAGCGTACGTTACGCTGCTTAAGCCAATCCTTTACCATGCGGCAATAGGAGCAGCTCGGGGTGGTGTATACGGCTACGGCCATGGTCATCCTCCTAAATATATGAAAAACTATATATAATATACGGAGGCAAGGCGGCGGCGTCAAGGGCGCAAGCGGGAAGTCCCTGCGCGCCGTATTGCCGGCATGAACCTGCCGTGCCCTCGCCTTCGCCCGTACGGCGCGCGCCTCCGCCGCCGCGGCGCGCCTCGGCTTACGCGTCGACCGCTCCCGCTGGTCGCTTGGCTTGCCGTCTGGCTCGCCGCGCCGGGCTATACGCCGCTCGGGGCCGAGCCGTTACCCCCGGCGGGACCGCCCGTTCCGACCGCGCCCGATCGCCGGCCGCTCGAACTCGGCTTGGAGGGCGAGGTTTCCGGCATCGGCGGCTTGGAAGGCTACCGGGCCGGCGCGCGCGTCGAGTACGGATCCTGGCGCCTGCGCGTCGCCGTCGCCGGGAGTCTTCCGCCTTCGGCCCAGGCATCGCCGCGCGTCGGCTGGACGCTAACGGGGCCGGCGGGCGCGGCTGGCGCCGTCGAGCCGTCGGGCCTGGCGTCGTTCATACTGCGCCCCCATGGGCTTTCGTACCGACTATACCTGCCGTCGGGCCTCGGCCGCCCCCTGGCCTCGGCGCCGCCCCTAGAGGCGGGCTGGATAGGCGCGGCCGCCGGGGCCGACGGGGGGCTCTTCGCGCTCGAGCCCGCGGGATCGGGGACGCCATCGCTTACGGGCGCCTGGGTCGCCCCCGGGGGGACCGGGCTCTCGGCGCTCATGGCGACGGCGCGGGCGCCGGCCGAGCCGGCGGACGATACCTGGTACGCCGCGCCCCTTCCGCCGCGCGATTTACGCTGGCTAGCCGCGGCCGCGGCCTTCGGATCGGGCCCGTATCGCGGCGCGTTCGCCTTGGGCGCCGAGGGCGTATCGCCGGGCGGCGACGCCTATGCGCTCCGGCATGAGAGCCGCTTAAGGCTCCCGCCCTTCGGCTTTGAGCTCGTCGCGTCGCTCGCCGGCTCCCCCTCCCGCCGCGGCGCCGCGTCCGTATGGCTCGGACCGCGGCTCGCGGAGGCGCCTTCGGCCTTCGCGCAGGCTACGGCGAGCTATGCGCGCCGCCGCGCCGCGGCCTGGCTCCGGTATACGGGCCAGCTCGCGCCGGCTTGGACCGCGCCGCGCCATGGAATAGACGCCGGCCTCGGCCTGGCTGGGCCCGGCATCTCGCTTCAAGTCCGGGCGAGCTTCGACCCGCCGGCGGCCGACGCGCAGGCGGCTGGCGAGCCCGCGGCCGGCGAGCCGGCGAAGATCGGCGCGGCCGCCCGGCTCGGCGTCGGACGGAGCGCGGCCGGCGCATCGCTGAGGCCGGTGGGCTTCTCCGCCTTCGGGTCCTGGCGGGCGGAAGGCGGGCGACCCGTCGCCTTAGAGCTCGGCGCCGGCTTGGCGTACGCTTTCGGCGCGCGGCTCCCCGCCCTCCGCGCCGAGGCCGCCTGGCGCGCCGCGCCGACGGCCCGTAGCTATCGTTGGCGCGTGGAGCTCGAGCTGCCCCTGGGCCCGACGCTCAAGCTCGCCGCCTTCGGCCGTAGCCCCGGCTGGATAGCCTATGAGCTCCCCGGCGCGATGCCCGCCTCCGGCGCCCCGCCCGCCATCGAGCTCGGCGCGCGCGTTTCGGCCGCCCTCGCGCTTTACTGATCTCGCCCTGAGGAGTATCCTAGCGGCGAAGCCGTCGGAGCTCCCCCGCCGCCGAGGACTAGCCCCTCGGCGGCGGGGGAAGGCGGCGCCGGATGCCGAGGAGAGCAACTATGGAATTCGACCTAGGATCGACCGCCTTCGTAGCCGTCGACGTACAGAACGACTTCTGCCCCGGCGGCGCGCTCGCGGTGCCCGACGGCGACCGCGTGGTGCCGCTCGTGAACGCCGTAGCCAAGGCCTTCCCCATCGCGGTCGCGACCCAGGATTGGCATCCGCAGGGCCACGTCTCGTTCGCGTCGAGCTACCCGGGCAAGCGACCCTACGACCAAGCCGATTCGGGGGGGCGCGCCCTGACGCTTTGGCCCGACCACTGCGTGCAAGCCAGCGCGGGCGCCGCCTTCCACCCCGAGCTCGATCTCCGACCGTACCGGCTCGTCCTCCGCAAGGGCTTTCGCAAAGGCCTGGATAGCTACTCGGCCTTCTACGAGAACGACGGCGCCACGCCGACGGGGCTCTCCGGCTTCCTCCACGGCCTCAAGGTCAAGACCGTGGTGCTGGCCGGCCTGGCCCTCGATTATTGCGTCTATTTCAGCGCCATCGACGCGATCGGCGAGGGCTTCAACGTGGCGCTCATCCAAGACGCCTGCCGCGCCGTGGACCAGCCGGCCGGCAACGTCGACAAGGCCTTGGCCTATATGAAGCGGCGCGGGGTCCGGATCCTGCGCGCCGAGGAGATCGTCGGCCGTGCGTAAGAGCGCCTTGTTCACCGACTTCTACGAGCTCACCATGGCCCAGGGCTATTGGAAGCACGGCCTGGATACCCGCGCGGTCTTCGACGTCTTCTTCAGGCGCCAGCCCTTCCACGGCGGCTACTCCGTGTTCGCCGGGCTCGATCCCTTGCTGGACGCCCTGGAGGAGTTCCGCTTCAGCCAGGAGGATTTAGCCTGGCTGGAGACGCAGCGCATCTTCGAGCCGGCCTTCCTGCGTTACCTGGAGGGCTTCCGCTTCTCCGGCGAGATCTGGGCGGTCGACGAGGGGCAGGTCATCTTCCCCCAGCTGCCCCTCCTCCGCATCCACGGCGGCATCGTCGAGGCGCAGATCATCGAGGGCCTGGTCCTCAACTCGATCAACTTCCAAAGCCTCATCGCCACCAAGAGCGCGCGCGTCTGCCTGGCCGCCCACGGCCGCAAGGTCATGGAGTTCGGCCTGCGCCGGGCCCAGGGCTTCGACGGCGCCATGTCGGCTAGCCGCGCCGCCTACATAGGCGGCGCCTCGTCCAGCTCCAACGCGCTCGCCGCCAAGACGCTGGGCATCCCGGCCATGGGCACCATGGCCCACTCCTGGGTCATGGCCTTCCCCGACGAACGCTCGGCCTTCGACGCCTACGCCTCGCTCTACCCGGATAGCAGCACCTTCCTCATCGATACCTACGACACCCTCGAGTCGGGCCTGCCGCACGCCGTCGAGGCCGGCAAGGCCTTGGCCGCCCAGGGTAAGCGCTTCGGCGTGCGCCTGGACTCGGGCGATATCGATTACCTGTCGCGCAAGGTGCGGGCGGCCCTCGATCGCGCCGGCCTGCAGGACGCCTTCATCGTCGTCTCGAACGAGCTCGACGAGGAGATCATCGGCCGCCTCGTAGCCGAGGGCGCGCCCGTGGACGTGTGGGGCGTGGGCACCCACCTCGTCACCGGCGGCACCGAGGCGTCGTTCACCGGCGTCTACAAGCTGGCGGCCGTCGAGCGGGACGGCGCGCTCGTCCCCACCATGAAATTCTCGGACAACCCGGACAAGATGACCAATCCCGGCGTCAAGGAGGCCTTTAGGCTCTACGACGACGCGGGCATGGCCGTGGCCGACGTCCTGGCCCTCGAGGGCGACGTGATCAAGGCCGGCGTGCCGCGGACCTTCCATCACCCCTCGCTCGACCCGCGCCGCTTCGCCATCGCGCCCTGCGCCGAGCCCAAGCGCCTTATGTCGCGCGTCATGGCGGACGGGCGGCGCCTTCGCCCGGCCGAGGCCCTGCCGCTCATACGCGCCCGCGCCCAAGCCGAGCTGGCCCGCTTCGACCACACCTATCTGCGCATGCTGAACCCCCACGTCTACCGCGTCTCCGTCACCGAGGAGCTCAGGGCGTTGAAGCTCGGCTTCGTGGAGCGCTTCCGGAACGGCCGGGTAGGCTAGCCTTCGGGCCGCGTAGCGGAGCGCGCACGGGCGCGGATCGCCAGCTTTACGAGGTAGGCCGCCGCGAGCGCGGCCAGGAGGCCCAGCCTGAGGGCCGCGCCGGCCGCGTCGCCGCCCGTCCGCCCGAAGCGATCGACGGCGCCGCCGGGCGCCGGGCGGAACCACTCGTCGAGCGGAATGGCGGCGAGTTCTATGAATTCCCCGTCGGGAGCGCCGGCCGCGAGCCGGAGCCGCGATGCGGGCGGCTCGGCCGCGCTTAGGGCGCGCTCTTCCCAGGCCGTCCAGACCGCTAGCGCGGCGTCGCCGTCGGCCAAGGCGGCGTCGCCGAGGCTCAGGTCGGCTTCGGCGCGCCAAGCCGTCGCGACCAGGGCGCCCCTGGCCAGCCCCGGGTCGATGACCAGCCCGTCTTGGCCGACCGCGGCGCCGGCCAGGCTGAGCGCGTCCCGGCGCCCGCGCCCCCCGCCTTCCGCGATGGCCGCCGCCCTCGGCTCGGCCGCGGCGCCGGCCTCCGAGCCTTCGATGACGGAGGCGACGACGCGCCAGGCCCGCTCCGCCGGCGAAGGGACCGCCGCGGCCTCCGCGGCCGCCGCGGCCGCCGAGCCCGCCCGCGGCCGCGGCCTCGCGGGCGCTTCCAGCCCCGGTAGCTCGAACTCCGTCGCACCGCCGTCCCAGCCCAGCCGGTAGCGCCCCGGATCGCGCAAGGCCACGCGGATCGCCTCGTCGCCCGGCTCGATGCGCCAAGCCTCCGGCGGCGTCCGCCGCCAGGCTCCGTCCTCTCCCATGGCGCTCAAACTCTCCGGCTCGACCCCGCCTAAAGCTATGAACGAGGCCAGCCCCCAGCCCCGATCCCGCGGGCCGCCCGTCGGCCGCATCGCGACGGGGACTAGGGCTACGGGTTCGCGCCAGCCGAGCTCCATGACCGAGAAGCCGCTGGCCTCGGGGCCGAACTCGTCGCAGATCAAGACGAGCGAGTCGTAGTTACGTAGCCGCCGATCGGCGATCAGCTCGTAGTCCACGCCGTAGAAGGGCTCGGCCGACTCGATCATGGCCGCGAGCTCCTCGGGCGACGAGGCGCGCTCGACGAGCGCGTCGGCGCGCCTCAGGCTGGCCCGGCCGCTCCCGCGCTCGGCGCCGAGGAGGTAGAGCGCGGGCGGGGATCCGGAGCGCGACGCCTCGAAGGCCTCCCGGGCCGCCGCGTCGATGGGCCTGGCTCCCGGCCGCCCCCAGCGCATCGAGGCGGAGCAGTCGATCACCATGGCGACGCGGCCGGCGTCGGCCGCCGCGGCCGGCTCGTGAGCTCCGCCCTCGCCGGCCGCGGCGAACTCTTTCCCCGCGGCGAACTCGGCGCTAGCGGCGGCGTCGGCCGCCGCGGCCGGCGTTCCTGTCCCCGCGCTCGCCAAGGCAAGATACGCCGCCGCGGCCAAGGCCGCCGCCGCGTCCAGGGCGGTATCGTAGCCGGCCTTGAGCCGCCGGAAGAGCGGCCCCGAGCGCCTGGCCGACCAGGCCGAAGGAAGGAGCCCGTGCGGATAGACGAGCCGGCGCCTACGGCGCAAGGCTGCGAAGGCTAGCGCCGCGACCGGCGCCAGGAGCCCGACGGCCCAGAGCGCGAACTCAAGCATAGAGGAGCTCCAGGAAGTCCCGGTACAGTTCGGTCCGGGCGCCCGGTCCCGAGCCTGGGTCCAGTCGCCGGTAGGCGACGCCGCGCCCGAGCGAGCTTAACCGACGGTCCAGCGCGAGCTCCGCGGCTCGCCGGGCCTCGCGGGCCGCCCGGTCCCAGGGCTCGGAGCGCTCCGCGCCCGTCTCGGGATCGCGGACCAAGAGCTCGCCGTCGGAGCCGTCCAGGGGCAGGGCCGCGCGGACCAAGAACAGGAGCGAGCCGGCGGCCGGCCGATAGCGGAACGCCGCCTCGTGGAAATCGGAGACGACTAGGACGCGCCGCGCCTCGCCGCGGGCCTCCAAGGCGGCCAGGGCGCGGTCGTAGCCCGAGCCCCCCGCCGGCTCCCAGCGCGCCAGCAGGCGCTCGAGCGCGGCCAGGTCGGCGCTCCTGTGCAGCCCGACCCCCGGCCCCAGGCCCCGGTCGTTAAAGAAGCGGCACTGGGCGCCTATGCCCAGGGCGGCGGCCAGGTAGCCCAGCGAGGCGGCCACGGCCAGGCAGGCGCCCCGCTCGGCCAGCGCCATGCTCGCCGAGGAGTCCAGGAGTATCGTTATGCGCTCCCCCAGCTCCTCGTAGTATTCCTTGACGAAGGCCCTCCCCGAGCGGCCGTAGAGCCGCCAGTCGATGGCGCGCGGGTCGTCGAAATATTGGTATTCGCGGATGCTCCGGAGGTCGAAGCTCGAACCCTTGCGCCTGAACGGCGGCCGCCTGGCGCCCGCGCTCCCCGAGCGCGGGGCCCGCAGGTTGCGTCGCATGAACGAGGCGGCCAAGGCCGAGCAGGCGGGGTCGACGAGGCTCAAGGGCGGACATCCGGGCGGGAGAACTCCCGGCGGGCCGCGCCGAGGGCCTCGGCCAAGACGGCGCGGCTATCAACGCCGTCGGCGTCGGCGTCGAAGCTCGTGATGACCCGGTGGGCGCAGACCTCCGTTAACAGCTCGTCCACGTCGTCGTAGGAGACGTTCGGCGCGCCGCGGAGCGCGGCCCGGGCCTTGGCGGCGGCCTCCAGGGCCAGCGCGGCCCGGGGCGAGGCGCCGTAGCGCGCGTAGCGCCTGACCAAGGCCGACGACGAACGGTCGGGATGGGTCTCCTCGACGATCCTGGCCACGTAGGGCCTGAGCCCGTCCGGGGCGGGGTAGGCCCGGGATAAGTCCGCCCAGAGCGGGCGCAGCCGGGCCGGATCCACGGATAGGCGGCCGAGCTCGGGCGGCTCGCGGTCGGCCAGCCCCATGATTGCCATGAGCTCGTTCATCGCGGGCATGGAGAAGGATAGCCGCATGAAGAAGCGATCCAACTGGGCCTCCGGTAGGGGGTAGGTTCCCTCGAGCTCGATGGGGTTCTGCGTCGCCAGCACCATGAAGGGCCGCGGCAGATCATAGCTCTCCCCGAGGAAGCTGATCCGCCCCTCCTCCATGGCCTCCAGGAAGGCGGATTGGGTCTTAGGCGTGGCCCTGTTGATCTCGTCGCCGAGCACCACGTTGGCGAATATGGGGCCCTTGAAGAAGCTGAAGCGCCGGCCCTCCGGCCCCTCCTGTAGCAGGTTCGAGCCTATGATATCCAGCGGCATGAGGTCCGGGGTGAACTGGATGCGGTTAAAGGCCAGCCCCAGGTACGCGGACCAGGCCTTAGCCAGGCTCGTCTTACCCAAACCCGGCGCCCCTTCCAGCAGCACGTTGCCGCCGCAGAGGAAGGCGATGAAGAGCCGTTCCAGGTTGCGTTCGGCGCCCGTGATGCGGCTTCCCAAGGCCTTCGCATAGGCGCCGTAGCAGTTACGTAGCTCGCTTAGGCCGCGCTCAAAGGCGGTCGTATCCATAGAAAGCTCCTCGTAGCACGAATCTGCGCTCCGCCGCGTAGGCGAGCGCGAAGAAAAGAGCCAGGTTCAGGGCGCCGCCTATCGGGGCGACGAGGCGGACGGGCAGGGCGATCGCCGCCGCGTTCAAGGCCAGGTGCCAGGCGAAGCCGACGGCCGGCGCGGCCCAGGACGGGGCCGCCGCGCCGGGCCCCGCGCCTCGGCTCCCTTCCGTCCGGCTCCAGGCCAGGGCGTAGAGCAGGGCGGCGTTCAGGTGCACGGGCAAGGAATAGAGGAGGCGCCAAAACGCCGCGGCGTCCGGAAAGGCCAAGAAGTAAGCCAGGTTCTCCGCCGCCCCGAAGGACCAGCCGGCCAAGGCGGCCATGCCGAAGAGCGCTCGACCGCGCTCCCTCGCGTCGGGCTGGCTCCGGCGTAGGAGCAGGGCGAACAGGCCGATGAGGCAGAAGCGGAGCGCCTCTTCGCTGGCGGCGGCGGGCGCCGTCCGGATGAAGGCGGCCGCGTAAGCGCCGGCGCCCAGGGCCCCCGCGACGGCCGCGCTCAGGGCGGCCAGGGGGCGCTGCATCCATCCCGCCAGGGCCCAACTGCAGAGCCCGCCGGCCGCGGCTAGCGCGCCTCGCCGAGCGGGGCCGGCCGGCCGCGCGGCGGCCCTCGTTTTGAGCGGCCTCATGGCGTCCGCTCCCGCTCCATCGCGGCCCAGGCCTCGCGGAGCGCCTGAAAGCCGAGCTCGGCCGCCGGCTCCGTCCGGATGCGGCGCTCGAAGGAGCCGTAGTAGGCTTCGAGCGCGGCCTGGGCCAGCGCGGGGCTCGAGAGCTCGCCCAAGGCCCGTTCCAAGCCGCCGCGCTCCTCGAGCAGGCGCTCGATGCGCGCCCGGTAATCGCCCAGGGGGCCCGGGTCGAGCGCGCGGCCGGCGCCCTCGAAGCCGGCCGGCCCGATACCTTCGCGCGGCTCGGGCGACCCGGGCGGGCCGTCCGACGCCTTCCGGCCGCCGCCGGAGCCCTCCCCGGCGGCGGCCGCTTCGCCGGCCTCCGGCGAGCCCGTCGCTTCCGGCGGGCGCTCGTTCCCGCCCTCCGGGTCGCGCCCGAGCCGGGAACCCGTGACCCGCCGCTCGGGCAGGGCAGGGGTCCGCTCGGCCTCCGCGGCGGCCGAACGCGGGGCGTCGGCGACGGCGGCGGAACCGTCGTCGGGCGTCGGCTCCGCGCGACCGGCCCCGTCGCCCACGCCGCCCGTCCGGAGCTCCGCGTCCAAATCCCGCGGGGCGGCCAGGGCCGAACGGTCCGGGTAGCCCAGCCCGTAGCCCATGCCAGCCCGCAGGCTCAGGGCCTGCGCCGCGACGAAAAGGGCCAGGCCGGCCGCGCAGAGGGCCGTCGCGAGCCGGCTAAAACGGGCTCGCCGGGCCGTAGCGCCGCCGCCCGCGCTCGCCTTCTCCGCGGACATAAAATCCGCCGTCCGGAGCGTCGCCAGCGCCGCCGCCTTGAGCGTCTCGTTCGGGACCCGGTTTCGGGCCGAGAGATAGCTTTCGATCGACGCGCCCGCGTCCGCCGCCCGGATCATGGCCGCGAAGGGTTCGCCCGACGGCGGCCAGGCTAGGATGGGCCAGGCCAGGCCGGCGGCCGAGAGCAGGATGGCGTAGTACGCCGTCGCGCCGTAATCCCACAGCGCGGCCGCCAGGCTGGCCGCGCCCCAGGCCGCCGCCAGCGCGCCGAGCGCCAGATAGGCGCGCCGGCCCAGCCGCCGCCGAAACGCCGAACGGGCCGCCGCGTCGATGAGCCGTAGTATCTCGTCCCGCCCGCGGCGCGCCCCGCCCGCCGCGCCCCCGTCGGCCACGGGGAACCTCACGGCCGTAACCTCCAGGCGGCGCTCAAGGCCAGGCTCATGACGAAGAAGAGCAGGACCCAGGCGCCGGCGTCGCGCGGATAGCAGAAGAAGGGCGCGCGGTAGCGACGGGCGGCGTCGTAGGAGGCGTCCGTCCTGGCCGCCAGCCCGACGTTCCTATAGGCGCCGAGCTTGAAGGCGACCGCGCCCCGATCTTGGACGATGAGCGTATACGGCCCTCCGGCCGCGGGGGCGAGCTCGGCCGACCACAGCCCCGGGCCCCGCTCGGAAAACGCGCGTTCGAGCGCGACCCCGGCCGCCGAGCTTACGACCAGACGCGGCGCCGCCAAACCGTCGCCGGCCAAGACGAGCTGCAGCCCGTCGGCCGTCTCGCTCAAGGAGACGGCCGGCCGAGCGCGGCTCAGGAGCGGCCCCGCCGTAGCCCTGAAGGCGCCCAGCCCCGTATCGTCGCCGAAGAAGGCGCCGCTATAGCGGCCGTACAGGTCGCTCGCGAAGACCACGGCCGCCCGGCCGCCCAGCTCCGCCGAGGCTAAGAGCGGGTCTCCCTGCTCGGATGACACGCTGACCAGCGCCCCGGCCTTGGGCGACAGGAGGGCCATGCCTAAGGCCGAGCCGGCGGGGAAGCCGCCGTAGGCGAGCAGCCGGACCTCGCCCTCCTTAAAGGCCACGCGCGAGGCGCGCTTGCGGTCCTCGACGATGAGCGAGGGGATCGCCTCCTGGTTCAAGGCCCGGTAGAACGCGCCGCCCGTCCCCTCCGTCAGCGCGCGCAAGGCCGCCGGGTCGTAGTCCTCCCCCACGGCTACGGCCGAGACGCTGATGCCCCGCGCCGCGGCCCAGGCGGCCAGGCCGCCGAAGTCCGCCGGCTCCGTGATACCGTCGGAGACCACCACCGCGTGGCGCGTCGCCCGCGGCGCGGCCGCCAAGGCCTCCAGCCCGTCGCGCAGCGCCGGGTAGAGCCGGGTGCCCCCGCCGGCCGCCAAGGGCGCGATGGCGGCGGTCGGGTCGAGCGCGCCCGCCTCCTCGAAACGGTAGGCCCAGGCGTAATCCTCGGAGAAGGCGACGAGGCCGACCAAATCCTTGGGTTTCAGGTTGCCCAAGGTCTCCAGCCCCGTCATCTTGGCCAGGGACAGCTTGTCCCCGTACATGGAGCCCGAGCGGTCCAAGGCGATAAGGAGGGCCATATCCGGGAGATCCTTCAGCTCGCGCGGATCCAGTTCCACCGGCAGGAGCCGCTCCAGGAGGGGCGCGTCGCCGCGCCGTCCGAATTCCGGCGAATCGGCCACGGCCAAGAGGCTCAGCCAGCCCCTGCCCAGGGCCTCCGCTAGGCTCCGTTCCGCGGCTTCGCCCAGCGAGCCTAAGGGTAGCCCGTCCAAGACCGCCAGCTCGTAGGCGCGGAGGTCCAAGCCGGCCAGCTCGGCCGGCGAAGCCTTCCGCAGGGGGTAGAGCGCCTCGAGTACGCTCCGCCGCTCGGGCCGCTCCGTGATCAGGAGCAGGGCCGGCTCCGCGTCGCGGTCGGCTAGGAGCCGAGCGGCCGAGCGGCCTTCGGTGCCGTCGGCGTAGCGCGCCGTAAGCTCAAGCCTCGTCGGGCCGCCGCCATGATCGCCGCCAATCAGATCGCCGCTGCTTGCGCTGCCGCCACGCTCGCCGCCAACCAGATCGCCGCCGCCGCTATCGCCGTCCAGGCTCAGCCTGAGCTTCCGCCCCGCTTCCAGCAGGGACTCGGGCGGCCCCGCGGCCGCCGTCTCCCCGTCTAGCCTGAGCTCCAGCCACGGCGCCTCCGCGGCGCGCGGCGACAGGAGCAGGGTCAGCGCCGCGCCGGCCGCGTCGGGGCCATAGCTCAGCGACCAGGCCGCTAGCGGCGCATCGGCCCGCCAGCCCGCCGTCGAGCCGGCGGCCGCCCCCGCGCCCTCGAAGGCCAAGGAAGCGCCCCGTTCGCGTAGGAGCCGCTCGGCCGCTTCGTACGCGTAGGCCGGCGCCGGCTCGTCGCCCAGGCGTATCGTCGGCGCTAGCGGCCCGCCGGCCGGCCCGCGCCCGCGCGCCGTTCCGCGCGCCTCCCCGAAGGCGGCCCGCAGCGCCCCGTCCAAGCCGAGCTCCCGCGCGTCGAGCCTCGTCTCGCGGACCAGGGCCCGCGGCAACGGCAGGGGCAGGTCCATAGCCGCCGCCAGCAGGCAGAGGAGGGGTAGATAGGCCGCCGCCCTTCGGAGCGTCGTTTTTTCCTTGTACGAGCGCATCTTTCAGCCTATTCTACTAGCGTAGGCTACCGGCCGCAATGAAAAGGACGCAGCATGAACACAGAAAACCTCGACCCCTTCGTACGCGCGCTCACCGGCGCCTTCTCCCAGATGTTCGGCCTGGAACTGGTCCCCGCCCCCCCGCGCGAGATAACCGGCCCCGAGGACCATGCCTGGGAGCTCTCCGGTATCCTGGGCATAGCCGGCCAGGCCCAGGGCATCGTCGCCGTACGCCTGCCCGCCGGCCTCGTAGACGAGCTCTTGGCCGCCTCGGGCGTCCGCACCGAGAGCGAGGAGGAGCGCAAGGCCACCGTAGCCGGCCTCGTCGGCGAGATCACCAACATCGTCGCCGGCAACGCCATCGCCGACTTCCCCGAGCTGGAGCTGGACATCGCCCCGCCCATCGTCATCAAGGGCAAGAACCACCAGATCAGCTGGCCCCGCATCGCCCCCGTCTTAGGCGTCGCGTTCAGCAGCTCCAAGGGCCCCTGCGAGCTCGCCCTCTGCTTTAAGCGCTAGTTCTCTTGCTTTTGGGGGCCTTCCGGGCCCCTAGCGGGGCCCGGAACCGGGCTCTCCGCTCCAAGCCCCGGCCGCCGGCCGGGGTCTTTCCGCTACGATCCCTGGCCCATCGCCTTCGGCGGCGCCTCCCGCCGCCTGAATTTGGTTAGTTAAAAATCATGTAGTATATTCTGTATATTCACGTCCGCGTTAAACAAGTTGCCGATACTTGATATGGGTACTCATGCCTAGAGCCCGTCGCCGTAGGCGGGCGTTGTCGTCGTCGGAGGCCGCTATGAACGGACACGCGCAATCTAAAACCGCCCGCGGGCGCCTGGGCCCCGCCGCGCTCATAGCGTCCTTGATCGTACTCGTAAGTACCTGCAAGGCCCCCTTCGGCCTAGGCGGGCAGGTGGATACCGGCGCGCCCAGCGTGGAGTTCGCCGCCCCCGCGCGGAACGCCTACGTCCGCGGATCCATGGTCGTGACCGGCAGCGCCTCGGACGACCTGGCCGTCGAGAGCGTCGTCGTGCAGGCCCTGGACCGCGCCGGCAATATGAAGGGCGAGTACCCGGCCGCGTTCGCGGACGGCGCCTGGACGGTCAGCGTCGATACGAGCGACGGCAGCCTGGACGGCGAGACCGTGCTCGCGGCCATAGCCAAGGACGCCGACGGCAAGACCGGCACCGTGCGCTCCTCGGTCTTCATCGATAACACGCCGCCCACGGTCCTCGTCACGAGCCCCTTAAGCTACGGCGAGGGCAAGCGCCCGCGCCTCTCCGACTACGTCGATATCAAGGGCGAGGTCTACGACCAGTCGCCCATAGCCAGGGTCACGGTGACCCTACTCCATGAGGACGATAGCGTCCTCGCTTCGCAGGAGGCCGAGGGCAGCGCCACCTGGATCACGCGTTTCCTGTTAAAGGATCAGCTTCTGGACCTGCCTGACGACGAATCCATTATCCGCTATGCCGTCGAGGTCGAGGACGAGGCCGGGAACGTCTCCGCCTACTACTTCCACCGCAGCGACATCTTTACGCTCCTGGCTTCAGGCGCGCGCTTCCCGTCCATGACCGAGATCGGCCTCCTGGACCAGCTCGGCGCGCCCGATCCCAGCCCCGCGGGAATATCGGCCGTCGAGCTGGCCGACGCGCGCCTCGGCTTCGGCGCCGCGCCGAGCTACGGCGATTTTATCTTCGACTACGACGCCAAGCCCGAGGTGCTCTTTACCAACCTGGATAAGGCTGCGCTACCCGCGGCCAATCTCATCGGCATCAACGCGCCCGTCACGGGCCTGGTCATCCCGCCGCCCGACACCGGCGCCATCACCAACGCCGGCTTCGTAGCCCGGCTCTACGCCCTGCCCGAGCTCGGAACGCCCCTCTATACCTACGTCGATAGCGACGCGTTGAGCGACGCCGATCGCGTCGTCATCACCGCCTTGGGCGACAGCGTCTCGTTCCGCGTCGATCTTAAAGACGACGCGGGCAATCCCGTGCCGCCGGGCGAATACCGCATCGTCGTGAGCGCCCAGACCGAGAGCGGCCTGTCATCCGACCCCGTAGCCGCCGACTTCATCATCGACTCGGGCGCTCCCTCGCTGACCGAGACCGCCCTAGGCCCGGGGAATTTCTACCGTAACCAGGGCTTTACCCTTTCAGGCGAGGCGGCCGACGGCATCGGCATCAGGGACGTCTTCGTCGCCTGGTCGCGGAACGGCGCGGCGCTGCAGACGGCGCCCGGCGGCGCCCTTACGCCGCCGACCCCCGCCGCCAAGAACTGGTCATGGTCCTGGGCCAGCCCGGCGCCCGGCGCCGATATGCCCGATGGTTATTACGAAATCACGGTTACCTTGACCACGACCGCCGACAAGCAGGTGGTGGTCAACCGCATCGTCACCGTCGATACCGCGGAGCCGGCGATTAGCTTTAAGACGCCGGTTCCTTACGTCGACGGCGCGCTTTGGACGCCGCCGCGGCCGCTCGTGGTCAACGGGTCGCCGCTCATCGGCGCCGAGGTCTCCGACGACAGCTCGGTGCAGATCCGCCGTTGGATCCTGCCGGCCGCCTCGGCGGCGCCGGCCTGGGACGACGCGGGCTCCGTTGCCTGGGGGCCCCCGCCCACGTCCTTCGCCCTCGATACGACCGCCCTGGCCGACGATGCCGCGTATAAAGTGTGGGCCCTGGCCCGCGACCGCGCGGGGAACGTCGGCTCGCAGGCGCAGGAGCTCTACGTCAGCCAGGCCACGAATCGTCCGCGCTTGAGCGTTTCCCTCCCCGACGTAAACGCCCTAACGAACGACGAGAATCGTTTGGGGCAGGACCCCACCATCCAGGTCACGATCAGCGACGACGACCTCATCGACGCGGCGAGCCTCCGCTATCGCATCGACGCGAACAACGACGGCGATTTTAACGACGTCATAGCGCTCGGCACGCCGGATAATAGATGGGGCGACGAGTCAATCTGGTATTCGATAGAGGATAAGCCGGCTAATAACGAAAGCCTGATCGTCGCGAGGATCATGCTCCTGGGCTTCCCCCAAGGGCTCTATCGGATACAGATCGAGGCGAGCGATACCGTGGGCGGCCCGGAGAGCCAGGTTCAATCGCGGGCGATCCCCTTCTCGGTCGACTACGGCCCGCCGACCATATCGATAAGCTCGCCGGCCTCGGGAAGCTATAAGGATTCGTTCGTCCTGAGCGGCGGCGCCGCGGACGGCCTCGGCGTCACGAGCGTAGCCTATAGGCTCGTCTCGTCGGACGATCCGGACCCCGCCTACGCGCCCATCTTCACGGGGGATCAGAGCCCCGTCGCCTTCTCGGAGACGGTGAGCTTGAGCGCCTATGCCTCCGGGGAGTATACCCTCCAGGTGCGGGCCGTGGACCGGGGCGGCAGCGTCGCCAACCAGCAAATCCCGCTGAGCGTCGACCGCACCAAGCCCACGGTCAGCGTCCTCACGCCCTCGGCCGGCGCCGTGCTCAACGGCGTCCCGACCGTGCGGGGCGAGGCCCAAGACAACCGCCAGCTCGGCGCCGTGTTTATCTGGCACGGCCTGGCCTCGGCGGCCGCGCCCGCGCTACCTTCGCGCACCGGCCCGGGTAGCTACGATCCGGGCGGCTATACCCAGCTGGCCGGTACCGGCATCTGGTCGTCCCCGATCGACACGCGCGCCGCCGGCATACCCGTCGCCGACGGCGGGGCTGGTCCGGAGGCCTACCGCCTGCGCGCGGTGGCCGTGGACGCCATCGGCAACGTCGGCGATCCCCTCGTCGTCGAGCTCGTCGCCGACCAGGCCAGCGATAGGCCGACGATCGGCTTCAGTAACCTCGACCTCGTCACGCCCTCGCGCCTGGGCACCGGCGCGCGCATCATCGGCGTGGTCGAGGACGACGACGCCGTGCACAAGGACAAGATAGAGATTCGCCTGGATCGCAACGGCGACGGCGACTTCGACGACGATAACGAGGGCTGGGTGCCCGTCTCCGCGCCGCCCACGGGCGATAGCATCGTCGCCTCGTGGTATCACGACATCACCGACCTGGCCCTGGTACAGGGCAAGAAGCACGTCCAAGTCCGCGCGCAAGATATCTACGCCTCCCAGACGCCGCTGGCGCCGAGCTGGTCCGCCGCCGACTACGGTTGGGCTTTAAGCCCCGTGGTGGAGTTCTCAATCGACTACGGCCCGCCCACGCTAGACATCGACGCTCCGAGCCCCGGGGAACGCTTTACCCAAAACCAGTTCTCCGTGATCGGTACGACCAACGACGGCAACGGCGTGGATTATATATTAATCTGGGTTAATGACGATGGTATTGATCATTTAGGCGATGGCCTCCCCGATTCGGGCGAGACGACCTGGATCTATCGGACCGGTCCCGCGACGATAGGTAGCACGACCAGCGCCGCGGCCTTCAATGGTCGCGACGCAGACCTGCATCTAACGAACGACCAGAGCGAGTTCCTGATCAATCACCTTATCTCGGGCCTCTCGCCCAGCCCGGTCGTCAAAGCCGTGCAGATCCACAGCTACGATACCGCCGGCGCGGCGACCGTCCGCGACCTGAGCGTGGTCATCGACGTGGTGGCGCCCACGGCCTCGTTCAACGCCCCGACGGCCGGCATGACCGTCAACGGCGTCGTGCCCGTATCCGGCCTGGCCAACGATAACTACCAGCTTGCCGGCGTGTACTACAGCGTGCTTCCCGTCGCAGCGGCCGCCCCCGCGTGGCCCGGCGACTACGACCTCGCCTCAGGCGGCTACGCCTGGAGCTTTAACCTGGATACCAGGTCCCTGGCAGACGGCGAGTACCTGATCCGTATCCTGCCTAAGGATAGCGCCGGGAACTATCCCAAGTCCGGGGCGGACCCCGCCCCGATAACGCGCTCCATCATCGTGAACCAAGCCTCCGATCGGCCCGTCCTTAAGGTGCTCACCCTGGCGGAGGCGGGCACGGCCGTGCAGAATCTCCTGCCGAGCGCCCTGCAGGTGAGCGGCACGGCGGAGGACGACGATTCGGTCTTCGCCGGCTCCGTCCAGATCCGCGTCCGGCCCATCCAGGAGCCGGAGGCCGCCTGGGGCGCGTGGGCCGACCTGAGCGGCCAGCCCCTGCTGGATACCACGCTGGCCATCTGGAGCCACGACTTCGACGCCTTGGGCGACGGCCGCTACGAGCTGCAGCTCCGCGCCGCCGACGTTAACGACGCCGGCGCTTGGGGAGAATTTAGTTCGGCGCTTAGCCCGATAGTCAAATTCTCCATAGACCTGGCCTTGCCGGTATCCACGATCTCTTCGCCGGCGCAGGCTTCGTTCCATCGGCAAGACGTCACGATAGCCGGCTCGGCGAGCGACGCCAACGGCGTGAAGCGCGTTATCCTTAACCTGGATACGGGCTCGGGCTACGGCGCCGATATCATCGCCTACGAGGACCTTGACGGCGACTACGCCTCGCCCGTCGCCTGGTCATATCTATATGGCGTGACCGGCGCCAACGACGGGCAGACCTTCTACCGCGTCACGGTGGTAGACGCCTTCGACAAGATCAGGAGCTACGAGCAGTACTTTACCGCGGATACGGCCGGCCCGACCATCGGATTCTCGCAACCTAGCGCGGGCTCTACGCTCAACGGCACGGCGGTATTCCGGGGTACGGCCGACGACGCGAGCCGCGTCACCCAGGTTTGGTATAAAGTAAATAACGGATCCGGTCCCGGCGTCTGGGCCTCGCCGGCCGACCTTTCGGCCCAGGGCTGGACCCAGGCCGCGGGCGATTATTCCTGGTCCTTCCTCTATAAGACCGACGCCCTCGCCGACGGCGCGGCCCGGGTCTACGTGCTCGCCGTGGACGCGGCCGGCAACCGGAGCGATCCGAGCCTGCCCGCCAATCAGCTCGCCTTCGCGTCGAACCAGGCGGCGAACCTGCCCGTCGTGAGCTTCAGCGTAGCGGAGAACGCGGTGCTCGCCTCCACGGCCTTCATCACCGGCACGGTCACCGACGACGACGGCGTAGACGCCTCGACGATCGAGATCAGCTTTAACTCCACGGACGGCTTGGACGGCGACTGGACGCCGGTCAGCGACCCCGGCGGCGACGGCCTCAGCGTGAACTGGAGCCATAGCCTGGCCGCGGTCCCCGAGCGCGACCTGCCGTACGCGGTCCGCGTGCGCGCCTACGACTTGGGCCAGGACTTCGACGGCGTAGCCGACGACTTCCCGCCGGTCCGCGGCGTCTCCTCGCCGCGGAGCGTCTACCGCGACGACGGCCCGCCCTCGCTGGCCTTGGACGAGATCCTCGTCGCGCCCAAGTACGTGGGAGACGCGCCGGTCAGCAGGACGAGCTCCTTCAACGGCAGCTACGTGCATAACGACTTTACTCTCTTCTTGGACGCCGCCGACTCGAGCGGCATAGACTACGTGCAGTACAGCCTGGACGGGACGACCTGGCTGCCCGACGGCGCCTCCCTGCCCCTGGAGAACGCGGGCGCCGGGCCGCGCTACCAGGCGGCCCTGCCCATCGCGTCCTTCGCCGACGGGACGCGGACCGTCTACTTCCGCGCCGCCGACATGCGCGGCAAGCCCTCGGCCGGCAGCGTCACCCTGCTCGTCGACAAGACCGAGCCCGCTATCGGCTTCCTGAGCCCCGCCGGCATGCTGGCGGCGGACGCGCCGAACGTGAACGGCGACGTGGTCATCCAGGGCGGCGTGAGCGACGCGAGCGCCGTGGTCAGCCTGGACATCCTGGGCGGCCTGAGCGGCGCCCAATTCTCCCTGGCTAACGAAGGCAATACGGTGAACTGGAAGACGACGCTCGCTAACTCGTCGTCGCGCGCTAACGCGAGCTACGCGGTCGACCAGGGCGGGAACGTCTGGCGCTTCGCCGTGGAGATCACGGCGCGCGACCAGGCGGGGAACCGCGGGATACGCACCGGCTATATCGACATCGATCCCGACTCCGACCGTCCGGTCGTGACCGTGCTCTCCCCGGCGGCCGGCGGCAGCGCGGCCGGCGTCTTCCTGATCTCCGGCACCGTGGCCGACGACGACGGCGCGCTGGAGGTCAGGCTGCAGGTCGACCTGAACGCCGACGGCGTCTACGGCGCTGACGGCGGCTTCCCCGGGCGCCTCGACCTGAACGGCGACGGCGACTTCCTCGACCCCTACGAGGACGAGGCCGCCTACGCGACCGTCCCGGTGACCAACGGCGCCTGGTCGATACTCATGAATACCTCCGGCGAGCTCAACCGCGCCAACCTGGCCGCGCGCGGCCTGGCCGGCGCCTCGGGCACGATCGGGTTCAAGCTCACCCCGTACGATATCTACGGCGCCGCCGGGGCGCCTCAATCCCAGACCGTGTACATAGACGGCGAGGCCCCGGTGATACGCGGCCTCGACGCCGACGGCGTAAGCGTCGTCCCCGCCCCGACCCCCGCCGGCGGCAGCCTACTCAAGGGGCAGGTCATCGTCCGTGCCGTCTTCGAGGACGACCGCGACCTGGAATTCTCCTCTATGCAGGTGAGCTATAACGGCGGCGTGAGTTATCAAAATATACCGGGCGCGTATATCAGCTACGTCGCCGGGACGGAGAACCCGTATCGCTATCGGGTGCAGATACCCGTCGACACGACGACCGCCGTAGCGGGCGGCAACGGCCTGTTGAACGTGATCCTCAAGCTCACGGACAAGACCTTCAAGCAGACCCAGGTCTCGCTCGAGTACTCGGTGGACAATACGCGGCCCGAGCTTATGTGGAACGTGCCTTCGACCATACCCTTCATCGGTAGCGCGCCCTCGGAGGTCTATACCTTCCGCGGCGGGCCGTCGGACGCCGACCGCATCAACCAGCTCTTCGGCAAGGCGATAGACTCAGGCCTCGTGGCGGGCATCGGCCGCGTCGACGTTTACTTCGTGAAGGGCGGAAATATCCTGAGCCCGCGCGTCGCCGGCCAGACCCTGGCGCCGACGAGCGCCTCGCTCTACCGTAGCGGCCTGGACCGCAACGGCGACGGCGACTACGTCGACGCCAACGAGTACCCGCCGGCCGCCGCGCCGAGCTCCGTACCCTGGACCGATGAAGCCGCTTGGGTAGTGCGGATCGATAGCCGCACCGAGCTCGGGCAGTTCGACGCCAACGAGACCTTGGGCGACCAGGACGGCTTTAACGAGAGCCTCAGGGCCAAGGTGGGCTACGACGAGTGGTATGCCTTCTTCGATACCCGCGTCCTGCCCGACGGTCCCCTGCAGGTTTACTTCGTCGCCTACGACGAGGCCGGCAACGCCAGCTATAACCTGGCGTCGGCCCAGATAGCCAACAACCCGCCGCGGGTCGCGAGCGTAGACGTCGGCGGGCAGCTCATGGACGACGACTTGGATAGGGCCAAGGTGCAAGGCTCGGTCGGCTTTACCATGAACGCGACCGACGTGGAAGGCGTCACCGTGGCCGACTTTAAGCTCACCGTAGCCAAGCGCTACGCCGTGGGCGGCGGCGGTTCCATCGGGGCGGAGGACCTCGGGTTCATCCCCTTCTACTACGGCGACCAAGCCGTCTACGGGGCGATCGGCCATAAGGCCTCGTTCACGACCTTGAGCCCGGCCTCCGGTTCGGCAAGCGCCGCGAGCGCGCAGATAACCATCAATACCGCGGGCGGCGACTACCCCAGCGGTTACTGGTATCTCTTCCAGGCCCAGGCCAAGGACACCGACGGCAATCTAGACCTGCGCGAGTTCTACGTCTGGGTGAACAATACCGACTCGGTCGCGCCCGTCGTTACCATCGATCCCTTTACCCAGTCCAGCGTCTCGGGCCTGGCCGGCCATATCGAAGAGGCGGGGAACAGCCCCCACGGCGACAACCAGGCCGACCTGTCCGGCACGGTCAAGGTTACCGGTACGATCTACGACGATACCGCGGCGCAGAGCCTGACCCTGGAGATCTCGTACGACGGCGGATCGACGTGGAGCGCCTTGCCTTCGCCGATCGTCGGCTTCGGGGCTCCCATCGGCGGCGACGTCATCTCGGGCTATACCTACCGCTGGAGCTACGAGTGGAACACCGCGTCCATCAGCGGCGTGGCTAAGGAAAACCTCATTGTTCGCGCCTACGGCTCGGACGGAACCAATACCACGGCGGCCGCCTCCCGGCCCGCCCTTACCGTGGACGTGGTGCCGTACATCACCAATCTGAGCGCGGGCCTGGACCTGGGCCTCCGCAGCCTGGTTCGCCGTTCAGCCCTGGGGCGCTACCCGGCGGCGGTAGGCGCGGCCTTGACCGTACAAGGCTATAACTTTAACGGAACGTCGAGCGTCGTCACGATAGGCGGCGCTCCCGTCACGGTCTCGAGCGGCGGCGCGAGCTCGCTCTCGCTGTCCATGGCCGGCGTCGATACGAGCGGCCAGGTCATCGTGAGCGTCGGCGGCGTGGGCAGCCTCAATCACTTGAACGACAATAGCCTTCCGCAGAATAAGGAGCCGAACGCCTATAACGACGACCTGAGCGACGACCGCTACGTCGCCTTCTGGCAGCGCGAGAGCCATACGGCCCGCGCGAACGTACAGGAGGCCGTGATGCGGCCGAACGCGTCGCGCAGCGACTTCGATTGGATGTACACCCAGAACGGCAAGGAGCTGCGCCTGATGCCGAACGGCGGGACGCCCTTCCTCCTTACGCAGGGTACCGGCCTGTCGGGCGGCGATTTTACCCGTAACGCCAGCGGCAGCCTCATCTTCGCGTTCAACCATAATAATCAGTGGACGAGCTGGGAGGACAACTACAAGTTCGTCGGCAGCATCCAGTGGGGAGCCCTGCCCAGCGGCAGCGCGTGGAGCTACGCGGCCGGCCGCGACGAGGCCTATAACTGGAACCTGAGCGGCGCCGGCACCTCGCTGCCGCGGCTGGGCTTAGGCAACGCGTCGTTCATCTCCGCTAGCGGCGACAATCCTACCGCGATACCGGCGGTCCTCAGTACCCCCTATAGCTCGTACAGCACCCTCGACCTAAATCGCTATAAGAGCGTGCGTACGGTCGCCGTGGGCGGCGACGCGAGCACCAGGAACTACGTGGCCTACTTCGATCAGAATACCCAGTCCCGCGCCATCGTGTTCTACGGCTTCAAGGCCGGGAACGTGAGCGCGAGCAACTTGGCGAGCGGGAACGTGTATACCTCCACCGCGGCTGGCGCGGCGAACGTTACGCTCCATGGCTCGTGGTTCGCCGGTATCGACAAGTACTTCACCGCCAGCACGAGCGACACGGTCGCCCTGGCCGGTACCCAGAAGAACAATAACACCGGCATATGGACCCCGCGCGGCCGCATGGAGATAGGCGGCGCGGGCGGCTCCACGGCCAACAGCGAGTACTTCGACCTGGGCGTGCACGTGGTGAACGCCACGACGCACTACGGCTATATCGCCTACTACGACGAGGCCGCCCAGGCGCTGAAGATCGTGTACAACAAGGGGCTCTATACGGCCGACCCGCTCACGGCCGGCGCCTGGGCCTGGAGCGCGCCCTTCACCGTAGACTCCGGCGCCGGCGCCCACGTGGCCATGGCCGTCGACCCCGACGGCGGCATCCACCTGGCTTATCAAGACGTCGAGTCGAACTACCTAAAGTACAGCTATCTCACCTTCGACGGCGGGACCAATACTTTCACCGTCAGGGAGCAGGTCTATGTCGACGCGCTCATAGCCAGCGGCCAGTATAACGCCATCACGGTGAGGGACTTCGACCCCGGCGCCGGCGCGGATTACCGCCCGGTCATCAGCACCTACTCCAGCGCCTTCGTCGGCACCAACGTGGCCCTACGCGTGGCCTATCCGGTCTACGGCTTGAACCACGCCGACTTCGGCGCCGGGGCCAGCGCGAGCACCGGTAAGTTCAGCGGCAAGTGGGAATCCATCGCGGCCGTGGCCTCGACCGCGCCCCAGGGCACGAAGAGCTTCGCCTTTACCGACGGCGCGAGCGCGACGCAGGGACGCGTACACCTGGGGTACAACGGCGCCTATTTAGAGGAGAATACCTATCTGGGCTTGGATTGACCGTAGGACTTAAACAGCCCGCCCCGGAATCGGGGCGGGCCTTGGGGAGCCGCTTCGGGAGCCGCTTCGGGAGCCGCTTCGGGAGCCGCTTCGGGGGCGCCGCGCTTAACGCCGAGCCGGCGCCTGGCCGTCGCGGGAGAGGCCGCGGGGTGCGTCGCTCTTGCGGCTCGCCACGAGCGGGTTCCCCGCGAGTAGCCGCGGCTCTCGGCTAGGGCGCGGGCGGCGGGAAGCGCCGTAAGAGCCTGTCCCAGGCCGGCGTGCCCGCCAAGCCCAGCCAGGCGGGGATGAAGGCCCCCGCCTGGGCGCTCCCGGCCGTCGGCCGGTCTTCGGCCGCGTAGAAACGCAGGCCCGTGGCGGCCGCCATGCGCGTCGTTACCCCCGGGCTCCTCAAGAAGCCTAAGAGGCGCTTCGCCGCGGCCGAGCGCGCCTTGCTGAGCGGCGCGCCGCCGGCATCGGCTTGGGCCGGGCCCAGGCCTATCATGCCGCCCGAGCCGATCGACCAGGCCGCGTCCGCGTCTCCGCGCGGGAAGGGGAGCAGCGCCAGCCCTGTCCGGGCCGCGGTCGGGAACGCCGTAATGTCGCCCGGGCCGAGGAGCGCCATGGCCGCGCGCCCGGCGGCGAGCGGGCTTAAGCCCTCTACCCAACTTAAGCTCATCGTGGAGCGCGCGAAGTATCCGGCCTCGGCCCAGCGGAGGAGCGCCCCATACGCCGCCTGAAGCGCCGCCCCGTCGGCGCCTTCGGATGCGGCCTCGGGCCCGCCGATCGCGGCCGCCCAATGCTGCAGCCACATGAGCCAGGGCCAGCCGTGGCTATTGCCGATGGCGATGGGATCGAGCCCGGCGTCCTTGGCGTCCCGTAGGAGCAGCTCGAACTCGGCCGCGCTCGCCGCGCCGGCGCGCAGGGCCGCCGCCGCCGCCGGGCGACGCGCCTCCGCGCCCGCGAGCCAAGCCGCGTTGACCGCCAAGGACCAGCTCGAACCGTACCAGAGCGTCGCGGCCCCGAGTACGGCGCCCGACCCGGGGTCGAGCCGCGAGGCTTCCATGATAATCAGATCGGCCCCGGCGAGCGCGACCGAATCTTCCGCCACGACCGGCCGGAGCTCTATCTTAGGATATAGCGAGGAGAACTCGCCCAGCTCCCGCCGTAGGGCCGCGTCGACCGCGCCTTGGTCCAGGCGGATGGCGACGCTAAGCGGCGTCCGTTCGGCCGCGGCCCGCGAGCGCCAGGCGAGGGCGAGCGCCGCGGCGAACGCAAGGCCGACGGCGACGGCGATCCGGACGCGCCATGCCTTATGCCTAGACGGCGATGATTGCTTACGCATGCTTCTACTGTACAACGAAAGCGCGGCGCGGGCTAGCCGAGTCCATCGTTCGCTCGCGGCGAGCCGAAGGCTCGACGCGCCGTCGGTCGCGGCCGCCTCCCGCGCCGGCGAGGCCTATGGGCGGCTCGCCTTGAGGGCTCAAGACCTAGCCGCGGCGGAGCGGCGAGTGCGCGACGCCGTCGAGGCCGCTATCTCGGCGCTGAACTGAGCGGGCGCGCCCGCCTAAGTTTTAGGATCATCCGATTCCGTCGTGGGCAGGTACGGCGCCAAACTTGAAAGAGGGCCGGGGGGAGCCGCGAGACCCCGGAGCCGCGCCGGGCGCAGGGGCGCGGCGGCCGAGCCGATGGGCGCCGGATATCGAAGGCGCCGACGCCCCGCGGCGAGGAGGCTCGCGGCGGGGGCCGCGTCCGTTCCGCAGGGCCCGTCCGGGATTCTCGTGGCGGCCCCCTAAGCAAGGCGGCCTTCGGGCGCTTGACAGTTTTTTAAAACGGGTATATACGTTACTGCGATGAGTAACGGATTCGTCGTACAGTTCGCGCATCTCCATCATCACGGCCACGCCAAAGCGGTCGCGATGATCGTCTGCGCTTAGCGTCCCGTAGGGACCTATACCAGCGACGCGCCGGCCGCAAGGGCCGGCGTTCGCGTTATAAGGGGATCGCTCCCCGCGCGTGCCGGCCTAAGAAGGGCCGGCTTTTTTTGTACCCGCGCGGTACGGCAAGGAGCGATGGATGGACAGGCAGGACGGGGCGCTGCGCTTGGCGCTGCCCAAGGGACGGATGCAGGACGGGGTCCTGCGGCTCATGGCCGAGGCGGGACTGCCGCTCAAGGTGGGGGAGCGGGACTATAGGCCGAGCGTAAACCTGGCGGGCTTGGATGTTAAGGTTTTAAAACCGCAAAATATCGTGGAGATGCTGGCGGCGGGTAGCCGCGACCTGGGCTTCGCCGGCGCGGATTGGGTGGCGGAGCTGGGCTTCGAGCTCACGGAGGTGCTGGATACGGGCCTGGATCCGGTGCGGCTCGTGGCCGCCGCCCCGGAGGCCGCGCTGGAGGCCGGCCGCCTCCCCGGCCGTGCGCTCACCGTGGCCAGCGAGTATGAGAATATAACCAAGGCTTGGATCAAGAAGCGCGGCTACGGCGACGCCTTCGTGCGCTCCTACGGCGCCACGGAGGTCTTCCCGCCCGAGGACGCCGACTGCATCGTGGACAATACGGCATCGGGCTCGACGCTCAGGGCCAACGGCCTGGCTATCGTGGACGAGCTCATGCGCAGCACGACCAGGCTCTACGCCAACCCGCGCGCGCTGGACGACCCGGGCCGCCGCGAGCGCATCGAGCACCTGGCCCTGCTCATAAGGAGCGTCATGAACGCGCGCGAGCGGGTGATGCTCGAGGTGAACGTCGACGCCTCGCGCCTGGAGGCGCTCATCAATATCCTACCGGCCATGAAGGAGCCCACGGTCTCGCGGCTCCGCGGCGACTCGGGCTACGCGGTCAAGGTGGCCGCCCCCAGGACGAGCCTCCCGGCCCTCATCCGCGAGATCCGCGCGCGCGGCGGCACCGATATCGTGGTGACGGCGCCCTGCCAGATCGTGCCGTAGGGGGGCGCCATGCAAGCGATGATCGAATCGGCGGCGCGGCCGACGAGCCTCCGCGCCGGCGAGCGCCTTGTAGGAGAACGCCGCGCCGGCGAGCGCCTTATAGGCGAGCGGCCCGCGGCGCGCTCGCCTTGGCTGGACGCGCGCTACGCCTACGCCCCGCGCCCGGCCGACCCGCGCATAGACCTGGCCCTGGACGCCAACGAGGGGCGCATGCTCCCGGCCGCGCGGCGAGCGCTCGATGGCTTGGCCGCCCGGGCCGCCGGCCTGTCGCGTTACCCTTCCTTTACCGAGCTTGAAGCGGCGATAGCCGAGCGCTGGGGCGTGGAGCCCGGGCGCGTGGTCGCGACCGCCGGGGGCGACGAGGCCATAGCGCGCGTCTGCGCCTCCCGCCTGGCGCCCGGCGCCAAGCTGGCCGTATACGAGCCGGCCTTCCCCATGTTCGCCGCCTACGGCGCCTCGCGCGGGGCGCGAGCCATGGGCCTGTCCTGGGCCGACGGCGAGGATTTCCCCCTCCGGGCGAGCGCCGAGCTCGTCTCAGGCTGCCCGAGCCTTGGGCTCCTCTGCCTGGCCAGCCCCGCCAACCCTACGGGCGCGGCCGCCCCGGCGGAGGCGGTCCTGGCCCTGGCCGAGCTTTGCGCCGAGCGCGGCACGGCCTTCCTGTTCGACGGCGCCTACGCCGAGTTCGCCGACGAGGACCCGAGCGTAGAGCTCGCGGCGGGGGGAGGCGCGTATATAGTCCGGACCTTCTCCAAGGCCTACGGCCTAGCGGGCCTGCGCGTCGGCTACGTTATAGCGCCGGACGCGGACGAGGCCATGCTCCTACGGGCCGCCGGCGCGCCCTATCCGAGCTCGCCCTTGGCGGCCGAGCTGGCCTTGGCGGGCCTGGGCGACGAGATCGGCCTTTCGGCGGCCGTACGGCGCGTCCGGGACGAGCGGGAGGAGTTGACGGCCTTCTTATGCGCGGCCGGCGCGCGGCCCCAAGCGAGCCAAGCTAATTTCGTATTCGCCCGGGTAGGCGATTCAGGCGGCCTCCGCGATGGCATGGCGGAGCTCGGCATAGGTATCCGCGCCTTCGCGGCGCCCGGCCTGTCGGACGCGGTGCGGATAAGCTGCCCCGGCGACGAGGCGGACTTCTCCCGCCTCCTACGCGCCCTGGATTCCCTTAGGAGCTTCCTATGATCGAGCTGGAACGAAGGACGAAGGAGACCTGCGTGCGGGTCGCGCTCGACCTAACGCCGGGCGCGGTGAAGGTGCGTACCGGCATAGGCTTCCTGGACCACCTCTTAACGGCCCTGGCGTATCACGGCGGCTTGAGCCTGGAGCTATCGTGCGAGGGCGACCTCCACGTAGACGACCACCACAGCGCCGAGGACGCGGGCCTCATGCTGGGCAAGGCCCTGCGCGCGGCCCTGGGCGAAGGCGCCGGCCGCGCCCGCTTCGGCTATGCCTATGCCCCCTTAGACGAGGCCTTGGCCCGGGCCGTGGTGGACCTCTCCGGGCGCCCCTACGCGGCGGTCGAGCTCGGGCTGGCCAGGCCCATGATCGGCGCCTTGGCAGCCGAGAACGTCGGCCACGTCCTGCGGAGCCTGGCGAACGCCGCCGGCGTCACGATCCACGTAGACCTGCTCCGCGGCGAGAACGACCACCACCGGGCGGAGGCGGCCTTCAAGGCCTTGGCCTTGGCCCTGAGGCAGGCCTTGGCCCCGAGCGAGGTCTACGGAGGCGCCGCGGGGAGCACCAAGGGCGTGTTGGATAGGACGCAAGAATGAGCGATATAATTATTGCGGATTTAGGCCGCGCCAACGTAGCCAGCCTCATGGCCGCCTTCGGGCGGCTGGGCCTGGGAGCGCGGCTCTCGCGGGAGCCCGGCGAGATCCTGGCCGCGGAGGCGGCGGTCCTGCCCGGGGTAGGGGCCTTCGGCGAGGTGGCGGCCAGGCTGGAATCGGCGGGCCTCGCCGCCGCCTTCCGCTCGCGCGTCGGGCGGGGCCTACCGACCCTGGGCATCTGCCTGGGCATGCAGCTCTTCTTCAAGGGGAGCGACGAGAGTCCCGGCGCCGTCGGGATCGGCGCCTTGCCCGGAAGGATAGAACGCATACGGACCGCCCTGCCCCTGCCGCAGTTCGGCTGGAACCGCGTGTCGGGCGGCGGGGCCTTGGTCGCCGTGGCGGACGCCCCAGTCTCCGGCGGCGGCATTTCCGGCGGCGCCGCCGCGGACGCCGACGCGGCGGGCGGTGGCATCGCGGATGGCGGCGGGTCGGTAGCGTGGGCCTACTATGCCAACGGCTACGCGCTAGCCGCGCCGCCGCAGGGCTGGGTAGCGGCCTGGAGCCGCTACGGTTCGCCCTTCGTTGCCGCCCTCGAGCGCGGGCCCATGCTCCTCTGCCAATTCCACCCCGAGCTTTCGGGCGACTGGGGGCTTAGGCTGCTCGGCCGCTGGGCGCGGCGGGCCCAGGCGGGCGTCCTACGGCCCGAGGAGGAGCGGGCGGCGGCGCTATCGACGATGGGCGAGGCGGCGAGGCCTTCGCCGTCCGCTGCTGACGATTCGGCGGCGGCCGCCGGCCGCGGCGCCGCCCCGGGCGTAATCGCCCCGGGCGTAATCGCCCGCCGGATCATACCCTGCCTAGACGTCGACGGCGGACGGGTCGTCAAGGGCACGCGCTTCTTAGAGCTCCGCGACCTGGGCGAGCCCGCCGAGTTGGCGCGCCGCTACGAGGATCAGGGAGCCGACGAGCTCTGCATCCTGGACATCACGGCGGGGATCCAGGGGCGCGCCGCCGCGCTCGAGACCATCCGGGCCGTACGCGCCGCGTGCGGCCTGCCCATCTGCGCCGGCGGCGGCGTGCGGAGCGTCGACGACGCCGAGGCCCTCCTCATGGCCGGCGCCGACAAGATCGCCGTGAACAGCCGGGCCTACCGCGACCCCGCCTTGGTTACGGGCATAGCGCGGGCCTTCGGCTCGCAGGCCTGCGTCGTGGCCATCGACGCGACCCGCGACGCGAGTGGCGGCGGGCCCGGCGGCCAAGCCCGCGTCGCCTTGGACGCTGGCCGGACGGTCGTCGACGAGGGCGCCGCCTCATGGGCGGCGCGGGCGGTCGGCCTCGGAGCGGGAGAAATTCTCTTAACGAGCCGCGACCGTGACGGCACGGGATCGGGCTACGACCTGGCCCTGCTGGCGGAGGTGACGGCGGCCGTAGGCGGCGCGCCGGTCATAGCCTCCGGCGGCGCCTCGGACCCGGCGGCCGTGGCGGCTGGCTTCGGCGCGGGCGCCCAGGCGGCCTTGCTCGCCGGCGCCCTGCACCGCGGCGAGCTCAGCATCGGCGATATTAAGACTTATGTACGCCTTAACGGCGTGGAGGTGCGCGTATGATCATTCCTTCTATCGATATCCAGGGCGGGCGGGCCGTGCAGCTCGTCGGCGGCAGCCGCTTCGAGATGGACTGCGGCGATCCCCTCGAGCTGGCCGAGCGCTACGCCGTCTACGGCCAGATAGCCGTCGTCGACCTCGACGCGGCCATGGGGACGGGCGGCAACGCGGAGCTCGTCTGCGAACTGGCGCGCCGCTATCCCTGCCGCGTCGGCGGCGGCGTGCGCGACGAGGCGACCATGAGGCGCTTCCTGGACGCGGGCGCCCAGGCCGTCATGGTCGGAACGCGGGCCGAGCCGGAGTTCCTTTCCGCCTTCCCCCGCGAGCGGCTTATAGCCGCCTTGGACGCCCGTTCGGGCAGGCTGGCGGTACGGGGCTGGCAGGCCGACGGCGGCGCCGAGTCCCTGGCCCGGCTCCAGGAGCTAGTGCCCTACGTCGGCGCCTTCCTGCTTACCTCCATAGAACGCGAGGGCGGCTTGGGCGGGCTCGACCTTGACTACGCGAGGTCGGCCCTGGCCGCGGCGGCGGAGGCGGGCTTCCGGGGGCGGCTCTGCTTCGCCGGCGGCGTCCGGGACGCGGCCGAGATCGCGGAGCTCGACGCGCTCGGCGCGGACGTGCAGGCGGGCATGGCCTTGTACAAGGGCCTCCTGGATCCGGCCGAGGCCTACGCCGCCTGCCTGCGCTCCGACCGGCAGGACGGCCTGTGGCCTACGGTCGTCTGCGACGAGCGCGGCGTGGCGCTCGGACTTGTCTATTCAAGTAAAGAAAGTTTAATGACGGCTTTGAAGGAGCGCGTCGGCGCCTATTGGTCCAGGCGGCGGGGGCTGTGGCGCAAGGGCGAGGGGAGCGGCGCGACGCAACGGCTCGTCCGGGTAGACGCCGACTGCGACCGCGACGCCCTGCGCTTCGTCGTGCGGCAGGAGGGCGCGGGATTCTGCCACGCCGGCGGGCGATCCTGCTGGGATCCGGGGCTCGGTCGGGACGACCGGGCCGACGCGGGCTTCGGCCGCCTGGAGCGCACGGCGGCGCTCAGGGCCGCGGAGCTGGCCGCCGGCGAGGCGCCGCCCGGCTCGTATTCGGCCAGGCTCTTCCGCGAGCCGGGGCTCCTGGCCGCCAAGCTCGCCGAGGAGGCCGCCGAGCTCGCCGAGGCCGAGGGGCCCGGGCGGGCGGCCGAGGAGGCGGCCGACCTCTTCTACTTCGCGGCGATTAAGCTGGCCGCCTCCGGCTCGAGCCTCTACGAGGCCGAGCGCGTCCTGGACGGGCGATCGCTCAAGCTGAGCCGCCGCCCCGGCAACGCCAAGCGGCCGTACGACGAGAAGGGAGACCGACCGTGGCGCGAGAGCATACACTAAGGCGGGTACGGCTCGACGAAATCGGCGCGCGCCGCGCCTCCTTCGACGACCGGGAGACCGCGGAGAAGGCGCGCGCCATCATGGAGGCCGTCAGGCTGGGCGGCGAGGCGGCGCTCGCCGGCTACGCCGCGGCCCTGGACGGCAACGCGGGCCGCCTGTGGTACGGCCCCGACGATTTCTCGGCCGCCCTGGACGGGATGCCGGCGGCCGAACGCCGCGCGCTCGAGGCGGCCGCGGACCGGATACGCGCCTTCGCCCGGGCCCAGCTTTCGTCCCTCTCGGCGCTGTCCATGCCGGTCCCCGGCGGGATGGCCGGCCACGATATCGTGCCCATCGAGCGGGTCGGTTGCTACGCCCCCGGCGGCCGCTTCCCCCTGCCGTCCAGCGTGCTTATGACCGCCGTCCCCGCGCGGGTCGCCGGCGTCGCCGACCTGGCGGTCGCCTGCCCGCGGCCGAGCGCCGCGATCTTGGCGGCCTGCGCCTTGGCCGGAGCGGACCGGCTCCTGGCCGCCGGCGGGGCCCAGGCTATCGCGGCCTTCGCCTACGGAGCCGGGCCGCTTTCGCCCCGCGACCTCGTCGTAGGGCCGGGCAACCGCTACGTGGCGGCGGCCAAGCTCCTAGCGCAAGCCGTCATTAAAACCGACGCGCCGGCGGGGCCGAGCGAGCTCCTCATCCTGGCCGACGACTCCGCCGACCCTACGGCCCTGGCCTGGGACCTCCTGGCCCAGGCCGAGCACGACCCCGACGCGCTGGCCTGCCTGGCCACCGGCTCGGAGCGCTTGGCCCGGGACGTCGAGGACGCCTTAAGCCGCGCCCTGGGCGAGCTTAAGGCCGCGGCTCCCGGCAACGCCGACAACGCCGAGCGCGCCTTGGCCTCGTCCTGGCTCTACCTGGCGCGGGCCGAGGACGCGCCGGCCGCGGGCGGTCGCGGCGCGGGCGGTCTCGGCGCGACGGCCGCCCCCGGCGAGCTATCCATGGTCGAGCGCGCCCTGGCCGAGGCGGCCGATCGTTTCTGCCCCGAGCACCTGGAGCTGGCCCTGGCGGCCCCGGATCGCCTTCGGCCGCTGCTCCGCCATGCCGGGGCGCTCTTCCTCGGCGCCGACTCGGCTGAGGCCTTCGGCGACTACGGCGCCGGCCCCAACCACGCCCTGCCAACCGCCGGGCGCTCTCGTTCTTCGGGCGGGCTGTCCGTCTTCGACTTCGTGCGGATCAGGACCTGGCTACGGTTGGACGAGCTCGACGGCCTGGCGCCGCTCGCGGCCGACAGCGCGACGCTCGCCCGGCTCGAGGGGCTCGAAGCGCACGCCCGCTCGGCCGAGGCGCGGGCGGGAGGCCGCCGGGCGTCGGACGCCTAGCGAGGCCGTGAGGAGCTTATCGAGCGAAGTCTCGCTAGGCGATGGCCTCGAGGGCTTGCCGCAGGGCGGCTTTGGAGAAGGGCTTGGAGACGAAGGCGACCGCCTCGACCTCGCCGGCCAGGCGGCGGGTCTCGGGGTCGTCGTAGGCGCTGCAGAAGACGATGGGCGTACCCACGCTTCGCCGTATGAGCTTGGCCGCCTCTATGCCTGCCCGCTCGCTCTCCATGCAGATGTCCATGAAGACGGCGTCGGGATGTTCTTCGGCGGTCTTAAGCACGCAGTCGCCGCCCGTTTGGCAGAGGGCGACCACCTCATGGCCGAGCGCCTTGAGCTGGCTCGCGAGGCTCATCGCTATGATGCTTTCGTCCTCCGCTATCAGGAGCTTCATCGCCTTAAGGCCTCCGCGCTCAAGTATAGGGTAAAACCGGCGCCTCCGCCAGGCTCCCACGCGAAGCGCGCGCCCAGTTGGCCGGCGAGCGCCTCGACCAGGGCGCGGCCGAGCTTGGGCGCCGCCTCGAGCCCGCCGGCCGCGTCTTCGGCGGCTATGCGGAGTTCATAGGACCCGTCGCGCGCCTTCAGGCCCACGAAGAGGCTCCCCGCCTCGGCTCCGGCCGCGGCGGCGGATCGCACGGCGGCTTCTACGGCCAGTTCGTTGATGATCAGGCCCAGCGGAATGGCCGCGCCGAGGCTAGCCTTGGCCCGGTCGATCTCGAAGCGGGCCTCCATGCTCGGCGCCGCCGCCTCTAGGGCCATCCTTACGAGCTTCGGGACGTAGGCCGACAGCTCTACCGATGATAGCTCGTCGGCCGCGTAGAGCTCTTGATGCACCATGGACATGGCCCCGATGCGGCTACGCGCGATGAGCAGGGCCTTAGCCGCCGCGTCGTCCTCGGCGAGCTCGCCTTGCAGGTGCAGGAGGCTATCCACGATCTGTAAATTGTTCTTAACGCGGTGGTGGATCTCCCTGAGTAGCACCTGCCGCTCGTCCACGGCGGCTTGGAGCTTGGCTCGTTCGGCCTCTAGCCAAGCCGTGCGCTCCGCCACCGCCTCCTCTAGGTTCTCGTAGAGGAAGGCGTTCCGGAGTATCAGGGCGAATACGCCGGCTATGCTCGAGAGCGCGTCGAGTATCCCCGCGATGTTCGCCTGGTCCATGATCCCCAGGAGCACGACCGCGCCCATGCGGCGTCCGCCGTAGCTCAAGGGGACGATGATGCTCAGCTTCGGGTCGAGGTCGGCGGCCAGCTTTTCAAGCCGCGGCTCGGAGCCGGCTTCCAGCCGGTCGCCGGTGGAAGGCCCGCGCGCGCCGAGCCGGTCGCCGCCGATCTTCCCCGTCTCGCCGCCGAGGGGGGTCGGGCGCTCAAGCCGATGGGAGAGTTCTAGGAGCTCCAGGAAGCGCGGGTCGGCGGCGATGCCGGCCCGCCTGGCCGGGACCGCCGAGAGGAGCTCGTGCCTATGGGAGGCGCTCGCCTCGGCGCAGCGGACGACGTAGACCGATTTCACGCCGATGAGGCCGCGTACGCTCTCGCCTAAGAGCTCGGCGCAGGTCCGCGGATTCTCGGCCTTGGCCAGCAGGGCCTGGAGTAGGTCGGCTATGAGGATAGAGTAGGGGACTCCGCCGCTCGACGGCTGGAGCTCAACCACCGAGCGGCCCTCGTCCCGAGCCGGCCTTCGCCCGCTCCAGGGCCTCGCCTAGCGCTATAACGATCTGGTCGGATCCGGCGCGCTCCACGGACATGGGCAGCTCGAAGTACGCGGCTATCTCGTCGAGCAGGGCGCGCGGCGGCGGCATGGATCCGGTATCCACGTAGGCCAGGCGCTTCATCGTATCCTGCATGAAGCCGCGGGCCAGCGTCGGGTCCTCGAGCCCGAGCTCGAAACGGAATACCTCCCGCCACCGACTAGCCCACTCGGGCATGAAGAAGAACGTGCCTTGGCGCCGTAGCTCCCGGTAGCGGAGCCGACCCAAGGCGATTTCGCAGCAATTGACGCCCGGGGTGCGGGCGCGCCCGGGGAGCTCGGTCAGCTCGCGCATGTAGGGGCAGCAGTCGCCGTAGGCCAAGGCTACCGGCCGCCCGCTTAGGCGCGACAGGGTCGCTTCAAGCCGGCGGCCCAGCTCGGCGGGCCGCATGTGCAGCATCGAGTCGAGGTACACGAGCTCGGCGCCGCCGAAGGCGCCGGGCCCGAGCGCCGAGAGCTCCGCGGCGAAGATGCCGCAGGCCACGATGGCGGGCCTAGGGGCGGCCATGAAAGAAGTCCCTGACGGCCGATAGGAGCTCCGGCGCGGTCTCGGCGGGCAGCTCCGCGCCGGCGTTGGTGAAGCCCCAGGCCGGGTCGCCGTCCCGGTGCTTAGTCAATGCGGCGAGCCGGACTCGTAGCGTTTCGGGCGTGAACGCGGCGAAGCCCGGCCCGGGTATCGTGGCCATGAGGAGCGGGCCCGGCCCGACCGCGGCCCTGGCCTCCGCATAGGCGTCCCGCTCGCCCAGCACGAAGCCGACCACCTGAGGAAGGCCGCCGAGTAGCCCTACGTGGCGGCTTAAGGGATTGCCGCCGTGATGGAAGACGATGGGCAGGGGACTGCGGCCGAAGCCCTCCTTAAGGATCGGGAGGGCCAGCTCGCGCACGCGACGCTCGTCCAAGATGGCCGGGTTGACGAACATGACCGGGCAGGCCAGGGCTTGCGCCCCGGCGTCGGCGTAGGCGCCGGCCAGGGCGGCGAAATGCCCGACGGCGGCCGCCGCTAGCTCGCGCGCCGCGTCCGGATCGAACAGCAAGGCGTCGAGCCAGGCTTCGATGCCGATGAGCAGGGCGGGAAGGTCGACCGGCGAGGCTATGGGCGCGGCGACCATGCGGTCGCCGGCGACGGAGGCCGCTAAGCGCTTCGTCGCCCGGAGCAAGAAGCGCATACCCGCCGCCTCCAAGGGCGTCGGGACGGCGCGGAGCGCGCGGGCCGCCTCCCGCGCGTCCCGGAACGGCGGCCGCTTAAGGTTATAGACCGAGCCGCGTTGCGGCGCGAGCTCGCCTCCGTAGGCCTGCGCTTCGTAAGCCAGGACGAAGGGGGAAAAGACGATGTCGGGATCGAGCAGCTCGGACGCCGCGTCCTGCCCGCGGACGTAGAGCTCCGGATCGCCGAAGGCCTCTAGCGGCTCGTAGCCGGCCAGGCGGGCGCCTAGGCTGCCGCAGACCAGGCCGTAGGGCGGCCTATCGGTCGCGGTTCCGGAGAGGGCCGCCATGACGCGCTCGGGGCCGGTCACGGCGCGGCCTCCTCGTAGAGCGCCTTGAAGAGCGCGGGAGCTTCGATGGCCGTAGCCGCGGTGCCGTCCGCGCCGAGCTCCTTCACGAGCTCGGGCCGGAGGCGGAAGATAGCCCCGCCGGCGGCTAGGCGGAGACTCCCGCCCAGGCCGCGGGCCTCTATCTCGTCGCGCACCCGCGGCAGGTTTTGGGCGGTCGAGAGCATCATGGCCGAGACGCCGATGATCCGAGCGTCCGACTCCAGGGCCGCGTCCACGAAACGCTCGGGCTCTACGTCGTTCCCTAGGTCGACGACCTCCCAACCGTCCAGGCGCAGGAAGGAGCCGACCATGCGACGCCCCAGGGCGTGGTAATCGTCCTCGACGTTCCCTAGCACGACGCGGCCGCGCCGGGGAGGCGAGAAGCCGCCGGCATCCTCGGATTTTAAGGCCGCGTCCAGGGCGCGCTCGGCGAGCTTCCCCGCCACGTAGCCTTGGGCCAGTGAGATCTTCTCCGCCGCCCACAGCTCGCCGATCGCCGTGAGCGTCGGCTCCAGCAGGGCGGCTATGGTCGGCGCGTAGCCGTCGCGTTCGGCCTGGGCTACGAAGCATCCCAGGGCATCGTCCAAGCGGCCTTCTAGAATCGCCTTCAGAAGTACGTCGTTCGGCTTGGCTTCCATAGCGCCAAGTATCGTGCACGAAGCGGGCGAGCTCAAGCTCGCGCTTCGATTATAAAGATACTATTGACAGAAACAAAACGCGATGCTAAAAAGTATCTATACATAGAAACACCACTGCGTGTTCACGAGCTTGAAAGGAATCGTATGCAAGAAAATCTCCTCGGCTACGCGGCGGAAGCCGCCGTTAAGACGGGTATGTTCGGCGTCTACGGCGGCGCCTACGTGCCCCCCGTCCTGGCGCCGAAACTCGAAGCCCTGGCCCGCGCCTTCAGGGAGGCGCGGCTCGATAGGTCCTTCCAGGACGAGCTTCGTTATTACCTGCGCGATTACGTCGGCCGGCCCAGCCCGCTCTATAAAGCCGCGCGGCTGTCGGAACGCGTGGGCGCGACGATCTACCTAAAGCGCGAGGACCTTAACCATACCGGCGCGCATAAGATCAACAACGCCATGGGGCAGGCCCTCCTGGCTAAGCGCATGGGGGCGAGCCACTTGATAGCCGAGACGGGCGCCGGCATGCACGGCGTGGCCACGGCTACGGCGGCGGCCCTCTTCGGGCTCCGCTGCACGGTATTCATGGGCGCCGAAGACGCCAGGCGGCAGGCGGTCAACGTGCAACGCATACGGCTCCTGGGCGCGGAGCTCGTCACTACGGACGCCGGTACCGCTACGCTCAAGGACGCCGTCGACGCCGCGTTGGGCTATTACGTAGAGCATCCCGATGCCTTCTACTGCCTCGGCTCGGCGGTCGGCCCGCATCCCTATCCTTCGATCGTGCGGGAGTTCCAGTCCGTCATCGGCGCGGAGGCGCGCGCCCAGATCGTCCAGGCGGAGGGCAGGCTACCCGACGCCCTGGTCGCCTGCGCCGGCGGGGGCTCCAACGCCATCGGCCTCTTCTCCGCCTTCCTGGGCGACCCGGGCGTGGCCCTCTACGGCGCCGAGGGCGGCGGCACCGACCTCGCCGGCCTTAAGACCGCCGCCACCCTGAGCCGCGGCCGGCCGGCCGTCTTCCAAGGCGCCTATTCGTATTGCCTTCTCGACGACGCCGGGACGCCCGTCGACGCCCACTCGATTTCGGCGGGCCTCGACTATCCGGGCATAGGCCCCGAGCACGCCGCCCTGAAAGACGCCGGGCGCGCAGAGTACCATCCGGTCATGGACGCCGAGGCGATCGCCGCCTTTAAAAGCCTGTCGGCGCTCGAGGGTATTATCCCGGCCATCGAGAGCGCCCATGCCGTGGCCCTGGCCATGAAGCTCATGCGCGGCACGGGTAGGCTATGCATCGTCAACCTCTCCGGCCGCGGGGACAAGGATCTGGGACGCTTCTGAACGTGCATGCCGGCGATAGGGCGCACCGTCGCCGGCAGGCGCGCCGTCGCCGGCCTTGCTTTTGAGACGCGCGCGCGCCATTATGGGGGCTGACGCCGTCGCATACGCCGTCGCGGATCGACGCGGATCGACGCGGGACTCCCCGATGTAGCCGGCGGGTACGGGCGTCGCGAAAGGATTACCATGAAACTAGGGATACGCGCATTCATCCTCGCCTCCGCCCTCGCCGCGATCGGGGCGAGCGCCGCCTTCGCCCAGGACGGCCAGCCGCCCCAGGCGGATCCGCGCCTGGCCCAGGCCCTGGACTCGATCGGCGTGCGGTACGACGTCAACGACTACGGCAACTACATCGTGCTCTATTCCATGAGCCAGAACGAGGCGCGGAGCCAAAACGTCGTGGTCCTCTCGGCGACCGAGACCTACGACGACGTCGAGATCCGCGAGCTCTACGCCATCGGCGCCGCGCTCGACCAGGCCCCCGACGCCGATACCCTGCTTAATCTCCTGGAACGGAACGCGACGCTTAAGATCGGCTCATGGAGCGTAGATTACGGCGAGGCGACCGTCTTTCTCCTGTTTTCCATTAAGGTGCCCGCCGAGCTGGAGGCCGAGGCGCTGAATAGCTTCATCTACTTCGCGGCCGAGGTAGCCGACCAGTTCGAAGAGGAACTCACCGGCCTCGACGATTACTAAGCGGGAGCGGGGCGAGCTCGCCCAAAAAAAATGCGCGGCCCCGGGCTCCTCTGGGAGCTCGGGGCCGCGCCGTCGTCGTCGTCGGGCCGGCGTCGCCTATTTCGCCTTGACGGCCTTGGCCAGCTCCCGACCGCGTTCCTTTAAGACGGCCAGGGTTTCGGCGCCGGCGGCGCCGGCCCATTCGACCGACTCCAAGCTCTCCCACTTCAGGGGCGCGATGGCGGCCTCATATTCCTTCTTGGCGCCGCCGACCCAGCCCCAACTGCCTATGCGCAGCACCGTGCGGTTCCAGACATGCTTGCGCTCGAAGATATCCAGGACGTAGGCCATGGGCGGGAACATCTTGTATTCGTAGGTGGGCATGGCGATGAGCAGGCCCGCGCTCTTGTACGCGTCGGCGAGCACGTACGAGACGTCCTCGTTCGGCACCCGGTGGATGGAGTAGGGCACGCCCTCCTCCTTGATTCCCTCCAGGACCGCGGCCAAGCCCTTCTCCGTGTTGCCGTACATCGAGCCCCAGATAACGCAGACTTCCTTCTCCTGGGGACCGTCCATATAGCCGGCGTACTTGGCGTAGCGCTCCACGATGGCCATGGGGTCCTTCCGCCAGATGATGCCGTGGCTCGGCGCGATTACCTTGAGCGAGAGGGGGGCGAGCTTGGCTATGGCCTTCTTCACGAAGAGGCTGAAGCTGGCCACGATATTGGCGTAGTAGCGCAGGCTCTCCTTCTCGTAGAACGCATGCTCCTCGGCGCTGAATTCGTCGTCGAAGACCCGGTCGCCGAGCTTGCCGAAGCCGCCGAAGGCGTCGCAGGCGAAGAGCGTGCCCGACTCGGGCTCGTAGGTCGCCATGGTCTCGGGCCAGTGCACGTTCGGGATCTCCTCGAAGGCCAGGGTCACCCCGCCCAAGTCTAGGGTATCGCCCGACTTAACCGCGCGCAGGCCGTCCTCTATCTTGTAGAAGCTCTTGACGAGCTCCAGGCCCTTGGCCGTGGCGATGATCTCCACGCCCGGGTTGGCCGCCTTGAACTCCGCCAGGTAGCCGGTATGGTCGGGCTCCAGGTGGTTCAGGATCAGGTAATCGATCTTGTCGACCGTGACGCCGGCCTGCGCCAGCTGGGCCTTAAGGCCGTCGGCGGCGCCGCACCAGTCGCGTACCAGGTCTATCAGGGCGACCTTCTCGCCCTTCACGAGATATGAGTTCAGCGTGACCCCGTCGGGTATGGGCCAGATGCCCTCGAAGAGATCCTCGGTCTCGATATCGGCGTGCAGCGCCCAAATTTTGTCGTTGATCTTAGCGGCTTTCATCGCGTCGCTCCTTGCGGATATGGTAATTTCGGCTAAAGTATAACTATAGAGCTAGGAATTACCAAGGGGAAACGCCCAAGCCCGCCGGCGCGATCGCGCTCCCGCCATAACAACGAGGAACATCGTATGCGCTCACGTACCCTGGCCATCCGCGTAACGTTGAACTCGGCGATCATGATCGTCGGGGCCTACTTCGTCATCCAGAGCCTGGCCTTCGTCCGCGACGGCGTCGTCCTGGGAATTCCGGGGACGGCGGGCTACGCCGACGCGGTCTTCGGCTTCATCGGGCTCTACGTCATGCCGCCGGCCCTGGTCTTCGGCCTCATACTCTTCCTCTCCGCCCTGCCGATCCAGCGCGCCGCCGCGGCCCTTGAGCGGGGCGAGGCCCTCGGGCCGGAGGCGGCGGAGCGCACGAGGCGGCGCATCCTTCGCTATTCCGCCTTGGTCATACTCATAAACGAGATCGGCTTCGCCGCCGGCTTCCTGATCCTGCAAATCCTCTCGGACGGCTTGGCCAGCGTCCTCCGCTTCGACCGCTTCATCATACTCCTATCGAACCTGGCCGGCGGTTACGTCTACGCCTCCGCCCAGCTAGCCCTGGACGAAGCCTCCTTCGCCCCGGTCCGCGACGGGCTGGGGATCTACGATATAGGCGGCCGCCGGCGCCAAGCCTCCACGGCCGTAAAGCAGTGGGCGCTCGGCTTGGCCGTCGCCTTCTACGCCCTATCGTTCATGCAGTTCAGCCTGCGGGACGGCGTCGAGTACGCGGCCATAGGGCAGCGGGCCTTGGCGGACGCGCTCGCCGCCGGGCGCGACGAGGCCTTCGCCGCCGAGCTCTTCGCCGAGCGCCTGGCGCCGCGGCTGGCCGTCATAGCCAACCGGCCGGGGCTCGCGGCGGAGGCCGCCGTACCGCCCTGGCGGCGTTCGCTCGATCCGCTGGGCGTCGAGCGCCTCGTCTTCGTCATCGAGGCCGCCTTCCTGCTCCTGGTCGCCGCCGGCGTCCACGGAGCGGCTTCGCTCCGGCATAAGGACCGTCTCGCGGCGCTCTCGGCCCGCCTAGCGGCCATGGACGCCGAGCGCGTCGACCTCTCGCGCCGCGTGGAGATCAGGGCGGCCGACGACCTGGGGGAGCTAGCGAGCCTCGTGAACCGCACGCTCGGCCGCTTCGGCGCCCTGGCCGAGCGTATAGCCCAGGCGACCGCCGCGGTCGGCAGCTCGGCCGCCGACGCCGGCTCGGCCCTGGGCG
>ERZ1066115.25-NODE-25-length-62923-cov-14.375358_pt1 | contig 62923 bp, 59 predicted proteins | sample MGYA00382762_ERZ1066115 | MGnify/ENA primary metagenome ERZ1066115 (study PRJEB33369, sample SAMEA5778345) | biofilm metagenome | biome: Industrial cooling water; feature: Water cooling tower basin; material: Biofilm | place: United Arab Emirates | collected... | reverse complement strand
GGCGGGCACCATGAAGCGGAGCACGAGCTCGCGCGCCCGCTCGAAGCCCGCGTCCAGGTAGGCGGCCCCGAAGATGGCCTCCATCGCGTCGGCCAATATGGCTTTCTTGGCCCGGCCGCCGGTGCGCTCCTCGCCCTTGCCCACGAGGAGCAGGGCGTCCACGCCTACGGTCTTGGCTATGCCGGAGAGCGTATCCTCGGATACGACGAAGCTCTTCACGCGGGCCAGGTCGCCCTCGGCCCGGTCGCCGAGCTTGGTGAAGAGCTCCGAGGCGGCTACGAGGCCGAGCACGGCGTCGCCCAGGAATTCCAGGCGCTCGTTGTTGCCGCGCGAGCGAGGGTCTTCGTTGACGTACGATCGGTGGGTCAGGGCCTGGTTCAAGAGCTCCAGGTCCTTGAAGCGGAAGTCTATGGATTTCTGGAAGGCGAGGAGCCTCTCCTTGCGCTCCCTGCCCTCGGGGCCTTCAAGCGAAGTGGCGATAAGGCTCTCCTTGCGCGGGGCGACGGCGCAGGTCGGCGCGGCCGACGGATAGGCGACGCCCGCCGCGAGAAAAAAAAAGCCGGCCTTGGGGAGGCCGGCCTTTCGTCGCCCTAGATTTACATCTGGGACTTGATGAACTCGTAGGCGTCGCGGACGGTCTCGAACTCGTTGGCCTTCTCGTCGGGGATGCGGATCTTCATCTCCTCCTCGATGCCGTAGACCAGCTCGTAGGTATCGAGGCTGTCGGCGCCGAGGTCCTGACGGAAGCTGGCGTCGAGGGTGATCTTGTCTTCCTCGACCTCGAGCTTGTCGGCGATTATCTTCTTGATCTTCTCGAAAAGTTCGTCCATGCTGGATCTCCTTTACGCGTTGCTCGCGGGATTAATTACCTGCCTGCCGCGATAGAAGCCGCACTTCGGGCACACCCTGTGGAGCATCACGGCGTTGCCGCAGTTTCCGCAGGAGACGACGGTGGGGGCGACGAGCTTCATATTGATAGAGCGGCGCCTGCGCGTCCTGGCCTTCGAAGTATTAAACCTAGGTACAGCCATAAAAACCTCATTCCCGGTGGGATATTGCCTATACGGATACCGCGTTAAAGTAACGGAAGCGCTCTCTTTTGTCAATAACAAGAGCGGGCCCGTTCGCCGGCGCGCTTAAGCCTTCGGGTGAAATCGCTCCAAGGCCTTGGCCACGACCGGCGGCACCATCTTGCTCACGTCGCCGCCGAAGCTGGCCAGCTCCTTGATGGCGCTCGAGCGGAGCACGAAGTAGCGCGGGTCGGTGGGCATGAAGAAGGTCTCGATCTCGGGCCCCAAGCCCTTGTTCATCACCGACAGTTCGAATTCGTAGCTGAAATCCTGTACGCTGCGGACGCCGCGCAGGAGTACGCGGCAATTATGGGCGCGCGCGAAGTCGACGATGAGGGTATCGCAGGTATGGACCGATACGTTCGGCCACTCGGAGACGAGCTCCCGCATGAACGCGACCCGCTCGTCGGCGCTGAAATTCGAATTCTTGGAGCGGTTGACCGCTACCACCACGAGCACTTCCTCGAAGACGGTCCTGGCTCGCTCGATGATGTTGAGGTGCCCGAAGGTGGGCGGGTCGAACGAACCCGGGAAGACGGCCTTAACCATGGCCGCTACCATAAACCGCGCGGGAACTATCGTCAAGCGAGCGGCCTTCGTGTACAATCGGCTTCCGATGAAGACCCTCGCCAGCCTCGCCCTCGCCGCGCTCTCCGGCGTCCTATTACCCCTGGCCCTGCCCAACGAGTACTACGCCTGGGGGAACCCGGCCCTCGGCCTCGTTTGCCTGGCGCCGCTGTACCTTTCGTTCTTAAGCGCGCGCGGTTATCGCGACGCCTTCGTCCGCGGCGCCCTGTTCGGCGGCCTAGCGCACGGCCTGTCGAGCTATTGGCTGTGGTTCTTCCAAGACTTCCGCTTCTGGACCCTGGGCTCCACCGTCCTCGCCTATATGCTCGTCTACGGGGCCTTAGGGCTCTATCTCTATGGCTGCCTGCGCCATGGCGGGTTGTACCGACCGCTTCTGTTCGCCGCCGCCTGGGCCGTCTTTGAATGGAGTAAATCGAACGGCTTCCTCGGCTACCCCTGGGGCCTCCTGCCGTATACCTGGAATACGGTGTTGCCGGCCATACAGATAGCCGAGTCCACCGGCGTCTACGGCCTGGGCTTCTCCCTGGCCTGGATCTCGGCGGCCTTAGGCGAGCTGGCGGCTCCGGTACCGCCGCCGCTCGGCGCGCAACCGGTATGGCGCAGGCCCGTCGCCAAGCTCGGCGTCGCCACGCTCGGCGAGGCCGGGCGCGATAGCTCCTGCCACCGCTGCCTTGGGCTCGGGCACGCGGCCGTGGCTACGGTCCTGCTCCTGGGCATACTCGCCTACGGATCCTTAGCCTTGGCCAAGGACCGCGGCACCGATAGGACGCTCCGCGCCGTCATCGTCCAGCAGAACATGGACTCATGGAGCTCCGAGGGCGAGATCAAGGCCCTCGAGGTTTCCGTAGCCCTGTCTCGCCGGGCTCTAGCCGAGGCGCAGGGGCCTGCGGACCTCATACTCTTTAGCGAGACCGTGCTCCGGCGCGACTACGACGACTATCGACACTTCTACCGCCGGGCGCCGCTGGCCGACCCGCTTATACCCTTCCTGGCCGAGAAGAACCTGCGCCTGTTAACGGGCGCGCCCGAGCTCTTCGAACTCGACGGCGAGCTCGAGGCCACGAATTCGGTCATACTCATCGGCCCCGACGGCCGCAAAGAAGCCAGCTACGCCAAGATGCACCCGGTGCCCTTCGCCGAGGCCATACCCTTCTGGGAATACGCCGCGTTCCGCTCCTTCATGCAGGAGGCGGTCGGCCTGGCTTCGGGTTGGACCATGGGGAGCGAGCGCGTCATCTTCTCCGTCCCGAGCGCAAGCGCCGGCGAGGTCCGCTTCGGCGCGCCCATCTGCTTCGAGGACGCCTTCTCCTACCTGTGCCGGCGTTTCGTTAGGGACGGCGCGGAGCTCCTGATCAACCTGACCAACGACTCTTGGTCCATGACGCGCTCGGCCGAGATCCAACACTACGTGGCGGCCATGTTCCGCGCCGTGGAGCTTAGGCGCACCCTCGTGCGCTCTACCAACGGCGGCGTCAGCGCCGTCGTGCTGCCGGACGGCCGATCCGCGTATATGCTGCCCCTCTTCCAGGCGGCGAGCGTCGTCGCCGAGATACCGGTCTATACCGGGGAGACCACGCCCTACCTGGCCTACGGCGATTGGTTTCCCGCCCTTTTGGCTTTGTTTTTAGCGGCCGCGGCGCTTATACTACGATTAAGGAGCAAGGAGGGACGTAGGACATGAGCGTGCGCGAATACTTCGGCGAAGCGTTTTATGAGCTCCAGGCCTATCATGCCGAGCCGCCCCAGGACGCGGTGGGCTTTATAGGATCGCCGCGCAAGCATCCCTATGACGATAGCAAGATCCTGTTGATCTCCGAGCCGGAGGCCGGCGATTCGGCCATCCTCGAATTCAGGGTAAGCGACATCGTGAGCGCCCAGGAGCTACCGAGCCCCGTCACCGAGGCGGGCGAGAGCTACCCCATCGTGCGGCTCTGGATGCGGCGCGGCTCGGTGGGCATACGCTACGAGCCCTTCGAAGTGGATACCCCGCTCCATTACCTAGGCGACGCCCGGAAGCTCCGCGATAAGGTCCTGGGGCGGCTCAAGGGTTAGGCTCGTGGCGGCGCCCGAGGCCCGGTATTGGCGGGCGGAAGGCGAGCAGGTCCGTTGCGGGCTCTGCCACCATCGCTGCGCCATCGCGCCGGGGCGGAGCGGCGTCTGCCGCGCTAGGAAGAACGAGGGCGGACGCCTTGTCCTGCCGTACTACGGCCTGGTAAGCGCGGTCGCCGTCGACCCCATCGAGAAGAAGCCGCTCTATCATTTCCTGCCCGGTAGCGCCGTCTACTCGGTCGGCTACCTGGGCTGCAACCTGCGCTGCCCCTTCTGCCAGAACCATCATATAGCCCAGGATTTTAACGCGGCGGCCGCGGCCTACGTCGACCCCGAGCGTTTGGCGCGCGCGGCCCTGGCTTCGGGCGCGCCGAGCCTGGCCCATACCTATTCGGAGCCCCTCATCCATATCGAGTACGTCATGGCGGTCATGCGCGAGGCGCGCGCGCTCGGGCTTAAGAACGTCCTGGTTAGCAACGGCTCCGTGGCCTCGGAGCCCGCCCGCGATGTCCTGGCGCTCTGCGACGCGGTCAACCTGGATATCAAGGCCTGGGATCCGCTCTGGTATAGCCGCGAGCTCGGCGGCGACCGCGACGAGGCGCTGGCCTTCGCCCGCGCCGCCCGCGAGGCGGGCGTCCACCTCGAGGTGACCACCCTGGTCGTGCCGGGGCGGAACGATCGGGACGAGGATGTCGAGGCCATAGCCGCCTACCTGGCCGAGCTCGACCCCGAGATCCCCTATCACCTGAGCGCCTACCATCCGGCCTGGCGCTACCGCGAGCCGCCGACCCCCGTCTCGACCCTGCGGCGCCTTAAGGCCGTGGCCGAACGGCGGCTCCGCTTCGTGCACCTGGGAAACGTCCCCGGCGAACGCTAGTGCGTCGCCCGGCGAACGCTAGGGCGTCGCCCGGCGCCGGACTTAGCTAAAGAAGCCCGTCAGGTACTCCTCGGTCTTCTTCTCCCGCGGCTTCAAGAACATCTCCTTGGTGGCGGAGAGCTCCACGAGCTCGCCGACGTAGAAGAAGGCCGTGTAATCGCTCACGCGGGCGGCCTGGTGCATGTTGTGCGTCACGATGACGATGGTCACCTGCTCCTTGAGCTCGTGGATGAGCTGCTCGATGCGTATGGTGGCGTTCGGGTCTAGGGAGCTGGTGGGCTCGTCCATGAGGAGCACCTCGGGCTCCACCGCCAGGGCGCGCGCTATGCAGAGCCGCTGCTGCTGGCCGCCCGAGAGGCTACCGCCGGGGGTCTTAAGCCGGTCTTTCACCTCGTCCCAGAGCGCCGCGCCGCGGAGCGATCGCTCCACCGCCTCGTCCAGGGTCGACTTCTTATTCACGCCCACGAGGCGCAGGCCCGCGCAGACGTTCTCGTAGATGCTCTTGGTGGGGAAGGGCGTGGGCTTCTGAAAGACCATGCCCACGCGGCGGCGCACCAAGACCGCGTCCATGCCCGGCGCGTACAGGTCCTCGCCGTCCAGGAAGGCCTGGCCGGTCACCGTGATGTCCGGGGCCAGGTCGTGCATGCGATTGAGCGAGCGTAGGAAGGTGGACTTTCCGCAGCCCGAGGGTCCGATCAAGGCGGTTACGCGCTTGTCGGCTATCGCCATGCTTACGTCGCGGATACCGTAATTACCCGTGCCGTAACGCACCGAGAGCCCCACGGTCTCCATGCGTAGCTCGTCGCCGGCCGCCAGGGCGGCGCGGGCGTTCGCCGCGGCGCCGGTTAGCTCAGTCGCGCCGGCCATGCCGGCCACGGCGGCCACCCCGGTCCCGGTCCCGGCCACCCCGGTCCCGGCCACCCCGGTCCCGGCCATGCCGGCCTCCGCCGCCGCATCGTCGCCCTTAAGCCTCAAATCGATCGTATCCATGAATTATCCTTTCATCCGCTTCTCAAGCCGAGCCACGGCGACCCGCCCTATGAAGAAGGTCAGGATCACGAAGAGGAGGAGTATGATGGCCCCGCCCCAACCTAGCTCGTGCCACTGCTTATAGGGGCTGATCGCCAGGCTGTAGAGCCGCTGGGGCAGGCTGTCCATCGGCTTCGTAAGGTCGAAGGACAGGAAGTTATTGCCGAACGAGGTTAGGAGGAGCGGGGCCGCCTCGCCCGCCGCGCGCGCGAACGCGATGAGCACGCCGGTAATGATGCCCGTCCTGGCCGCCGGCAGCACCAGCGACAGGGTCACCTTCCAGCGCGGTAGGCCCAGGCTCAGGCCGGCCTCGCGCAGGGCCCAGGGCGTCACCGTGAGCACGCTCTCCGTAGTCCGGGCGATGATGGGCACCATGACGAAGGCCAGGGCCACCGAGCCGGCCATGCCGGAGAAGCCGCCCGTGTTCTTCACGACCAGGGCGTAGGCGGTCAGGCCCATGAGCACCGCCGGCATGCCGTTCAGGGTGCTCACCATGAGCCTCGCCACCGGCGCGAAGGGGTGCTCCCGGTACTCGCTCATCATCACGCCCGTGCCTATGCCGAAGGGCAGGGCCATGGCCAGGGCCGCCAGGTCGATGAGCAAGGTGCCCGCGATGGAGGCCGCGAGGCCCGTGGGCTTGCCCTGCATGGCGCGGGCGGGACTCCCCAGCTCCTGGGTAAAGAAATTCGCGTCCAAGGCCGTAAAGCCGTTGGCCACCACGTAGAAGATGATGATGAAGAGCGGCACCACGACCAGCGCCGTGAGCAGCCCTATGCCGACCAGCATGAGCCGATCGCGTAAGAAGCGGGTACGGAGCTTCATACCATGCCCCTCCCCATATAGAGCTTGCGCTGCACGAAGCTCGTGACTAGGTTTATGCCTATCGTGATTATGAAGAGATAGAAGCCCACCGCCATGATGCTGGAGTAATGGAGCGGCTCCACCGCCTCGCGGAATTCGTTGATGATCAGGGAGGGCATGGTCGCCGCCGGCCCGAAGAGCGTGAAGGGCAGGCGGTTCGAGTTGCCTACGAGCATGGCCAGGGCCATGGTCTCGCCCAAGGCGCGGGCCAGGGACAGGAGCACGCCTGCCGCGATGCCGGTGCGGGCGTAGGGGATGACCGCCTGGCGTATCACCTCCCACTTGGTGGCCCCGAGCGCCCACATGGCCTCGCGCTGGTCGCGGGGCACCTGGCCGATGGCGTCGCGCGACAGGGCCACGGTGTAGGGCACGATCATCAGCGCCAGCACGATGGTGCCCGTCGTCATGTTAAAGGTCGACGGCGCGCCTAGCATCGCCGCCAGCCAGGGCGCGCTCGCCTCGGCCCAGAGATAGATGGGCATGTAGACCGCGTCGCGCATCAGGGGCGCGAAGTTAAAGATGGCCCAGAGGCCTATGACCACGCTGGGTATGGCCGCCAGGAGGTCCACGGTGTAGTTGATCACCGCCGCCAGCCACTTAGGCGCGTACTCGCTCGTGAAGACCGCCACCGCTATGGCCGGAATGGCCGCTAGCGCCAACGCGGCGAAGCTCGTTACGAAGGTGCCTATGATGAAGGGCAGGGCGCCGTGCACGGCCTTCACCGGGTCCCAGGTCGTCTCCGTCAGGAACGACAGGTAGCCGAAGGCCTTGAAGGTGGGCCTCGCCTCGATATAGATCACCACGGCCATGACCAAGGCCAGCGCCACCACGGCGCTCGAAAGGCCTACGATGGCGTATTTAAAAACCCGGTCGCCCGGCCCGCGGAACGCGCGCGGCAGGGCCGCCGCGGCGCTTTTCTGCGCTGGTCCCATCCTATCTCCTTCGAAGGGCCCGGGTCGGATCGCGTCCGCCCCGGGCCGTTAAGCGTATCGTTCTACTCAAGGGCCCGGGCGGCCGGCGGAAGCCTCGCGCTCCGCCGCCGGCCGCCCGGCGCCCGCGGGTCCTTAGAACCCGTTCTTCTTCACGTCCTCGATGACCTTCTGGCCGATCGCCTCGCCCTGGAACTTCAGGGCGGCGATCATCTGGCCGGCCACGGCCTGGGCGTCGGCGGGGAGCTTAGAGAAGCTCAGGGACTCGCTCATCTCCTGGCCGTCGGTCACGATCCAGTACAGGAAGCGGACCAGCTCCTCGGCCTGGGTGCGGGTGGCGATGGCCTTGTTCTTGTCCAGGTTCTCGTGGATCAGGACCCAGCAGAAACCGGCGATGGGGTAGCCCTCGGCGGCGTCGGTGTCGGTGATCATGATCCGGCCGTCGGTCGGGATCTTCACCGCGGCGGCCTTGCTCGTCGCGTCGAAGGAGGGCACGATGACCTTGCCGGCCTTGTTCTTGACGGACGCGAAGCTGATGTCGTTGAGCGCGGCGTAGACCATGCTGTTGTAGCCCAGGGCGCCGGGGGTGCTCTTCACGATGCCGGCCACGCCCTCGTTGCCGTTGCCGCCGGTGCCGACGGGCCACTTTACGGAGGTGCCGGAGCCCACCTTCTCCTTCCAGGAGGGGCTCACCTTGGACAGGTAGTTGGTAAAGACGTTGGTGGTGCCCGAACCGTCGGAGCGGTGGGCGATCTGGATGGGCAGGTTGGGCAGGGTCACGCCGGGGTTGAGCGCGGCGATCCTGGGATCGTTCCAGCGGGTAATCTCGCCTAAGAAAGCGCCGGCTATGGTTGCGGCGTCGAAGACCAGGCCGCTCTTCACGCCGGGGACGTTGTAGGTCAGCACCACGTCGCCCAAGGTGATGGGCAGGTTGTACGCCAGGCCGCCGGTCTCGGCGCGGGCCTTGGCCATGTTATCGTCGTTCAGGAAGGCCTCGCTGGCGCCGAACATGATCGTCTGCTCCATGAACTGGCGGACGCCGCCGCCGGAGCCGATGGACTGGTAGTTCACCGTCACGGTACCGCCGGAGAGCTCGCGGTACTCGTCGGCCCAGGCGGTCATGAGCGGGGCGGGGAACGAGGCGCCGGCGCCCAGGAGCTCGGCGGCGGGGCGCGCGGCCTTGGCGGCGGGCGCTTCCTTGGTGCCGGCGGCGGCCAAGGGGGCTACCAGCATCGCGCCCATGCACAGGGCGGCAAAGATCTTGGACAGTTTCATCAGAACCTCCTCGGTTGTTTCCGACGGCCTTCCCGGCCGCCGCGCTGAACGATAGAGGAGCTTCGTTAGGGTTTCGTTAAGGTATTGCTGAATGGATATGAATAATCGTTTTTATGGGCGCGCCGGCCGCTCCGCGTCCGTCGGGCCCTCCGCTTTATCTCCGCCCGCCCCCGCGGGTCGGGCGGAGTATATCGCTACGGTCCCTCGCGCGATGACGATCGGCCGCCCGAAACAGCGTGGCGGAGGGCTTTACGAGCCGCAGCAGGCCGGGCCGCAGTCCGGGGCCGTACCGCGGAGCTTGCCCATGATGATGGCCGCCGCGCAGCCCACTCCCGGCGAGACCGAAAGCGCCTCGGCGGGGCAGTTCTTGGCGCAGGCCCCGCATTCCATGCAGGAGGCCCGGTACAGGAGCTTCGCCTTCTTTCCGTCCATGGCGAACACCCCGTGCGGGCAAACATCGACGCAGGCGCCGCAGTCAACGCAGGCCGCCGCATCGAAGGCCAGGGTCTCGCCGTTTTTCAGGTAGGTCCAACGCATAGCCTCTCCTTACGCCCCTAGGAACTTGGCCGCGGCTAAGGCCGCAAGGCCGGCGGCGGCCGAGCCGAGCATGGGCCCAAAGCCCTTTTCTACCTCTAAAAGCGCGCCCGGTTGGCAGGTAAAGGTAGAGGCCCCCGTAAAATTCATCGCCAAGAAGGCCGATACGGGCGCCGTCGCCAATACGCCGCCTGCGACGGCCAGTACCCGCGCGAGCGGCCCCGCATCCCCGAGGAAGTGAAGCCCCGTCAACCCGTAGACGAGGGCCCACGCCGCCCCGACTGTGGCGCCTTTCACGGCGAAGGCCTTGCCCGGCAGATAGGGTAGGAGCGCCGGGGTCGCGATCGTTCCGGTCAGTACGCCGCCCAGGAACAGCCCCGACCAAGCCGCGGCTCGCCCCGCCCAACCCGAACTCGCCGGCAAGGCCAGGAGCGAGCCGAGGCCCAGCGCTATGAGCGTCGCCGGCCAGGCTTGTACGAGCTCGAGGAGCGCCACCGTGAGCCTGTCCGGGAGCGAGAAGCGCACGGTCCGCATCGCTTCGTCCTTACGCCGCCCCGCCGCCAGCCAGGGGCCGATATCGGCCGCCCTCACCGGCCCCCAGACGGCCTTGAAGCCGCTCCGCCTAGCCAGCTCGGGCGCCGAGACGCCGGGAGCGCCTAGCTGCGGTAGGATGAGCTCGCGGTGGTCCACCATATCAGGAAGTCTGGTCGCTTCAATGCGCTGTAGGAGCTCCTCGGTGCCGAAGCTGCCCTTGCCCGCCGCGCACCAGACGTTCACGCCCTTCGTATCGAGGACGAGGATCCAGGCCTCTAGTCCGGCCAGGGCCGAACGTAGCGCGTCGAAGCTCATCGTATAGTTCGCCGTCACGAAGACCGGCGAGGCGGGACCCGGTTTTCCCCGCGCATAGAGTCCGGGCGGCACGGCGTAGCGCATGCGACCGAGGCCCAAGCGCATGCGAAGCGAGCCCAAGCGGTCGCGCGCCTTAAGGCTTGGGCTGACGGGCTCGAAGCGCTTGCCTCGATAGAAGTACGCGCCTTCGATGCGGGGCGCCGGCCTCCGCGCCCGGGACGCCGTTATCGGCATGAGCCTCCCGCTCATAGGCCCCGCCCCGAGCCCGCGGCTCCGGCGGCCGCGATCCGCTCCTCGGTATCCCGCCCGCAACAGCCCGCCCCGGCGCCGGACCAGGCGCGGAGCGCCTCGGCGAGGATCGGCACGGCGCGGATTACCCCCGCGGCGTCCGCCTCGGGGAGCGAGGAGAGGAGGCCCCGGTAAAAGCGGTCGCAGGCTTCGTTGATCCGCGCCGCGGCCGATTTACCGTCCGGCGATAGGCGCAGGATAGCCCGTCGACGGTTCATCGGGTCCTCGTGCCGCTCGGCCAGGCCTTCTTTTACCAGGCCGTCTATGGTTCGCGACAGGGTTGAGGAGTCCAGCTCCAAGACGGCCGCTAGCTCGCCCAGGCTCGTTTGGCCGGCGTCCTCGAGCGCCGCGAGCGCGTAGCATTGGGTCGGGGTCACGCCGCAACAGCTCGATTGCTCCGCCAAGGCCCGTCCTACCTGGCGCTCTAGGGCCCTGAGCTCCCTCCTGAAATTCCGTAACGACTCGTCGCTCACCATGTCGGCTCCTCGATCGCGCATCTTGGCTATGAAATATATTGCTTTAAGCAAAGAATGTAAATAGCAACATATGGTAGCGGCAGCGGAACGCGATTGACAAAAAATGCGCCCGCTCCCACAATGATCCGTATCGACCGGCGGCGGAAGGCCCCGCCGGATGAAGCGAAGGAGCCGGATGTACGCGCGCCGTTACCAGATCATGAGAACCGATCCCCTGCGGCGCCTCGCCATCGACGGCTTTAGGCTGGTCGAGGGCGGGCATAACACCTTCGCCCTCCTGGAATTCGACATCACCGGCCTGCGCGCCGAGCTCCGGGCCAAACGCCGGGAGGGCGGCGGCGGCTCGCTCTTCGCCTTCTTCGTCAAGGCCGTCGCCGCGGCCTTGGCCCGCTACCCCGCGTTCAACGCCATGGTCGACCGCCGCCGGACCACGATCTTCTCCGGCGTAGACGTGAACATCCCCATCGAGATGCCGGAGGCGGGGGCGAATAAGTCGTACGTCATCCGCGACGCGGATACGAAGGGCCTTAGGGCCGTGCACGACGAGATCGAGGCGGCCCGAACCCGTAGCGGCGACGCCTTAGGCTTCGTCGGCTCGGCTCGGGCGGCGCGGCTCCTGGCCGCGCTCCCCGCCTGGCTCGTCGTCCCCTTCTTCAGGCTCCTCCTCCGCGACCACGGGCGGGTCCGCCGCCTTTCGGGCACGGTCTTCGTCACCTCGGTGGCCATGAGCGAGGGGCTTACCGGCTTCGTCCTTCCCTACATAGGCGGGCCCAAGGCCTCCTCCTTCGCCGTAGGCGGGACCGTGCGGAAACCGGCCGCCGTCGGCGATTCGATAGAAATCCGGGAATTCATCTCGTTCACCGCGTCGTTCAACCACGATCTCATAGACGGCGCCCCGGCGGCCCGCTTCATCGCGGAGCTCCGGCGCCTCGTCGAGCGGGACCGCGGGGCGATCCTCGGCTAGGGGGAGCCCAGGGCGGGACCGCGGGCGCGGCCTCGTAGGGCTCCGAGAAGGCCGATCCGCGGGGCCCCGCGGCCTTCATGGACCTTAGGCTATCGCGCCCGCCGGGTAGCGCGAGCGCATGTAGGCCAGGGTCTCCTTGATCAGGCGCTCAAGGACGCCGCGGTCCAGGTCGGACAGGCGCTTGGCGTAGATGCAGGCCTTGCCCATGGTGAACTTACCCAGGCCCTCGAGCTGCGGGGCGTGCTCGGGCAAGCCCGTGTAGACATAGAGGGAGATGGCCGCCTTGCGGGGCGAGAAGCCTATCAGGGGCCAGTCGCCCTCCTGCGCGCTCCGCTCGGATTTATAGTGATAGCTGCCGAATCCGATGATAGAGCTTCCCCATAGCCGCGGCTCGCTGCCGCTGAGCGCGCGCATCATCGCGACCAGCTCTAGGCTGTCGGCGCGCTTCTTAGGATCGGCGGCGGTCGCCCCCTCGATGAACGCCATGACGTCGGCGTCGGTCGCCTTAGTTTTCAATTCGGCCATGCGGATCTCCTCCCTTCCGCCGCGCCGCTCCGGGCTTTCCGGGACGGGTCGGGGAACGCGATGTTAATCTCGGTACCCGCGTCGGAGCTCGCGATCGCCATCTCGCCGTCGATCTGGGCGATCAAGAGGCGGACGAGGGTCAAGCCTAGGCTTCCCGACGACTCGTAACCCTCGGGCAAGCCCGGCCCGTTATCCCTCACCGTCAAGACGACGTCGTCGCCGTCGCGTCGCATGGACAGCGCTATGACGCCGCCCTCGGCCGCCGCATATTTATACGCGTTGGTAATTAGCTCGTTCAGGATGAGACCGCAGGGCACGGCGACCTGAAGGTCGAGCAGGATAGGCTCGGCGCCCGATTCCAAGCGGGCCTCGCCGGCCCCCTCGTTGACCATGGCGATATGGTCGGCCAGGTTGCGGATATAGGTATGCATGTCGATGCGGGCGAAGTTCCCCGACTCGTAGAGCTCCATGTGCACGAGCGCCATGGCCATGATGCGGTCGCGGCTGTTCTTAAATGCCTCTATCGCCTTGGCCGGGTCCGTTATGGTGGCCGATTGTAGGTTAAGGAGGCTCGAAATGACGGCTAAGTTATTCTTAACCCTGTGGTGCACCTCGCGGAGCAGGATCTGCTTCTCCTCCAGGTTATCCTTCAGGCGCTTCTCTATGGCCTTGCGCTCGCCGATGTCCTCGATAAAGGAGATGATGCCCATGACGGCGCCCTGCGCGTCGTAGATGGGGGCGGCCCAAAGGCTCACGTCCAGGATCTCCCCGGCCTTGTTCCTGCGCCGCAGCTCCAGGCCGGCTATGACGCGGCCGGCGAGCAGCTCTTCCTTCAGGCGCAGGAAATCGTCGCGGCTGGCGTCGGGCACGATGGGGAGGACGCTCCCGGCGACTTCGTCCTTGCGCCAGCCGAAAATACGCTCCGCGGCCGGGTTCCACATGATGACGCGCCCGTCGCGGTCCATGCTGAACATGGCCAGGGGCGAGTAGTCGAAGAGCGCGCGCTGGTATTCGGCGTGCTCGCGTATGGCGCGCTCCGCCCGCAGGCGCTCCTCCGCGGCCGCCGCCCGATCGGAGATGTCGCGCACGAAGGCGATTAGGTGCTCCGGATCGCCGACGTCGTATTGCAGGCTCACCTCGACCGCGTATTCGGAGCCGTCCTTCCGGCGGTGGGCTGACTCGAAACGCTCGTATCGCTCCGACTTAAGGCGCTCGAGGCGAGCGGCGACGGCGTCTCGGTCGTCATGCGCGTCGAGCGCGGAGCTATGCATCCCCGCGAGCTCGTCGGCGCCGTAGCCGCTCATGCGGGCGTAGGCCTCGTTCGATTCAACGACCCGGCCCTCCCGGTCTACCATAAGGTAGCCGTCCATGGCCGAGCTTAAGATGGTACGGTATCTGCTTTCGCTTTCCTTGAGCGCCTTGTAGCTGGATTCCAGGTCGGCGGTCCTCGCGCGCACGATCCCGCGTAGCCAGAGATTGATCATGACGGCCAGGAGCAGGCCGAGGAGGATCGCGAGGATAAGGAACCATGCCCAGGGCGGCATGGCCTCCGCCGTTCCGTCGCCGAGCCAGAGCCGTACGAGCCTCTCGTACTCGCGGGCCCCATGCGCCCTCATCGCCGTAAGGTACGCGTCTAGATGGGGTAGGAGCCCGGCGGGGTCGCCCTTCGGCGCGGCGAAACGGATCTCTATGGGGTTAAAGACTATGGGGGTGATTTGCACGAGCCGCCCGCGGCTCGCGAGGCTGGCCTGGATATGGTTGAACACCCCCGCGTCGGCCTCGCCGTCTTCGAGCGCCGCTATCATCTCGGCGTAGCTCCCGACGCCGAGCGCCGCGTAGCTCAATGAAAGCTTATCTAGGAGCGCCCTGAAGAAGAGGCTATGGGTATCGTTCTCCAGATAGGCTATCCTGCGATCCTGTAGATCCCCAATCGAGTCGATGGTTAGGCCGCGGCGCGTATAGATCTCGCCCCAGTTCGCTATGACCGCGGCTTGGGAGAACGCGATAAGCCCGGCTCGCTCGGGGCTATAGGCTACGACCGGCAGGAGATCCAGTTCGCCGGCCTGTAAACCTCGGAAAACGGCGTCCCATGAGCCGTGGCGGTACTCGAGCCGCCACCCCCGTTCCTCGGCCACGGCGTTCAGGATATCGATGAAGAGACCCTCGGGACCGCGGTCGCCCATGAAGACCAGCGGCCTGTTATCGTAGATTCCGACCCGGATGACGACGGGGTCCGCGGCGGCGAGCGTCGCGCTCAGCCGAATGGCGCATAGTAGAATCGCGAAGCGGACTAGCCTGCGCATAGGGCCAAGTATCGTCCGGCCGGCGCGCCCCGTCAAATGCCTAAGGGCTTGAACGGCAAAAGGCCGGCGAGCGACGGGAGTCGATCGCCGGCCTTAAGGCGCCCGAGGCGTAGCGGGAGGGCTACTGCCTATAGGAGGCGATGATGCGGTCGATCGTGCCGTTCGCCTTCAGCTTGACCATCGCGCCGGCGATCTGCGCCTTTAAGGCCTGGCCGCCGGCGGATTTCTTGCCTATCGCGATGTACGAATCCTTCCCGGGGAAGGCGAGGGAGCTCTTTACGATCTGCGCGTTCAGCTCCGAGGCCATTTGTTTCAGGAGGAAGTCGCCCTGCTGCTCGGGGATAATGACGAGGTCGATGCGGCCGCGCGCCAGCATGCGGAAACCGGTCGTATAATCTTCAAGCGCCTCCTTGGCGAGCCGCGCGTCGGCGTCGAAAGCGCTATCGTATACGGCCCCTTTAACCACGCCTATTTTCCTTCCGGACAGATCGGCGTAGGACGACACGGTCGGCGACTTGGCCAGGCCGAAGAACACCTTGTTCTCCCTGGGGAAAGGCGCTTCCGTGATGAAATCCATGAACGCCTCGCGCTCCGTGGTCATGTTCGGCCCCAGCATGATATCGATGCTTCCCTGCTGGACCTCCTGCAGGGCGCGGGACAGGGGCATCTCGACGTACTCGAGCTTGACCTTGATCTCGTCGGCGACGGCGTTCATGATATCGATGTAGATGCCCTTGGGCGCGCCCGAACCCAGTATCCGGTACGGCGGCGCGTTGTTCCCGCCGACGCGCAGGGTCGTCTGGGCGAATAGGCTAGAGCCTAGCGCCACTAAGCCGATGAGCAACGAGAACCTCTTCAATAGATGCCTCCTTATATGTATCGCGCTCCTATTTTCCGAGCGCGATTATCGCCGCTAACTGAACTACTCGACCCGGCCTTCCAAGCGCCGTATCGGGGCCGCGTCGCCCGACGCGTCGGCTTCGAGCTTGAAAAACGCTATCGTGCCGATCAGCCTCGTAGCCTGGGCGCTTAGGCGCTGGGTCGTCGAGGCGACGAGCGAGGACTGCGTCGCTATCTCCTCGCTCGTCGTATTGAAGCGCTCGGAGATGCCCGCGTTCTGCTGTATGACGCCGTCTAGCTGCGTCATCGCCTTGGCGATCTGCTCGGCGCCTTTGTTCTGCTCATGGCTCGCCGCGCTGATCTCCCGTACGAGCTCCGCGGTGCGTTCGATCTCGGGCAGGATGTTTTCGAACATGCGTCCGGCTTTCTCCGCGACGTCCACGCTCTCGCGCGAGAGCTTTAAAATATCGCCGGCGGCGGATTTACTGCGCTCGGCTAGCTTGCCCACCTCGCTCGCGACCACGGCGAACCCTTTGCCGTGTAAGCCGGCGCGCGCGGCCTCGATGCTGGCGTTAAGGGAGAGCATGTTGGTCTGCCTGGCTATCTCTTCGACGATCCCTATTTTCTCGGCAATCTGCCTCATCGCGACTACGGTGTTCCTAACCGACGAGAGGCCTTCCCCGGCGCTCTTGACGGCCTTGGTGGCGATTTGTTCGGTCTGGGAGGCGTTCTCGGCGTTCTGGCTGACGTTAGCGCTCATCTGCTCTACGCTCGCCGACACTTCCTCGGCGCTGGCCGCCTGCTCGGTCGCGCCTTGAGCGAGCTGGGCGCTGGAATTCGCCAGGCCGCTGACGTCGTTCGAGGTCTTCGTGGCGACGACTTCTAAGTCGCCGGCCATGTTCTCAAGCTCGGAACCCGTCAGCTTAACTTCGCCTACGACCTCGATGAGCTTATCGATGGTCTTCTTTAGGGATCGGCCGAGGGCGCCCAGCTCGTCCTCCCTGGAGGCGATGTCCGCGATCGAGCCGGCGCTCAGGAGGCCCACGGCTAGGTCGTCGGCCGCGCGGTTCATGGCCATGATAGGCTTGACGACCAGCCGCCATAGCAAGGAGTTAAGCAAGACGATGATCAGGACGTCGACCACGATCGTTTGGATCAGGGTATTCAAGAGGCTGCGGATGAGCTCGCGCTCGACGAACGCGAAGGTATAGTATAGGACGACGCGGCCGACTTCGGTCTCGTTGTAGCGTATTATCGATTCGGCGGATAGCTCGGATATCTGAGCGGCGCCCTCCGCGGGCCTTATCGTCCCCTCGCCGTCCCTACCGAAGGCGGAAAAAAGCTGGCCGTCTATCTCATAGACGAATATCCCCAAGAAATTCTGGTCGTTGAGCTCCCCGCGGACCATAAGCTCGGCCTGCGAAGGGTTAAGATTCCATAATGCGCCTGATAAGCCGATGCTCAGGCGGCCCAGGGAGCCGTCTACGCCGTCTTGTAATGATTTAGTCAGCTCCGATCTCGTCCTGCTATACTGTATATAACCCAGGCCGCACATGACTAAGGTAACCATGACCACGGAATAGGTAATGAACTTGGCTCGTATGCCCTTGATGCGAAAGCTCATGGTTAATCCCCTAAAGCAGATTTGCTACGACGAGAACGTGAATCGGCGGTTGCGCTTTTTTTAATGCGAGGACGCCTTTTTGCGGCTAGGCCGCATAGACTCTCTTCGAAGCATTCGGGAAGATAAACGAGTCGGCCGGGACTGTCAATAAAAACTTTCAAGATCAAGCGCGGGAGCGTCCGCGAATGCGTTAATTGCGTCTCCTGCGAGTGAAACCGCTTTTTAGGGACGTAGATTTATTAATATTTTAATTACGGTAGCGTATGCAAATGTAAAAAAAGTCTAATACTTAAAAATCAAGCAATGAATGAAAAGTCAAGGCGATTTTTCATTATCTCTATTATATACTTGTATAGATGCAATAGAATGATATCTAACAACATTCATGGACATGATTGGCCACCGCTCGAAGGCCCGACCTTGACCGCAATGCCGGCCTGGAATTCGCGCCATAGATGAGGGCCAGGCCCCTTGCGATTAGCTTAGCTCCGCCTAAAGTCATCTAAGTATTTTAAAAAAATCTTGGTAGTTCTAGGACAGGTTATATCGGTATCGTCCTAATTAATTAAATTAAAACGGAATTCGCTGAAAGAATTTTGCGCCGGATAACATGCGCGCTTGTATTATCCAAAGAGTCAACTTATAATAGCCCCCAGCGTTAATGAGGTAGTCAAGCATGAAAGCATCTCTTAGAACCGGATTCGCGGCCTTCTCAGCCTTGTCGGTCGTCGCCGTTATGGCCATCACCGGCTTCCTGCAAACGGGCAGGGATAGAGCCTCTACCTACGCTTCGCACGACGCCCGGGCTGCCTTGATATTAGAGAGGCTATCCCAGAACCTCGTCGAGCCCGTATGGAATCTCAATGCCGCCCAAGCGGAAAGCATCATGGCGAGCGAGCTGAAAGAGGGAATCGCGCGCGCGATCATCGTGTCGGAGCCGGACGGGAATCAATTCGCCGGCCTGCGCATAAGCCGGGGCGAGGTCGTCCCGACGACGGAGGCGGATGCGCCGTCGGGCTCACGATCGTCGACCGAGCTTTTAAGGGCGGGTTCCCGCATAGGAAGCGTCTTGGTCATCAGCGACCGTACCATAGCCGACGGGGAGCTCTCTCAGAGAGTGCGGTCGACCGTCGTTCAGACGGTCATCGTCGCGATGTTGCTATCCGTAGTCATTCTCTCGCTCGTTGAATTCCTCGTCGTGCGCCCCCTTAAGACCGTGAACCAATTCTTGTTTAAGCTGTCGTCGGGCGAGGGGGATTTGACCATAGACATACCCGTTACCTCGAAGAACGAGATCGGCGAGATCGCCAAGAACGTCAACGCGTTTAGGTTGAGCCTCGCGGCCTTGATCGCCTCGCTCCGCAGGATCGTGAAGGCGCTGGACGTTGATTCCCATGAGCTTGCGGCCAATGCCGCGGAGACGGCCAGCGCGTCTACCCAAATCGGCGCCAATATGGAAGGCATCAAGCGACAGATCGACGCGTTATATGCGCATATCGTCAAGGTTAAGGAACGCGCCGCGCTCATCGACGAAGGTTCCAAGGGCCAAATGCAGGCGATAAGGGGACAGGCGGAGGCCGCGGAGGCCGCCGGGAAGGCGTTGAACCGCCTGGCTGAACAAGGCGCGGTACTGAACGATAACGCCGCTGCGGCTATGTTGACGTATAAGCGCTTGAACGCGGCCGCCGAGGACGGACGGAGCGACCTAGAGAGCTCGGCCGCCGCCATAAAGGACGTCGGCGGCAAGTCCGCCGACCTTATGGAGGCCGTATCGGTCATCGGGAAAATCGCCTCGCAGACGAATCTCCTGGCTATGAACGCGGCGATCGAGGCCGCCCACGCCGGCGCGGCCGGCAAGGGCTTCGCGGTAGTCGCGGATGAGATACGGCGGCTCGCCGAGGATAGTACCGGCCAGGCCGACGCGACGGCTAAGGCGCTCGGGAGCATGGGCGAGATGATAGATCGTATGGTCCTGGCTTCCGATGCCATGGAGACCAGCTTCGCCTCCATGACCGGCATGATTGCCGAGGCCGTCGAGCTCACCGAGAAGACGCAACGATCGATAGAGGAGGAGAAGAACCTGGAGCGCGAGCTGTCCGAATCGCTCTCCGCGCTCTCCCGACTGACCGAACGGGTAAACGTCGCGGCCGGATCCAACGCCGCGGCGGCGAACGAAATCCGTGTCGCGATAGAAGGCATGGGCGACCTGGCCAAAGTCGCGGACGAAGGCGTCGCGGAGATGGTATCCGGCATCCGCGAGATCGATACCGCGATGCAATCGGTCAGCGAACTTTCTCAGCACAACCGCTCGGCCGTCGCCGATTTAGATCGCGAGACGCGCTCCTTTAAAATAGACGATTAAGCGCCCCTGAAAGAACGTCGCGGGATAGAAACGGAAGCGGAAAGGATCTAAGGCGGAGAGGAGCTAAGGCGGACGATCCGCCTAGGCCGCCTAGGCCGCGCATAGATCGCATGAGCTAGGACGACCTACTCGATCTACTCGCGCTTTGTTAAAGTTGACAAAAAAAGAAATGTAGCGTTGATTATCCTCGAGCTCGGCAGTAGCTTTCTAAAACGGGTCGATCGAGGCGCGGCGTCCGCGATCATAACGCGTCGGCATGGTAGCGTCGGCCCCCTTGGAGGCGTTCTATGAAGAAAGCTCTGCTCATTTCATTGCTGGCTCTCGTAGGGACGATCCCCTCGGCGGCCTTCGACGTCTCGGCTTTGGGACCCCGGGTCGTGGCCTATGTCGACGACCGACGACTGGCCGAACTAGCCGCGGAAAGCCGCGTGGTATTGAACTTCGCGGCCGACTGGTGCCCGAGCTGCCAGGCCGCCTTCCGGGATATCCAGAGGAACTTCCGCCAGATACCCGACGGCGTCACGCTCGTCTTCGTGGATTACGACGAGGCAAGGGCATTACGTACTCGTTACGGCGTTACGACCCAGCACACCTTCGTATCCTTGGATTCCCGCGCGAACAAGAAGGATATTTGGGTGGGTAGCCGGACCTTGGCAGCCATTCTCGACCGGCTGGACTAGGGTCGGCCCATGGTCGTGCTAACGACGTTCTCTTTCCTCGCCGGCGTGGTGACCGTCCTATCGCCTTGCATCTTGCCTTTGCTTCCCCTATTGCTCGCGGGAAGCGCCGGCGACGGCAGGGCTCGCCCTTGGGGCGTCGTGACGGGCTTCGTCCTGAGTTTTACCCTGTTCACCCTGAGTCTTTCCGCCCTCGTCAGCGCGTTCCGCATATCGCCGGACGTCCTGCGCTGGGCGGCGGCCGTTTTGATCGCGCTCTTCGGATTGGCGATGGTCCTGCCCGTCTTAAAGAACGCCTTCCTGATCTGGGCGTCGCGGGTCTTGCCCCAGCCTAAAAGCGGCGTAGCCGGACGGTCGGCGGAAGGCTTCATGCCGGGCCTCGGCCTAGGTTTTACCCTAGGGCTCGTTTGGACTCCCTGCGCCGGGCCCATAATGGCCTCGGTCATCACCCTGGCGGCTACCCAGCGGGTGAACTGGCAAAGCGGCCTCATTACCTTGGCTTACAGCGCGGGAACGGCGTTGCCGATGATCCTGTTCCTGCTAGGCGGACGGACCATCCTGCAGCGTCTCGGCGCCCTTAAGAAGAACAGCGCCGGAATCCAGCGGGCTTTCGGGCTCCTCATGCTCCTTACCGCCTTGAGCATATTCGCCGGATGGGATCGCGTTATCCAAACGAGCCTATTGGAAGCCTTCCCCGGGTACGGGGAAGGGCTCACCTCGATCGAGGAGAACCCGGAGGTCTTGAGGCGGCTCGAGATACTCGAGGGCGGCGATTGACGGCGCGCAAGCGCTTGATCGAGGCCGGCTGGGATCGGGGCTGAATATCGAGGGCTCATGCGATCGCTACGGTGCCGCTCCCTTCGACGAGCCGCTCGCAGGCGCCGATGGTCGTCGATACTCGATTGAGAAATTCGGCGGCCGTACGCTTGTCATTTCGCTTGGCTCGTGTATGATGGCCGCTCCACGATCGGGGAGGATACATGAGATCGCTATTCGAATCATCATTGACGGGAAACGTCAAAGAGCTTAAAGAGATATTTTCATCGCCCTTCAAGCTTGATATTCAAAACGAAGAGGGAACCACTCCATTGTGCATTGTGTCGAAATGCAGGCCTGACTTAGTGAACTGGTATCTAAAATTAGGGGCGGATCCCAATTTCGTGGGTAGCGATCAAAAATCCCCTCTCCATTGGGCCGTTGAGTATGACAATGACGAAGTCATTCGCTCGTTATTGACGCACGGAGCGCGCGTAGATCTCATCGACTCATTCAAAGAGACGCCGTTACACTGGGCTTGCTGGACGGGGCATATGAAGTCGGCGAAGCTTTTAATAGAAGCAGGATCCGATATATTTGCAAAGAACCATATTGGAAAAACTCCATATGATTTGGTTATTCAGCAAGAGCACACTGAGTTGCTGGCATATTTAGCGACGAGAATCTAGAAATACTCTCGGCCGTAGCTATGCGCCCCCCGCGCGCCTGCGAATCTCGGCGCGCGTGTCGCTCGGATTCGCCCTACGCGCCTCGCCATCCTGGCTCGGCATTCCGGGCCGCCTGTGGGGCCTGGCGCGCGCGTCCTGCGCGCTTTCCCTCGCGTTCGCTCGGCGGCCCCTCCGGATAGAATCCTCGCGGGGGTATCGCTACAACGAAGAAGCCGTCCCTAAGGACGGCTTCTTCGTTGTCAAGCAAAACCAACAGCGTGCTTGTCTTTCCCCTACTATTGCTAGCAACCACCGTAAGTACTTGTTCCAAATGGAAATGGATCACACTAAATCAGGTGGTGATGTCAGGATTATCGCACATGCTCCTGACATCGTCATTCAGCTGAACACACCCTGAAAGGTATATTCTTGACATATACCTTTCGGGGTATTAGTATATATTATACCTTACAGGGTAAGAGCGTTGACGGCGTTCGGAGGATATATGGACTACATCATCACTACCCCAAGCCAACTCACCCATGCCTTGAGGAGCGCCCGGAAGGCACGGGGCTTGAGTCAAGCCGATGCCGGCAAATTAGTAGGACTCTTGCCAAAAACCATTTCCGCCTTGGAAAACAGACCCGCCTCGGCGACCGTGGATAGTTTCCTAAAACTCCTATCGGCGCTTGGCCTTGAGCTTATCCTCCAGCCCAAACAATCGGGTTCATCCCTGACAAAGCCTCCGGCATCAGCCAGCGAGGAATGGTAACCATGGGAAGACCGTCAACCAAGCGCGAGCTTGGCATCTGGCTCAATGGGATACGGGTCGGGACCTGGACCATCGCTTCGAAGGGTATCCATGAATTCACCTATGTCGACGCATGGCTTACCCACCCGCAGGCCCGGCCAGTTTCCTTATCTCTGCCGCTCGCGAGTCCGGGGTATAGCTATCGCGGCGAAGTGGTATCATCGTTCTTTGATAACCTGCTTCCGGATTCCGGCGAACTAAGGCAGCGGATACGGAGTCGCTACGGAGCGCCGTCCCTTTCGCCGTTCGACCTCCTCGCCGAGGTGGGACGGGATTGCGTCGGCGCTATACAACTATTACCAGAAGGAGAAGAGCCAGGCCTCGGAGGACGCGTCGAGGGGCGTCCGGTCGACGATCATGAAATTGCCGCGATTCTGAAAGGTTTAGCTACTCTCGGCGCGAGCGGTCGCCTCGCCGATGATGAATTCCGTATTTCGCTGGCAGGGGCCCAGGAGAAGACCGCCTTGCTCCGCTATAAGGACCGCTGGTTGGTCCCCCATGGCTCGACGCCCTCGACCCATATCCTCAAGTTGCCGCTTGGACGCGTCGGCGGCATCGGCTTCGACATGTCAGGCTCCGTAGAAAACGAGTGGCTATGCTCGAAGATCGCGACCGCGCTCGGGCTCAAGGCCGCTCATTGTGAGATCGCCCGATTCGAGGACGTGAGCGCCCTGGTAGTAGAACGGTTCGATAGAAGAAGTTCCGAGGACGGTCAGCGTATTCTCAGGCTCCCTCAGGAGGACTTCTGCCAGATCACGGGCACGCCCCCTACCGGGAAATACGAGTCGGATGGAGGACCTGGCATCGAGGCCATTATGCGTATCCTGCTCGGTTCCCAGGAAGCGGCCGCCGATCGTGAAGCCTTCATGACCACGCAGGCGCTTTTCTGGCTCCTCGCGGCGCCTGATGGGCACGCCAAGAACTACTCGGTATTCATCGAGAAAGGCGGCCGATTCCGGATGACGCCCTTGTATGACATCATGTCCGCATACCCGATCCTTGGCCACGGCGACAAGCTCATGCCACCGGAAAAGCTAAAGCTAGCTATGGCGTTCTCAGGCAAGCATCGGCATTATGAATGGGCAAAGATAGAACCGAGGCATCTCAGGGAAACCGCGCGACGCTGCGGCATGGAAAGTAGTATCGATACGATACTCAATCGGATTGCGACGGATGTTCCCAGGATCGTTACAGAGTTATCAACAACATTGCCCAGAGGGTATCCAGCATCGATAGCAGACCCGATCTTTGATGGCCTAGAGAAGCAACGCCGATTCTTGTGCGATAGCATCTGAGCCTGGAAATCGCGGTCGGCGACGGTAAAGCGAACACTAGCAGGTAACTTTCTAGATGGCCCGCTTTCCCTCGCGTTCGCTCGGCGGCCCCTCCGGATCGAATCCTCGCGCGCCTGCGGGGCTAGGCGCGCGTCCCACTCGGATTCGCCCTACGTACCTCGCCATCCTGGCTCGGCATTCCGGGCCGCCTGCGGGGCCTGACGCGCGCGTCCTGCGCGCTTTCCCTCGCGTTCGCTCGGCGGCCCCTCCGGTTCGAATCCTCGCGGAGGGTATCGCAAAACGAAGAAGCCGTCCCTAAGGACGGCTTCTTCGTTTTAGCTCCCCCGCTCGGATTCGAACCAAGGACCCAGTGGTTAACAGTGGCTCGTGAGTGCTTTCATCAAGTTGCACCTAGTGATGGACGAAGCCCTTAAGCCTTACCATACAGCGACTTATGCCATTGGTCAACTTCACCTGTATTCACCTGGTTGCACCTAGAGTGGACCCAAATCCAAAGATTTGAGTCCAATTTGAGTCCAGTCCCGAGGTGATAGTAAGCATTGTTAAGGTACTTACCGTGTCGGAAGATCCTGATGGCGAAGCCTCATCCACCGACCTTGTCCCGATGCGGATGTCGATGATGGATGTCCGAGACATGGGGATGCCGGTGCTCACCTTCCTCGTGTCCGTGCTCGTGGCCGTGGCCGATGATCCGAGCAAAGAAGGGGAGCGAAGCGTGCTCGTGGTCGTGGTGCCCTTCCCCATGTCGATGCCAGTGCGTGTGGACGGCCTGCGGGTGGACATGGTCGTGCGCATGGCGGTCTCCGAGGAGAAGACTCCACGAGAGGCCCATGAGGGCCAGGGCGACGGCGCGCGCGAGGGTCGGTACCTCTCCGAGAAGGATCGCCGCGAGGGCGAGGCCGAAGAGCGGGGCGGAGGAAAAGAACAGCTGGGCCCGCGAGGCGCCGAGCCCCTGGGCCGAGGCGATGTAGAGCACGATGCTCGCCCCGTACGAGAGAGCGCCGATGGCGAGCGCGCCACCAAGCGATGCTAGGCCGATTTCCGCCCGTCCTTCGACGAGGAGGCCCATTGTCAGATTGACCGTTCCCGCCGCGATTCCCTTGATGAAGGTACTGATCTCCGGCGAGAGGCCATCGATGAGGGCGGTGAAATGGTTGTCGAAGCCCCAGGCCACGCAGGCTCCCGCAACGAGAAGGCCAGCCATCAGGGTCGAAGTCCCTCCCTCGATCGAGAGGAGGACCGAGGCGGCCAGTATTCCGACCGCGGCAAGAGCACCGCGCTTGGTCATGGTATCGCGGAAGAGGAAATGGCCGAGTATCGCCGTGGCGACAAGCTCCATGTTGAGCCAGAGGGATACGGAGGAGGAGCTTGCGGCGCGGAGCCCGAAGAGGAGTAGGACGGGTCCAGCCATTCCTCCGGCGAGGATCGAACCGAGCACGTAGAGACGGTTCCGGCTATTCAAGGTCCTGACACGCGTCATGAAGCCTCGAAGAGCCCATGGCGCCAGGGCCAATCCCGCCCCGAGATAGAGGAGCCCCGCCAGTGTGAAAGGGCCGACGGAGCCTAGAAGGCCTTTGCTGAGGGGCGTCGCGGCGCCAAAGAGGGCCGCTGCCAGGATCGCGAGGAATATCGATATTCGCATCGTCGGGAGCATAGCAGAAAGCCTGGTGAGTTGTACATCGCTCAGCGGAGGGTTGATGCCCTCGAGCCGTGGTGAACACAGCGGCCGGAGGGCCGCATATCCGGGAGTAGCGCTGGATCGATCACCGTGGTCTTGAACCTGAGCTCGCCCGCGTGATGCGCCATGACCTCACTAAGGCCTCGCATGATGCTCTCGAACGCTGCTCCCCTAGTACTCTCCTGAAAGCTCCAAGGACGACACATGCCCGACAAGGCTCATACCCTATCGGGTATCTTCTTGACATATACCCGATAGGGTATTACTCTAAGCTATACCTTATCGGGTATGAGTCACTGAGCAAAAGCGGGAGGTCCCATGAAGTACCTCGTCTCGACCCCAAGTCAGCTCGCCCATGCCCTCCGGAGCGCCCGAAAAGCACGGGGCCTGAGTCAGGACAGCGCAGGCGCCTTGGTAGGACTCTTCCCCAAGACGATCTCAGGCCTAGAAAACCATCCTGGCTCCGCGTCCATCGACAGCCTCATGAAACTACTATCGGCCCTCGGGCTGGAGCTGGTGCTCGTGCCGAAGGAAGCCGACGACGCCAGCATCAAGACTGGATCAAAGCCTAACGAGGAGTGGTGAGCATGGCCAGGCCTTCCCTGAGACGAATCCTCGGTGTCTGGCTCAACGAGGTCCGGGTCGGCACCTGGTCTCTCGCCGCTCGCGGCGATCATGAGTTCCGCTATGAGGATTCATGGCTCCTCCACCCGCAGGCAAGGCCCATTTCTCTCTCCCTCCCCCTCGCTGAACCCGGCTACAGGTATCGCGGCGAGATTGTGGCCTCCTACTTCGACAATCTCCTCCCGGATTCGAGCGAGATTCGGCAGAGGATCCGGAGCCGCTACGGCGCGGCCTCCCTCTCGGCCTTCGACCTCTTGTCCTGCATTGGCAGGGACTGCGTCGGCGCCATCCAGCTCCTGTCCGAGGGCGAAGAGCCCTCCCCCTTCGATCGCATCGAAGGACGGCCGATCGACGAGCACGAGATCGCGGCCATCCTGAAGGGATTGACCGCTCTGGGTGCGGGCGGAGGCAGGGCCGATGAGGAGTTCCGTATCTCCCTGGCGGGGGCTCAGGAAAAGACCGCCTTGCTCCGGCATGAGGGGGGCTGGCTCGTCCCGCATGGCTCGACGCCGACGACCCACATCCTCAAGCTCCCCCTCGGGAGGATAGGTGGCCTCGGCCTCGACATGACCGGCTCCGTGGAGAACGAGTGGCTTTGCGCGAAGCTCGTCGCCGCGATGGGACTGGAGGTAGCATGGTGTGACATAGCCCGCTTCGAAGACGTGACCGCCTTGGTCGTGGAGCGCTTCGACCGGCGAAGGGCGGAAAGTGGAAACCGGATCCTCCGACTGCCGCAGGAAGACTTCTGCCAGATCACGGGCACGCCTCCGGCCAGCAAGTATGAATCGGACGGAGGCCCGGGAATCGAGACCATCATGCGCATACTCTTGGGCTCCCAGGAATCCGCAAAGGATCGCGAAACCTTCTTCAGCGCCCAGATCCTGTTCTGGCTCCTCGCCGCGCCCGATGGGCACGCGAAGAACTACTCGGTCTTCATCGAGCGCGGCGGTAGGTTCAGGCTGACGCCCCTCTACGACATCATGTCCGCCTACCCCGTGCTCGGTCATGGCACGGGACTCATCGCGCCGGAGAAGCTGAAGCTGGCGATGGCGTTCAGGGGCAAGAATCGCCACTACGAGTGGGCGAAAATCAGTCCGCGCCACCTCCGGGAATCCGCGCGTCTCTCCGGTATCGAAGGCTTCATCGAAACGACGTTGGAACGCTTGGCACGACGGATACCTGACGCGATTCAGGAGGTCTCGCGGAGCCTGCCCGCGGACTTCCCGAGCGCGATATGTGACCCGATATTTGAGGGAATCGAGGAACGCGCCAAGCAGCTGACAGGCGACTAGGATCAAGGGCTGAAGAACCTCTTGGCTTTCCTCCGGGCGATACGGAACTCAGGGTCAGAGATCCGGCGTTACGTAGTTCGCCCCGTCGGGAGAGACGACCTGGATTAGGATCCCAGAGATGGAACCGGCCGGATCAATCGAAGTTCACAGCTGGAAGCCAATACTTCTTGGGCTTCGGCGGTAGGAACACTCTACTGCTAATTCAGCCATAAGGTCCTCGGCTTTAAGACTCGGGGAGAATCGCGTCCTCATAAGAACCGCCTTGAAATCTCCCGGTGTTAGGCTGTCCATCCTCGACAGCTGTTCGGCCTCCTCGATGGCGAGCTCCATCTCAGGGAAGTAGCGCCGGAAGAGCATGAGGCGGCCTTCCACGGAGAGCGGCTTGAAGCCCACCTTGAAGGCGAAGCGACGAAGGGCTGCCGGGTCGAGTGTCCCGAGGAGGTTCGTGGCACAGACGAGAACGCCGGAGTAGGCCTCCATCTGGGTGAGGAGCTCGTTGGTCTGTGAGCGTTCCCAGGAGTGCTGGGCCTGGGTACGGTTCAGGAAGAGGGAGTCGGCTTCGTCGAGGAGGAGGATCGCTTCGGCGGCTTCGGCTTGCTTGAAGGCCTGGGCGATGGACTGCTCGGTTCCGCCGACCCACATTGAGAGGAGGTCGGAGGCTCGGCGCTGGATGAGCTCCCGCTCGAGGGTCTCGGCGAGATAGCGAGCGAACTCGGTCTTGCCCGTGCCCGGAAGGCCATGGAAGAGAAGACTCATGGAGTAGCGGTCGCCAGGTCGCTTTCGCTCGTAGAACGCGCCTATGGCCCCGAGAATCGCACCTGGAGGGGTATCCGTGTTGAGGACGGACGGGTCGTAGGAATCGACCACCGGGATGGGCGGTGAGGGCTTCTGGCCGGTCGTGAGCTCCTGATGGCGCTCGAGGAAGCGGCTGAGCATGGCCTCACGGTCGGGAGCTGGAAGCCGCCCTTCGGGATCGAGCTTACGGAGCAGGGAGACGGACTGGGCGATGCCGGCAGTGTTGACGGTGAAGCGGCGGGCGGCCTCCTCAATGAAGCGCGGGGAGACGAGGTCTTGGCGGTCGGCGAGGACGGAGGACCAGGCGAACTTCCTCGACTTCGTGGAGAGGGCCTCGAAGTGGAGCGAGAAGGCGAAGCGGCGGCGGACGGATTCGTGGGAGAGGCCGAGGGTGTTGGTGATCCAGAGGGTCGTGCAGGGCACGGCATCAAGGAACTGGTTGAGGTAGGCCTTGTCCGTGAGATCCTTGCGCTCGTCATGCGAGCGGGCGTTGAGGAGGCCGTCGGCTTCATCGATGACGAGAAGCTCCCGCTTGGCGTCGATCATGCGAGGGACCAGCTGGAGGATGAGACGGCGATCCTGGAGGCCTCGCTCGGTGAGGGGGATGGAGAGGAAGCGAGAGGACTTGCCGACCGCCTGGGCGAGGGCTTTCGCGAGCTCCGTCTTGCCGGTGCCGGGCACTCCATAGAGCAGCACGTTCACGGGCTTGTCCGAGGCGAGGAGGCCTTGCAGGATGCGGAGGTCCTTCTCGTCCACGCCGAAGCTCGCAAGGGGATAAGGCGGCTCAGTGGGTGTCGTGGTATAGGGCGAGTGTAGCGGAAGCAGAGCCGTGCCGAGGAAGGCGCGGGCGACGAGATCGGCGAGCTTGAGCTCGGTGTAGTTGTACTGGTTCGCGACGAGGAGGCCGAGGCGATAGAGACGACTCGTCTCCGAGATCAGCTCAACAACCTCGCGGACCTGGAGCCCCGTGCAAAGCGCGATGAAACCGGGGCGGCGGGTGGTCGCGTAGGCCTCGAAGAGGCGCTCTAGCTCGCTCGAGACTGAAAGCAGGAAGACGAAGGAGAGGACGGCGAGTTCAGCGCTCGAAAGCTCCATGAGTTCGACGAGGGTAGCTGCTGGCGGTGGGAGCGACCCCATTGGCACCGGCTCGTCGTCATCACCATGGAAGTGCTCGAAGAGCATCCCGGTGAAGTCGGAAGGCCTGAGGCTCGTGGTGTCGTCGAATACGATGTTGAGGAGCTGGTGGCCGATCATCCTGCGATCGTAGGAGGGCAGGCGCATCGAGCCGGAGACTGAGGGCGCGCGGGCACGGAGATCCGAGAGCAGGGAATGGAGTTCCTCATCGCCGAGAAGGGAGAGGTAGAAGGCCAGGGAGTCCTCGTCGAGAGTGAGCCTTCTGACCAGGGCGGCGGCATAGCGGCGGAGAAGCTGTTCGGCCGGGAAGTTGCCAGAGTCCGTGGGAATGCCGGAGGAAGGAAAGAGCGAGGAGCTATTGCGCATGGTGGCCTCGTGAAGTGGTTGAAGAGGGCGAACAGGGACCTTCGAGCGAGTAGTAGCAGGTACGAAATGGCCCTACGCCATATCGGGTTGCCCTGAAAGACCCTCTGGGTATCGAGGATGGAAAGCCCGCCCCGGGAGGGAGCGGGCTTCGTCGTTAACGGAGGAAGGCGTAGCGGGACTTCATGTAGCCGAGCCAGGGCTCGAGCTCGCGATGGCGCTCGATGGGGAAGATCCGGAAGAGCTCCTCGGTCGGGATGAGGATGAAGTCCTCGGGCTCGATGAGGAGCTTCTTCCAGGTCTCGTAGAAGTCGGAGCCGAGCTCCCTAAAGCGCGGGGAGGTGACAGCTCGGAGTCCATGGTTCTCGGTGACGGCGACGTGCACGAGGCGAACCTGGTCGACACTCGGCGAGCCGAACTCGCGGTACTGGGAGGCGAGGAGCTGCTGACGCATGGCCTGGTAATAGGGCTCGTACATGTAGTCCTCGATCTGTCCCGCAAGCTCGAGGTTGAAAGGCGTGAGGGGCCCGTGGAAGAGGTGGCGGTAGGGTTCCACCCGATCGGTACCATCGGTCCGGAAGCGCTTGTAGACCGAGGGGTAGCTCTCGGAGTATTTCCACTCGATGAGGAGCAGGATGCGGTCTCCAACCTGGGACTCGTACAAGATCGCCGCGTCGATTGAGGTTGATCCAGCTCCGCGATGCCGTACTGCCCCAAGCTTGGGAACCTCCCCGAGAAGGTTGTCGGGATCGATGAACTCGAAGGCGACGAAGCGGTCCTCCTCAATGGGGATAACCCGCGCGAAGTCATGGAAGAAGGGGCGCAGAAGATCGGCGAGGGCTTCGGCTCGATGAAGGAAGGGCGCGAGACTGTTAACGCAGAAAACCTGGGAGCTGCAAAGGTGGTTGGTCGGGAGCCCCGGTAGGGCCGAGGTGTGCCAGACGATGCCGAGGCGGGCGAAGAGCTCGAGGGTCTCGTCGCGGATCTCGGAGTAGAGGTTGAGACCCGCGTACTCAAGGGGCAGGCAGAATGGGAACATGCGCGAGCCGAAGAGCCCTGGGACCTTAGCTTCCCGAGGCAGGGTCTTGGTCGTGAGCTTCCAGGCAAGCTGGCGCTTCTTCTCGACGGTGAGGAAGTTCATGCTGTGGGTGTCTCCAGATTGATGCGGCTTAGGCCGAGGCGCCCGCTACGGCGGCTCCGTTCCTCACGACCTTGGCGGAGTAGGAGAGCATTTTGAGGACGCCCTCGCGGTCCTTGGCCTTGTGGGCCTTGTCCATGACCCACTCGTAGTGGCGGTCGGTGAAGGACTCGGCGTGCTCGGCGAGGAAGGATTCGAGACGTTCGAGGAGCTGGTCGCGGCTCTCGTCGGGATAGGGGTCCTGATAGGCTTGGCGCGATCCGGCAGTGAGCATCGAACCGGAGGCGGGCGAGGCTTGCGGAGGGAGGCCGAGCTTGATGAGCTGGATCGGCGCGTGCTCCGGTGCGATGTTCGTGGGCGTGGTGGCCTGAGCCTCGGGCTTGGTGACAGCTTCGGTGGTGGGAGCTTCGAAGGTGGTAATGGGCATCGCGCTCTCGGCATCGGGGAGCTCGGCCGGGTCGTAGGGCATGCCCCCGAGTTCCGAGGGGAAGGCGAGGCGGAAACCTTGGGAGATTGCGACCTTCTTAAGCTGGAAGCGGGGCATCTTGGTCCAGAATGAGGTAGGGGTGCCGTCGCGCTTACGCTGGACCGCTTCCTTCCAGTAGACCTCGTGGACGAAGGGAGAGTGCCAGTCCTTGCGGTGGATCTCGACGAGGGCCTTCATGTCCTCACCCTGGCCTTCGACCCAGGCCCGCCAGCCGTCAAGCTGGCCGGTGCGTTCGGCGCGGTCAAGGTAGACCTGGTACCCGACGACGATCGACATGCGGCGGTACTCGCCCTCACCATAGACAGCGACATGGATCTCGCGCTTGAAGGGGTTGAGGTGGAAGGCCTGGGCAACCTGGATGAACTGGAGCTTCTCCTCCTGCGTGAGCTGGCTGGCGAGGCCGAAGGCGGTGAGGTAGTCAAGCAGGGTCTGCTTCTGGACCTCGGTGGTGGGAGGGGGTAGACCCTCGCGGGGCTGGCTGGGGAAGGCTGATACTGGGGACATGGGAGACCTCCTGAGGGGGTTGGGATCTCCAATATCAGTAGAAGCTGGAAGGTCTTCAAGGAAGTCGGATAAGCCAAGGTTGGCGAGTAGTCCCAGTTGAGAAGAAGACTCCAACCCACATTGGGACTTGACAACACGAACTAGGGGGATGAATCATCGTCGGAGAATAGAAGGATAGGAGAATGGAGGATGATAACAAAATGATCCTGGCTGATAACGAAACAAAGGTTGATCTACTCAACAACAAGGCAATAGCGACGACGATCATTAAACTACTCCGTGATAGGCCGGATCAGCCAGTGACAGTCGGCGTCCATGGCGACTGGGGCGCTGGCAAATCGAGCGTCCTTGAAATGATCGAAGCCGGCTTCGAAGGTGAGGAGAAGGTTCTTTGCCTCAAATTCAATGGCTGGCGGTTCCAGGGGTTCGAAGACGCCAAGATTGCATTCATCGAAGGTATCGTCACCGGCTTGATCGAGAAGCGTCCTGCGCTGACTAAAGCGACAGAGGCGGTGAAGGACATCTTCCGTCGCATCGATTGGCTCAAGGTTGCAAAGAAGGCCGGTGGACTGGCGCTCACTGCGTTCACCGGCATCCCATCGCCCGACCAGATCCAATCCATCGTCGGCACGCTCGAAGGATTTCTCGCCGATCCGGCGAAACTCGCGACCAAGGAAAATGTCACAGCCGCCATCGATGGAGTAAAGGGGTTGCTGAAGCCAGAAAGTGGAAGCACCTCGACTAGCGTACCCGAGGAGATCAACGCGTTCCGCAAGGCTTTTGACGACCTCCTGAAAAGGGCCGGCGTGGATCAGTTGGTCGTTCTCATCGACGACCTCGATCGCTGTCTTCCCGAAACGGCAATCGAGACGCTCGAAGCTGTGCGCCTCTTCCTCTTCACCTCACGAACAGCGTTCGTGATCGCCGCCGATGAAACGATGATCGAATATGCGGTGCGTAGGCATTTCCCCGAACTACCGGACACAACAGGACCACAGTCCTACGCCCGTAACTACCTAGAGAAGCTGATCCAGATCCCCTTCCGCATACCAGCGCTCGGCGACACCGAGACTCGCATCTACGTGACGCTCTTGCTCGTAGGTGCTGAGCTCGGCGACGACGATCCGGACTTTAACAGCTTGATAGGCGTCGCACGAGAGCGGCTGAAGCGGCCATGGGCATCTGGCGCACTCGACGCAGCCACCGTAAAGACGGCGCTACAAGGAAAGGCTTCGCGGGTGAATAACGCCCTGGCGCTCAGCGATCAGATCGGGCCGATTCTCGCCAGCGGAACCAAAGGGAATCCGCGCCAGATAAAGAGATTCCTCAACACCCTGGTCCTGCGGCATCGAACCGCAGAAGCGCGCGGATTCGGGGATGACGTCAAGATTCCCGTTCTAGCCAAGCTCATGCTCGCGGAGCGTTTTCTTCCTCGCCTGTTCGAACAGATAGCCGCCATCGCCGCTGCCGCACCTGATGGCAAGTGTCCCGATCTGGCGGCGCTCGAAGTCGCAGCGAACGCGAAGGATGAAGATAAGGGCACCTCGAAGCCACCTAAAGCGGGGACCGCGAAATCGGATGAGGCAGTAGCCAAGACCACGCCAAAATCTGTTGGTGCGAAAACAGCCGATAGTGGATGGTTAGGTGAGTGGGTCTCGTCGCCAACCATCAAGGCTTGGGCTGCGGTACCGACCCAAGTAGGCGCCGAAGATCTCCGCCCCTATCTGTTCATCGCCAAAGAGCGGAAGGATTATTTCGGAGCCGCCTCGGTGCTCGGGCATCTCGCTACGGTTGTCGAGAAACTCTTTAGCGGGAAATTTGTGGTCCAAGGTCTCGAAGGCGATCTGAAGCGGCTCGCCCTACCCGAGGCCGCCCAGGTCTTTGAGGCGGTACGCGGCCGAATCGTCGGTAGCGACAACTTCGAGACCGAGCCGGGTGGCGTGGATGGCCTGGCAGTCCTCGTAAAAGCCCATCCCACACTTCAGAGCAATCTCCTCGACTTTCTCGAATCCCTTCCGAGAGATCGATTGGGCTCATGGGCATGCAGCGGATGGGAGAACGCTATCAAGGATGCCGAGGCCCGACAGCGATTCAACAGACTACTCCAAGGCTGGGCAAATGACGGCGGGGCGATACTCAAAGCTACAGCTAGTAGCGTGTTGCGCACCCCACAGGGAGTACGCTGATGGGCACGTCCAGTGCTTTCACCGGCCAAAGTGGTAGCACGCCGCTCATCCCGAGTTGGCTGGGCAACGAAGGCTCGCCGCCGGCATCGCCGGACGGAGCCTTGCCCCCCAATGGTGAGCCCCCTGCTCAGCTGCCGACCCTACCGGTAAGGCAACCGGTTCCTCCATTGGCGGATCCGACCCGGTTCTCGGCGGCTCGTGGAAACTTCTCCCGCTTCGCCAGTTCGGGTGGAAACGATCGCCGAGCCCTCGGCCGAGCCGTATCCCAATATGTGAGCTCGTCTTCAGGCGGGGCGCGAACGGCTGCAGTTCGGATGGGATCAGCGCGCGGTGCAGGCAGCCGTATGCTCGGCTTCCTGTCGGACGCGGCAAGACGTGGTGCGACCGAAGCACTGCGTGCACTCAATCTAGGCGAGCTTGCCGGGCGGCCGATCGAGGAGATATTCCTGGGGTTGGCCGATTACGTGTGCCCCGACGGCGGTACCATCGACGAAGGCATCGCCAGGGAGGCGTTCATCGAGACGATCGCTGAACTGGCCGGCGCAGGAATAACTGACCTTGACGACCTCACTCTCGATCAGATGCAGACTGTCTTTGAGCTCTACGCCACGAATGCGATCGAGGCCCGGCTCTGCAACGACATAGGCTTGAAGTTAGTAATCCTACCCTCAGACAGCCGACAAGCTGCGCGAGTCGAGGCGCAGTTGAAAGATTTCATTAGGCGCGCTGTCGCAGATTCCCTGACACGGGCACGCGCTGCGGCCGCCAGTCTGACGCCGGATCTGGTACTCGCCTTCGTCGGCGGCATCTACGAACAGGCATTCGGAATTCTACAGATTATGGGCAATGCCGAAGCGGAGGAGGCATGAGACAACACGTCATTATCGGCCGCTACGGCAAAGGCGACCGTATCCGGCTACCACTCTACGACGGCGAAGTTGGAACCCGCCTCGATTTGATCGCTGGCGAATGCACGCTCGATCACGGAATCGGTCACGCGCTTGAAGATTTGGCTCGGCTCGGCGTGTATCCATCCGAGCTGGGTGTGGACGTATTGGTTCTCGCAGCGCACGTCTATGCAGCCGATACCCGGATATCGCGCAGCAGTGAATCCCAGGACGGTTGGACACGGGAACTGCGATTGATCGTGCCTGTCTCCAATCCCGATCGGTGGACAGCTGTGGCGCCTATGTTCGAACGGATATTGAACTTCCTGACCGGGGATCGCTGGTCGCTCGGATTCCGATCACGCCCCCGTCGCTTTGCTCGGACCGTGCCTACTCCGCCCGGCACACTCATCGGTCCACCCTTCACCGATCTTGCACTATTCTCCGGAGGTCTCGACAGCCTGATTGGGGCCATAGACACACTCGAAGCCGGCCACACCCCGCTCCTCATCAGCCACGCCGGTGAAAGCGCGACGAGCGACGCCCAGAACGCGATCTTCGATGCATTGAAAGCGCAATATCCAGCCAACGCCTTCCAACGGTTGCGGCTCTGGATGACATTCCCAGACGGCTTAGTCCGCGGATCGGGCGGTGAGGACACCACACGCGGCCGTTCCTTCCTCTTCTTCGCCTTGGGCGTATTCGCAGGTAGCGGACTTGGCGCTCCATTTACACTAAAGGTGCCGGAGAACGGACTGATAGCAGTCAATGTGCCACTCGATCCGCTTCGCCTCGGTGCATTGAGCACGAGGACTACTCATCCGTTTTATATTAGCCGCTGGAACGACGCGCTCGCCGCCCTAGGTATTGAGGGCCGCATCGAGAATCCCTACTGGGACAAGACAAAAGGCGAGATGGTAGCGGCATGCTCGAACCTCGCGCTATTGACGAACCTCACTCCGAAGTCCATGTCTTGCTCGTCTCCCACGAAGGGACGGTATCATGGCTTCGGGATACAGCACTGCGGATATTGTCTTCCATGCTTGATCCGTCGCGCAGCGTTGCTCAAAGGACTTGGTCCGAGCGCCGACTCGACCGTATATACGATTGCCGACCTGAACACTCATGCCCTAGACACGTGCCGAGCAGAGGGCGTACAGGTGCGATCTTTTCAGCTCGCGATCGAGAGGATTCGCTCCAGGCCCGAGTTGGCATCCATTCTCATTCATAAGCCAGGTCCCCTCTTCGACGAGTCATCGACTCGCCAGGCGTCGCTAGCTGGTGTCTATCGTCGTGGCCTCGAAGAAGTAGGCGCGTTATTGACTGGGGTGAGGACCCAACCCGGATGAGCGATCATATTTCCTCGGAGTGGGTCGATTTTCACTGTCACCTCGACCTCTATCCTGACTTTGAGGCCGCAATCGTAAAAGTGGAGGCTGCGCACGTATACACGTTGACCGTCACCACCACGCCGAAAGCCTGGCCCCGTAATCACGAGCTGACACGGGGCATGCGCTATGTGCGGGCCGCACTAGGTCTTCACCCGCAGCTCGTGGCGGAGCGGGTTGGCGAACTGGCGCTGTGGGAAAGGTATTTATCAGAGACGCGCTATGTTGGCGAAGTAGGTCTCGACGCGGGACCACGGTTCTACAAATCGCTCGACACTCAGAAACAGGTATTCCGAGCGATCCTTGAACGATGCGCCACGGCGGGCGGGAAGATCCTCACCGTACACAGCGTCCGTAGCGTGCCAGCTGTGCTCGAAATGATCGAAAGCCATCTCCCGCAGGACCAGGGCATTGTCGTGTTGCATTGGTTCACCGGGACCAAGGTCGAGGCCCGACGTGCGGTGGGCCTCGGCTGCTACTTCTCGATCAACGCCGAGATGATGCGCTCCGATCGTGGCAGGGCACTTGTCGCAGAGTTGCCAGAGAATCGCATACTCACTGAGACAGACGGACCATTTACTAGGATCGACGGTCGGCCTGCCGAACCGGCCAGTGTTGGAACAACGGTTAGTGCAATCGCACTTGCGCGCAACGAGCCACAAGAGTCGGTAGCTCAAGTGATACGAACTAATCTCAGAACGCTCATTGATATCTGAGCATGCTCCCATGTATTCGAAGAGTAACTCAGAGCTCGCCTACCAGGCGCCTCTAGAATCAGGCAGGATGAGTGGCGGGGAGGGCACTTATATTGCGGGCGTACCACAGCGCGTTGAGTCTATTACTCTGATAGGTGTGGTCCTCTCGCATGACTCACTCCACCGATATAAAGGCATCGTATGGCCTATACTTGCTCGGGCCAGGGTAGCTCTCGATGCCCGACTATTGGCGTGAACCATCCTAGTAACGGTGAATGGCTGAACTGCGGTTCCCTTTGTATCCTGGGCGCTCAGTACACGATGTCCCCAGGATTCTCCTTGGTACTCGACACCTGAGCATTCATTGCAAGTCTAGTCAGCTTTAGTACATCATTCGAAAGCGCCATTAGGCGCTCAATCTCAGGCAAATCCTTATTCTTGGTCGCGAGTCGAAGCTGCCTGGTATGATCCCTCGCGTGACCAGCAAGTAGCTTCGCGGTGAGTTGGTTGACTTGCCTGACAAGGTTGTTGGCTTTCACCTCAGCCCTCACTGAGTCCATCGCTGCTTCATCCGAACTCATTCGAGCTGAATCAAGTGAGGCGGCGAGCTTCTTCGCAAGCTGCATCCTCGCAGACACGGCCATCATGCACCTCCTATTGCCATGAGTGCAGCCCTAAGTTGCCCCCTCACATCCCGCCCCGCCTCATCCCTCTTCATCGCCCAAACGAAAAGCCCCTTGCCCTTCGACGCGCGGGCCCAAAGCTCGCCTATGCGGCGCTTCTCGCGTTCTGAGGGATCGGCGGCAAGGTGGGCGCCCTTGTACTCGACGACGAGGACGCGGCCATCATTGAGCCTGGCTACGAAGTCGGGATAGAAGTCGTCCCTCGACGTAGGAAGGCGGAAGCACCACTGATGTCGGGGAGGGACGTTGCGTACCCAGGTCTCGACTTCGTCGAGAGCGTCGATCTCCTTGGCGCAGGCATACTCCTCGCCGTCGCGCTTCAGGTTGTCGACGACGGGGAAGAAGTGCTTGGAGAAGCCATAGGAGGAAGCGGGCTCTGCCCGTGGGTAGGGACAGCGGTCCTTCGCGAAGGAGAAGTCAGCTTCCCATACGAGGCTGCCATCAAGCTCAGGGAGGTCAAGAAGGGACTCGAGTCCTCTGGACGCTGCGTTGAGGCGGTAGGAATCTAGCTTGGCCCTAATCTTCTCCTCGAGGAGGTACTTGTGGAGGATGAGGTCGCCAAGGCGGAGCGTCCGCTCGTCGATGAGCTGGTGCATGAGGCGGGATAAGAAGTCCTGGAGGACCAGCTGAGACACGTCGCTCCGCGCGAGGCGGCGATCGAGCCAGAACACGAGGCCGTTCAGGTAGTACTCGCCTGCGACCTCGGCGGTGAAAAGCTCCCGGTCATAGCGGGTGTTGCGGGTGATGACCTTCTCGGCGACGACATCAAGCTCCGTAACCTTCCGCTCGGCGGGCACGGAGAACTCCTCGGGAGTAAGGCGAGCGGGGAATCGCGATGCATCCGATAGGTCGAGACGGCCCCGGTTGGCTAACCAGCCTTCGTCTACGGGAATGAGCTCGCCTGAGACCTCATCACGGGAGAAGAGGGAGCCCACCGTGAAGACATCTGGGCCAGCAGGAAGGACGCGATGCCGGGAAGCTTGAAGAAGGCGGTAGTTGGCGAGGTTGCGCGCGATCTCGCGCGTGCGTTCACCTCCGGAATCCGCTCCGAGTGTCTCCGAGAGCCTGGTGATCGTAGCTTCGGTGATAGAGCCGGAGACGCGGACCAGAGGGACTCCATCCGAACGAGTGCCCGCACTCTCGACGACGAGGCCAGGCACAGGGGCGAAAAGCCCGAAGTCCACGGGAGCGTAGGCCGGGATGGAAATAGACTGGCCATCCGGCGCGAGCCCCACGATGGTTCCTGAGCCTTCGCCAGGGAAGAAATCCGCCACCTCGGTCCATGCGTCCGCCTCAATGCGCTCGAAGCCCATCTTATCGACGAGGCAGTCCTTGAGCGCGGAAGCCGTCTCGGCGAAGTCGCGTGAGGAGACATGGGCATAGGCCTTGTTCAGCAATGCCGAAGGACGCTCTTCCGCGTAGGGCATCCGCAGGACTCGGCCGAGGAGCTGCTCGACGGCCCGCGCGGACTTGAGCTCCTGTATGGAGCAGAACACGTAGGCGAATGAGCAGTCCCAGCCTTCCTTGAGAGCTTGAACGGTGATGATGTGCCGGATTGGGCAGGATGGATCGAAGAGGTTCACGCCCTCGATGCCGCGTTCGTCACCGGTAGCCACGGCAATGTGAGCAGGATCGATGCCCTCGTTCTGGATGAGATGATCGCGGAGCTTGTCGGCGGTGATGACGGTCGGATCGTCCTTGTCCTTGGCTTGGGCCTGGTACAGGGTGATAGGCCGTACCGAATCCCCGGTCGCCTTGGCGGCCTCCTCAAGGGAGTTCCGGGTACTGATCGCCGCGGCGACCGTGGTAGCCCAGCTCGAATGCTCGGCGAGTACGATCGGGAGCTTGATCATCTTCTCGGCCTTGAGCTCGGTGGCGGTGGCCTCGTGAAGGACATTGGAACCGCTCGCGCTCGAGGTATCGGGCGTAGCCGTGAACTCAAGGATCCCGAGGGGCGAGAGCCTGGCGAGCGTGTCGAAGGAAAGCTTCGATCGCGCGTTGTGCGCCTCGTCGATGATGATGAGAGGCCGGAAGACATGGCAGAGGTTGACGAAAGAGTGGACTGGCTTCCCCCGATTGGCGCCTTCGGTGCTGAGTTCGAGCCCTGCCGTGCCATTGAGGGCCGCGAAGTGGCGCTCCCAGCGCTCGGAGTGAGCGTAGATGGTGCGCGTACCCGTGTCCTCGGCCTTGAAGCTCTGGATGGTGGCGACGACGACCACGAGACGAGTGGCGAAGTCCTGGGGGCTCACCGATTCGAGGCCCTCGCGCGTCACGACGAGGGGGCGGCCCCAGGCTTCGACAAGCTCCTCACGGTAGGGATGTCCCGCCGTGGAAAGGGCTGAGAGGGTCTGTTCGAGAATGGCTTGCGAGGGAACAAGCCAGAGTACATGGAGAGACTCGGCATGGGTATAGGAGTCGCGCATGATACGCAGGGAACGCGCCGCGAGCCAGGTCTTGCCGCCTCCTGTAGGGATGCGAATGCAGACGTAGGGGATATCGCCCACACCCGGAGCCTGGTGCCAGCGAGTGACCGAGGGGCGGCCACGCTCGCTCCAGGATTCAATGAAGGCGGCCTTGGGATCGCCAAGGCGCTTGACCCGCTCGAGGTAGTCTTTCAAGGATTCGAGGGCCTTGGTCTGGTAGATCTTGGGCTCAAACATGATCGCCCACCTCTCCAGCGCCAGCGGCGTCTGCGCCGAGGGCTCGAGGAGCTTCGGGCATCAGCCCTGCCGCGTATTCGAGCGCGCCTTCCGCAAGGAGCGGCATGGACCCGATGTCATAGGGTATCTGCTTGAAGGTGATGCTCATGCGAGCGAGCGATGAGGGCGAATAGGTCGTCGCCTCGGCGTAGACAATGCGAGGACCATCATGCTTGGGGAGCGAGGCCAAAACGCCCGGCGTGAGGACATTGCCGCCCTTGGGGCGCTTGTCCCCGAGTATCCCGTTGTACAGGAGATAGAGGCCTCGTCCCTCGTGAATGCCGAGGAATGGCGATGCCGGCTTGATCGAGCCGTCTATGGCTGGTGCCTTGGTCTCGCGCCACCAGACGAAGGCAGCGAGGTCGGCGAACTTGACCTTGGGGTTGAGGCGACCGAAGGCATCGAAGAGGGTCTCGCCGAGCTTGACGAAGCGGAAGCCTCCGCCGCCTTTCCAGCCGACAGTCTCCGAGATGCCGCCTTGCTCGCCGTCAATGACCTTCTGAAGGCGGGGCAGACAGTGCGTCACCGCGTGGTCACCCATCTCTATACCTATCCAACGACGGCCCATCTTGTGGGCGACTGCGGAGGTGGTACCGGAGCCGAGGAAGGAATCAAGGACTAGATCACCAGGATTGGTAGCGATATCTAGAACTCGCTTAATTAGGTGCTCAGGCTTTGGAGTACCGAAAACGTCGCTTCCAAAGAGCTGGATGATCTCTTTCTTGGCATCCTGCGTATGGCCAACTTCCTCATAAGGCCAGTAGGTCTGGGGTACAACGCCTTGCTTAACCTCGCTCAAGAATCTCTTGATTGCGGGAACATTACTCCCATCCTTACCCCACCAGATCCTGTTATCAGCATCTAGCTCATGGAACTTGGATTCTGACACACGCCAATACATGCCATTGGGCGGCCCTTCGATAATTCGGCCGGATGGACACGTAATGCTATAGGTCCCGAGGCTATAGTAATTCCGCGCGGATAGGTCACTTGGCTTCCATCTGCCTCTTGGATCATTATCAACGTTACGATAGGCCTTGTCTTGCTTGTCGGTACGAGGCATAGGATTGGGGATCCAGCTATCCCCAGCCTTGCCGTACACAACTATATAATCGTGATCTTCGGAGAAGTGCTTCGCTGTTCCCTTCGGTGAGTAGTTCTTCCTCCAGATTACTGTAGCAACGAAGTTGCCACGCCCGAATACTTCATCCATCAGGACTTTAAGGTACTGCCCTTCGCGATCGTCAATGCTAACCCAGATACTCCCATCCTCGGCAAGGAGCTCACGGAGAAGCTCCAGCCTCGGGTACATCATCGAGAGCCACGTTGAGTGTTCGAGATTGTCGTCGTAGTGCTCGAAGGCTGACCCGGTGTTGTAGGGCGGGTCGATGTAGATGCACTTCACGCGCCCGGCGTAGTAGGGAAGTAAGGCCTTGAGAGCCTCGAGATTGTCGCCCTGGATGAGGAGGTTGTCCTGCGCAGCCTTCGGATCGCCGATAATACCGACCTTGGCTGCGGTATGAGGCTCCAGGAGACGGAAGGGAACAAGGGATGCGGCGCGGAGGGCGTCTTCTTTACCTGTCCAGGTCAAGGTAGGCATATGGCTAAGTCCTTTACTAATATAACTTCTTGGTAAACGCGCACGGGCCATATGGTACCTCAAGAATCGTCGGGGAGCAAGACGGACTACGGCATCAGCTCGCTTGCGAGAAGGCTGCACGGAGCATCTTGATGGCGGAGCGCAGGATCCTGCGCCGGGAAGCGCTGGGATCACGCTGTACGAGCTCGTGAAGGAGGCCGATGATACCTAGCCCCTCGGCGATGGCCTCCTCGTTGGCTTGCTGCGCTTCAGGGCTTCGGGCCCGCCTCTTGGTGGGTGCTGGCAGGACAGCGCGCTTGGCCTTAGCGGCCTCCGCCGCCTGGTGGATGGTCTTCTCGCCACGACGGACGGCGCCGGCTTCCTCGGGGTCGGAAAGCACGGTCCTGGCGCGCTCCACCTTGGCCCGAGAAGTCCCAATGGTATCGGCAGTTAGCTCGGCGGTCTTGCTCGGCTTGCCTGCGGTAGCCTCAATCGAGGCTACCGGGGTGTTGAATCCCGTCTGAGGCCGATCCACAAGCTCAATAAGACGGAGAAGCTCGGCGTCCGAGAGGTTGCGGCGGTCCTTCTGGGTATGGATGGCGTAGGCTAAGGCCTCAGCCTCGGAGGTGAAGGTCTTCTCGTAGGCGGTGACCCGAAGGAGGCCGAGCTCCCCGGCGGCGCGGACACGCGTGTAGCCGTCGATGAGGACTCGGGTACCGTCGGGCTTGCGCCAGACGTTGACCGGCTTGGAGGGGTCGAAGCCGTTGACGGCCATGTCAGACTTGATGGCCTCGAAGACCTCGGGCTTGATCGTGAAGAGAGAGGAGAAGGGCTCGGCCTTGGTGAGCTGGTCGATATATAACTCGATACCGACGGCCTTCTCCCCGGAGTTGTTGACAGCGGCCTTGTCGGGACGAGTAGTCATAGTGAGCTTGGGCATGGCTAGAACCTCTCGGTAGTGCGTTCGACGCCACAGTAGGCGGCGAGGGAGGCGATGGCGGCATGGAGTGGGGCCTTGGCCTGCGAGGGAGTGATGCGCTCCCCGGTGTCGATCGAGCGGCGGATGAGGGCTGTGTCGGGGATGGCGACCGGCGCAATGAGGTCTCCGAAGGAGTTACGGAAGAGGGCCTCGTATTGGTTGCGGAGGGCGTCCGGATTGTCGGTCCTCGCGAGGCAATAGAAGTTGAAGATGATACGCCAGGCCGAGAGCTTGTCGGTCTCGCGCCGGAGCTGGGCCTCGTAGAAGAGGGCGCCCTTGTAGTCGAACTGACTGAAGGCGACGGGCGTGAGGATGAGGTCGGCGGCGTTCAGGGCGTTGAGGACGAGGTTGTCGTACGTGGGAGCCGTGTCGATGAATAGGAAGTCATAGGAAAGGTCCGAGGAGGCGAGGATGCGCCGGAGCGTGCGGTCGCCGATTGCCCGCAGCTTGACGAGGTCGAGCGACGAGGCGAGGAGGTCGATTCCCGGATAGACCGAGTGAAGGATGTTCTCCGCGAGGCGTTCGGTGTGGAGGACGGAGGCGACGTTCTTGTGGTCGGCCTCATCGGGGGAGTCGAGGTAGTAGGATGAGGCGCTGTTCTGGATGTCCAGGTCGGCAACGAGGACTCTGTAACCAGCGGCGGCGGCATAGTTGGCGACGAGGATGCAGAGCGAGGACTTGCCGCTGCCGCCCTTGATCGAGGAGAAACAGATGGATCTCATGGGAACCTCGAGGGTAGGAAATGTGGTTAATTATAAATAGCCTTGAGGTGAAGAAGTGCGTACTTTGGTAGCGGCCTGGACATGCAAAGACACCGCTCGCGGCCAACGGCAGTATCTGTGCTCTGAGGAGATGGGTGTCGCCAGCTATTGGCGAATGAGCCGGGGGCCTGGTGTCATCTCAGGAAACGAGGCTTGGATAGATCCTTTATCGATCACGGCTGCGAAAAGGTCTTGTGCTGCGTCCTGTTACACAGAAAGCGAAGGCTCAAATCTGACGTCCTTCCCCTTTGGCATATCGCTAGCCAGCGACGACCGAAAACATACAAACTTTATAGCCGCTTCATATTTGCTTTACAGGTTGAGGATAGATTAGTGCCAAGCTTTAGTGGCATGGAGGTTCTGTAATGAAGAAGACGATATTCGTGGTCATAGCATTCCTCGCGGCGGCTCTTCCTTCCGCATTCGCGCTCGGCTCGGCATATTCCGGCGAGTCCGTGACGCTCGCCGGCACGCTTGTCGAAAGAACAGGCACGCCTTTCGCTGCCCTGAAAACGGAAGGGGGAGTCTGGAGCCTTATGCTTCCGGGTATGTATGATTATGACATTCCAGTCAAGGATGGCGACAAGCTCGAAGTGACCGGCTTCGAAGTTCCCGGTCCAGTGTGGGGCCAAACGGTCGAGACGCGCTACCTGATGGTCCAGAAAATTATGATCGACGGTAAGGAGTATGTGCTCCTCGGCGGTAACGGCCGGTTCGGCATGATGGGACAGTACGGCATGATGGGAGCCCGCGGAACGCGTGGAGACGGCGCTTGGAATAGCTTTGGGGCTCCAGGAGCGTACGGCACTTCCCGCGGGTGTTGGTAATAAGGCTTTTCGAATGTGGTGGAACGCTTGCCTCGCCCGTCCTTGGGGACCTTGGACCAGTGCGTGGTTTAGTACGGGGGGAATAATCATGATGATTCTTATCGCGGCTGCGGTCGTTATCGGAGTGGTTTGGCTTGCGCGGCGCAATGTCAACAGCCATACGGATACCGATGCCCTCGACGTGCTCCGGCGGAGATACGCCCTCGGCGAGCTGAACAAGGATCAGTTCGAGGAGATGAAGGGAACGCTCCAAAGCTAGCACCCGGATAGTTTTAGCGGCGAAAGCGGAAACAGGGGACGGCAGACGTGTCGTCCCCTGTTCGTTTGCAAAGGAGTGTTCCCGATGGATGATTTGCCCTATACTATAGCTGAAATGAGCAAACGCATATTGGTCGTGGAGGACGAACGCAGCCTGAACCAGATGATCGTCGATTATTTGGCTGCCTTGGGATATGGTACCGAAAGCGCATACGATGGATTGGATGCGCTTCGGAAAGTAGAAGCCCTAATGCCGGATTTCATAGTGCTCGACCTGCAACTACCGGGTCTCGACGGGCTGGACGTCGCGCGCAGGATTCGGGAGCGATCTCCGGTTCCCATCATCATGCTGACGGCGCGCGCGGAAGAAGCGGACAAGCTCATAGGTCTGGAGCTCGGGGCGGACGACTATCTCACGAAACCATTTAGCTTGAGAGAACTCGCTGCGCGGATCCGTACGGTCCTCCGGCGCATTCAGCCGAAGGGGCATGAGCCGGTCCGTTCAGAAGAGGGGATAATCTCCCATCTCGATATCCTGCTCGACACGGGGCGGCGCATCGTCACCCGGGGGGGGGCGCTGATAACGTTGACAGCCGTGCAGTTCAACATTCTGCGGGTACTTCTGGACCATCCCGGGCAAGTGCTTACCCGGCTCCAGATTCTCGAGGCGGCCGAAGGAATCAGTCAAGAAGGCTATGATCGGACGATAGACGTGCACGTCAAGAACATCAGGAAAGCGCTGGAGCCCGATCCCGCACGGCCGATCTATATTCTCACTGTGTGGGGTGTCGGGTATCGAATGGCCGAGCGAATCGAAATGGCGGGCAGGACCCAGGGAGCCGAACCATGAAGTTGAGCCTTTGGCTCAAACTGACCAGCGGCTTCGCGGTCGCGGTGCTGCTGACCGCGGCCGCCCTCAATCTTTCGGTTCGGCTGATCACGGAGAACCGGTACAGGCTCTTGGTGCGCGACAGCGACCAAGCGCAGGCGGAAATTCTTGCCCCTCAGTTCGCCGAATGGTATGAGCGACAAGACGGATGGAGCGGAGTCGCCCGGCTCGTCGATGATTTGCGCCCAGCCAGGGGAATGATGGACGATGGTCGATGGATGTCGATGATGGGGAGCTCCAGGATGTCCTGGGGGATGCGCGATGACTGGGGTAACCGGGATTGGGATATGGGAAACGACATGGGCATGATGCGGATGGACGATAGTTCGGCCGCCCTGTTTCCCCGGCTGATCCTGACGGACCCTCAGGGTGCGGTCCTCGCCGATTCGGCCGGGGAAATGCCCGGGCGCAAACTGGAAAGGCCCAACGACGCCCCCGTCGCGGTCGAAGTAGTATCCCGCGCGCGAGTCGTAGGTTTGCTGCTTGTCGGTTCGATGATCGAGCCAAGCCTCACGCAGGCGGATAGGCAGTTCCTGGGATCGGTGAACACCGCAATGCTCGCCGTGACGGTGGCGGCTGTCCTTGTCGCCATCATCTTAGGGTCACTCCTCTTCCGGCATGTCGTCGCGCCGCTTCGTGAACTCTCGCGGGCGAGCGAGCGGATTGCGTCCGGCGACTTGGCGACCCGCGTGGAACGTGGTCCCAAGGACGAGATAGGCGACCTGGCCGCTCGATTCAATGCCATGACGGAAAGCCTCCAGGATTCACGACGGCGGGAGCACCAGTTCATCGCGGATGCGGCGCACGAGTTGCGGACTCCGGTAGCGCTCCTGCAAGGAACGCTGGAGATGATGATCGACGGCATCTATCCCCCCGATCGGCATCGCCTCGAGCAACTCCATGGCGAATCACAACGGCTCGGCCGACTGGTCGCGGATCTGCAAGACCTCTCCCGTGCCGACGCCGGTGGCCTGGAGCTATCCCTCTCCAGGACCAGGATAGGAGGGGTTTTAGAAGAAGCCGCAGCGCTCTTCGACGCCGCCGCGAGGAAGAACGGGATTCGACTGGAAGTCGGAGGCGTGCCAGCGGAAGAAGTGACGCTCGATAAGGACAGGATCGTCCGGGTGCTGGCAAATCTGCTCGCGAACGCGTTCCGCCATACTCCCCCAAATGGCAAGATCGCGCTACGCGCAGACAAGGTCATGGAAAGTCCCGAGCTGGTCGTGTGCGTGGAGGATACCGGTCCCGGCATACCCCCTTCCGATGCCGAAAGGGTCTTCGATCGATTCTATCGCGCCGACGAGTCGCGCAGCCGCGATTCCGGCGGGAGCGGCCTGGGACTCTCGATAAGCCGCGAGATCATCGGCGCCCATGGCGGCCGAATCTGGGTGGACACTACCTACCGCGGCGGCGCGCGGCTCTGCTTCTCCATCCCATGTCGTCCCCATCCCGGCAGGAACGGCTAATTCCGGGGCCGACACCAGATGGAGGCAGCGTTCCGTTCACTTCCAGCCATAAATGTGAGATATACTGTCTGGCGGCTCCGATCATGGCCGCGGCGACAACCGCAGGTAGCAGCAAGGCCCGCATGGACTCACCGTTCTCCCTCAAGGCCGCGCGGGTGCACTCCTTACGATGGGAAATGTGCGGGATCGCGACACGCAACGTAATGCGATTATCGCGGCCAAAATGCGGACTTCGAGTCCGATCTCTTGGATTCCCACCCCACCGCTGATTGTAATTACGAGGCTCAAGATGCCGGCGACGAGGTAAAAGCGGGAAGCAGGAACGGCGCGCTTTCGTCCGGCCAGGATCAGCGCTACCAGGGCGAGAGGGTTCATCCAGAGAAGGTTCAGGTTCCACCCGGTCTCCGAGTACCCGGCGAGCAGCCAGAAGGCGCAGATGGCCACTGCGCCGAGCAAGCCAGCCGAGAACAATCCCACGTCGAACAGCAGCGTCAACCTGCTTGAGGGGAAGAAGGTTGCGATGATGGCGAGCGCCCCCATAATGATGATGAACATCACAGGCTCACCTGTGGGCGGCCGCTCCGCGCTGTTCCGCGAAGTGTATACCGTCATCGTCTCAAGCACAGCGGGACGGCTGCCCACCGCGTCGACCATATCGCTCGCGGCGACCAGGTTACTCAGTTGCTCGGGCAGGAATGGCCCCGCTTCCATTCCGATCTTCTCCGCGTTCGGGCCCAGCAACAGATCGATCCCAAGCGAAAGCCAGAGCCTGTCAGCGAGAGCGCGGCGGAGGGAATCACGCTGCGAGCCCTCCAAGACGCCTATTCCAGGTTGAGAAGGCGAAGCGAGATGAGTTCCAAGCCGTAGCCAAAGTCGAGTCACGCAATTATCGGTGAAGTAACGATAGTCGTAGGTATTCCTTCCGGGTCGGGCATCCTCCTCGAGCGCTGCGATGAACGCGGCGGATTCCTCAGTCCCGAAGGCGAGGACTTGTTCGACTATTGTACGGTCTTCTACCTGGCTATAGAACTCATAGGCATCCGTACTACTCAGACGCGCGGCCATGAAGGGCATCTTTCCAACCAACATCCCAAGCGCGAACCGCAGGTCGAAGGGCTTGGCGGAGAGCCCGTAGTTATAGAGCAGGTCGGGGCCGCCGTTGGGATAACTGACTCTGATGGCAGAATGCCCGAACGCGGAATAAAGCGATCGACCGGGCAGGATGGTGGTAAGCGCGATTCTTGGCCCTCCTTCCGATATATCGATCCGAGCCTCCAAGGGATTCGCGGTCGTGTTCCCGGGAAGGGTGTACATGAAGAGCAGGAACATGAGGGCCCTGGGCAGTGGACCTGTCCACAAAGCCTCCTTCCGTACCTTGATACCTGGCATACGCTTGCTCAATCTATCCCCTTCCGCTCGCGTCTTGACAAGGGAGCGAGATGGGAGTAGCATACACTTAAACGGTTGCTTAATCAAGCACTCGTTTTACCAAGGAGGCTCGAATGAGCGAGGATTTGTGCAGTCAGTATGGAGTGAGCTGCGCCGGGGATGCCGAAGCGCTGAGGGATTCGCTCCTCGATATCGCGGGCATATCCGAGCTTTTCAAGGCGCTCGCGGATGAGACCAGAACGAAGATCCTGCACCTGCTCGGGCAACGGGAACTCTGCGTATGCGACCTGGCCTTCCTGCTGGAGATGAGCCTGCCGGCGGTTTCACACCACCTGCGTTTCCTGAAAGCGTTGCGCCTGGTCCGAAGCCGCAAGGACGGAAAGAACGTCTTCTACTCGCTTGACGACGATCATGTGCTCTCCCTCATGGAGCAGGCACGCGAGCACTACATCGAACGATCCTGACCAAAGGAGCCATCATGACGAAGTATAGGATTAACGGAATTGATTGCGCGAACTGCGCCAACGAGATCGAATGCGCCTTGAAGAAGGAGAAGGGCCTTGAAAACACACGGCTGAGCTTTGCAACCGGGGCGATCTATCTCGATGCGAAGCATGTGGATAAGGCGCAGGACATCATCAGCCGGATCGAACATGGCGTCACCCTATCCTCCCCCGAGAAGAAGGCGACGCCGGGCGATGTCGAGGTGCAAGTGAGCAAGGCACTGATCAGAATGGTCGCGGCCGCTGTCCTGCTCGCCATCGGGAGCGTGTTCAACGAAACACTGCACGCGACGCCGCATGCCATCGTGGAGTATGGGGTTCTGATCTCGGCATTCCTCTTGGTTGGAACGCCGGTGCTCCTTTCGGCACTCAGGAGCATCCTGAGGGGACAGTTATTCAACGAAATGTTCCTCATGAGCATAGCGACCATCGGGGCGATCCTGATCCATCAGCTTCCGGAAGCCGTTGGCGTCATGCTCTTCTACTCCGTTGGTGAATATCTCCAGGATAGGGCGGTCGACAAGTCCCGCCGATCGATCTCAGCCCTCATGGATCTGCGTCCTGATTTCGCGCGACTGGTTGTCGGTCCCGAACGCCGCGAGGTCAGCCCCGAGGAAATCAAGGTGGGGGACCTCATCGAGGTGCTCCCCGGGGAACGCATCCCGCTCGACGGCTCGTTGGTCGAAGGCTCGTCCTTCGTCAATACGGCTTCGCTCACCGGAGAATCGGTGCCGCGCAAGGTCGAGCCAGGCGACAGCGTCCTTGGAGGATTCGTGAACGACGAGGGAAGGATCGTCGTCCGCGTGGAGAAGGAGTACAGTCAAGGCGCTGCGGCCAGGATCCTGGAACTCGTGGAAAACGCCTCTTCTCAAAAGGCTCCCACGGAAAAGTTCATCACCCGCTTCGCCGCCATCTACACTCCGGCGGTCGTCGTCATCGCGGCGATCATCGCCTTCGTACCGCCGCTTCTGGTTCCTGGCGCAAGGCTCGAAGACTGGGTCTACCGGGCTCTTGTCATGCTGGTCATATCATGCCCCTGCGCTCTGGTCATCTCGATTCCGCTCGGCTACTTCGGCGGAATCGGCGGGGCATCCAAGAACAAGCTCCTCATCAAGGGCGGCAATTACATCGATGCCCTCACGAAGGTCGACACGGTGGTCTTCGACAAGACCGGTACCCTCACAGAAGGCGTCTTCAACGTGGTCAAGGTCGAGACCCGCAACGGCTTCACGAAGGAGGAACTCCTGGAGTGGGCGGCAGCGGCGGAATCCGGTTCATCGCATCCCATCGCGCGTTCGATCAAGGACGCAGCGGGCGGCGTCAAGGACAAGGCGAGCGATATCGTCGAGGTGAAAGGCCATGGAGTACTCGCGAAGGTCGAGGGCCGCAGGATCGCGATAGGCAATGACCGCCTGATGCACCGCGAGAACATCGATCACTCAGATTGCGATACCGAGGGGACTGTCGCCTTCGTCGCGGTAGACGGCGTCTACGCGGGACACATCGTCATATCGGACAAGATCAAGCCGAACGCGGCGGCCACGGTCGCGGAGCTGAAGGCCCTCGGGGTGCGCAAGGTCGTGATGCTCACCGGCGACAACAAGACTGTCGCCGGCAAAATCGCGGGCGAACTTGGTCTCGACGACTTCTACGCCGAGCTCCTTCCGGATGGCAAGGTGGCGGAACTCGAAGTGCTCGAGAAGGATCCGGCGAGGCAGGGCGCCGTGGTGTTCGTAGGCGACGGCATGAACGACGCCCCGGTGCTCGTGAGATCGGACGTAGGCTTCGCGATGGGAGGGCTCGGATCCGACGCGGCGATCGAAGCGGCGGACGTCGTGGTCATGGACGACCATATCGCTCGCATCCCCCTCGCCATCAGGATTTCGAGGTTCACCCGCCGCGTCGTGATCGAGAACATCGTCATGGCTTTGGTGGTCAAGGCTGCCTTCCTGAGTCTCGGCGCCCTCGGCGTGGCGAGCATGTGGGAGGCCGTCATCGGCGACGTTGGCGTCTCCATCCTGGCGGTCCTCAATTCGGTGAGGACATCGGGATATGCCCGTGGGCAACGCGAAGGCGTGCGGTGACCCCGGCATGGACCAACTACTCGAGAAAACCATCCTTGTGGATTATGACCATCCGTCGATCCGCAACCTCGTTGCCCTACGAAGTTGGGTCGCGCTCGATGAAGAAGCGAGGCTTCGGGGAGTCTACGACTTTGTCCGCGACGAGATCCGCTTCGGATACAATGAGGACGACGCGATCCCGGCCTCCAAGGTCCTGTCGGATGGATACGGGCAATGCAACACCAAGGGCATCCTCCTCATGGCCCTCCTCAGGGCTGTCGGTGTCAGGTGCCGCTTCCATGGCTTCACGATCGACAAGCGCCTCCAGCAGGGAGCGATAAGCGGCCTCTGGTATCTCCTCGCGCCGCGGGAGATAGTACATAGCTGGGTAGAGCTGTTCCATGATGGCCGGTGGATCGACATGGAAGGCTTTATCCTCGACCTGCCCTACCTGCGGAGCGTTCAGAGTATCGCGTGCGGAATGACAGGCTCCTTTTGCGGCTACGGCGTAGCCACGAGCAGCATCGAGTCGCCCCGCGTCTTTTGGGATGGGAACGCTACGTACATCCAGAAAGAGGGAATAGTCAGAGATTTTGGCCTCTATCCAGATCCTGATTCATTCTTCAAGGATCATACCCAATCGATGGGAGCATTGAAGCGCTTGATGTTCAGGACCATCGTTCGTCGGGCAATAAACAGGCGTGTCGCCAGAATAAGGGCTCGCATGAAGTCCTAAAGGTTCTGATCCACGCCATTCTACTGGGTGAGTACCGGATTCCACGATTTCCCGGCTACGACGCTCTTATGGCCCTCCCGAGCGTTATCCGTGGTTGTGCTTGTGGCATACGCTTTCTTGGTTTTCACCGACGCCGCAGACGCTTCTATATGGCTTCGGCGGCGAACGTGAAACTCCAGCGGATCAGGTCCCGTAGATCCGGGAACCAAGCGTGAGGATGCCAGATCCGCCGGAATACGACTTGCTTGAGTGGACCATCCCAATGTGTCGGGCGAGAGTCTTCCGGGCTCCTGAGGCCGAAAAGTGGATAATAGTCTAGATGTGTTCAGTGGCTCCGAGATCGAGACGAAACTCATGGCTGTTGCGTGGTCGGCATCCGCGCAGTGTTCCTGCCCGTCCGAAGCGGACGTTGACGATTCGAAGAGATCGAGATCAAGATCGAGGAATCGGGCGCTAGACTGCCCCTATTGCTTTGGATAAAGGGCAAAAGCCCCTTCGGGGGTCCCTGCGTTTGACGGGACAGAAGATGCAAGCGTGGGAAGACCCGTCCACTGGGTATCTATCGATGACTAGGCTCTTCGCCCCCGCGTGGTTGTAATCCAGGGGTATAGTACGCAGCACCTAATTTGGCATGGCAGAAATAGTGATTGGGCTCCCGGAAAGTTACTACAGACTGCCTGTGTGAAAGCACTCGTCTCTCCAGCAGATCTCGATTCCCAGAATTAAACTCTCGAACTTCGGTATCGGGTATCTTCGGACAGCCAGGAGAAAGGGGCGTCCGCCTTGAGCAGATGGGGAACCTGTGTGCGCTTGCTGCAGGACGACCATAAAATGCTTCTGCGATCGCAGGGAAAGACGAGTCTTGCACTCCCCGTGCGGTCGCTGACAGCCCGGAACTTTGCGAGGTCCAGCGACGAGGAGAAAAGGTTGAAGCCTGGACATGCAAAGATGCTGCTCGCGGCTAACGGCAGTATCTGTGCGCTGAGGAGAATGGGTGTCGCCGCCTGTTGGCGATTGTGCTGTCCGCCCGGTATCCTCTCGGGCTTGAAATCGCGTGATCGCCTGCTCTTACGATCATGTTGAGGCTGTTCTGTTAGCCTCGTCCTCTTGTCTGGAAAAAGGAGGAATCAATTATCCCGCTAGAGGGCTTCGTCGATCGGATAAACGGAGACGACGAAGCCCTATGCTGGAGTAAAGCATTAACGGTTCGCGCGGACTATGGAAAGCGCGATGTTGCCCTTGTCGAGGAGCCCCTGTTCGCAACGGAAGATGATAACAACTGTATCCGTCCACTCCGAGACATTGGGGACTTCCATGTCCTTGGGGATCGTGATGAAGAAGTACTCCATCGGAGCTTTAGTATAGGCGATGAATCTGACATTATGACCAACAGTCGCCCGGAGCTGTCCTCCGGCCGTAAGTCGGGCTATCAATCTGACGGTCTTGTCTTTGAAAGCCGCGGGGGTATCGAAGAACTGGGCGGCGGCGCTGGTGTTGTACTTCTCGGAAAGCGTCTTGTCTACATAGTCGTAGTCCGGTTTGATGTCGGCGGTATCCTGAGCAATAACCGAAGATAAGCCGAGGCCAACCAGAAGTAAAAGCGTGATAACCGTGCGTCTCATAAACTCTCCTTTGAACCCGGTGAATAAGCCTCGAAGCCCTATTTGGATTGCCTCACCATGGGGCTCCCGCACTTGGGACATTTATAGCTGCCATGCTTCCCGTACGTTTCTATGTGCCTGCAGGTCGCCTTCGAACACTTGTACGTGTAAGTCACTTTATCCATTGCCATTTGAACCTCCTGACGATGTCTTGCATTGGCTAGACCAAGGCAAGGTAGCCTAGCTTACAACCGCGCCATTTCTTGGCACGATGCCCTGATAAAGAAGTAGCATTTGCCTTGGCTGAGCGGAACTTAATCGTGCGACGGTCGGGATGTTTCGTATCGGGCGAGAGCCTGGGCAAGTTCCTTGCGGGTCATGGAGCGGAGTTCAGGCGGGGCCAGGATCTCGGCATCGGGACCAAAGGAGAGGACCCAGCGGAGGAGCTCGCGTAGGTTGCGGGAGCCGATCTTGACGACACAAGATCCGTCGGGATTGATCTTGGCCAAGTGGAGCTGGCCGTAGTGGCGAATCCGAACCTTTGGAGTGACGGTAGGAGAGAAATGGATGGTGGCGTCTACGGGGTCATCGGCTTCAAGATCGAAGACCGAGGCTATGGCGGCGGCATAGTCGATGTCGACCGGATGCTCGGGGGTATGGGCCGCAAGTGTGGCGTGTTCAAGGAGGTCGATGTCGAGGAGCCGAACAGCGGCCTGGGAATCGGGCTTGGCGAGGAGGTAGAGGCCACCGCGATGCTCGATGACCTTGACGGGGTAGATCATATAGGAACGGGCGATGGCATCTACGGGAGAGCGGTAGACGACGGATAATGCCTGGCTCGCCTTGATGGCCATGCGGATCGTCGCGAGGAGATCCTCTGACGAGGAGGGGCTAGAGCTGGAAGGATCGGAGGGAATGGCGTCGGCGTCGAGCTCGGGGAGAAGGGCGTGGAGCTTGGAGCGGAGCGAGGAGAGAAGCACGCCGGTAGAATGGCTATGAAGGGAGTGACCTTCCAGGATGGCGTCGAGGTAGAAGCGCTCTTGATCGTTGAGGTCAAAGGATGGCAGGGCAAGCTGGGGCAACTTCTTCGAATAGCTTTCGAGGAGACGGTAGACCTTCTCGGTGGAGAGGTCGCGGCGTTCGTCGACGATGGGAAAGCCAAGGTCCCCAAGGGCTTCAAGAAGGCGGAAGACCGAGCGCTTGGAAAGACCCAGCTTGGCCATGAGCGTCTTGATGGTTGTGCCGCCCGGCGCCGCGAGGAGACTGACGGCCGAGACTAGCTTGACGAGATTTGCGTATGGGTTCGGCATAGGGCTCTCCGGGTGATGAAGCCGCTCAACGAGGGCTGGTGGAACGAGGGTAGCAGTGAGGGATGACGAAACGCGGCGCGATGGTGGCGACTACTTCATGGCGATGATCGGACGGACTGGAAGGTCCGGCTGGAGCCGTGGCGGACCTTCGATAAATGCGATAGGAGCGCGATAGGAGCCTCTAGCAAGTACTTTGTCTGGGGTCCCCATATCTTTTCTTGATCAAGGACCTGGTGGGTATTGAAGATCCAGGGATGAGGTGGAGAGGCCCCGGCGGGTGAGGCCGGGGCTGGCGGTACTAGTCGTCGCACTCGAGCATGAGGGTCAGGCAGGGAGAACCATCGTCGTCGGGACCGGCCACGGAGACAAGTTCGACCGGAACGGGAGCGGCGCCGGGGGACAATTGGAAGAGGACCGAGAAGCGGAGGTAGGTGTCGTCCTTCGAGGAGCGGATGGCGTGGCGTAGGACCATGAGGACGTCCCACATCCTCCCCTGGACCGACTGGCCTTCGGCGACGAGGGCGAGCGCGGGGACGATGTAGGAGTGGTAGAGGTTGTCTGTTACGGCGACGGCCCACTTGAAGCCGGCCTCGCGGGCGAGTTCGGAGACATCCACGAGGACGCCATCCTGGAAAGCTTGCGCGCGCGTATAGACGGAGATGACGTTGTCCGACATTAAGCGACCTCGGCGTGCCGATGAGCCATCGGCTTGATCTCCACGTGCTCGGCTACGAGGTGGAGCCTGAAACTCGATGTCGAATCGGAAGCCTCGAGGTCCTGCGCGATTCGTCCGACGATGCGGATTGCGGAGCCCTTGTCGAGAAGCTCGTTGCAGCGGAGAGCCAAGCGGCCGTAAGCGACAACGGGGACCGCCGGGGCCTGGTCGCCGGAGGCGATGAAGAAGGAGCAGCGGTCGAGGCCATTGGCGGTCGTGGTGATGGTGGGGACGTCGGAGAGCTCGCCTTCGAGAAGGATGCTATTGAGGTAGGACACTGGGATCTCCTTAGGCCGAGGCCTTGATGTAGAGCTCGTCGCGGCCGAGTTCGGCTTCGACGCCGGGGATGGCTTCACCCTGGCCCAGAATCAAGGAGCGCACGGCGGTCTTCGAGATTTCCTCGCGGACGACGACGGCCTCGGGGTGATTGGCCTTGCAGTAGGCCAAGGCGGCGTCACGGTCCACGATGTCGATGCGGTCTGGGAGCTTGCGGAGCTGGGCAGTGGCCGTAGGGAGAAGGATGGAGCGAGAGCGGCGCTGCTTGGAGACTTCCGATTCGACCCAGGGCTTCAAGAGTGCGGAGAGGTAGTCGATGGAGTCGTTGTCGGAGGAGTTGGCGTCGGAGAGCCAAGCGTCGATGCGGGATTTATAGGAGCGGGCGAGCTCGGAACGTTGAGCCGTGCGGGCCTGGGCCTCGAGGATACGGGCGGCGGCCCAGCTGGCTTTGGAGAGGCTGTCGACCGTGAAGGGTTCGGCGGCCGGGGCCTCCGCGCTTGGGATGAAGAAGTCGGGGAACAGGACATTGGGGAGCGACGGGAGCGAGCCTGAGTCGGCGAAAGCGAGCGATGCGGGCTCGGTCCTGACAGGGTCCATGACTGCTGTCTGCATGAGGGCCTCCTTGAGAAGATGGAGATGTAGGGGATGCGGCCGGGATCTCGCGAGCCTGTCGGAGATGGACGCGGCCTAATATAGATATAGAGGCTGGAGCGGCCGATGAGCAGTTGATCTACCGCAATCGCGCAACGTGCGTGCGCGGTGGCCGGGGCGATAGGGATGGGTGAGCAGACCGAATGCGCGATTGGCGAGCGAGATCGAGGCAATGAGCGGAGCAGCTTGAGCCGCGGAGGCGAGCCTAGACGGCATCGGGCCCTGGCAGGCCTAGGCGGGGCGATGAACAAGCGGATGGGGTACGGTAGATGCGGGTATTGGTGGGGGGGGGCTCAGGATAGAGATAGGAATCTAGGAATCTATAGTAATCAGGATGAATAGGGATGTTCCTTTGAGAAGGAATGTCATTCTATGAATACTCTGGCGGCTAAGGCGCTTTCAATCGAGGATCCAAGACTTACGCGGTAGGTGGATCGAAAATTTTCCGGTGCCAATCCGGTCTTCACACTCTATGAAGAGGTCTCGAGAGCGGGTCTTGAGTATGGCGCATACTGACCCCAATAGCGCGCATGTTGTCGTATCCCGCACACGGAGTCATTGTTCGCAGGGTAAATATTGCCCAAGTCCAAAATTCGTATGCCTCGATACGAATTTTGTGCACTTTTGCCCGGGTCCAGTCTACTAGTATATGTAGAGCACTTCGAACTCCGCTCTGCCCCCCCTCCAGAACAGACCTAAGAACCAACCTCAGGAGCCCGACTCGGGCGACATCCTCGCCGCCGCCGATCCGTGAACTCGCGAGCACGGACTGGCGGCCGAGGTGTATGGGCGGCGGTAGCTGGAACGAAGTCTCCTTGAAACCCACGCATTAAAGCGACTCAAAGGAGAACCCATGAACCGGGAAGAGGCCGTCTATTGCGTCCTGTTGAGCCAGGAAGAACGAGAAGCCGTGACCTTCGAGCTCGAGGTCTTCCTCTCATCTATCAAGCGAGGGCACGAAGTCGAATGGCTTCAGAAGGGCGACGAGCGGCCAGTCGAGAAGATGACGGCGGCAGAAGCCAGCCCCACCTACGAAGCCGCCGAAAGCGAGAAGGATGAGGCTGACGAAGACGAGGTCGAGTACGAAGAGTTCATGAGCTTCATGATCGCGTCGATCGGAGGCAAGCTGGCCGAGCTCAAGAAGAACCTGCGCTTCGGTCTCCTCTTCCTCGATGGTTACGAGGCGGATTGGCTGCTCGACCATCTCGAGATCGCGCTTGACGCCTATGCCCAGGAGAAGGCGGCATCCACGGAATCCAGGGCGAACGTCTTCCCGAAGGAAGGAATGCTCGCGGATGTGCCGGTGGAGGTCTACCTGGAGAGCAACGTGGCCTCGGCGAGAGCGAAGCTCGTAGAGGCCCTCGCACAACGAACATGAGCGCATGCCCATGGCCATCCCGCAGCTGGAGAGGAAGAGCGCTGCGGGAAGGCGATGACCAGCGATCAGTCCGGAATGGCTCGGGCGAGAAGCCCGCGCTCGACCAGCGATGTGAAGCCATTGCGGCTGGTGATGATGTGGTCGAGAAGAGGGATACCGAGGAGCTCTCCCGCGTCACGAAGGCGATTGGAAATGGAGATGTCTTCCTCACTGACGCTCTCGTGATGTCCGCTGGGGTGGTTATGCGAAACCACCACAGCGCTGGCCATGTCCGTGATGGCGCCGACAAAGACTTCCCGGGGAGCGACGGGGCAACGCGAGACGAGGCCGACCGATACGATCCTAATTCTAATGATCTCATGGGCGCCGTTGAGGCTCGCCACGATGAAGCGCTCGGTCTTGGCTCGGGCGTAGCGCGCGAAGGCCTTATAGGCGTCGGCTGGACAGCCAATCTTGTAGGTCGGGGCCTGGCGCTCGCTGATGATCTGGTAGGTCATGGGGTCTCCTTCCGGTGTGGGGATCCTTATGGAAGTAGAGGGAAGGAAGCCCGGGAGGAAGGCGATCGTGCGCCAATTTAGTGTCGCCTTTAGGGATAGGAGGAAGTGATGAAGATCGCGGAAGTGTACCCCGGCCTCGAGGTGGAGGATGCGGGGTTCAGGACAATCGAGGCCAACGAGGAGGCCTTCGCCCAGGCGATGAACCAGCTCCATTGCGATATGGCGAAGGGGCTTGTTGCGCTCGAAGGGATCAAATGTCGCTTTGATCACGGCTATGAGCCGGTGCTCTGCGATAGGGCCCAGAATGAGCAACGAAGGCGGCTCGAGAAGATCCGGCTGGGGAAGATGCCCGAAGCACGAGTGAAGTGCGAGGACCTGGAGGCCAACCGGAAGGTGGAGCTGCAAGCGCTCGAAGCCGAGGCTGAGAGGTTCGAGCGTGAGCGGAAGGAGAAGGAGGAAGGCCTGATACGTGAGCTGGGTGGGGATATATCGCGAGGCTTCCCTCGGACCTTCAATGAGTACCTACTGACGAGGCGCCTCAGGATGGGCGACGGGACGGTCGTCTCGGCGAGCGAGGGAAGAGATGCCGCACGGGCCGCCGAAGGGCTCCGGGCATATCCCCTGCTCTTCAAGGCAGTGGCCGGGGAAGGACCGAGATTCAGCATGATCGGCAAGTTGGCGTGCCTGAAAGCGCTGATCGAGGCGGATGCGAGGGAACGCGGTAGAACGGCCGAGGCGCTCGCTTCGGATGAGGCCTACGGGGAGGAACTTCGGTGGTTGGTGTCGAGTTCGGACCAGAAGGCATTGGCGGCCCATGCCGGAAGGAAGGTGGTGCCCCGGGAGCCGGTGGAAGCCAGGCAAGCAGCTGCGCCAAGCGCGGCCAGTTGGGTTCGGACAAGGAATCTCTATGAGGGCTTGCAGGGAGAGATAAAGCTCCGCGGAAGCATCCTCTTGAGCGCGGATGAGCGGCGTTGGCTTGAAGCGGAACCATCGAGGACGACTCGGTTCAAGGCGATTCTCGGTGAGGTCCTCGCCGCGCATGGCTTTGTACCGCAGGGCAGGCCGGAGGCGGCTGATGAGCTCCTTGGGCAGGAAGAAGTGGCGGAGCACTTCGCTCGCGAAGTAGATCGGTACTTCAAGAGCGTTGGGGGCCGCAATGAGATGATGGATGAGGAGGTAATGGATGGCGATTGAGGTCCTCCAAGAGTTCGACTACCAGACGGCGTTCGACAATCTCGGGAAAAACGCAACTGGGCCGATGATGTTCATCGAGCCGCTTGACTGGAAGGTCAGGGGCATGCCCAGGCGCATGGTCGTGATCGCGGGCTTCTCGGGTTCGCTCAAGACGACCTACGCCTTGAACTTGGCGTATAACAACGCGGTTGGGCTGGGGTATTCAAGCTGCTTCATATCCCTTGAGATGGAGCCCGAGGAGCAAATGCTCCGTCTCGCCGTGAGGCATGCGCAGCACCCGAAATTCCGGAAGTACAACTTCAGCATCACCGTGAACAAGGTGCTAGGGAATGACTGGTCCAAGGAAGAGCGCGACTTCATGGAGCAGGTTGTAGTCCCAGATCTCCAGAGGAATCCCGCTTATGGTCGGATCCATGTCACCGGTCCTGCGGACTTCCAGTATTCGATTACTGGGATAGAAGGGATGCTGCTCGGACTTGAGAACCACGCGGTGGAGGTCGGAGCCTCCGAGCTCCGTCGGACCATCGACATCCTCATAGTCGACTATGTCCAGCTGCTCGCGAAGTATGCCAGCTTCGCCTCTGGCGCGGGAGGCGACCCCTACCGGTTTACGGGGGAGGTCTTCAGCTATCTAAGGCTGTTGACGGGGTCTTACGTGAAGGGCCGGGGGATTACGGTGGTGGCTTTGTCCCAACTGAACAGGGCTTCGTACACCGCCGCGAAGGATCGGATTCGTAACGCGAGGATCCCAGGCGAGCGCTACGACTATCTCTACGACGCGACCTCGTTCGCGGAATCGAGTGCGATCATGAGCGACGCCGACGTCGCGGTAGCCCTGTACTGCGACGACGAGCTGAAGAAGCAGAAGAAGGTGCGGATTCAGCTCCTCAAGAACCGGCGGGGTGAAAGCGACGAGAAGGGCTTCGACGCCTTGGCGATGCCTGAGGTCGCCTACGTGGGCGACTGGCAGAATGACGCGGTGACCGACGACTACGTCGGGGAGCTGCTCGGCGATGTCCTTGCGGACTAGGAGGCGGACATGACCTGCGCGAAATGCGAGGGACGAGGATACACGATCGAGGAATCGGGCAAGCTCCGCATCTGCACATGCGCCTTGCGCGAGCGGCACAAGGCCTATCTGGAGCCTATGAAGGCTTTCCTGTCGCCACACGCGAAGAGCGCGACTCCAGCGGAGCTGCGGGAGGGGCCTCAGGCGATCGTGAAGGCCGATGCGGCGGTGCTCGGGCTCATGAAGGCAATGGTGAAGAGCTGGTATCCCGAGCCGTATGTGATCACGACCATGGAGGCCTGCAACGAGGCGGGATTCCAGCGGCACGAGGAGTTCCGCTCGGTGAGCGAGCTCGCGGGTAGTAGCGGGGCCTTCGTGCTCGACCTCAGCTTCATGAACAAGATGCGGGCGCGGAATGCCGGGCTGAAGGAGGGCGACTCGATGTACCTCGTGGAGTTCGTGCACGAAGTGGTGACCCGTCGGAAGGGAAGGCTGGCAATCATCCTGGATCCCCGGGTGGGGACCTTCATGACGGCCTACGCCGATGTCTGTGATGGGCTGGCGGAGCTCGGCATCGAGTATTACGAGGGGACCCAGTACCGGCCGTTCTCTCGAAGCGGCGGCGAAGGAGGCAAAAATGACTGGTTCGCGTGAGGTCGAGGATTTCTTGAAGGTGTTCAGGCCCAGGCGGGATGCCTATGTCCAGAAGGACAAGTTCGGCAATCTCCAGACGATGTATCACCCCCTGAGCGAGGCGGTGATCGACCGGCACATGCGCGGCGTCGGTGGACGCGTGATCTCGTTCTTCAGTACGGGAGAGCGGCGGAACTATCTCGGTGTCGATATCGACGACCACGTGATGGGCGGCTGGGTAGGCTCGAGCCCGACCCGGGAGCTCGAGGAGAAGTACCGGGCGGTGGTGGCCGAGATAGGGAGAGCCCCGAGCGCGACCTTCGCAAGTGCGCGGGGCATCCACGCCTTCTGGTTCCTGGACCGGAGGGTGCCGAACGAGGTCATCGTCGTGGCGCTGGAGGAGCGCCTGGAGGTGAAGCTCGGGGTGGAGATCCTGCCACGGCCGAGAGAAGCCGTGAGCATCCCGAGGCCGGATGAGTACCTCGATGGCAATCTGGCCCGAGCCGGATTCCCCGGATATGCGGCCCTCCCGCGCTATCCAGCCCTGGAGGTCCTGGGAGAGGAAGCCCGGCCGGAGAGGATCCGGGCGAGGCTGAAGGCGACGAAGAAGCTGAGCACGGCCCCGACGAGGGGCAAGGACCCGGTGAAGAATATCGAGGAGGCGGAGACGAGGGTCCTGCCCCTCGAGAATAACGCGACCAATGAGGCCTACTGTCGACTGGTGGGGATCTACAAAGCGAATGGGCTCAGCGTGGACCAGGCCTTCGAGCGGTTCCAGGATCTCGTCGCGAGGAGCCCGGGCTACCGAGGGGCCTTGCTGCAGGGACTGCGGGACCGGATCGAGGCCTCGTACCGAAGCATGAGGGGGACCACGGCGCTGGACATGGAGGCCCTCGCGGTGCTGAGGCGGGAGCCGGTAGTCACGATGGCCCTGGAGTTCGCGGTAGAGGCGGCCGGGCTTGAAAGACAGACGAGAAGCCGGATGGCCTTCGAGGAGTTCCTGCTGAATATCCTGGCCTGGACGCGAAGCCTTGATCGAGTGTTCGCCGACCGGGAGCGGGCCGCGTACTGGGAGTACCTGTACCCAGGATCAAGAAGGTTCCACCGGGAGGGGTATTACCCACTGTCCCACGGGATCTTGAAGAAGTGGAACTCGCACTATGATCGCTGGCTGGAGCTGCTCAAAGGGCTGGGCATCCTGGTCGAGTCCCCCTACGGATACTCGTCGACGGGCCATCGGTCGAAGCATTATGCCATCCAGCTCCTTTCCTGCCGGATCGAGCATGGGCCGGCCTCAGGCCATGTTGGATCGGGGGATTAGCTGCGTGGGCGCATGGCGGAGTGAGATACATATATAGCGAGGTAGGTCTATCTCTACTAGATCCTCCGTTCTGCTAATATGTATCTCACTTCTCCTGCTTGCGCGAGCGCATCCACTTGATGACGTCGGCTTTCTCAAAGCGGATGAAGCGACCTTCTGGGAAGAAGGGTATTCCCAAGGACCGGTACGTCTGACGGAATCGCCACTCTTTGAGCCTCAGAAACTCGGCGACCTCAGGAATAGTCATGATATCCGGGTACTCCTTGGGTCCACTCCCCTGCCTCTGGCTGGGCACACCAGCAGCCACACCCATTTCAATAGGTGTCTCAGGATCGTTGAGCGATGGCAGTGAGACAGGCTCGTTCTGTAGCGAAAACCGTTCTCTTTCCAGTCGGAACTTCGCAAGCAAGTCTGAAAGGCGGGCCGCATACGTCTCGATGTCCTCGGGGTTCACCAGCTCTCCGGTGTTGGCTTGCAGGGTGTACAGCCGAGCACCCTTGTCCCGCGCCGCCTCGAGTTCCATGAGGGCAAGGTCGCAGAGTCGGAGGCGGCGTGCCGGGTCTGGCTCGCGATCGAGGTCGCGCCTGAGCTTGGCGGCCAGGGCACCGAGATCGGGTAGTTCGAAGGTCTCCTGCTCCTCCGGACCTGTGAGTCGCATTGCGAAGCCGACCACCGCGTTATCATC
>ERZ1066115.24-NODE-24-length-65798-cov-17.668071_pt1 | contig 65798 bp, 62 predicted proteins | sample MGYA00382762_ERZ1066115 | MGnify/ENA primary metagenome ERZ1066115 (study PRJEB33369, sample SAMEA5778345) | biofilm metagenome | biome: Industrial cooling water; feature: Water cooling tower basin; material: Biofilm | place: United Arab Emirates | collected... | reverse complement strand
CCCGGCCTGCGCATCGAGCGGATCGTCTCGACCGGCCAGTGCAGCCCGCCCGACTTCTGGTACGACCAGGCCGAAGGCGAATGGGTGGCGGTGCTCTGCGGCGAGGCCAAGTTGCATTTTGCCGACGAAGCTGAACCTCGCCACCTGCGCGCCGGCGATTTCGTCGACATCGCGCCGCACCGGCGGCACCGGGTCGAATGGACGACACCGGACACGGCGACCGTGTGGCTGGCGGTGTTCTACCCGAGCGACGCGCCCGCCGACTGAGCGCCGTTGCACGTGGCCAGGAAAACGGCTGCCAGGCGACACAAAGCATGCAAGAATGGAGAAACTCATCTCCCATCGGCGCAGGCACCAAAAATGAATCCAGAAAAAGTGATTTTTGGCTTTTTTATTCTTTTGGCAGCAACCCTGAACTTCGGCTTCTTCATCGGCGACATCAGCCGGCCGGAATTGCACAACGTTTATGAACTGGCCGCCGCGCTGGTCGTCAGCCTGATCGCCACAGCGCTCAAATTCGGCGACCGCACGCAGATCGGCGCGATCCACCTGTCGACCAGCCTGGTCGCCGACCTGCAACTGATCGCGGCGGCAATTACCTGGGCCGTCGCCGAACACGTCACCGGCACCGGCATGACGGCGCACATCACCTCCAGCGTCGTCTCGCTGTCGGGCGGTGCGCTGTTTGCCAACGTCGTCTCGGTCGTGCTGCTGATCGCCGAAACCGTGATGCTGCGCCGCTAGGCGCCGCCGGCATGATCAACAACAGCTTTTTCCTGATCCTGCGCCGGATGCGGGCGCCGATCATCGTGCTGATCGTGATCTACGCGATCTCGGTATGCGGGCTGACCCTGGTCCCCGGCGTCGACGCCGAGGGCCGGCCGAGCCCGCCGATGTCCTTTTTCCATGCCTTTTATTTCATCAGCTACACCGCAACCACCATCGGCTTCGGCGAAATCCCCAACGCCTTTTCCGAAGCCCAGCGGCTGTGGGTCACGGTCTGCATCTATCTGACCGTGATCGGCTGGTCGTACTCGGTGGTGACGCTGATAGCGCTGCTACAGGACAAGGGCTTCCAGAACACGCTGACCCAGAACCGCTTCGCCCGCCGCGTCGCCCGCCTGCACGAACCCTTTTACCTGATCTGCGGCTGTGGTGAGACCGGCAGCCTGGTCGCGCATGCCTTCGACCGGCGCAACCAGGCCTTCGTCGTCCTCGAAAAGGACGAAATGCGGGTCGAGGAACTCGACCTGCAGGATTTCAAGACTGACATTCCGGCCCTGGCCGGCGACGCCCGCGTCCCGGAAACCCTGATCCTGGCCGGCCTGCGCCATCCCAAGTGCCGTGGCGTGCTGGCGATCAGCAACGACGAGGATGCCAATCTCGCCACCGCGATTGCCGTCCGCCTGCTCAACCCCGCCATCCCGGTGATTGCCCGCGCCCGTTCGCCGCTGGTGATGGCCAACCTGGCCTCATTCGGCACCGACCACGTGATCAACCCCTACGAGCGCTTTGCCGAATATCTGGCGCTCGCGGTGGCAGCACCGGAACGCTACCGGCTGCTCGAAATCCTGACCGGTCTGCCGGACAGCCCCTTGCCGGAAGCCCACAACCCACCCGCCGGGCACTGGATACTCTGCGGCTACGGCCGCTTCGGCCACGCCCTGGCCGAACACCTGCGCCCGACCGGAATCACGCTGACCATCATCGACCCGGTCGCCACCGACGCCGCCAGCGGCATCGCCGGCTACGGGACCGAGGCGGAAACCCTGCTTGCGGCAGGCATCATGGACGCGCAAGGGATCATCGCCGGCAGCGACGACGACATCAACAACCTGTCGATTGCGATGACCGCCAGCGAACTGAAGCCAGAGTTATTCGTCGTCGCCCGGCAGAACCACCATGCCAATGCACCGCTGTTTGCCGCCTACGCAGCCGACTTCACCATGGTCGCCACGCGCATCGTCGCCCAGGAGGCGATTGCTGTCCTGCTCACCCCATTGCTCGCGCACTTCCTGAGCGTTTTGCGGCAGCAGCAAAGCACGTCCTGCAGCGCGCTGGTCGAGCGGATCGAGACCTTGAACCAGGGGCGCACCCCGCTCTTGCGCGAAATCTGCCTCAACGCCGGCGACAGCCCGGCGCTCTGGCAGGCACTGCTGCACGGACGGGAAATCCGCCCCGCCGAATTGCTGATCGACGCAACCGACCGCGCGCGCCCCTTGGCCACCCTGATCCTGTTGCTGGTCCGCGACGGCAAGCCCTGGTTCCTGCCGTCCCCCGACCTGCTGCTGCAAGCGGGCGACCAGCTGCTGCTGGCGACGTGCAGCAGCGAATGGCACCAGTTCGAACTCTGCCTGAAAAACGCCAACGAGCTGGAATATGTCCTCAGCGGCCGCGAGCAGCCCGGCTGGCTATGGCAAAAGCTGTTTCCCGTTCCCCCTGTACCAAGGAGCAGAGCATGACCCCACTACAACAAATTGGCTGTGCCCTGCCCATCGTCCAGGCCCCTATGGCCGGCGTTCAGGACAGCCGCCTGGCAATCGCGGTCGGAGAGGCCGGCGGCCTCGGTTCATTGCCGGCGGCCATGCTTGAGCTGGCGACGCTGGAGCGCGAGTTGAAGACCCTCGACCATCACCTCGGTCGCCGCTACAACCTGAACTTCTTCGCGCATGCGCCGAGTGCCCCCGATCCGCAACGCGAAGCCGCCTGGCGGCAATTGCTCGCCCCCTACTATGCCGAATATGCCTGCACCCCGCCGGATGGCAATCAGGCCGGGCAGCGCCAGCCATTTTCGGCGGCCCACGCGACCCTGGTTGAAAAATACCGGCCGGCGGTGGTCAGCTTTCACTTCGGCCTGCCGGCTGGCGAATTGCTGGCCCGGGTCAAGGCTAGCGGCGCCCAGGTCTGGTCGTCGGCAACCACGGTCGAGGAAGCGCGCTGGCTGGCGCAGCGCGGCGTCGATGCGATCATTGCCCAGGGGCTGGAAGCCGGTGGCCATCGCGGCATGTTCCTCAGCGAACGACTCGACGACCAGCTGGGCAGCTTTGCCCTGCTGCCGCAAATCGTCGACGCCGTCGACCTGCCGGTGATTGCCGCCGGCGGCATGGTCGGGCCGGCCGAAGTTTGCGCCGCGCTGGCACTGGGCGCCTGCGCCGTCCAGGCGGGAACAGTTTACCTGTGCAGCGACGAAGCGACTACCTCGGCTCTCCACCGCGCCGCGCTGCAAAGCCCGGCCGCCCGTCACACGGCCCTGACCAAGCTGTTCTCGGGACGCCCGGCGCGCGGCATCGTCAATCGCCTGATGCGCGAATGCGAGCCACTGCAGCCGGTCATCCCCGCCTTCCCGCAGGCGGCGAGCGCGCTGGCGCCCCTGCGGGCCGCCGCCGAAGCCGCCGGGCGCGACGACTTCACCCCGCTGTGGTGCGGCCAGCATGCCCGCTGCCCGGCCCGGCCGGCAGGCGAAATCACCCGCTGGCTGGCCGACCTCGATGCAGAGGCAGACGCTTGAACCAACACCAGGCCAGCTTCCTTGGCGTGGCCTGGTTTACCGGTGACTTGGAAATGCCCTGCAGCAGCTAACTTGTCCGCACGCCAGCCCCTCCTTGGGGCAACAATCGCACTCACCCTGCCGAGCACCAAGACCCGCTTAACCGGACGGAATATGGCGCCTCCCGCGCCAGCCCCCTCCTCTGCCGGAAAATTGCTGCCGGGACCGTAACGGTTCGCCGAAACCGGGGCTGGCCATGATAAATTCGCGCCCGATCCGAATCCCATAGCTTGTCATGAACGATCAACCCGACCTCTTTTCCCCCACTGCCGACCCGGCTGCTGGCGCCGACCAGCCACCGCTACCACCGGCCGCACTCGGCCCGGCCGACGACATCCCGGCTCCCGCCGACTACGCCGCCCGCCGCTATCTCGAATACGCGATGAGCGTGGTCACCGGCCGCGCCCTGCCCTCGGTTGCCGACGGCCAGAAGCCGGTGCAGCGGCGCATCCTTTATGCGATGCACCGGATGGGGCTGTACAAGAGCCCCAAGCACGTCAAATCGGCGCGCGTCGTCGGCGACGTGATCGGTAAATACCACCCGCACGGCGATTCGTCGGTGTACGACGCCATGGTACGGATGGCGCAGAACTGGAGCCTGCGTTACCCGGTGGTCGACGGTCAGGGCAACTTCGGCTCGCGCGACGGCGACAACGCCGCCGCGATGCGCTACACCGAAGCCCGGCTGACGCCGATTGCCGAATTGCTGCTGGCCGAACTCGATGAAGGTACGGTCGACTGGAAGCCGAACTACGACGGGGTCAACGACGAGCCGGTGCTGCTGCCGGCGCGCCTGCCCTTCTGCCTGCTGAACGGCGCTTCCGGGATCGCGGTCGGGATGGCCACCGAAATCCCGGCACACAACCTGCGCGAAGTCGCCGCCGCCGCCGTCGCCCTGATCCGCGACCCGCAACTTGGCGAAGACGCGGTCCTGCGCCTGATCCCCGGCCCCGACTATCCGGGCGGCGCCCAGATCATCTCGGCGCCCGAGGAAATCGCCGCCATTTACAAGGGCGGACGCGGCAGCCTGCGCGTGCGCGCCAAGTGGAAGATCGAGAATCTGGCGCGCGGCCAGTGGCGGCTGGCGATCACGCAACTGCCGCCGGGCGTGTCGACGGCGACGGTGATGGCCGAGATCGAAGCCTGCTCCAACCCGGTGCCCAAGGAAAAGGCCGGCAAGAAGGTATTCACGCCGGAGCAGCAGAACCTCAAGGCCGCCTTCCTCTCGGCAATTTCCGAGAGCGGCGTGCGCGACGAGTCGGGCAAGGAACACGCGGTGCGGCTGGTGATCGAGCCGGCCAGTTCGCGCCAGGACCAGGACGACCTGATCCGCCTGCTGCTCGCCCACACCAGCCTGGAGACCAACGCCTCGATCAACCTCACCGTGCTCGGCACCACCGGCGCCCCGCGACAGGCCTCGCTTTATTCGATCATCGAGGAATGGTGCCGTTTCCGGCTGTCGACCGTGGAAAGGCGCACCCGCCACCGCCTGACGGCTGCCGAAAAGCGCATCCACATCCTCGAAGGCCGGCAGGCGATCCTGCTCGACATCGACCGGGTGATCAAGGTCATCCGCGAATCGGACGACCCCAAGGCCGACCTGATCGCCGCCTTCAAGCTCTCCGAAATCCAGGCCGAGGACATCCTCGAAATCCGCCTGCGCCAGCTGGCCCGCCTCGAAGGCCTGAAAATCGGTGAGGAATTAGCCAAACTGCGCGAGGAAGCCGCCGGCCTCAATCACCTGCTCTCTTCCGACGCCGCCCTGCGCGCCTGCGTCGCCGGGGAAATCGAAGCCGACGCCGCCAAATATGGCGACGAGCGCCGCACCACCATCGAGGTCGCCGAACGGGTGACCATGGCCGACGCCAAGAACGTATCGGTGCCCGACGAGCCGACCACCCTGATCGTCTCCCGCCATGGCTGGCTGCGCGCCCGCAGCGGCCACAACGTCGATCCGGCGACGCTGACTTTCCGCTCCGGCGACAGCCTGCTCGCCTGCCTGCCCTGCCGCACGGTCGACCAGCTGATCTTGCTCGATTCCAAGGGCCGCGCTTACTCGATCCCGGCCGCCGACCTACCCGGCGGCAAGGGGGATGGCGTTCCGGCGACCTCGCTGGTCGACTTCCAGGACGGCGGCAAAACCGTACTGGCGCTGGCGATCAAGCCCGAGCAGCACTACCTGGTCGCTGCCGACGGCGGCTACGGCTTCCGCGTCAAGGGCGAGGATCTGCTCTCGCGCGGCAAGGCCGGCAAAGCCTTCCTGACCCTGGGCGACGGCGAAGCCCCGGCGATCTTCCAGCCGGCTCCGACCGACGGCGAAATCGCAGTGTTCACCAAAGACGGCCGGGCGCTGGTCTTTGCCCTCGACGAGATCCGTCAGTTGCCGAAAGGCCGTGGCCTGAAGCTGATCGATGCGGCGCCGGGCAAGACGGCGCTGGAAGCCATCGAAACGGTGCTCGACGGCGTTGCCGGCAAGCTCAAGGGCGAACGCCTCGAACTCTGCCGAGGCGCCCGAGGCGGCAAGGGCAAACCGGTCCGCGCCGCCCGCAAGTAAGCCCCATCGAAGCCCCATCGGCGAAAAATGGCGCTGGCCACGGTCGACCGTGGCCAGCGCCATTTTTCTTGCCGTCGCACGCTCGGGGCGCAAGTGCAGGCTCCGGCCGGACAATCCATAAGCCATAGATACAGCCGCCGGAGCGCCACTTAAAATGCCTTGGCATTGAGATTGACCAGCAGCAAGCGTTTTCCGGCCCTCGCGGCCTGGTTTGCTGCCACCAAGCGTCAGGCTCGGATGTACTCCTGCATTTCGATGGCAAGCAGCCGGATCCCTCCCCGGTTCCGGCCACTTCACCCGCCGGGCTCAACCCGGCGGGATTTTTTTATTGCAGCCGCGAAGATCAGCCTTCCTTGTTGCGCATGAAATCGGCGGTATGGAAGAAGTTGCCGAGCAAGGCGGTTTTCAAGTCACCGTCGATGCCTACCGACTCCATTGCCAGCACCATGCAGGCCACCCACTGGTCGCGCTCCTGGACACCGATGGCAAAAGGCATGTGACGACCGCGCAGACGCGGATGGCCGAACTTCTCGACGAACAGGTCGGGGCCGCCCATCCAGCCGGACAGGAACATGTAGAGCTTGTCGCGCGACTCCTTGAGGTCGGCCGGGTGCATCGCACGCAGTTCGGCGAATTGCGGCACCGTGTCCATGAAGCCGTAAAAGCGGTCGCACAACAGCGCGACTCCGGCGTCGCCGCCGATCAGTTCGTAGGTGGTTTTCTTGTCTGCGGCGGGGGCAGTGTTGTCCTCCATCGCGGTTCTCCCTGAAAGTTCATTGTTTGAAGATTGGCGGCTCAGCCGCGACCCTTGTTGCGGCCGCTTCCTGGCTGACGTGCGGGCGCCGGGCCACGGCTTGCCGGGCTGCGCTTGCCACCGTTGCCGGTCGGCGTCCTCGCCCCGCCATGGGCCTTGGTGTCGACCTGAGCCTTGCCGCGCGGCTGGTTTTTGCCCGCTGGTGCCGGTTGACCGTGAGCAGCCCGCGCCTGGGCGCGTTTGGCGCATGGCGTGCCCTGCCCGCCGGCGGTGGCACGCAAGCCGGTGCCGGCCGGCTGCCAGGCCGGAACCAGCTGCTTCTTGCCGTTACCGATCAGGTCGGCGCGGCCCATCGCCTTCAGCGCTTCGCGCAGCAAGGGCCAGTTTTCCGGATCGTGGTAACGCAGGAAGGCCTTGTGCAGCTTGCGCTGGCGCGTATTGCGCACCGCCCCGACGACCTCACCGCCCTGGCGCTGCAATTTCTTCAGCGGATTCTTCTCGGTGTGGTACATCGTCGTCGCCAGCGCCATCGGCGTCGGCAGGAAGGTCTGCACCTGGTCGAGGCGGAAGTTGTTCTTCTTCAGCCACAGCGCCAGATTCATCATGTCCTCGTCGGTCGTCCCCGGATGCGCGGCGATGAAGTACGGAATCAGGTACTGCTCCTTGCCGGCTTCGCGCGAGAAACGCTCGAACAGCTGCTTGAAGCGGTCGTAGGTGCCGATTCCCGGCTTCATCATCTTCGAGAGCACGCCTTCTTCGGTGTGCTCCGGCGCGATCTTGAGGTAGCCGCCGACGTGGTGGGTGACCAGCTCCTTGATGTATTCGGGCGAACGCACCGCGAGGTCGTAGCGCAGGCCGGAGCCGATCTGGATCTTCTTCACGCCCTTCAGCGCGCGCGCCCGGCGGTAAAGCGAGATCAGCTGCGAATGGTCGGTGTTCATGTTCTCGCAGATGTCCGGGTAGACACAGGAGAGGCGCCGGCACGAGGACTCGATCTTGGGGTCCTTGCAGGTCAGGTGGTACATGTTCGCGGTCGGCCCGCCGAGGTCGGAGACGATGCCGGTGAAGCCCGGCGTCTTGTCGCGCATTTCCTCGATTTCGCGGATCACCGAATCCTCGGAGCGGCTCTGGATGATGCGCCCCTCGTGCTCGGTGATCGAGCAGAAGGTGCAGCCGCCGAAGCAGCCGCGCATGATGTTGACCGAAAAGCGGATCATCTCCCAGGCCGGAATCTTGGCCTCGCCGTAGCTGGGGTGCGGGCGGCGGGCGTAAGGTGCCTCATAGACCGCGTCGAGCTCCTCGGTCGCCAGCGGGAAGGGTGGCGGGTTGAGCCAGACATCGCGTTCGCCATGGCGCTGCACCAGGGCGCGGGCGTTGCCCGGGTTGGATTCGAGGTGGAAGGTGCGCGAGGCGTGGGCGTAGAGCACCGGGTCGTCCTTGACCTGCTCGTACGACGGCAGGCGAACCACGGTATGCGCCCGGCGCTCGCGCCGGGCAGCCAGCCGCTCGGCGCGCGAGACGATGCGCACCACCTGCTCGCCCTTACCGGCAACGGCTTCCTGAGTCTTCGTTCCCGTGCCATCCATGGCGTAGGGATCGGCGTGCTTGACCAACGGCCCCGGGGTATCGACCTCGGTCGAATCCATTTCCTCCCAATCCTCACCCGGCAACCAGCCCGGCGGCACCATGAAGGCGGTGCCGCGCAGGTCGCGGATCTCGCTGACCTTCTCGCCCTTGGCCAGGCGGTGAGCCAGCTCGACGATGGCGCGTTCGGCATTGCCGAAGAGCAGCAGGTCGGCCTTGGAGTCGGTCAGCACCGAACGCCGGACCTTGTCCGACCAGTAATCGTAGTGCGCGATCCGGCGCAGGCTGGCTTCGATGGAGCCGATGATCACCGGAGTCCCGGAGAAAGCCTCGCGGCAACGCTGGGCATAGACGGTGACGGCACGGTCCGGGCGCTTGTTCGGCTCGGCATTCGGCGTGTAGGCGTCGTCGGAGCGGATTTTGCGGTCGGAGGTGTAACGGTTGACCATTGAATCCATGTTGCCGGCAGTCACACCATAGAACAGGTTCGGTTTTCCCAGTTTGCGGAAGTCGACCGCAGAATTCCAGTCGGGCTGGCTGATGATGCCGACGCGGAAACCCTGGGCCTCGAGCAGACGGCCGATCAGCGCCATCCCGAAGCTGGGATGGTCGATGTAAGCATCACCGGTAACCAGGATGATGTCGCAGGAATCCCAGCCCAATTGCTCCATTTCCTCACGGGACATGGGCAGGAAGGGGGCCGGGCCAAAACGTTGCGCCCAGAACTTGCGGTAACCGAAAAGCGGCTTGGCGTGGGCAGAAAGAGGCTGAGTCGAATCCATGCCCTATTTTACCGCGTTTTTGCAACATACCCGAGTGAAGCAGTCGGGTATCCCTTTCGAATCGCCCACAGGCCGCCGCCGCGTTTTCGCCAAAGCGTCATCCTTTTCTGCGAAAATCCGGCTTTTGTCACCCCTCACTTCGGATTCACCATGACCTACAAAGTCTTTGTCGACGGCCAGGAAGGCACGACCGGCCTGCAGATCAACGAATACCTCGCGCAGCGCAGCGATATCGAACTGCTCAAGATCGATTCCGACAAGCGCAAGGACCTGGCCGAGCGCAAGCGCCTGATCAACGAATCCGACATCACCTTCCTTTGCCTGCCGGATGCGGCCGCCAAGGAATCGGTGAGCCTGGTCGACAACCCGAACACCTGCGTCATCGATGCCTCGACCGCGCACCGGGTCGACCCGGCCTGGACCTTCGGCCTGCCCGAACTGGCCAAGGACCAGCGCGCAAAAATCAAGGCCAGCAAGCGGATCGCCAACCCTGGCTGCCACGCCACCGCCTTCATCCTCGCCCTGCGGCCGCTGGTCCAGGCCGGCCTGCTGCCGGCGGCCACCCAGATCGCAGCCAATTCGATCACCGGCTACTCCGGCGGCGGCAAGTCGATGATTGCCGACTACCAGAATGCCGCCAGCAGCCCGACCGCCCTGAAAGCCCCGCGCCCCTATGCGCTGGCGCTGGCCCACAAGCACTTGCCGGAAATGCAGGCTTACACCGGGTTGACCGTGGCTCCGATCTTCCAGCCCATCGTCGGCCCCTTCTACAAGGGCCTGGCGGTCACCGCCTATCTGCAGCCGCAGCAGTTCAGCCGCGCCGCCGGCCCGGAAGAGCTGCGCCAGATCATTGCCGACTATTACGCGGGCGAGCGCTTCATCAATGTCCTGCCCTTCGACCTCGAAGCCACCACCGACGGCGGTTTTTACGACGTGGAAGCGAACAATGGCAGCAACCGGGTCGATCTCGCGGTCTTCGGCAACGCCGAACGGATGCTGCTGATCGCGCGCCTCGACAACCTCGGCAAGGGCGCATCCGGTGCCGCCGTGCAGGCGATGAACGTGCATCTCGGGGTCGAGGAAAGCCTCGGCCTGATCTGACAACTTGCGCCAGGCCCGCCTGCCCCCCGGGCGGGCCATCGAAGACGGTGAACCAAGTCTCCCCGCCCGCACCGCCGGAGCCCAACTGCATGCGCTGCCGGCACCACGTGATTACTCATGAGCAGGGCATGCCCTACCAGTGCAACGCCCTCGGTTTCAAAAGTGCCCGGATTCCGTGCAAGGTCGTACTGGAAAGCTCGGGCCTGCCCTGCCTCGCCTACGCACCGCGTCCGTCGCGAAACTAGGCGAAAGAATACTCAGCCGCTGGCCAGGCTATCGACCGCTGGCAGAGTGAAGCGCAGTTCGCAACCCCCGCCTGCCCGATTGGCCGCCAGGATGCGCCCACCATGGCCACGAACGATGTGGCGGCAGATCGCCAGCCCCATCCCCTTGCCCCCCGCCGAAGTGCGCGTGCGGCTGCTCTGCACGAAGGCCTCGAAGACACTGCCAAGCTCCCCCTCGGGGATGCCCAGACCACGGTCGGCAACGCTGATCTCGACCTCCTTGCCGCCCTCCAGCAGGCGGCCCGAAATACTGACCACGCTGCCAGCCGGAGAAAACTGCAAGGCGTTATCAAGCAGCCGGCGCAAGACTTCGCCAATCCGTGAACTGTCGCAATGGGCGGTCAGATCGGGCGGCACACCGCTGCTATCGACCTGAATCTGCTTGCTTGTCGCCTCGGCACGCAATACCGCGACTGCGGCACCGACCATCGGCGCCAGCCGCCCCGGCTTGAGGACAAAAACCGCCGACCCGGCATCCAGCCCGGAAAGATCGAGCAAGGAGTGAATCAACTCCTCCAGCCGTGTCGCCGACTCGGAAATCCGCGAAAAATACTGGGCAATCCGGGGCGGAATCGCGGCATTGTCCTGGCAACGCTCTTCCCCCAGGTGGGCAAACGACACCACCGCATGCAAGGGAGTTTTCAATTCGTGCGAGACATTGGCCAGCAGGCGCGACTTGGCTTCATTAGCCTGCTCGGCCAACTGGCGGGCGGCCTCGGCCTCGGCAGTCCGCTCCTCGACCATCCGCTCCAGGCTGCAGCGATAACGCTCCAGTTCGTCTTCGTTATGCGCCCGGCGAGTAATATCGATCACCGTCACCAGCGTCTTCTGCTCATCGTCGATCGAAATCGGGGTCAGGCCAATTTCGGCGATGAATTCGCTGCCATCCTTGCGCAGCGCCCAAATCCGCCGTCCGCTCCCCATCTGGCGTGCCATCGGTGCCGCATGGTAGCCGGCGACATGGGCGGCATGACCGTCCCGCACCGCCTGCGGCACCAGAATCTCGACCGGCTGGCCGGACAACTCGGCAGCGGTATACCCGAGCGTGGCCTCTGCCGACTCATTGCACAATTCGATCACTCCGGCCCGACTGACGATCAGAATCGCAAACGGCGCTGAACCGAGTACCGACGCCAGGCGCTGGCGTGACTGCGCCAGTTCCTGGTTTGACAGCCGCAATTCCTCGGCCTGGGTGCGCAGCCGCTGCTCGCGGGCAATCGCCGCTGTCATGTCGGTGATCTGCAACATGCAGGCTGCACCGGCCAGACCGGGCAGCGGAACCACATGGATCATGTGGCGCATGCGCAGTCCCTGGCGGCGGTCTTCCGGATTCCGGTACAACGCCAGCAGGGTTCCGTGCAGCGCCGGCGAAAGCAGGGATGGCATCTGCCGCTGGATGGCAAAATTGACGGCCTCGATCAGACGACTACGCTCAATCGCTGGAAATACCTCCGGCAAGGTTTTACCCAAAGCCTCTTCCGGCGCAATGCCAGCCGCCGTGGCCAGCCAGCGGTTCCAGATCACCACCCGGGCTTCGGCATCAAGTACCACGACGCCGTTGGCCAGCGCGTCGGAAAACTGCCGGATATCGGCCAACGACCCGCTAAAGCTCATTGCAGGCCGCTCTTGACCAGATAGACATCCAGACACTGCAACAAAGCTTCCAGCGAAGTGACGCTGAGCAGGAAAACGATATGCCCCTGGATGCGGTGCTGACTGATGCGCATCTCCACCTGCAGGAACAACACCATTGAATCCTTGCTTTCCTCGCCCAGCGCGTCGAGGAAGGCGTTGCAGGTATCACCGAAGCTATGTACCGGCAAGGTGCCATCGAAGGCAATTTCCAGCAGGTCGGCCACCGCACTCATGCAGGCATTGAGGATGATGTTGCCGACTTCGCACATCGCTTCCTGTTCCAGTTCAGACAGCTCCTCAACACTCAATTCGACCGCCCCGGCCATCAACCGGACGATTTCGAGCGCATTGGTTTCCGGGAAGATCAGGATCGCCTGCGAATCGAAATCGCCGGTAAAGCGCTGGCTGACCATGCTGAACTGCCGGAACTCCAGGCCCTGCAGGCTTTCCTGAATGCGATCCAGCGGGCACAGCGAAATCGCCGGCGCGGTCAGTTCGATCTGGTTGCCGACCACCATGCTCAGGCTGGACGCCGCACGCCCGACACCGATATTGAATATTTCGGAGAGGGCGTCCTGCTGCAATTCGCTGAGTTCAGCCACCGATCACTCCTCGAAGCAGGCGACCATCTGCGTGATGCTGGCCTCGGTCACTGGCTTCTTGATGAAATACAGATTGAGTTTGCGGCTTTCCTGTTCGGTACTGGCCTGAATGTTGGCAGTACAAATCGCAATCTTGATCTCGGGGTGCCGGATACGAATCCGCCCGGCCGCCTCCAGCCCACTCATTCCCGGCATGTTCACGTCCATGCTGACGAAGCAGGGCTGATGCGCCTCGACCTGGGCCAAAGCCTCATCGCCGGAGGCTGCTTCGATGATCACCCAGTCGGGACGCAACTGGGTCACGATGGCACGGATCAGCATCCGGGACATCCGGCTGTCATCAACAATCAGCAAGCTTGGGGTAGTTGTCATTTTTTGCAAAACGATAAGGGGATTGGCAGTTTCGAATCTTCCTTTGCCGCTGTCAATTTGTCCAGAGCCTATAACTAAAGTTTCAATAAACTTGCGGATTCGCGCTGCCACCAGCACTGGCAAGCTTTTCCTGCCTTCGCCCCCCTTGGCAAGCGGCCTGGGGTAGCCGCTTGCCGCTATAATCCAGGCCCCGGCTTTTCATTGTCTGCTGCTCCCGGCGATCACCGTGTCCTCCTCCCCCCTGCTTCCCCTGCCGCCCCTTCCCGCCCCCGGTTCGCGCCACGACTTGCCGCTACCCGCCGGCTCGGCCGACGCCCTGCAACTGGCTGAAATTGCCAGCCGCCTGGGCGGCCGGAGACTGCTCGTGGCGATCATCGAAAACGCCGCCGATGCGCAAAGGCTGCTGGAGGAAATTCCCTGGTTTGCGCCGCAATTGCGGGTACGCCTGCTGCCCGACTGGGAAACCCTGCCCTACGACAGCTTTTCGCCGCACCAGGACCTGGTGTCCGAACGCCTGGCCACCCTGTGGGCCACCCTGCAGGGCGAACTCGACCTCCTGCTGGTGCCGGCCTCGACCGCCGTCTACCGACTGGCGCCGGCAGAATTTCTCGCTGCTTACACCTTCGCCTTCAAGAAGGGGGAAGCCATCGACGCCGAGAAATTCCGCGCCCAGGTGACGCTGGCCGGCTACGCCCACGTCACCCAGGTGGTGTCGCCCGGCGAATACTCGATCCGTGGCGGCCTGATCGACCTCTTCCCGATGGGCTCACCGGTGCCCTACCGGCTCGACCTGTTCGACGATGAAATCGAAAGCATCAAGACCTTCGATGTCGATACCCAGCGCACCATCTATCCGGTGCCGGAAGTACGCCTGCTGCCGGCCCGCGAATTCCCGATGGACGACAAGGGGCGCACCCGCTTCCGCCAGAAGTTCCGCGAAGCCTTCGAGGGCGACCCGGCCAAATCAGGCATCTACAAAGACGTCTCGCAAGGGATTGCCAGCGCCGGGATCGAGTATTACCTGCCGCTGTTCTTCGAAGAAACCGCGACGCTGTTCGACTACCTGCCGCCGGAAGCGCTGCTGCTGACCCACGGCGATGCCACGGCCGCCATCGCCGCCTTCTGGAAAGACACCCGTTCGCGCCACACCCTGTTGCAAGGCGACAAGGCCCGCCCCTTGCTGCCGCCGGAAACCTTGTTCCTCAGCGACGAAGAATTCTTCATTGCGGCCAAGCGCCACGGTCGACTGGCGCTGACCGGCAAAAATGCCGATACCGCAGCGTCGACCGTGAAACTCCCTGATATTGCCGTCGACCGCCGCGCCGAAGACCCGCTGGGCAAGCTCAGACACTGGCTGGCCAGCCAGCCGGGCCGCATCCTGCTGCTCGCCGAATCGGCCGGCCGCCGTGAAACCCTGGCCGCGATGCTCGCCGAACACGGTCTGAAGCCGGCCGCCAGCAACGACTTTGCCGGCTTCCTCGGTGGCGATGCGCCGCTGGCGCTGGGCGTCGCCCCCTTGCACGCCGGCTTCATGCTCACCGGCAGCACTGCCGGCGCTGCACTGAGCTTCGTCACCGAAGCCGAACTGTATGCCGGCGCCCCCCGCCGTAATCGCCGTGAAGCCGCGCGCAAGGCCAGTTTCGACAACTGGCTGAAGGACCTGACCGAGCTCAAGGTCGGCGACCCGGTGGTCCATGAAAGCCACGGCATCGGCCGCTACCAGGGCCTGATCCGCATGGACCTCGGCACTGGTGAGCAGGAATTCCTCGAACTGCACTACGCCAACGCCGCCAAGCTGTTCGTGCCGGTCGCCCAGTTGCACGTGATCTCGCGCTATTCCGGCGCTGAACCGGACGCCGCGCCGCTGCACACCCTCGGTTCAGGCCAGTGGGAAAAGGCCAAGCGCAAGGCCGCCGAACAGGCCCGCGACACCGCCGCCGAACTGCTCGCCCTGTATGCCGCCCGCGCCGCCCGCCAGGGCCATGCTTTCGATTTCCAGGAAAACGACTACGAGCTGTTTGCCGACGGCTTCGGCTTCGAGGAAACCGCCGACCAGGCGGCCGCCATCGCCGCCGTGATCGAGGACATGAAATCGGGCAAACCGATGGACCGTCTGGTCTGCGGCGACGTCGGCTTCGGCAAGACCGAGGTCGCGCTGCGCGCGGCTTTCTGCGCCGTCGCCGGCGGCAAGCAGGTGGCCGTGCTCTGCCCGACCACCCTGCTCTGCGAACAGCACTACCAGACCTTTGCCGACCGTTTTGCCGACTGGCCGGTCAAGGTCGCCGAGATTTCCCGCTTCAAGACTGCCAAGGAATCGGCGCAGGCCCTGCAGGAACTGGCCGAAGGCAAGATCGACATCATCATCGGCACCCACAAGCTGATCGGCAAGGACGTGCGTTTCAACCGCCTGGGGCTGGTGATCATCGACGAGGAACACCGTTTCGGCGTGCGCCAGAAGGAAACGCTGAAAGCGATGCGCGCCGAGGTCGACGTGCTGACCCTGACCGCGACGCCGATCCCGCGCACGTTGGCGATGTCGATGGAAGGCCTGCGCGACTTCTCGGTGATCGCCACCGCGCCGCAAAAACGGCTGGCGATCAAGACCTTTGTTTCCAAGTTCTCCGACGGCATCATCCGCGAAGCCGTGCTGCGCGAATTGAAGCGCGGCGGCCAGGTGTATTTCCTGCACAACGAGGTCGACACCATCGAGAACATGCGCGAAAAGCTGGAAAAGCTGGTGCCGGAAGCGCGCATCGTGATCGGCCACGGCCAGATGAACGAACGTGAGCTGGAGCGCGTGATGCGCGATTTCACCAGCCAGCGCGCCAACCTGCTGTTGTGCACCACCATCATCGAAACCGGGATCGACAACCCGCACGCCAACACCATCCTGATCAACCGCTCGGAAAAGTTCGGCCTCGCCCAGCTGCACCAGCTGCGCGGCCGCGTCGGCCGCTCGCATCACCAGGCCTACGCCTACCTGCTGGTGCAAGACGAAAAGGCATTGACCAAGCAGGCCAAGCAGCGGCTGGAAGCGATCCAGATGTCCGAAGAACTCGGCTCTGGCTTCTTCCTGGCGATGCACGATCTGGAAATCCGTGGCGCCGGCGAGGTGCTTGGCGACAACCAGTCGGGCGAAATGCAGGAAGTCGGCTTCAACGTGTTCACCGAGATGCTCAACCGCGCGGTGTCGCAACTGCGCCAGGGCAAGACGGTGGAAGCGCTGGACCTGACCCAGCCGCTCGGGATCAGCACCGAAATCAATCTGCGCACCCCGGCGCTGCTGCCCGACGCCTATTGCCCGGATGTGCACGAACGCCTGACGCTGTACAAGCGCCTGGCCAACTGCGAAAACAGCGACGAAATCGACGCGATGCAGGAAGAACTGGTCGACCGCTTCGGCGAATTGCCGCTGCAGGGCCAGTCCTTGCTGGCGACCCACCGCCTGCGCCTCTTGGTCAAGCCCTTGCTGATCCAGAAGCTGGATGCGACGACCGACCAGATCACCCTGCAGTTCAGCCCGGAGTTCACGAAAAATCCACCTATCGAGCCAATCAAGATCATCAATTTGATCCAGAAGAACCGGAACTATAAGCTGGCCGGACAGGATAAAATTTCTCTTTTGCGCCACTGCCCGACCCTCAACGACAAGGTGGCGGCGATCAAGGACATGATACGCGAGCTGAGCAAATGACCCCCAATACCGAAAACCTCAACGTGGCTGCCTTCGATGCGATGCCGACCCCGGCCGAGATTCATGTCCGGCTGCCGATTTCCGAGGCGGCGACGCAAGTCGTCACCACCGGCCGCGAAACCCTGCGCAACATCCTCGACCGCAAGGATCACCGCCTCTTCGTCGTCGTCGGCCCCTGTTCGATCCACGACCCGGTCGCCGGTCTCGACTACGCCCGCCGCCTCAAGGCACTCGCCGACGAAGTCTCCGACACCCTGGTGCTGGTGATGCGCGTCTATTTCGAAAAGCCGCGCACCACCGTCGGCTGGAAGGGCTACATCAACGATCCGTTCATGGACGATTCCTTCCAGGTCAATGTCGGCATGGAAAAGGCCCGCGAATTCCTGCTCGCGGTCAATGAACTCGGCCTGCCCGCCGGCACCGAGGCGCTCGACCCGATCTCGCCGCAGTACTACGGCGACCTGATCGCGTGGACTGCCATCGGCGCCCGCACCACCGAATCGCAGACCCACCGCGAAATGTCGTCCGGCCTGTCTACCCCGGTCGGTTTCAAGAACGCGACCAACGGCGACCTCACCGTCGCGGTCAATGCGATTCTGTCCGCCTCGCGCCCGCACTCCTTCCTCGGCATCAACAGCGACGGCCGCGTCGCCATCGTCCGCACCACCGGCAACGCCTACGGTCATGTCGTGCTGCGCGGCGGCGACGGCAAGCCCAACTACGACACGGTCTCGGTCACCGTCGCCGAGCAGGCGATTGCCAAGGGCAAGCTGCCGGCCAACATCGTCGTCGATTGCTCGCACGCCAACAGTTCCAAGAAGCCGGAACTGCAGCCGCTGGTGATGAACGACGTGGTCAATCAAATCCGCAACGGCAACAAGTCGCTGGTCGGGGTGATGATCGAATCCAACCTCGAAGCCGGCAATCAGGCGATCCCCGCCGACCTCAGCCAGCTCAAGTACGGCTGCTCGGTCACCGACGGCTGCGTCGACTGGGACGCCACCGAAAAGATGATCCGCGACGCCGCCGTGATGCTGCGCGACGTACTGCCCGAGCGTCTGGGCTGAAAACGGTGAGCTTGGTGCGCTATCAGCGATCCGGAAACAGATAGCGCATCCAGCCCGAGAAGGAGCAAGAGCATGCCCATCATTTCGATGTTTTACGGCATCATCATTCGCTTGTACCTGATCGACAACAAGCATCACAACCTGCCGCATATCCATGCGAAATACGCGGAGTTCGAAGCCGCAATCGACTTGGCCGACGGCGAGATTCTTTCAGGCGAACTGCCGCGCAAGCAATTACGCCTGGTTCAGGCCTGGATAGAACTTCATCGCGACGAACTGATGGCAGACTGGGAACTCGCTGTCAGCGGTGAAGCCCCCTACAAAATCGCGCCCTTGTGAGGCAGTCATGCATTGGGACGTCAAAACCGTCAAACCGCTGCCCGACTTCCGTATTTATGTAGAAGTCGAAAATGGATCAAAAGGGATATTTGATTTAAAGCCCTATCTCGATCACGGCGTTTTTCGTGAGCTACGTGACGTGCATTATTTCAATCAGGTCGGCATTTTGTTTGGCGCAGTCACCTGGCCCAACGAACAGGACATCGCCCCGGAAACCCTGCTTGCCGAAATGCAGCCCATAGAGCCGATAGCCGTCGAGTCGAAAAACAAACACACCATCACGTTCCGCGATACCCCACCATGAACCTGATCATCCAGGGCGGCGCCCTGCCCACCTTTCTCCTTGACCGCATTTTTGCCGCCACCGGCGCGTCGACCGTGGAACCGCATCCGCCGCAGGTAGTGCGCTTGCTGGGCGCGACGCGAACGCCGGCGTTTGACGAGCTGATCCCGCTGATCGAAGCCGAAATGCTCGACTGGGCCTTTGTCCCCGCCGGCAAAAAGCTGTCCGATTTCGGACTGATCTGCTTCGACATGGATTCGACGCTGATCACCATCGAGTGCATTGATGAGCTGGCCGACTTTGCCGGCAAGAAGGCCGAGGTATCGGAAGTCACTGAAGCCGCGATGCGCGGCGAGATCGACTACCGCGAGAGCCTGCGCCGCCGCCTGGCGCTGATGGCCGGCCTCGATGCCCGCGTCCTCGCCCGTGTTTACGGCGAACGCCTGCTGCTCTCCGACGGCGCCCGCGAGCTGCTCGAAGCCTGCCAGAACGCCGGCCTGCGCACCGCGATCCTGTCCGGCGGCTTCACCTATTTCACCGAACGCCTGCGCATCGAACTCGGTCTCGATTTCGCCACCTCGAACGAACTGGAAATCGTCGGCGGCAAACTCAGCGGCCGCGTCGTCGGCGACATCGTCGATGCCAGCGCCAAGGCCCACCACCTGCTGCGCCTGCGCGACGAACTCGGTCTCTCGAAGGAACAGGTGATCGCCTGCGGCGACGGTGCCAACGACCTGTTGATGATGGCCGAAGCCGGCCTCTCCGTCGCCTTCCGCGCCAAGCCGGCAACCCGCGCCAAAGCCGACGTAGCGATCAACTTCGGCGGCCTCGACGGGCTGCTCAACCTGTTCGACTAAAACCAGGGTAGCGGCACCACCGGGCCGCTCAACTGCCACAGAGCCGCTGCCCATGGCGGTACATCCACCCCAGCCAGCGCCGCCGGTTCAGCGATCAGCGAGGATCCGGGCAATCCGCTCGGCAGTTTCCGGATGCGAAGCCAGCCCGCCCCAGCCCGTCTGGCGGTCGCTGGCCGTGTCCCCAGCAGCCTCCTCTGCCACCTCCCCGGCAGCAGCCGCATGCGCGGTCTCCAGCCGCTGCAGCATCGTGGCCAGCAGTTGCGGCGGCTGGCCGAGAGCGCGCAGCCGGGCCACCGCATAAGCATCGGCCTCGCGTTCGAAATCGCGCGAATAGCCGGCTTCGAGCAGCGCGGCAGCAAGCCCCGAAACCAGCACGGACACGTCGCCCAGATAGGCCCCGGCAATGAAGCCGACCAGCGAGGACTGGATCAACTGGCGCAGCCCGTGCCGGGCCGCGACATGGCCCAGTTCGTGTGCGACCACCGCCAGCACCTGCTCGTCACCCTCGGCCAGCTCGACCAGCGCATCGAACAGCACGATTTCGCCATTGGGCAGCGCCAGTGCATTCGGCCCCAGCGCCGAAGCCCGGAACTGCAGCCGCCACGCCGGCCCTCCGGCCGCCGGCGGAAACCACTGCTGCGCCTTGGCGCGCAAGGCCGCCTGCCGCGCCTCCGGCAAGCGGCTGGGTCGCGTCAGGCCCCGGTCCAGGAAAGCCAGCGTCTGCTGCGCCAGGTGCTCGCTGAGCGCTGCCGGCGCGGCTGCCGCCAGCCCCCGGCTGAGTGCCGGCAAGCCCCATTGATAAGCCACCAGCACCAGCAGCACGGTCGCCGCCAGCGCTGCACCAACACCGCGCCAGCTCTGCTGCCAGCGCGTTACCGCCGCCTCGCGCCGGCCCAGCAAGCGCAGTCCGCGTGCCAGGGCGGCGACATCGCCGACCTCGAAACTCTGGCCGTCAGCCAGCGTCAGGCTGCGCGGCGTGGCGCCGAGCGCCTCGGACACACTGAATTCGCCAGCCGGCAAAGGCCATTCGCCGGCTTCGCCCTCAACCACCACCCCGGTCGCCGAAAAGCGCAGGCAGACGCTGTGCGCCCGCGCGCTTCGACCGTCGAAATGACGGGCGCTGACGGTGACCGAGGCGGCCTCAGAGGCTGACATCGAGATCAAACAGTTCTGCCGCCTCGTCGCCCAAGGCGGCGACCCGGGCCTGTTCGCCGGTGACAAAGTCGTCCAGCGAACCGCTCACGGCGAGCGCGAAATGCTCGGCGCGGAAGCGCGCCATGCGCACCCGCGCCCAGGGAATCGCCAGCCCCAGCGTGGCGACGATCAGCAGCCAGTTGCCGACCACCACCGCAAAATAACCGGCGACCGGCAGGTCGCATTGCAGGCGATGTTCGCCCAAGCGGCTGGCACTCCACACCGCATTGGCGGTACGCGCCGGCACATAGGCCAGCACAAACAGATAAAGTGCCAGCGGCAGCAAGGCAAGCAAGCCGCTGAACGCCACCTTGCCCGCCGTGCCAGCAGCCAGCAGCGGCGCGGCAAAGAGCAGCAGCGCAAACAGCGCCGCTACGGTCAACAGCCCCGGCGTGACAAAAATCCGGTAGATCACCCCGACCCCGACCGCGCAGGAAAACGGCGTCGTGCCATAGCGCAGATGGTCGATGACAAAGGTCCGCAGGCGGCGGTAGAACAGCGGAAAGGCCAGCCCGAGGGTGACCAGGGCCAGCAGCCCATAGCCGAGAAAAACCCGGCAAGCCTCGCCGTAAGAAGCAGCAAAACCGAAGCGCAGGCCCCGGTAGCTGGTATTGAAGGCGCGGAAGCGGAAGGCACGGATCATCAGCCAGGGCATCGCCAGGGCGAAGCCGCAGATCGCCACGCCGTAAGCCAGCGGCCCCATCGACTGGGCCAGCGACAAGCCCATCAGCGCAGCCAGTGCAATGCCGCGCCCCTTGAGGATGGCCCAGGGTTCGCCGTGGTAGGCGAAGGCGGCACCGGCCAGTTGCAGATTGCGATGGAAATACTGCTCGCGGCGGACCTTGGCCCAGGCCGAGTAAAAGCCGAGGGTGACGATGCTGAGCAGCAGATTGACGATCCAGATGCGGAAATACTCGCTGCCGCTGCCGGTGAACTGCAGGCGCTCCCGGTCAGCCGGACCGATCGGAGCCGCCGGGATGGCGGCCGGCTGCGCCGGCTCCGACATCGAGCGGGAGGCGACCGGGAACAGCCCGGCATCGTAGGCCGCCCGCCGGCCGGCGTCGGACAGGGTGGCAAAGGCCTGACGCAATAGCACCAGGCGTTCGCCGTCATCCGGCTGCGGCGCGCTCAGCCGTTCGCGGAAAGCTTCAAGCCGGGCAAAATAGGCTGCCCGGATCGCCTCGGCATCGGCCTCAGGGGAAATGCCCAGTATTTCGTAGTGATTGAGTGCGGCAGCCGACATCGGCATAAATCCGGTTAATGACGGCCGCGTATTCTAAAGCCGAATCGGCAACTTCCCAAGCCGCAGCGACAAAAAACTGGGGTTTTGCGGCAATCAAGCGGCCAGCCCCTGCGCCAGCCAGCGCCGGATACTGGCCGCGTCCATCGCCCCGGCCTGGCGCCGCACTTCGCGCCCTTCGGCGAAGAGGATCAGGGTGGGAATGCTGCGGATGCCGAAACGCTGGGCCAGCGTCGTTTCGTTCTGGGTGTTGATCTTGGCAAAGCGCACCGCCGGTTCGGCGGCGGCGGCCTGGGCGAAGGCCGGCCCCATCATCTGGCAGGGACCGCACCAGGGCGCCCAGAAATCGACCAGCACCGGAATCTGGTTGCGCGAAATATGCCTTTCCGCGTTGTCGACCGTGAGATCGAGCACCTGGCCGTCGAGCAATGGCCGGTGGCACTGGCCGCAGTTCGGTGCCTCGGCCAGGCGTTCGCCCGGAACGCGGTTGATCGCAGCGCAGTGCGGGCAGACCAGATGTAGCGGGGAATGGGAATGGGCGGCAGACATGGCAACTCCTGAATATCGACAAACCCTTATATGGCGTCTGCTGCCGTTTTTTCAAGCCCGGCTTGCGCCTGGCAGGCCGGGCAGACCGCGCTCAGTTCGACCTCGGGGCTGTCGAGCCGGTGCCCGGCTTGCTCCAGCGCCTGCAGCAAGGCCTGCAAGGCAGCCTCCGCCGGCAGTTCGCTGATCCCGCCGCAGCGCGGACAGAGCAGGAAGAGGCCGGGCAACCGGTGCGAATCGTGACGACAGACGACGAAGGTGTTGCTGCGCCCGATTTTGTGCGCCAGCCCCTGCTCGATCAGGAAATCGAGCGCCCGATAGACCGTCGGCGGCGTCGCGTTCGGCCGTTGCTGGCGCACCAGGGCCAGCAGGTCGTAGGCTTTCAGCCCGTTCGGATGGCGATACAGCCATTCGAGGACTTCGCGGCGGATCGGCGTCAGGCTCGCCTGCTGTTCGCGGCAGCGTTGCTCGATCAGCGCCAGGTAGTGCGGCCAGTCGGCCGCGCTGGCAGCAGCCTCCGGTGACAAGGACGGCAGGTCCATAACTGTGTGCTTCCCCAATAAAATGCAATGTTATAACATCGCATTTTCTCAAACCCCAAGAGCGCCGATGTTACTGCAATTCGAGCCGCCATCGCCCGCTCCCTTCACGACCAAAGACTGATGCAAGAAGCTGACCGCCGCATTCCCGTCACCCTGCTCACCGGTTTCCTCGGCGCCGGCAAGACCACCCTGCTCAACCACCTGCTGACGCAGCCCGAGATGGCCCGCACCGCCGTCCTGATCAACGAATTCGGCAGTGTCGCGGTCGACCACCATCTGGTGCAGAAAATCGACGAGGATCTGGTCCTGCTCGACTCCGGCTGCATCTGCTGCACGGTGCGCAGCGACCTGACCCGCAGCCTCGGTGAGCTGTTCATGAAAAGCCTGCGCCGCGAACTGCCGCCGATCAACCGGGTGATCATCGAAACCACCGGCCTCGCCGACCCGGCACCGGTGATCTACACGCTGATGGAGGATTTCTTCATCGCCGAGCGCTTCCGCACCGATGGTGTCGTCACCGTGGTCGACAGCACCCACGTGCTCGGCCAGCTGGCCAGCCAGCCAGAGCCGGTCAAGCAGGTGGCGATGGCCGACCGGCTGCTGCTCAGCAAATGCGATCTGGCCAGCCCGGAGCAAATCGCCGAAGTCAGCCGTACCCTCACCCGCCTCAACCCCGCAGCAGCGCAGATTTACGTCCGGCGCGGCGAAGTCGCACTGGCTTCGCTCAGCGATTGCGGGCTCTACGATCCGGGCAGCAAGACCCCCGACGTCGCCGGCTGGCTGGCCGAGGAAAAGGTCCGCGAAGAGCGGCGCAAGACCCACACCCACCACCATCACCATGACGTCGACCGTCACGATGCACATGTCTACAGCTTTGCCCTGACCTTCTCCGAGCCGCTGCAGTGGGTGTTCTTTGCCGATACCGTGGCGACGCTGCTGGAAACCCTGGGCGACCGCATCCTGCGCATCAAGGGCCTGCTCAATGTGGTCGGCGACCACAAGCCGCGCGTCATCCAGTGCGTCCAGCACGTGATGTATCCCTACAGCCGCCTCGACGACTGGCCGGCCGAGGCCCCGTACAACGACCGCCGGAGCCGAATCGTCTTCATCGTCCGCGATGTGCCGCAAGCGATGATCGAACAGGCCTTCGCGATGTTCTGCGGGGTCCGCGACCAAGGTCACGAGTCCGACAGCGCAGCGGCGGCATGCTGATCCGCAAGCTGTTCAAGTTCGAGAACGCGCACATCGTGCGCGGCTGCAGCACCCGGCGCTGTTCGCACTCGCTCCACGGCCATTCGTACAAGGTCGAACTGCTGCTTGAGGCAGATGCCTTCGATCACGGCCAGATGGTCTACGACTTCGGCCTGCTCAAGCCGGGGCCGGGCCGGCTGATCGATGCCTTCGACCACGCCATCACCCTCTGGTCGGGCGATGACCCGGAGTACATCGCCGCCGGCCAGCGTTTTTCGGAGCGCTGGATCCGCATCCCGGTCTCGCCCAGCGCCGAACAGTTCGCGCGGCTCTTCTTCGTCCTCATCGACCGCCTGCTGCAAGCCACCGCCATGGACAACGGCGAGGCCGACGTGCGCCTGCATTCGGTGATCGTCCATGAAACCGAAACCGGCTACGCGCAGTGCTTCCGCGCAGACGCCGACAATCCCCGCATGGGCCGGATCGCGCTCGCCGACATCGTGTTTTCCGACGCCATCCGCAACGACTGGCCCGATCCGGAGCTGTTCGACAAGCTCAAACGTGGCGAGCGAATCACCAATCCACTCCGGCAATGAACCATGATCCACATTCCAGCCTGCCGCAAATTAGCCAATCCACTGCGGTCACCCCAACCGCGATCATCGAAGCGCCCGTGGAACCAATTTTGAGTCGGGTCGCATGAATTCAGCCACACACCGCCTTGGTAGCATCGATCGCTTGCGCGGCGCCGTCATGGTGCTGATGCTGGTCGACCACGTACGCGAATTCTTCTACCTCCATCTGCAGGTCGGTGATCCGATGAACATTGCATCAACATCACCGGAACTGTTCTTCACGCGTCTGACCAGTCATGTCTGTGCGCCGGTATTCGTCCTGCTGACCGGGCTGGGGGCCTGGCTTTACGGCAGCGGGCGCAGCATGCAAGAAACAGCCGCCTATCTGGCCAAGCGCGGACTGTTGCTGATCGCGCTGGAACTGACCGTGGTCGGGTTCGCCTGGTCGTTCAGCTTCCCGCCAAAAATGATCTATCTGCAGGTGATCTGGGCGATCGGCCTGGCGATGCTGGCGCTTTCGGCTTTGCTCTGGCTGCCGCGCACCGCGCAGGTTCTGCTCGTGGTGTTGCTCGTTTTCGGCCACAACGCGCTTGATGGCGTGCATTTCGCCAGCCGCGAGGCGGGATTCATTCCCTGGGCCATCCTGCATCAGCGCAGCGTCATCGAACTGGGCAGCGCTATCGCGGTACGCACCTCTTACCCTGTCCTGCCGTGGGTCGGCATCATCCTGTTCGGGTACCTGCTCGGACCGCTGTATGCACGCGGCGCATCGGCAGAAACGCGGCAACACCGGCTGCTGGCGATGGGCTGGGCGGCTCTGGGGGCCTTCGTGGTGCTCCGCCTGCTCAATAGCTATGGCGACCATGCCTGGCAACTCGGGAGCACGGTGCTGACGAGCCTGATGTCCTTCCTCAATATCACCAAGTATCCGCCATCCCTGCATTTCATCCTGCTTACCCTGGGCATCGGCCTGCTCGCCCTGGCCAGACTGGAACGCACCCAGAACGGACGCCTGTTGGCCGTGATCGGGCGTGTGCCGATGTTTTTCTACATTGCGCACATCTATCTGCTGCACCTGATCTATCTCCTGTTCGCTGCGTTCCATGGCCCCAACCAGGGAGAGCGCTTCGGCTTTTCCCAGGTCTGGATGATCTGGGCTCTGGCCTTGCCCGTGCTCGCCAGCCTTTATTGGCCCTGCCTCTGGTTCGGCCAGCTCAAGCAAGCAGGGCGACAACGCTGGCTCACTTATTTCTGATTTTTTTATTTGCAGTAGACGTTTCGGACGAACCATGAAAATCAAAGCACTGACGCTCGCCGTCTCCGCCGCATTCGCCACCGCCGCGCAAGGCGCCCCCTCGGGAGAATCAACCATTACCCTCGGCGAGGTAACGGTACGCACTGCACAGGGCGGCCCGCTGCTAACCCGGAATATCCTGACCTCGGTCGATGTCATCTCGGGCGACAAGGTTGAAGACAAGCAGGTGATGAACAGTTGGGAACTGCTCGGCCAGATGCCGGGCATCCAGCTGACCGAAACCCGGATGGGGGCGGAATCCGGCAAGGCAACATTCCGCGCCTTCAACGGCGAGGGATACATCAACGGGATCAAGGTGCTGATCGACGGCATCCCGAGCAATGTGAATAGCGGCAACCAGCGCTTCATCGACATGATCTTTCCGCTGGAGATCGACTACATCGAGGTGGTACGTGGCACCAACGATCCGCGCTATGGACTGCACAACATTGGCGGGAATTTCAATGTCGGAACCCGTCAGGGTGGCAACTATGCCGACGGACGCCTGACCGTCGGCAGTTTCAACACCCGTGAGGTCCAGGCCGCATTGGGCAGGGAGTCTGGCGGCTTTGCCCAGAATTACTTCTTCGCCAAACAGGATTCGGACGGTCATCGCGATCATTCGAAATCGGAAAAATACTCGTTGGGCGGGAAGTGGTTCTACACCACCGACGACCAGCGCCTGAAAATGGGCTTGACGGCCCGTGTCTATGAACACGATGCCGAGGAGCCTGGCTATCTGACTGCGACCGAGATGGCTGCCAGCCGCACGCAATCGCCCGCCAAGAATGCCAATGACGCCAGCGCACGCAACATGAAGCAGGTCGCTGCCCACGCTGACTGGCAGATCCGCGACGACCTGCTGTTCAGCAACAAGCTGTATTTCAATCAATACAACGACGACCGCAAAATTACCTTTACCAGCTACACCATCGGCAATGCGCCACGCCAGCGGCGCCAATGGGATGAAAAGCAGACCGGGCTGATCAGCACCCTGACCTGGCAGGCCAACGCGATGCTGACACTGGACGGCGGCATCAACTATGAACATCAGGAAAACGAATATCGCCGCTACCGCTACAACTACAGCATCCCGACCGATTTCTCCGCGACGCCGGCCCGTGTGCAGAACAACGACAACTACACGTTCAACAATTTTGGTGCCTACGTCCAGGCCATCATCAAGCCGATCGAATCTCTCAAAATCATCCCCGCTTACCGTGTGGACCGATTTACCGGACATACGCTTCTGAACGCGACGGGCGTCTCTGCCTCCGTGCAGGATTACGGCTGGATCAGCCAGCCAAAGCTGAGCATGGTCTATAGCGCGAACGCGAACACGCACGTCTACGCCAACTGGGGCAGGACCTTCCAGGTACTGACCGGTTCCCGTGAACCCGCCTATCTGACCAGCGGCCAGACGCCCTATAAGCCCTCGATCAATACCGGCAAGGAGATTGGCGTCAAATTCAAGCCCCACACCAGCACCGAAGCCCGCATTGCCCTCTGGCAGCAGGATGCAACCGACGAGGTGGCCAACATGCCGAGTACGGGAACAACGGTCGGCCTCGGCCAGACCCGGCGCCAGGGCCTCGATTTCCAGCTATCCAGCCGGGTAACCGACAAACTGACCCTGTGGTTCTCGCATGCGCAGCAGGAAGCCAAGGTCGTCAGTGCCTACACCTCAACTGGCGTTTCCCTCGCTGGCAAGGAAGTGTTCTCAACACCGCGCTACATCACCAATCTGGGCGCCGAATACCAGGCTGATGCCAATTGGCGTTTCGGCCTGCAAGGGCGCGCCCAGGGCAGTTATTACATCGACGACCAAAATGCCAAAGGCAAATTCGGCGGCTTTGCCGTACTCGATGCCAGCGTCCGTTACACCCTTTCGGCCACGACCAGCATCGACATTCAGGTCAAGAACCTGACCGACCGCAAGTACGAGTATGTCTGGTATGACAACTTCTTCTGGGGCGGGGCCGACCAGCCGATGTTCTCCCCGGCACCTGGTCGTTCGGGCTACCTGTCACTCAACGTGAAGATGTAAGGACCAATGCCAACCATGCCTAGCCTGCTCATCCGCAACGCCCGCCTGGTGAACGAAGGGCAATTTTTTGAATCCGACCTGCTGGTCCGCGCTGGCCGCATCGACAAGATCGCCACCAGCATCACCGATAGCGCCGACCAGGAAATCGACGCTGCCGGCGCTTGGCTGCTGCCCGGGATGATCGACGACCAGGTGCATTTCCGCGAACCGGGGCTGACCCACAAGGGCTGTATCGCGACCGAATCGGCAGCGGCGGTGGCCGGCGGCATCACCAGCTTCATGGACATGCCCAACACCAAGCCGCCAACGCTGTCGCTGGCCGCACTGGCGGACAAGAAGGCGATTGCCGCCCGCGAATCGCGGGCCAACTACGCCTTCCACTTCGGTGTTGCCAACGACAATCTCGACGTGGTGGCCGCACTCGACCCACGCGACGTGGCCGGGATCAAGGTCTTCATGGGCGCCTCCACCGGCAATATGCTGGTGGATGACCCGGCGGTGCTGGAGCGCCTCTTTGCCTGCGCGCCGACCATCCTGATCACCCATTGCGAGGACACGCCGTCGATTACGGTCAACGAGGAAAAATGGCGAAAAACGCATGGCGACACGGTGCCCTTCTCGGCTCATCCGCTGATCCGTGATGCTGAGGCATGCTACAAATCCTCGTCGCTGGCCGTCGCACTGGCGAAAAAACACGGCACCCGGCTGCATGTACTGCACATTTCCACCGCCCGCGAACTGGAACTGTTCGCGGACCTGCCGCTCGCCGACAAGCACATCACTGCCGAGGTCTGTGTCCATCACCTGCTGTTTGACGACCGGGACTATGCCCACCTCGGCAGTCACCTCAAGTGCAACCCGGCGGTCAAAACCCAGGCCGACCGCGATGCCCTGCGCGCCGCGCTGAACAGCCAGCGGCTGGATGTGATCGGCACCGACCACGCACCGCACACGCAGGAAGAAAAGGCCGGCAACTACTTCCAGGCACCGTCCGGCCTGCCGCTCGTCCAGCACGCGCTGCCCGGCTTGATGGGGCTGGTGCACGACGGCGTGATCGATCTGCCGACGCTGGTCGCCAAGACCAGCCACCGGGTCGCCGACCTGTTTGCGATTGCCGAACGCGGCTATCTGCGCGAAGGCTACTGGGCCGATCTGGTACTGATCGGCGAACGCGATTTTGATGCGCCCGACGACCCCATCCTCAGCCGCTGCGGCTGGTCGCCGTTTGCCGGCCGCCGCTTCCGCAGCCAGGTACTCACCACCGTCGTTTCCGGCCAGCTGGCCTGGCATCGCGGACAGCTGCAGCCCCGCTGCCAGGGGCAGGCCCTGGCATTTTTGCGTTAAACGCCGGTCGACCGTGAATTTGGAGATTGCCGCATGAACGCCCCGCTGCCCAGCCCGACTGTCGCCCCGGACGAAAGCCGCGACTTTGCCATCGCCGCCAGTGACCCACTGGTACTGACCGGAATTTTTGCCGACGCCACCCAGCTCGCCGAATGGCGGCGCCCGCCGCAGGCGCTGATCGTCGACTGGCTGGAAACCCATGCCGACGATCTCGGCAGCGGCCTGCGCCAGACGCTGAACCCCGGTGCCCGCCCCGACCTCTCGCGTTTTCCGGCTGGTGCCGGGCGCGATGCACTGGCCGACGACTTGACCCTGCTCGGCGAAATGCTCGGCGAGCTGCTCGCACCCGAAAGCATCGGCCTGCGCCTGGAAGTGGTGCGCCAGGCCATGTGCCCGCGCCTGCACGTTGACCGGGTCGGAATCCGGATGCTGTGCACCTATCGCGGTCCCGGCAGCGAATGGGTTGCCGATTCCCACCTCGACCGGCGCTTTCTCGGCGCTGCTGCCGGCGGTCAGCCCGACACCACGTCCGGCCTGCTGCGACCGGGCTACCGGATCGAGCAGATTCCCCCCTTTGCGGTGGCGCTGCTCAAGGGCAGCCTGTGGCAAGGCAACGCCGGGCGCGGTATCGTGCACCGTTCGCCCGCCGTCAGCCAGCCACCGCGCATTCTGGTCGCGCTCGACGCCGGCTGGTAGCCCGCCACGAGGTTTTCAATGCCTGGTTTGCCCCCCCTGCTGCTCTCTGCCCTGCTCCTGCTGACTGCCGGCTGGCCTGCCGCCGCCCGGGCTCATGTCCATGGCGAGGCCCGGCTGGAAATCGGGCTCGCCGGCAATACGCTGGAACTACGCCTGGAAGTGCCGCAGGAGGCCCTGCTCGGCTTCGAGCGGGCGCCGCAAAGCGCCGCCGAGCGAGAGGCCTGGCGCCTACTGCAGGCGAGGCTGGCCAACCCGGCCGCTGTCTTCAGCCTGCCCGCTGCCGCCGATTGCCAGGTCGCCAACGGCCCCGAGCCCGAACACCTGCGCCCGCTGTCAGCGGGTGACGGGCACCGCGACCTGATCCTGGCCTACCGCTGGCACTGCCGCCAGCCGGAGCGCTTGCGGGCACTCGACAGCCAGTTGTTCAGCGAATTTCCCCGCCTGCAACGGATCCGGGTCGATTTTGCCGGGCCGAACGGGCAGAAATCCGGCCGCCTGAGCGCCCGCCAAGCGCGTTTTACCTGGTGATCGCGCCCCCCTCCCCGCCGGCGCTTGCGGTTCGCGCCCTCCGCTACCAATGGCCGGGCAACCCGGAGTTCACGCTGAATTTGCCCGATTTCACGGTCGACCGTGAACACAGCCTGTTTTTGCACGGCCCCAGCGGCAGCGGCAAAACCACCCTGCTCAATCTGCTGGGGGGCGTGCTGCGCCCGCAGGCCGGCGAGATCGAACTGCTCGGACAGCCCGTTTCGGCGTGGCCGGCCCGCCGCCGGGATGCCTTTCGCGCTGACCACATCGGTTTCATCTTCCAGCAGTTCAACCTGATCCCCTATCTCTCGGTCCTCGACAATGTGCTGCTGCCCTGCCGCTTCTCGCCCCTGCGCGCGCGCCGGGCCGGCGACCCGGGAGCGAGCGCACGGACCCTGCTGGCGGCGCTCGAAATCAGCGGCGAATTGCTGGCACGGCCCGCCCATGCGCTGTCGGTCGGCCAGCAGCAGCGGGTCGCCGCCGCCCGGGCGCTGATCGGCGGCCCGGAAATCCTGATCGCCGACGAACCGACCTCGGCCCTCGACGCCGGCCGCCAAAGCGCCTTTGTCGAACTGTTGCTGGCGCAGGCACGACAACACCGCAGCAGCGTTGTCTTCGTCAGCCACGACCTGCGCCTGGCCAGCTGCTTCACCGCCGTCCGCGAGTTGCCGTCATGAGTCCGCAGCCGCCCCTCGCGCTGTCGGTCACTCAACCGCCGGTACTGCCTTCACGATGCGCCAGGCATTCGGCCTCCCATCCGGCCGATCAGCGCCTCAGCGCGGTAGCGCAAGCGCTGCATTGCCCCTGGCAGCCGAGGTTCCTGCAATGAGCCGCTGGCGCTTTCTGCTGCCGCTGGCCGCCGCCAGCGCCTGGAACCGGCGTGCCACCCTGGGCCTGACCCTGCTCGCGGTCATCCTCGCCAGTACCCTGCTGCTCGCCGCCGAGCGCCTGCGCCACGATGCCCGCCACAGCTTCGCCCAGGCCGTCGCCGGCAGCGACCTGATCGTCGGCGCCCGGGGCAGCCCGCTGCAACTGGTCCTGCATGCGCTGTTCCGGGTTGGCGAGGCGAGCGGCCCGGTCAGCTGGCGCAGCTACCGGCAGATCGCTGCCGACCCGGCGGTCGCCTGGAGCATTCCGCTGGCGCTCGGCGACTCGCATCGCGGCTACCCGGTGATCGGCACCAACGGCGATTACTTCCGGCATTTCCGGCACGGCCCGGGCATCCCGCTGCAATTTTCCGCCGGGCGGGCCTTTGCCGAGACCGGCCCGGGCCTCTTCGAAGCCGTGCTCGGTGCCGAGGCTGCCCGCCAGCTTGGCTATCGACCGGGCAGCCAACTCACCGTCAGCCATGGCAGTGGCCCGCTGCCCGGCGCCAGCCACCAGGACAAACCGCTGACTGTGGTCGGCGTGCTCGCCGCGACCGGCACCCCGGTTGATCGCGGCATCCACGTCCCCCTGGCTGCATTCACCGCGCTCCATCTCGACTGGCAAGGCGGCCAGCCCTTGCCCGGCCTGCAGATTCCCGCCGAACACGTCGCCAAGTTCGACCTGACGCCGCACGAGATCGACGCCTTCCTGCTCGGGCTGCACCAGCGCAGCACGGTCTTTTCGCTGCAGCGGCGGATTGCCGCCTTCCGCGACGAGCCGCTGCAGGCCGCCCTGCCCGGCATCGTCCTCGATCAGCTCTGGCACAGCCTGGCTTTCGGCGAACGCCTGCTGCGCGGACTATCCTGGCTGATTCTGGCGCTCAGCCTGTGCGGCATGCTGGCAGTGATGCTCGCCGGGCTGGGCGAGCGCCGGCGCGAACTGGCGATCCTGCGTGCCATCGGCGCCGGGATGCCGCAGATTGCCGCCTTGCTGCTCCTCGAAAGCCTGCTCCTCGGCCTGCTCGGCACCGCCGCCAGCGTGCTGCTGCTGGCCGGGCTGAGCAGCCAGTGCGCCCCCTGGCTGGCCGCCCACTGGGGTATCGTCGTGCAATCGCCGTGGCCGCAAGGCGATGAATTGCCCCTGCTCGCGGCCATCCTGGCCACCGCGCTGTTCGCCGGCCTGTTGCCGGCCTGGCGCGCCAGCCGGCTGGCCCTGGCCGACGGCTTGACCCCACGCTTGTAAACCACACCCTCATGCACCAGGCTGCCCGCTTCCCCTTCCCGCCACCGCAAGCAGCACAGCGTCGGCCCCTGAACCGATCCTTGGCCTGGCCCTCAACCCGAGGCCACCGCTGCCTTGCTGCTTTTAGCTGCCACCAGGTCTACCTCCTTATCCGCCTTCCTATCCGCCTGCTGGCCCCGCTGCTGGCGCTATGGCTCACGGCGCCTGCGCTCGCCGCCACCCCGGGCGAAGCGGCCAGCCCACAACGCCTGCAAGCCGTCACCCCGGCCAAACCGGGCCTGCGCCACAGCTACCGGGAACTGCGCTGGGAGGAACTGCAACCCCGGGACTGGGACCCGGCGGCCAGCTTCAAGAAGCTTGACCTGAGCAAGCTCAAGGACAGCGACCCGCGCGCCATCGCAGCGCTCCAGGAATTGCGCAGCGCCTGGGACCAAGCGCCGGTGCGCAAGGAAATCGATGGCTGGCAGGTACGCATCGCCGGCTACGTGATTCCGCTCGAACGGCGCGGCGAGCGGGTCAGCGAATTGCTGCTGGTGCCGTATTTCGGCGCCTGCATCCACAGCCCGCCACCGCCGGCGAACCAGACCATTCACGTGGTGCTGAACAAACCCCAGGCCGGCATCCAGACCATGGACACCTTCTGGATCAACGGCCAACTCAGCGTGGACCGTGGCGACAGCGGCCTCGGCGTCTACGCCTACCGAATCCGTGCCGAGCGGCTCGATCCCTTCGCCATCCCGCGCGCTCAGGGGACAGGCCAGACCGCGAGCGGACGATAGCTGGCGCCGGCGGCAGTCCGCGTCGACGCCAGCAGTGCGAAGCCACTCACCGGCCAGGCCGGCAGAGTCAGCGATAGCCCATCCGGTGGCGTTCGTCCCGGTTTGCGCAGCAGCGTGAGATGCGGAAAAAACGCTCGCCCGGCGTCGCCGATGGAAAAACCGGCCTTTTCCACGGTCGACCGTAAATAAGCCGAAAAATCGCTCAATTCCGGCGCTGCCTGCTGCAGGCCGGCCCACAGCAACTGCTGACGAGGCCAGTAGCCGAGCCGGTCGAGTTGCAGCGTGAATGGGCGCCAGGCGGCAGCAGCGCTGCTGGCGGCAAGGTTCAAGACAGGCAAGCGGGCAGCGCCAACATCGCCGAGGAAAAGCAGGGTCATATGGAGGTTGGCGGCCGGCAGCGCACGGCCTCCGTACTCACCGGCCAGCTCAGCAGCCCGCCCGGCCAGCGCTGCCGCCAGTGGTGGCGGCGGCAGCAGCGCGAAAAAAAGGCGCAGCCGTTCGTCGGCTGCGCCTTGGCTCAAGCATTCAGCCTCAGGCGATTTCGTCGATCCAGGCCTGCTGGATGGCTTCGAGGATTTTTTCGCCACAATGCTTGGGATCATCGTTGAAACCCGGCAGCGCCATCACCCAGTCGCGCAGGTCGACAAAATTGATGCGCAGCGGGTCCTGGTCGGGATGGGCCTCGGACAACTCGATGGCGATGTCGTTGATATCGGTCCATTTCATTTGCGGTGCCCCTCCTTGGCCATGTTGATGCTGTACTTGGGAATTTCGACCACCAGCGGCGTGCTGCCGACGATGGCCTGGCAGCCCAGGCGGGAATTCGGCTCCAGGCCCCAGGCCTTGTCGAGCAGGTCTTCCTCGATTTCCTCGGCGGCCTCAAGCGAATTGAAGCCTTCACGAACGATCACATGGCAGGTGGTGCAGGCGCAGGACATTTCGCAGGCATGGTCGAGCGGAATGTCGTTCTGCAGCAGGTTTTCGCAAATCGACTTGCCGGCTTCGGCCTCGATCACCACCCCGTCCGGGCACAATTCGACATGCGGCAATATGATCATCTGGGTCATTTTTCTTCTCCGTGCGGTGTCAGCGCCTGCAATTCATCGACCGAGCGCCCGGCCAGCGCGCGCTTGATACTCTGGTCCATGCGGCGATGCGCGAATTCCTGGGTTTCGTAGCCGAGGTCGTCCATCGCGATATTGATCAGGCGGCGGTTGTCACCGGCCACCGTCTCGCGCAGCTTGGCGATGGTCGCCTTGATTTTCTCGGCTTCGGCCGCCGACAGCAGGTGCGGGTCTTCGGCCAGCGCCGCCTCGGTCGCCTCGATCATCCGTTCGGCCTCGACCTGCGCCTCGCGCAGCGCCCGTGCCATTGCATCGTCCTTGGCGTGGGTCATCGAGGATTTGAGCATGTCGGCGATTTCGTCGTCGGACAGGCCATATGAGGGCTTGACCGTGATGCTCGCCTCGGTCCCCGAGGTCTGTTCGCGCGCGGTGACCGACAGCAGGCCGTCGGCATCAACCTGGAAGGTGACGCGGATACGCGGCGCGCCAGCGACCATCGGTGGAATCCCGCGCAGCTCGAAACGCGCCAGCGAACGGCAATCGGCAACCATTTCGCGCTCGCCCTGGACGACCTGGATCGCCATCGCCGTCTGGCCGTCCTTGTAGGTGGTGAATTCCTGGGCGCGCGCGGTCGGGATCGTCGAATTGCGCGGAATCACCTTTTCGACCAGACCGCCCATGGTTTCCAGACCCAGCGACAGCGGGATCACGTCGAGCAGCAGCCAGTCATCCTTGCCGGTCTTGTTGCCGGCCAGCAGATTGGCCTGGGTCGCGGCGCCGAGCGCCACCACCTTGTCCGGATCGAGGTTGGTCAGCGGCTCCTGGCGGAAGAAATCGCCAACCGCCTTTTGCACCTGCGGCATCCGCGTTGCACCGCCGACCATCACCACGCCCTTGACGTCGTCAACGCGCAGGCCGGCGTCGCGCAAAGCCTTCTTCACCGGCTGCAGGGTCTTGGAAATCAGCGTCTGGGTGATTTCGGCAAAGCTCGCGACGTCGAGCTTGACGTCGACCAGTTCACCCGAGTTAAGACGGGCAGTGATCGGCGCCTCGGGGTTCAGGGTCAGGAATTCCTTGGCCTCGCGGCAGCGCATCATCAGCAGCCGCGCGTCTTCCGGCGACAAGGGCTGCAGGCGCGCCTGCTCGATCACCCAGCAGAAGATGCGGTGGTCGAAGTCGTCGCCGCCCAGTGCCGAATCGCCACCGGTCGCCAGGACTTCGAAGACACCCTTGGTCAGCTTGAGGATGGAAATATCGAAAGTGCCACCGCCCAGGTCGTAGACCGCATACACGCCTTCGGCGGCGTTATCGAGACCATAGGCAATCGCAGCGGCAGTCGGTTCGTTGAGCAGGCGCAGCACATTGAGGCCGGCGAGACGCGCCGCGTCCTTGGTCGCCTGGCGCTGGGCATCGTCAAAATAGGCGGGCACGGTGATCACCGCACCGACCAGCTCGCCGCCGAGTGCGGATTCGGCACGCTGCTTCAGGCTTTTCAGGATGTCGGCCGAGACTTCGACCGGGCTCTTGACCCCGGCAATCGTCTTCAGCTTGACCATGCCCGGCGCTTCGATGAAGTCGTAAGGCATGGACTCAAGATGGGCGATGTCCTTCAGACCCCGGCCCATGAAACGCTTGACCGAGACAATGGTGTTCTTGGGGTCGAGCGCCTGCTGTTTCTGCGCGTCGTAGCCGGCTTCATAGCTGCCGTCGGCATGGTAGCGAACCACCGAAGGCAGCAAGGGACGGCCGTGCTCGTCGTTGAGGCACACCGCGAGACCGCTGCGCACGGTCGCCACCAGGGAGTTGGTCGTGCCGAGGTCGATCCCGACCGCCAGCTTGTGTTCATGCGGAGCGGCTGATTCGCCAGGTTCGGCGATCTGGAACAGGGCCATAAACGCTTTCTTTCTCAGTCGTCGAGCGACGCCAGCGCGTCGTCGATCTCATGCAACAATTTTTCGAGGAACATCAGCCGGCGCACCCGGTCGGTCGCCAGCGGATAATCGCGGCCTACGTCGAACAACTCGCCGAGCTCGTCGTAGCGGCCGCGCAAATCGCCATCAAGGCGCTGATAGAGGTGTTCCAGTTCGTGGTGATCGCCGCCGGTACGCGCCTCAGCGACCGCTTCCCGCCATTCCATCTGCTCGATCAGGAAATCGGCGGGCATCGCCGTATTGCTCTCGGCCTGCAGGTCGTGGCCAGCGAGTTCGAGCAGGTATTTGGCCCGCTCGAGCGGCTTCTTCAGCGTCTTGTAAGCCTCGTTGGCCCGCGTCGCCCACTGCATCGACAAACGCCGTTCAGCCTCGGAGCCATGCGCAAAGCGGTCGGGATGCACCCGCGCCTGCACGTCGCGGTAACGCGAATCCAGTTCCGACAGATTGATGCGGAAGGATTTCGGCAGTTCGAACAACGAGAAAAAATCAGCAGTCAGGTCCAACTCAGGCCTCTCAAAAGCGCGGCTCAAGGCGTACACACCTCGCAGCCAAGGCGGAGCCAGAGGCCCCGCACGCAGACAGTACGCAGGTCAAGGCAAGCGGGGCGCAACACCGCCCCGCCGCGCCCTTGCCTAGACGTTGAAGGATTCGCCGCAGCCGCACTGATCCTTGACATTCGGGTTATTGAACTTGAAGCCTTCGTTCAAGCCTTCGCGGGTGTAGTCGAGCTCCATCCCGTCCAGGTAAGGCAGGCTCTTGGCATCGACAAAGACCTTGACGCCGTGAGCCTCGAAGACATGATCCTCGTCGTTCGTCTCATCGACGAATTCGAGCTTGTAGGCCATGCCGGAACAGCCGCTGGTACGCACCCCGAGGCGCAGGCCGATGCCCTTGCCCCGCTTGGCAAGAAAATTCGCGACGTGCTGAGCAGCCTTTTCGCTCAAGGTGACCGCCATGCTTATTCTCCGTGCTTCTTCTTGTAATCGGCCACGGCTGCCTTGATCGCATCCTCGGCCAGAATCGAACAGTGGATTTTAACCGGCGGCAGGGCCAGTTCCTCGGCAATTTCGGTGTTCTTGATTTCGAGGGCCTGGTCGACGGTCTTGCCCTTCACCCACTCGGTGACCAGCGACGACGAAGCAATCGCCGAACCACAACCGTAGGTCTTGAACTTGGCATCCTCGATCACGCCGGCCTTGTTGACCTTGATCTGCAGTTTCATCACGTCGCCGCAAGCCGGCGCACCAACCATGCCGGTGCCAACGCCGTCGTCTTCCTTGCCAAAGGAACCGACGTTGCGCGGGTTTTCATAGTGATCGATGACTTTGACGCTATAGCTCATGTTGTTTCTCCTAAATTCAGTAGCAGTTGCCAGCTATTCAAACCAAGCACCCCGGACCAAATCCCAACTTGATCCTTGATCCTGAATAACCAGCAGCCAATCATCAGTGTGCAGCCCACTGCACGGTGCTGAGGTCGACGCCCTCCTGCACCATTTCCCACAACGGGGACAATTCACGCAGTTTGCCAACCTTGGATTTCAGCAGTTCCACGGCATAGTCGACTTCTTCATCGGTGGTGAACCGGCCAATCGAGAAGCGGATCGAGCTGTGTGCCAGTTCGTCGTCGCGGCCCAGGGCGCGCAGCACGTAGGAAGGCTCCAGGCTGGCCGAGGTGCAGGCCGAACCGGAAGACACGGCCAGATCCTTGATCGCCATGATCATCGATTCGCCTTCAATATAGGCAAAGCTCATGTTCAGGTTGTGCGGCACGCGCTGTTCGAGGTCGCCGTTAACATAGGTGCACTCGATTTCCTTCAGGCCATTCAGCAGCTTGTCGCGCAAACGCCCAACGCGGGCGTTTTCCTCGACCATTTCTTCCTTGGCCAGACGGAAAGCCTCGCCCATGCCGACGATCTGGTGAGTGGCCAAACTACCGGAGCGGAAACCCCGCTCGTGACCACCGCCATGCATCTGCGCTTCGAGACGGACACGCGGCTTGCGGCGAACGTAGAGGGCGCCGATGCCCTTGGGGCCGTAGGTCTTGTGCGCCGAGAAGCTCATCAGGTCGACCTTGAGCTTGGCCAGGTCGATGTCGACCTTGCCGGTGGCCTGGGCCGCGTCGACGTGGAAGATCACGCCCTTCTCGCGGCAGATTTCGCCCATCTGCTCGATCGGCTGGATCACGCCGACTTCGTTATTGACGAACATCACCGAAGCCAGCACGGTATCGGGGCGGATTGCCGCCTTGAACACGTCGAGATCGACCAGGCCGTTTTCCTGCACGTCGAGGTAGGTCGCCTCGAAACCCTGGCGTTCGAGCTCGCGGACGGTATCAAGCACCGCCTTGTGTTCGGTCTTGACCGTGATCAGGTGCTTGCCCTTGGTCCCGGCGTAGAAATTGGCAGCGCCCTTGATCGCGAGGTTGTTGGACTCGGTCGCACCGGAAGTCCAGACGATTTCCTTCGGGTCGGCATTGACCAAGGCCGCAACCTGCGCCCGTGCCGCCTCGACCGCTTCGTCGGCTTCCCAGCCGAAGGCGTGGGAACGCGAAGCCGGATTGCCGAACTTCTCGACCAGATAGGGGATCATTTTTTCGGCGACACGCGGGTCGACCGGGGTGGTTGCCGAGTAATCCAGATAGATGGGGAGTTTCATCGTCATTCTCGCTCAGGTCGGTTTCGGTATTGTCAGGCAGCATTGACCGCCACCAGTCCGTGCAGGCTTCCGACGGTAGCCTGCACGGCGTTGATGAATTGTTCGATATCGGCCGCCGAGGTGCCGGCACCCAGGCTGACCCGCACGGCACCGCGCGCGATGGCCGGTGCCACGCCCATCGCCTGCAGCACATGCGAAGGTTCGGGGTTGGCACTGGAGCATGCGGCACCGCTGGCCACCGCAAACCCGGCACGATCCAGCTTGCCGACCAGGGTTTCGCCGTCGATTTCGGCAAAGGCGAAATAGCTGGTATTGGGCAAGCGCTCGCTGTCGACCGCAAAAATACGCGCCCCCAGCGTCGTCAGGCCGAATTCGAGATTGTCGCGCAATTTGCGCAAACGTGCCGACGTTTCGGCAAGATTGCGGGCTGCAAGTTCCGCTGCGCAGCCAAAACCGACGATCGCGGCAACATTTTCGGTACCGGAACGCAAACCGCGCTCGTGGCCGCCACCGGCGATCAAGGGCTGCAACTCGACCCGCTTGTCCACGACCAGGGCTGCAGCCCCCTTGGGACCGCCGGCCTTGTGCGCCGAAACCGTCAGTGCATGCACGCCAGCCGCATTCAGTTCGCGGAAGGACAGAGGCAGTTTGCCCAGCGCCTGCACGGCGTCGGTGTGGAACCAGGCACCACGCCCCCTGGCTTGCGCTGCCAGTTCGGGAACAGCTTGCAGGGTACCGGTTTCGTTGTTGGCCAGCATCACCGACAGCAGCTGCGGCCGCTCAGCCAGGAGTTCGCCAAAAGCGCCGGCATCGACCCGGCCACCGGCATCCACCGGAATCAAGCGCAGCGCCCATCCCTGACGCGCCAATTGCGCAGCCGGCTTGAGCACGCAGGGATGCTCGATGGCCGAAACGCCGAGCAAGCCGGGGCGCAGACTGGCCGCAGCGCCTTTCAAGAACAGGTTGTTGGCTTCCGAACCGCCGCTGGTGAACACCACTTCGGTCGGATGCGCGCCCACCGCCGCAGCCACCTGCTGCCTTGCCGCATCGACGGCACGGCGCGCGGCACGCCCGTATTCGTGGCGGCTCGACGGATTGCCGAACTGGTTTTGCAGCCAGGGCAACATCGCGTCCAGCACCTCCGGCAACAGAGGCGTCGTCGCGTTATGGTCAAGATAAACCGGGGCAAACATGAAAGCCGAGTCTCCGTTCAGGCAGCGACCGCCTTCTCCGCCTTGCCGCGACGCGGCTGCGGCCCGAGCCGCTGGTCGGCGAGCACGGCCAGGGTCGGCATCGCCTCCTTGGCCTTTTGCCGATTCACCAGGTCCGCCAGCGATACTGAGGACAGGTATTCGTACATCTTGGCATTGAGCGTCGACCACAGGTCGTGCGTCATGCAGCGATGCTCGTCCTGGCAGTTTTCCCGACCGCCGCACTGCGTCGCATCCAAAGGCTCGTCGACGGCGCGGATGATATCGGCAACGGTCAGCTTGTCGAGGGGCTTGGCAATGCAATAGCCGCCGCCCGGACCACGCACGCTATCGACCAGCTTGTAGCGGCGCAACTTGCCGAACAGCTGCTCCAGATAGGAGAGCGAAATCTGCTGGCGCTCGCTGATGCTGGCCAGCGCAACCGGCCCGTTTTCACTGCGTAACGCCAGATCAATCATCGCAGTCACCGCGAACCGGCCTTTGGTGGTCAAACGCATTTCGAATCCCTTGGCAATAACCTAGTATTACGGTCAACTATACCCAAAGCAGACAAAATTAGTCAACTATTTTACTCAGGTATTGCGGGTCGAAATGATCGGCCGGCTGCACCTCCTGATCGCAGCGCACCCCTTGCGCCTCCAGCTCGCGTAACAAGGAAGCCAGGCGGCGGTCAGTTTCCGCCGCATGATCGAGCAGGCCATGAATCGCCTTGGCCAGCGGATCGTCCTGGTCGCGGGCCACGGCATAGGCGGAAAAGCCCATTTTCTCGGCCTGAGCCTCGCGTTCGCGGCTTTCGCGGTCGATGATCCGGGCCGGATTGCCCACCGCCGTTGCGCCCGGCGGCACCGGCTTGGTGACCACCGCATTCGAACCGACCTTGGCGCCCGCCGCAATCGTGATCGGCCCCAGCACCTTGGCCCCGGCGCCGACCACCACGCCATCCTCCAGCGTCGGATGCCGCTTGCCCTTGTTCCACGAAGTCCCACCCAGGGTCACACCATGGTAGAGGGTGACGTCGTCGCCGATTTCGGCCGTCTCGCCGATCACCACGCCCATCCCGTGATCAATGAAGAAACGCCGGCCTATCGTCGCCCCCGGATGAATCTCGATCCCGGTCAGCATCCGCGCAAGATGCGCGGTAAACCGCGCCAGCCAGCGCAGGCGATGCCCCCACAACCAATGCGCGACGCGATGCATGATCAGCGCATGGATGCCGGGGTAACAGGTGAGGACTTCCCAGAACGAACGAGCCGCCGGGTCACGATCAAAGACCGCACGAATATCCTCACGCAAGTGCCGGAACATGGCGCCTGATCTCCCATAAATTAAAGGGAGATTCTAAAATACTCGACTGAATTTGTCAGCTATTGAACCCGGCCCAGGCGCCTCTCCGAACCCCTCAGAATTTTTCCTGACGCAGCACCTGTACCTCGCTGAGGTAGCAGACCATTGCGTAATCGGCAAAGTAGCGCTGCTGCAGATGCCGCGCAATCAGCCTGCCCGTCGCCAGGTCGCAGAGGATCTCGAAACGCACGTTGCCACTGTGATGCCAGGACGCATCGCGGCGTCCGTGGCTGCCACAGCCACGCGCGTCGATCACGGTGTAGCCGCGCGCGCCGAGGCGCATCACATCCTCGGCAACCAGATTTTCGAGTTCAGCCTCGCACACCACGGTCAACAGCTTCAGGGGATGAAAATCAGGATCTTCGCTCAGCATTACAGAACTCCTTCGGTCACACCGGCCAGCCAGTAATAAATTGGGATACCCAGCGTCAGGTTGAATGGAAAGGTCACCCCCAGCGCCGCCCCGATTGAAAGCCCGGGATTGGCTTCCGGCACGGCAATCCGCATCGCGGCAGGCGCGGCAATATACGAGGCACTGGCGTAGAGCGTGGCGAGCAGGGTTTTACCGCCCAGGCTCAAATCGAGCAAGCTGCCGGTGAGCACCCCGAGCAGGCCACCGAACAGTGGCATCAGCACCGCAAAAATCAGCAGGAAGCTGCCGGCGCGCCGCAAATCACCGAGACGAAGCGCCGCCACCAGGCCCATTTCGAGCAGGAAAATGGCCAGCACCCCCTTGAACAAATCGAAGAACAGGCGATCCAGCGGCTTGATTCCCTCGTCGCCGGCCGCCCAGCCGATCAACAGGCCGCCCAGCAGCAGGACAATGCTCTTGCCGGCAAAAACCTCGTGCAAGACCTTGCCCATCGGCACCCCGCTCTCGCCGCGCCGGGCCAGCCACATCCCGATCATCAGCGCCGGAAACTCGAGCAGAACCAGGAAAATGGTCATATACCCCTCGTAGTCATGCCCTCGGGCCGCCAGATAGGTCGCCCCCACCGCAAACGTGACCACGCTGACCGAGCCGTAGTGGGCCGCAATCGACGCCGCATCGGCCCGCGACAAGCGCCCGAACCGGTGCAGCAAGGGAAATGCCACCAGGGCCAGCAAGGCACCAACTGCAACCACCACCAGCGCCGGAAGCAGCAGCGAAGCCACCGGGTAACGCGCCAACTGCACCCCCCCCTTGAGGCCGATCGCCAGCAGCAGAAAAATGCTCAGCGAATCGTAAAGCACCGCCGGAATGCGTAAATCCGAGCGCAACAGACCCGCTGCAGCGCCCAACAGAAAAAACAGGATGACAGGTTCGAAAGACATGCGGAATCAGGCAACAAAGCCGGCCAAACCGGCAACGGGCGCACTATCCCGCAATGCAGCAATATAATCCAATTAAAGTTTTTTGATTTTTGATATATAAATCTTTATACACCACTCCCCTCACCCGCAGCCGCCCGCAGCCGCAACAGCTCCGCAAGAAAGGCCTGCGCCGGCAGGGACAAGACCTTGCCCGCCAAATGCACCACATGCCAGGCATGCGCCAAGGGAAAACCGGCGACATCGAGCACCGCCAGTCCATAACGCGCCGGATCACCGCCCAATACGTGCCGGGAGAGCACCGCCAAGCCCATCCCTGAGGCCGCCAGATCGCGGATCGCCTCGTTGCTGCCGAGCGCCAGCCTGACCTTCAGCTCGATCCCCTGCTGCAACAGAAAGCGGTCGATCGCATGCCGCGACCCCGAACCCGGCTCGCGCAACAAAAAGGACTCCCCGGCAAGGTCGCGCAAGGAATGCCGTACCCCCACCGCCCAGTGCCCCAGGGCGGCGACCACCACATGCTCGTTGTCGAGAAAGGGATTGACCACTACATCGAGGTCGGTCGGCGGGTAGGACATCACGTAAAGATCATCTTCGTTGCCCCGCATCCGCTCCAGGATGCGTGCCCGATTGGCAATCTCCAGCTCGATCTCGACCTCGGGATAACGCCGGCAAAAATCGCCAAGCATCCGGGGCAGGAAATATTTGGCCGTGGTCACCAGGCCAACCCGCAGCCGCCCACGCTTCATGCCGCGAATTTCAGCCAGCGTCGAATCAAAGCGATTCCAGACGTCTTCGATGCCGCGCACCGCTGCCAGCAAAGCCTCGCCAGCCGGAGTCAGCGAGATTTCCCGGCCGATCTGCTCAAACAGCGGCATACCCACCACCTCGGAGACCTGCCGAACCTGGATCGAAACCGCCGGCTGGGTCAGATGCAACTGCGCAGCCGCCCGGCTGAAACTGCGGCTGCGCGCGACGGCAGCGAAGGTTTCGAGCTGACGGAACGTCAGTTTGCGCCTGAGCATAAGCAACCCCTGCAGAAAAATTCAAAAAAATAAACAAAAGCTTATCAAAATCAGCCCAGCTGATTTGCACAAAAAAATGTTGCAATGCACAAGAAAAAACCTTAGAATGAAAATGAATGAGTCTCCAAAGTTCCACGAACCCCAACCCGTTGAACCAGGAATCCGCCCGCAGCAGCGGGCTTTTTTGTTCGCGCCCTTTGCTACTACGTGGCCAGGCTGGCGCAAAGGAATCCAGATGACGACGATCAAAGTGCTTGAGCAGCTCAAAAAACACGGCCAATTGCTCGACTCCGAAATTGCCCGCGCCACCAAACTGTCGCTGGCCGAAGTCCAGGCTTCGATCATGGAATTGTCCGCACAAGGTGAAATTTCCAAGTGCAGCGTGACCAGCTACGTCAAGGGCCGCCCGGTCGAGCACCTGCAATGCCGGATTTCCGGTTACGTGCCGCGCCCGGCCCCCGGCCGCAAACCGGCTGCTCGCTGACCCCCCGACACCGCATCGGATCAGGCCGGCCGCCTCGGCGCCGGCCCCCGACCACTGCCAGCCGTGACCGCACAGCCAGAGCAAAATCTGGCCCGCTGATCGTAACGATTGCCTGCGCGCCACGCCAACACCCGGTGCAGCCATCGCAGATCACCGTACGCCTGGTCTGAACGGCACCCACATCCGCCCGCCGCAGGACTGAAATTTTCCTGATCAATACGGCCAACGACCGCTAGCGACCAGCCGGTCCTTTCCTGCGCTGACGGAAATTGCTACCCGAGCCGCAGCCACGCCGGCAAGCATCGGCGCGGCATCGGCATCCGCTCGAGACCGGCCCGATCCGGCAACTTCCAGGACCGGCTGCGCCACTTCACCGGCTCTTGACTGTCGCAGCTCGTCCAAGCACCGCCGCCACCTGCGGGTAATAAACCAGGCAACTGGTCTGCAGCAAGCGGCCCACCCGCACCGCTTCGGCGATTTCCCTGGCCGCAGCGGACTGAGCCAGCAGCCCCGGAAAATTCTGCCGCGCATCGAACAGACTGAACATATGCTGCAGCAGACCGGCACACTGTTGATACTGCTCCGGATCCAGCCTGGCGCGGCGGCTGTCGCTATCGCAGGCATCCAGGTAAGCGGCCGCCCGTCCGGCCACGACTTCGAAAGCCTTGAGGCTGGTGGGGTTGAGCGTCTGAGCCATGATTCCCTCCTGTTGCGGGTGACACGCGAAACAAGCGACCTAGGACCTATAACGTCCGTTATAGCCTGCGGGTTGAGCCCGGATACACAAAGCACACCATCAGCCAATAACGGTCACATACTGAATCCGTATATTCACTATGCCGAAAGAGAAACAAAATTTGTGGCGGAAGTGCAAAACCACGGTCAACCGGATTAGTGCCGCTTTTTCAGGTTGACCGTAGCAAATAGTGAGCCTGCGCGACGATCAACGCTGCGGCGGCCGTTCGTGCCAGTGCGGACGATCTGGCGGCCCGGGCGGCAACTCGGGAGAGCGTTCGCGCATCTCGCTGCGCAAGCGCCGGCGTTCCTCGGGCGGCAGGTCACGCCAGCGCGGCCCGCTCTCGCCGGCGGCCTGACCGCTCTCCTGCAACCAATGCTCGCGCATTTGCTGGCGCATCTGCCGCCGCTCCTCGGGCGGCAAGTCACGCCACCCCGGCTGGGCGTGCAGGCCGGCGCTGCCGATCAGGCAGAACACGGCAAAGCAGGCACGGAAGCAAAACGGTTTCATCGGCAAAAAATCGGGCGAAGCCCAGCGGGGAAAAAATGGTACGGATATTGTCGGCGCTGCCGACGTCGGTCGCGGCAGCGAATTGTAAAAGAGTTTTTCTCCGGCCGACGGCCGGCAAAGCTTGTTACCATTTGCCCCGCTGCCGCTCCGGCAGCGCCTTATTCTCTGCCGCATGAACGAAAACGGACACCACCTGCTGGTCGTCGATGACGACGCCCGCCTGCGCGACCTGCTGACCCGCTATCTTGGCGAACAGGGATTTACCGTCAAGGCCGTTGCCGACGGCCCCCAGATGGACAAGGCACGCAGTCGCGAACACTTCCACCTGATCGTGCTCGACCTGATGCTGCCCGGCGAGGATGGTCTGGCCATCTGCCGCCGCCTGCGCGGCAGTGGCGACTCAACACCGATCGTGATGCTGACCGCCAAGGGCGACGAAATCGACCGCATCCTCGGGCTCGAAATGGGCGCCGACGATTACCTGCCCAAGCCCTTCAATCCGCGCGAACTGCTCGCCCGCATCCACGCCGTGCTGCGCCGCCAGGGCAGCCGCCCGCCAGGCGCGCCGGACGACGACGCAGCACCGGTCAGCTTCGGCAATATTGAAGTCGACCTGGCGGCGCGCGTCCTCAAACGCGGCGGCGAGGTGCAGAACCTGACCACGGGCGAATTTGCGGTACTCAAGGTGCTCTTGCAACACCCCAGCCAGCCGCTCTCGCGCGACAAGCTGATGGCGCTCGCCCGGGGCCGCGAACAAGGCCCCTTCGACCGCGCCATCGACGTCCAGGTCTCGCGCCTGCGCAAGCTGATCGAACCCGATCCGGCCCAGCCGCGTTATCTGCAAACGGTCTGGGGCTTCGGCTACGTGTTCGTTCCCGATGGCGCCGCCCGTCACGGTGAGCACCGCTGATGCCGCGCTCGCTGCTCGCCCGCACCTTCCTGTTGCTGGCGCTGCTGGCGCTGCTGACCACCACTGCCTGGCTCTCGCTGTTCCGTCACCTTGACGCCGAACCCCGGGCCCGCGAATCGGCACAACTGGCGGCGTCCACGGTCAACCTGATCCGCGCGGCACTTTTCGCCGCCACACCGGAAAAACGCCCCGGCCTGTTCGTCGAATTGTCACAGCGCGAAGGCCTGCGACTGCTGCCGGCCGAGCCCGGCGACCAGGTCGAGGCGATGCCGGAAGCCCGTTTCTTCCAGCTGCTGCAAGGCGAGATCAGCGCCCGCCTCGGCCCGCAAACGCGGATCGCCGCCGCCGTCGACGGCGTTCCCGGCTTCTGGATCAGTTTCCGGCTCGACGAGCACGATGACGACGAATACTGGCTGGTCCTGCCCCGCGACCGCGCCCGCCGCGACTTCACCCGACAATGGCTGCTCTGGGGCCTGCTCGCCACCGGCCTGTCGCTGGCGATTGCCTGGCTGATCGCCTCACGGATCAGCCGCCCGCTGAAAGCCCTGGCCGCCTCGGCCCGTCTGGTCGGCAGCGGCCAACAGCCGCCACAGCTGCCGGAAACCGGTGCCGAAGAATTGCGTCAGCTGGCCGCCGCCTTCAATGCGATGGCCGGCGACCTGGCCCGCCACGAAAAGGATCGCTCGGAGGTCCTCGCCGGCATTTCGCACGATCTGCGCACACCGCTGACCCGGCTGCGTCTGGAAGCCGAAATGTCGATTGCCGATCCCGGCGCGCGCGACGCCGCCGTCGCCGACATCGCGCAGATGGAAACGGTGATTGCGCAGTTCATGGATTACGCCCGCTCGGAAGCCGGCGAAGCACCGGTCAATTGCGCGCTGTCGCCGCTGCTGGCAACGCTGGTCAGCCAGCGGCTGGCGCTGGGCCAGGATGTACACGGCGAACTCGCCGAACTTCCTGTTGCCGCCCTGCGGCCGCACGCCATCCTGCGCGCCGTCGCCAACCTGCTCGACAACGCCTGGAAATATGCCCACGGCAGCGATGGCCAGAGCAGCCGGATTGATCTGCGGGCCAGCCTGCACGCCGGCGAAATCCGGATCGAAGTCGCCGACCGTGGCCCCGGCATTCCAGAGAGCCAGGTCGAACGCCTGAAGCGGCCCTTCACTCGCCTCGAAGACGCCCGCACCGACGCCGTCGGCGCCGGGCTCGGGCTGGCCATCGTCGAACGGGTGGCGCGCCTGCACGGCGGCCGCCTCGAATTGCTGCCGCGCGCCGGGGGTGGCCTCTGCGCCTGCCTCTGCCTGCCGCTCGACGCTGCCGGCCAGCCCTGAGCCGCCGCCCTCAGGCCAGGGCGGCGCAGGTTTCTTCCATATCCTGCAGCACCTGCGGCAAGATCGCGGCAATTTTGGCCGGCGTCATTGCCAGCCGCTGCCAGGCAGTCCGGTCCACCGGCATCACCAGTTCCTGGCGCGCCCCGGCCAAACCCAAGCCCCGGGCCACGGCATCGGCGACATGGATCAGGTCGGCCAGCGAATCGGCCGTCGCCGCCGCCGGTGCGTGGTGGTCGGCCAGCGCCGCCCGCAGGGTTTCGGGAAAACGCCAGTTTTCGGCAAGCATGCCGCCGACCATGGCGTGGTCGATGCCGAGCAGGTCGCGCTCGGCAACCACCATGAAGCAGTCGTGCTGCTCGCGATAGGCCAGCGCCGCCGCCAGTTCGGACGGAAAATTGGCAGCCAGCGCCAATTGTCCGAGGTCGTGCAGGATGCCGCCGGTAAATGCCATTTCCGGATTACGCTCGCAGCCCTTGGCCAGTGCCCTGGCAACCAGGCCAGTGGCGACACCGTGCCGCAGATAGCCACGAAAGTCGAAGCCGGCACAATGCTCGACCTTGAACAGGCCAGTGACGCCAACCGCCAGGACCATGCTGCGCACGGCACGGAAGCCGATCACCACCACCGCCTCGTTGATCGACGCCACCTTGCTCTGCAAGCCGTAAAACGACGAGTTGGCAACGCGCAGAACCCGTGCCGCCAGACCTTGGTCGCGACTGATCAGGCGGGCGATGGCGCCGATATCGACATCCTCGTTGTCGAACGAAGTCAGCAGTTCGGTAACCGCCGCCGGCAAGGACGGCAATTGCTGCAAACGAGCCAGTACCTGGTCATGGCAGAGCAGATTCATTGCGGGTCCTTGAGAAATTCAAACAGGGTCTGGCGCAGCAACTGGGTTTCCTGGCCCTCGCCAGCGAGTCGGAAACGCTGTTCCAGTTCGCCGGCAATCCGGGCATGCCGCGCCTCGCGCACTGCCGGATCTTCCTCGACCTCGCATTCGACGACCACCACCGCCACATCGCGCCGGGCCAGTGCGGCCAGCAAGCTGTCGCTCAATTCGGCACCGACGGGAACCAGCACCCGTCCCTGTCCGTCGCAGACGTTGTCGGCCAGACACATGCCGGGCAAAACCTCGGCCAATGGCAATTCACGCTTTTGTTTCACCCCTTCAACTCCTCAAGCACCAACAGGCGACCGCCCCCAGCGCCAAGACGCAGAGGCCGCCAGCAGGCGAAAAATTGCCGTGCCCCGAGGTCGACCGTGGCATCGCCGCCGAGCGCGGCCAACCCCGGCAGGGTTTCGCCCAGTGGCAGACCAAGGCACAGACCGAACTCGCCAAGACAGGCGAGCGCCCGGTCATTCGCCATCACCACCACGCCTTCGTCATCAACGCCGAGCACCGGCCACGGCAACTGGCTGACGATCTCGTCAAGCAGACGAGCCGCCTGGCCATCCTGCGCCTGCAGACGACGATTTTCATCAAGCAGTTCACGACGTTCGTGTTCGACCCGCAGCAATTGTCGTTCAGCGGCTTCAACCTCCTGCTGCAACTGCCGGTGTTCGTCGGCCAGATGGCTCTGGCTCAAGGTTTCCTCGAGCAGGCAGCGCAAGGCAACCGGATCGAGCGGCAGGGGCAGGATGCGCACCCGGCCGGCCAGCGCCGGCTGGTTCAAGGCAGGCAAGGCCAGGCAGGCAGCGTCGGCAAGCAGGAAACCATGGCACTGGGCCTGGGTCTGGAAAACTTCGTTGAGCAGTGCCAGGGTATCGTTGCCCGGCGTCGGGGCACCGCAAATCACCACTTCGGCGCGATTGCTGGCGAGCCAGGCCGAGGCGGTGCCGCAGTCGGCCACCGCCTCGACGCGGTGACCATCGCGTCGCAGCGCATCCAGGGTAGCGGCAGCGGCGTCGACGGCAACAAACAGCAACAGCGGCTCGCGCGTCGGCGAACGCAGCAGATTGCCGGGCAAGGTCTTGCCGGAGCGCAACAAATCTGCCATCTCGTCGGCCGGCAAGGGCCGCGAGAAGAAATACCCCTGGATCACATCGCACTGATGGGAAATCAGCAGCGCCAGCTGCTCGGCGGTCTCGACCCCCTCGGCGACCACCTGCAACTTGAGGTGATGCGCCATCGTGATCACCGCCCGGGTGATCGACGCATCGTCGGCATCGGCGGCGATATCCTGGACAAAGGAACGGTCCACCTTGACCGTATCGAGAGGAAAACGCTTGAGATAAGCCAGGCTGGAATAGCCGGTGCCGAAATCGTCCAGCGACAGCGTCACCCCCATCGCCTTGAGCTCACCCAGCAACACCACCGCAGCATCGGCGTTCTGCATCAGCATGCTTTCGGTGATTTCGAGATCAAGCATCGCCGGCGGCAACTCGCTGTCGGCCAGGGCCTGCGCGACATCGCGCAGCAGGGTATCGGACTCCAGCTGGCGGGCCGACAGGTTGACCGAAACGCTGGGCAGGTCGAGGCCCTCGGCTTGCCAGACCTGCATTTGCCGGCAAGCCTCCTGCAGCACCCAGCGCCCGACCGGCAGGATCAGCCCGGTTTCCTCGAGCAGCGGGATGAACTGGTCGGGTGGAACCAGCCCGCGCCGGGGATTGCGCCAGCGGATCAGCGCCTCGGCCCCGACAATGCGGCCACTGGTGCAACAGGCCTTGGGTTGGTAGTAGAGCAGGAACTCCTGATTCAGGATCGCGTTGCGCAAATCGGTTTCCAGATACAGCCGATTGCGCACATCGCTGTGCATCGACGGTGCGTAGGCCTGGTAATTGTTGCGTCCCAGCTTCTTGGCCTGACGCATTGCCGCCTCGGCGTTGGTCAGCAGCTCGTGCGCATCCTTGCCATCGTCGGGGAAAAAGGCGATGCCGATGCTGGCCGTCGCGAAAATATCCTGGCCCTTGACCCGAATCGGCTGGATCAGGGTTTCGATCACCCGGCGGGCGACGATCCCGGCCTGCTCCATCTCCGACACATCGGGCAGCAAGGCGGCAAAGACATCGCCGCCGATCCGTCCGAGCACATCGGATTCGCGCACCGAACCAGACAGCCTGCCGGCGATCTGGCGCAACAATTCGTCGCCGGAAAAATGCCCGAGGGTCTGGTTCAGTTCGCGGAAATGGTCGATATCGACCAGCAACACAGCCAAGGGAAAATGCTTGCGCCGGGCCAGGGCGATTTGCTGCCGCGCCTGATCGTAAAACATCAGCTGATTGGGCAACGCGGTCAGCGAATCGAAATGGGCGAGCCGGATCTGGTCGCTCGCTCCGACAAAAACCTCGGTCACATCGGTGGCAATGCCGCCGACGCTGTTCAACTGCCCGCGCTCGTCATGAACCTCGAAGGTGCGCACATGCAGCCAGCGCAACTGCTCGCCCGGCCGCAGGATGCGGAAGCGCTGATCGAGCCCGCCATAGGGGCGTTCGGCCAGGGCGTTGCGGAGGCCGGGCAGGTCTTCGGGATGCACGTAGCGCAGACCGTCTTCCGGGTCGGCGTAAAGATCCTCGACGCGGTGCCCCCAGATCTGCTCGTAAGCCTGGCTGACGAAAGTCACCTGGCCGCTGGCGACATCGGTCAGCCAGTAGCACTCGGGAATATTGCGCGCCAATTGCAGGAAGCGCGCCTCGCTGCAGTCCACCGGCTGATCGCGCCGGCAGTTCAGGGGCAGGCCGCATTCGCGCTCGACCACGCCGAGCAGCCGGGCCGGGTTGCTCTTGAGCACGAAGTCGCACACCCCGCCGGCAAGCAACTGCGCCGGCAATTCGTTCTGATCACGGTCGACCGTCAGCACCACCGGAATTTCGGGTGCCTGCTGGCGCAGCACCTGCAGCAAATCGGCGGCCTCGGCATCCGGCAAACGACCGGCCAGCAATGCAATCGCCCAGGGCCCAGCGGCCAGCACTGCCTGCAGTTCGGCGACCGTTGTCGCAAAGCAGGACTCCAGCGCATAGCCGCGCCCCTGCAGCACGCGCAGCAGGCGTTCGCCATCCTTGCGGTCGGCCTCCAGCAACAAAATCCGCAAGCCTGCCGTTGGCGACAGGCCCTTTGCTTCAATCTCCATCAAACACCCCTCCCAGGGTTCAGGCCCGGTGCTCGATCAGCACCACCGCCTGCGCTTCGATGGCCTCCTCGCGGCCGAGGTAGCCCAGCCGCTCGTTGGTCTTGCCCTTGATATTGACGCAATCCGGCGGCAAGCCAAGATCACTCGCCACATTATCGACCATCAACTGGGCAAAAGGTGCCAGTTTGGGCTGCTGGGCGATCAAGGTCGCATCGACATTGACCGGCTGCCATCCCCGCTCGCGCAGCAGCGCCACCGCCGCCCGCAGCAGCACGCGGCTGTCGGCGCCCTGGTAGCGCGGATCGCTATCGGGAAAATGCCGGCCGATATCGCCCAGCGCCGCCGCCCCCAGCAAGGCATCGGTGATCGCATGCAGCAGCGCGTCGGCGTCGGAATGCCCGAGCAGGCCCGTGGCATGTGGAATCTCGACCCCGCCGAGGATCAGCTTGCGGCCCTCGACCAGCCGGTGCACGTCATAACCTTGTCCAACCCGAATTTTCATTTGCGCCCCCGCAGAATCATCGCCGCCAAGCCCAGGTCGGGCGGATAGGTCACCTTGAGATTGGTCGAGTCGCCACGCACCAGCCGGGGGGCAGCGCCAGCGGCCTCGATTGCCCCGGCCTCGTCGGTCACCTCGTCACCGGCAGCCCGGGCATTTTCCAGCGCCTGGCAGAGTCGACCGTAGCGGAACATCTGCGGCGTCTGCGCCTGCCACAAACCATCGCGCGGCTCGGTCGCCGCCACCCGGCCGGCGGCATCGGCCCGCTTCAGGGTGTCGGCCACCGGCACGGCGAGCAGGCCACCGACCGGATCGGTCGCCAGTTCGGCAAATAGCGCCTGCAGCATCATCTGCGACAGACAGGGCCGCGCCGCATCGTGCACCAGAATCCAGTCATCGTCAGCGGCAACCATTGCCGCTGCCTTGAGCCCGTTGCCAACGCTGGCCGCCCGGGTCGCGCCGCCGCAGCGCAAGGTTTCCAGCTTGCTGCCGAGTTCCGACCAGTCGTACAGCGACCACCACTCGTCCTCCGGCGACAGCACGACCCAGACCCGCTCGATTTCGGGACAGGCGACCAGAGTCTGCAAGGTATGGAAAATCAACGGCCTGCCGAGCAGGTCGAGATATTGCTTGGGCTTCTCCGCCGCAAAGCGTGAGCCACTACCGGCAGCGGGAACAATTGCGAAATGGCGTTGCATCCAGTAATTTTACCGAAGAACGCTGTCCGCAGAGGCTTTCCGGCAAGGCCGCCAACCCTGGTTTGCCAAAGGCATCGCCGATTTAAGCACATGGAATTGACGGCAAAAAAAACCGGCCCGCACAGGCCCTTATCCCAACCGACCGGCATCGATCGAGATCAACATGAGCTACGTCGCCCCTGAACTGGCCACCCCGGTACTCGCTTTTTCCACCGCGCTCGGGATCGGCCTGCTGGTCGGCATGGAACGCGAGCGCCGCCCCGACTCGGCGGCCGGCTTGCGTACCTTTGCGCTGGTTTCGATGCTCGGCTGCCTCTTCGCGATGCTCGGCGAACGCGCCGGCGGCGGTCCGTGGATGCTGGCGGTCGGTCTGCTGGTGATTGCCGGCGCAATGATTGCGTCGAATTTCTCAACCCAGCAGGAGGAGCAATATCGCGGTTTCACCTCGGAGGCCGCGATTGTCGTCACCTACGGCCTCGGCGCTGCAGTCTGGTATGGCTACTCGACACTGGCGGTCATGCTGGCGATTGCCACCACCGTGCTGCTTTACTTCAAGGCCGAACTCAAACACATCAGCGAACGCACCACGCCCAAGGACATCAACTCGATCCTCCAGTTCGGCGTGCTGTCGATGGTCATTCTGCCGATCCTGCCCAACGAAGACTTTGGCCCCTACGAAGCCTTCAATCCGCGCCAGGTGTGGTGGATGGTGGTCCTGATTTCCGGCCTGGCATTGGCCGGCTACCTGGCGCTGCGCATCATCGGCGCCCGCCACGGCGCGGCGGTGCTCGGCATTTTTGGCGGCCTGGCCTCGTCGACCGCAACCACCATGATGTTCTCGCGCCACGCCAGCGAACACCGTCACCTGGTGCGGATGGCGGCGATCGTGATCCTGATCGCCAACGTGATGGTGATGATCCGGCTGTGGCTGGTTGCCGGCGTCGTCGCCCCGCAACTGGCGGCCAAAATCGCCACCGTTTTCGCCTGCGGCATCGTTCCCGGCATCCTGATGGCCCTCTATGGCTGGAAGATTCTCGCCGAAGCCGGCGAACTGCCGATGCCGGAAGTCAAAAACCCGACCGAACTGAAAACCGCGATCTCCTTCGGCCTGCTTTACGCCGGCGTGTTGCTCGCCTCGGCCTGGCTGCAGGAAATTGCCGGCAACAGCGGCGTCTATATCGTCGCCCTCGCCTCCGGCCTGACCGACGCCGACGCCAGCGTGCTGTCGACACTGCGCATGTTCAACCTGGAGAAAATCGCAGGCAACGAAGCGGTGATCGCGGTCACGCTGGCGCTGGTCGCCAACCTGATCTTCAAGATCGGTCTGGTCGTTTCCATCGGCGGCAGCGCCCTCGCCCGCCACGCCCTGCCGGGACTGCTGGCGATTGGCGCCGGCATGGGCATCGGCCTGATCGTGGTGTGAACCGCTGGGGCAAAAAGGACAAACCAGCGCGCAGCCGAGGCGTGCAAGGCAGAGCAAGGCGGCGGGCAGTACACTGCTGACAGCAGCGTACTGCCCCCATCAAACAAACAGCCGCGCAAACCCGCAGCACAAATGGAAACGCCCGCAAGGCAATCTTGCGGGCGTCTGAATTTTGGCTCCCCGACCTGGGCTCGAACCAGGGACCTACGGATTAACAGTCCGGCGCTCTACCGACTGAGCTATCGAGGAATCGAAGCCAGCATTATAGGGATCGGCTCCGTTGGCGTCAAGGCCTTCGCACAAATTTTGCAAGAGCAAATCAGCAATGTCCGCTGTCGGCCAGGTAGACATGTCCGCTACTGACGCAGCGCTCGCTTACCCGCCCCTCGCCGCCTGCCGGGCGAGCCGGTAGAATCCGCTGCCCGGCCATTTTCACGGTCGACTCCGTTTTTTTGTGATTTTGCCCATGACCGATTATTCAGCCGCCTCGATCCGCGTTTTAAAAGACCTTGAACCCGTCAAGGAGCGCCCCGGCATGTACACCCGCACCACCTGCCCGACCCACATCGTGCAGGAGGTGATCGACAACGCCGCCGATGAGGCGCTGGCCGGCTTTGCCAAGCGGATTGCGGTGCGGATCGCCGCCGACGGCCTGATCGAGGTTTCCGACAACGGCCGTGGCATCCCGGTCGATATCCACCCCGAGGAAGGCAAGCCGGCGGTCGAGCTGGTGTTCTGCAAGCTGCACGCCGGCGGCAAGTTCAACAAGAAGGAATCGGGCAACGCCTACCGTTTTTCCGGCGGCCTGCACGGCGTCGGCGTTTCGGTCACCAATGCGCTATCCACGCTGCTCGAAGTCGAGATCAAGCGCGGCGGCGGCGTCCATCGCATCGCTTTTTCCGAAGGCTTCGTCACCGAGCCGCTGACCCGGATCGGCGAGGTCGGCCCGCGCACCAGCGGCACCACGGTGCGCATCCGCCCCAACGGCAAGTATTTCGACTCGCCCAAGGTCAACCTCGCCCAACTGGAGCACCTGCTGCGCTCCAAGGCGGTGCTGATGCCGAATGTCACGGTCGACCTTGAAATCGAGGCCGAAAACGCACCGCCGATCAAAAAGACCTGGTGCTACCAGAACGGGATGGCCGACTACCTCGGCGAACTGATGGCCGGAACGCCGGTGGCACCGATTTTCGTCGGCGAGAAATACGTCACCAGCGACAACGGCTTTGCCATCGGCGAAGGCGCCGGCTGGGCGCTGGCCTGGTTCGAGGAAGGCGGCGGCAAGCCCGAATCCTACGTCAACCTGATCCCGACCCTCGACGGCGGCACTCACGAAGCCGGGCTCAAGTCCGGCGTCTTCGAGGCGGTCAAGGCCTTTGCCGAACACCACGCGATCCTGCCGGCCAAGGTCAAGCTGGCCCAGGACGACGTTTGCGGGCGGATGACCTTTCTGCTCTCGGCCAAGGTCCTCGACCCGCAGTTCCAGGGCCAGACCAAGGAAAAACTGACCAGCCGCGACGCCTACAAGCTGGTCGCGCAAATGGTTCGCGACCCTTTCGAACTATGGCTCAACAGCCACGCCGAGCACGGCAAGAAGATCGCCGAACTGGCGATCAAGGCGGCACAGAACCGGATGAAATCGGCGCAGAAGGTCGAGAAGAAAAAATCTTCCGGCATCGCCACCCTGCCCGGCAAGCTGACTGACTGCGAATCCGACGACATCAGTCGCAACGAGATTTTCCTGGTCGAGGGCGACTCCGCCGGCGGCTCGGCCAAGCAAGGGCGCGACAAGGAAACCCAGGCGATCCTGCCGCTACGCGGCAAGGTGCTCAATACCTGGGAAGTCGACCGTGACCAGTTGTTCAAGAACAACGAAGTGCACGACATTTCGGTCGCCGTCGGCGTCGACCCGCACGGCCTGGAAAAAATCGACGAGGTCGACCTCTCCGGCCTGCGCTACGGCCGCATCGTCGTGATGTCGGACGCCGACGTCGACGGCAGCCACATCCAGGTGCTGCTGTTCACCCTCTTCCTCAAACACTTTCCGGCGCTGGTCGAAAAAGGCCACATCCACGTCGCCCAGCCGCCGCTGTTCCGCGTCGACGTCGAAGCGCGTGGCCAGACCAAGAAAATCTACTGCCTCGACGAAGCCGAAAAGCAGCAGACCCTGCACAAGCTTGGCGAAGAAGGCGTCAATCCCAACAAGATCAGCGTCTCCCGCTTCAAAGGCCTGGGCGAAATGAACCCCGACCAGCTGTGGGAAACCACGCTCTGCCCCGACACCCGCCGCCTGGTCCCCTTCCAGGCCGACCGCGCCACGCTGGTCGAGATGGCCAACACCTTCAACCTGCTGATGGGCAAAGGCGAAGCCGCCGGCCGCCGCGCCTGGATGGAAAAGGACGGCGGTCTGGTCGAGGCCGACGTCTAGCCGGAACACCGCCCGCCCCCGGAGGAAGCCATGCCCCGCCTGCCCGCCCTGCTACTCCTCTGCCTGTTGCCGCTGTTTGCCGGAGCGGCGCCCGAGACGCCGGCGGGCAAGAGCAAACCCCGGGTCGAGGAGGTGTTGGCGGCGTTCGACAGCCAGCCGCTGGAACTGGAGCGGATCGCCAAGGCGCGGCAAGCGGCGCAGACCGAGATTGCGGCGAGCGGCGAGGCGGCAGAACTGGCGCAGCGCCACTGGGAACGGGCACGCGCCCGGGCCGAACTCGGGCTGGTTGGCGCGCAACTGGCCGACTTGCGGCGGGTGATCGAACTCGGTGGCGGCGACGACCCCGGGCGCGTCTGGCGCGAACTGGGGCAGGCCGAGATGCAGGCCGGCGACCTGCTCAAGGCAATCGAAGCGCGGCGCCAGGCGATCAGCCTGACCCCGGCCAACCAGCGCGGCAAGCAACTCGGCGACCATGCGGCGCTGGCCGATTACTACCGGCGCCTCGGTCAGTTTGCAGCTGCCCGGCAGCAGGTCGACGCTGCCGAGAAACTGCTGCCCATCCTGCGCAACGGCAAGGGCTGGGCCGATAACCAGTACGCCTGGCAGATGCAGATCGAGGATGCCCGGGGCCGGGTCGAGTTTGCCGCCGGCCACTACCAGGAGGCCGAAGCACGCTTTCGCCAGGCGCTCGCCTGGCTCGACCGCGAAGTCGAACAAAACGCGCTGCGCCAGGCCAGCGGCAAAGCCGGCGCCCCCGCCTACCGCCTCGACAACCGGCGCGACGGGCTGGAAAACTGGCTGTCGCAAAGCCTGTGGAAACAGGGACGCCTGCACGAAGCCGAGGTGCACGCCCGCAACGCGGCCTACAACAGCCTGCGCCGGGGCGGCGAGGACAGTTTCCATGCCGCCACCAACACCCAGCAACTGATCGGCATCCTCTCCGAACAGGACCGGCTGCCGGCCGCCTTGCAGCTGCTCGAACGCACCCAGCGCACTTTCGACCGCCAGGGCCTGCCGCCGACCGCCTTCTTCGTCGCCCGCAACCAGCGGCTGCTGGGCAATACCTTGTCCGGCCTGGGCCGCTGGCAACAGGCGCTGGCGGTGTTCGAAAAAAATCATCAGGCGCTGGCGGCCACCCCGGAACTGCAGGAGCCGCTGGCCGGGCCGACCCTGGGCTGGTTGCGGGCACTGATCGCGGTCGACCGGCTGGATGAGGCCGCGAACATGGGCGAACGCCTGCTCGCCGCCCATGCCGCAAAGCTTGGCACGAGCGCCTACGAAACCCAGGAAGTGCGCGCCTATCTGGCCACCGTCCTGGCCAGGCAAGGCCACCCTGACCCGGCCCTGCGGCTGTTCCGCGAAGCCCTGGCGACCCTGTTGCCGGAAGCTGCGCAGGCCGACCGCTCGACCCGCCGCTTCCGTCGCCTCGCCTACCTGATCGAGAACTATCTCGCCCTGCTTGCCGAAATCCGCCGCCGCAGCGCCGACCCGGCCGCTGATGCGGCGCTGGTCAGCGAGGCGTTCACCGTTGCCGACGCGCTGCGCGGCCAGGCCGTACAACAGGCGATGGCCGCCTCGGCTGCACGTGCTGCCGCCGGTACCCCGGCGCTGGCGGCACTGGTGCGCGAAGAGCAGGATGCCCGCCACGAGCGCGACGCGCTCAACGCGATCCTCGCCGATCTGATGTCGCGCCGCGCCGAGCAAACCCCGAGCGCGATCATCGGCGAGATGCGCGAACGGGTGGCCCGGCTCAACCAGCAGTTGCAGCAACTCGGCCAACGCATCCGCCGCGAGTTCCCCGATTACGCCGAACTGGTGACGCCCAAACCGGCCACGCTGGCGGCGATCCAGGCCGCGCTGCGGCCGGGCGAAGCCCTGCTGTCGATTCTCGCCAGCGAGGAGCAAACCTACCTGTGGGCGATCCCGGCGCGCGGCCCGGTCGCCTTCGCCGCCGTGCCGCTGAGCCGTGCCGCACTCAACCGCGACGTCGCCCGCCTGCGCGCCGCGCTCGATCCGGGCGAAGTCGAACTGGAAAAACTGCCGGGCTTCGACGGCGAAACCGCGCACCGCCTGTACCGGCAATTGCTGCAGCCGGTCGCCGCTGGCTGGCAAGGTGCCGAACACCTGATCGTCGCCGCCGGCGGCAGCCTTGGTCGCCTGCCGCTGGGCCTGCTGCTGAGCGCGCCGCCGCCAGCCGGCAAGCGCCAGCCGGCCTTTGCCGAATACGCCGACTGGCCCTGGCTGATCAAGCAAATCGCGATCAGCCAGTTGCCGGCGGCCGGTTCGCTGCCGGTGCTGCGCGGGATGCAGCCCGGGGCACCGCAACGCCTGGCACTGGCGGCCTTCGGCGACCCGGATTTTGGCGAAATTCCACGGTCGACCGCAAAAAACCGCGCTTTTCGTTCGACCCTGCGCAGCCAGGGCGAAGCCCCGGTGCTGGCCGACTACAGCCGCATTCCCGCCCTGCCCGACACCCGCGACGAAGTCCTGGCGCTGGCCCGCATGCTCGCCGCCGACCCGCGCCGCGACGTTTTCCTCGGTCGCGAAGCGAGCCGGCTGAAGGTGCAGCAAACCCCCTTGCACGACCGCCGGGTGATCGCCTTCGCCACTCACGGGCTGCTCGCCGGCGAATACCCCGGCGTCGACCAGCCGGCCCTGGCGCTGGCCAACCCCGGCCACGGCGAACATGGCCTGCTCACCCTCGACGACATCCTCGGTCTCAAGCTCGACGCCGACTGGGTGATTCTCTCCGCCTGCAACACCTCGGCCGGCGACGGCCAGGGCGGCGAGGCAGTGTCCGGCCTCGGGCGCGGCTTTTTCTACGCCGGCGCCCGCGCGCTCCTGGTCACCCACTGGCCGGTCGAAACCGTCTCCGCCCGCGAGCTGGTGGTCGGCATTTTCCGCAGCCTCGCCAACCGCCCCGAACTGCCCCGCGCCCGCGCCCTGCAAGCGGCGATGCTGCAAGTGATGAGCCAGCAGGGCAACGAAGGCGGTTTCCGCTTTACTTATGCCCACCCGATGTTCTGGGCCCCGTACGCGCTGGTCGGCGACGGTGGCCGCTAACCCGAAGACAAGCCGATGAACAAGGAAAAGATACTCGCCGCGCAAAAAATCATGGTCCCGCTGACCCTGCTCGTCCATCTCTGGGTGGTCGTCCATGGTCATGCCGCCGACGGCGCGCTGTGGGGCACGCTGTATTTCGTGCTCTTCGTCTATGCCGAGCTGTACTGGGCCTGGCGCAGCTTCAACGAAAGCGGAATCAGCCCCTTCTTCGTCTGCAGTGCCTTGGCCGGGCTGTGGTGGCTGTTCCTGTTCGCGGTACGCTACCGCGACCGCCGCGCCGGCGCGGCGAGCTGAAGCGCGAGCGCTAGCCGCCGGTCAGGGCTGAGGTTCAAGCCCCGTTCACCGGGCCACACACGGTCGACCGTAGCCGATGGCCATTTTCCGCTCAGGCCAGCCGGGCCGAGAGCAGCAGGTTGCGCGGCGTCAATTCGCGGGCGCAAAAGACGCCGAGACCGACCCGGTAGCCGTGCTCTTCGAGGTGCACCGCGAGATCGAGCGCCAGCCAGATTTCGAGCGCGCGGCGGAAGGCATGGCGGACCACCGAATAGCGCATCAATTGATCGCGGCGGCGCCAGCCGGCGCGTTCGCACTCGGCCAACACGGCGACGGAAGGCAGCGTCAAGCCCTCGCGCGGGCACAGGTAGCCCATGCACTCGGCGAAGGACGCGCGCAGCCAGGCATCGGGCACCGGCTTGAAATTGCGGTAGTCGCCGGCGCCGCCCTGCGCGCAATCGTGCAGCCGGCGGTAATGGTCGAAACCCAGCTTCCAGGCCAGGGCCTGGTCGCGCAGCCGGGTTTCACGCGCCTTGGCAGTAACCGTTTCGGTGACCGCCAGGCGGGTGTCGTCGCGGCTCAGGCGCAATTCAAGCGGCTCGGCCAGCGGCTGGTAATGCATCTCCACCCCCCGGTAATAACAGCAGGGCGCGACATCGAGAGCGGCAACGCCGCAGCGAGCGCCCTCGCGGATCAGCCGGCGGTGCAGTTCGCCGCAGGCGTGCAGCGCCACCGCGTGCTCGCCGCGACGCGGCCAGTTGCTGACCGCCAGCGCGTCGGCGTGCACGAAATCCTGCCCGGCCCGCGCCCGCGTCGCCAACGCGGCACCGGCAGCGCACAGCCCGGCATCGAAATCGAGGCTATGCACCGGCACCTGCCAGGACAAGGCCAGCAAGCGCCCGAGGTGGCCCTTGCCGCCGCACCAGTCGAGCACCGGGCGCGAGCCTTCAGCCACCGTCTCAGCGCTGCGTGCCGCGTTTGCAGCCGCCGCAAAAGCCTCGATCTGGGCCTTTTTGCGGCCGGGGATTTCCCAGTCCCAGAAACTATTGGCCGGCGGCTGCGCAGGCTGCGCCGGCAAGTCGGGCAAGGCGGTCAACGCCAGCAGTTCGCCGACTTCGGGCAGATGGCTTGCGAGCAGGCGCAAGGCGGCGGCGCCATCGTCGTTGAGCCGGGTCACCTCAGCCTCGGAGAGCGCCAGGACTTGCGCGGCCAGCGCCGGCCAGTCCTGCGTCCACGCCGGTTGCAATTCGCGGAAAGGCTGCGGCTGCCAGAGTCCGCGCCAGGCGTGCAATTGCGCGTCGAGACGGCGGCGGTGGCTACCCGGCGGCAGCGGCACGCCGGCCATCAGCGAGCGGCCCGGCGTTCGCGCCGGCGGTAGCCGAGCCAGGCCGGAACAATCGCCGCCAGCAGCAGGGTAAAGCCGGCCAGCAGCGGCCAAAGCACCGGCTGGTTCCAGTCGCGCCGCGCCTGTTCACGGTCGACCACGTCGATCCGCTGATATTTGAGAATGTTGTTGCCGACATCGCTGGGTTTGCGGTTCTTCAGCCAGCGGTGGCCCAAGGTGTAGCTCTTGGGGTGGAAGCCGAAGACCCACGGCGCATCATGCTGCAATTGCCGGTTCATGCGGCGGATGATCGCCAGCCGTTCCGGGCTGTTGTCCATGTGCTTCATCCGCGCAAACAGCCGGTCGAACTCGGGGCTGGCGTAGTTGGCGGTGTTCTCGCCGCCCGCACTGACCTTGCTTTCCTTGCCGTCGAGCAGGAAAAAGAAATTTTCCGGGTCCGGGTAATCGGCGTTCCAGCCCAGGTAGTAAAGCTGGACGTTGCCCTTCTTCAGCTTGTCCTGGAACCGGTTGAAGTCGGTCGGGCGGACCACCAGCTGCACGTCGATCTTCTGCAACTGGCGCACCAGCCAGTCGAGCCGCGACTTTTCGCCGGCGCCGCCGCCGGTGGTGTCGAGGTAGAGGACCAGCGGCTCGCCGCTTTTGGCGTGCCGTCCGTTCGGGTAACCGGCCTCGGCAAGCAGCCGCTTGGCGGCCTCGACCGGCTTGCGCCGGGGTTTGCCGTCAACCCAGTCGTAGACGTAGGGGTTGATCCCGGCCTCGCCGTCGTCAAAGCCGAAGATCCCCGGCGGCAGCGGCCCTTGCGCCGGGATGCCGCGACCGTTGGCGAAGATCGAGATGAACTCTTCCTGGTCGATTGCAATCGCCACCGCCTGGCGCAGCTTGGCTTGCGTCTCGGCAAGCCCGCCGACCACCGGGTCGAGCAGGTTGAAACCCATGTAGAAGGTCGAGGCCTTGACCGAGGTCAGCAGGCGGATGCCCTTGCTGGCCATCTCGTCGCTGAGGCCGACGTCGCCGTCGATGCCGATGCGCACCGCCTGGTCGAAGCTGTCGGAAGAAATCCCGGAAGCGTCGTAATAGCCTTGCAGGAACTTGTTCCAGTACGGGATCGACTCCTTTTCCCGGGTGAATACCGCTGCGTCGAGCAACGGCAAGGGCTGGCCGCAATCAGCAAGCAGGCCGGCGGCACGGTCGCCGGCCTCACCCTCGCAAGGATAGGTCTCGCCGTGGAAATTGGGGTTGCGGCTGAGCACCATCCGCCGGTTGGGGTCGTTCTCGGTGAGCATGAACGGCCCAGTGCCGACCGGCCACCAGTCGAGGCTGAGATTCTTTTCGGCCATCCCCGGCTGCGCGTAGAAGCGGTCGACTTCGCGCGGCACCGGCGCAAAGAAGGGCATCGCCAGCCAATAGAGAAACTGCGGATATTTGCCGTGGATGCGGACGCGCCAGGTGTAGCGGTCGACTTTCTCGACACCGGCCAGCGGAAACTGGTCGAGGTCGAGCCAGGCGTCGCCGGCAGGCTGCTTGCTGGCTTGTTTACTGGCCGCTGCCAGCGCGTCGCCGAGCGCCTTGAGGCCGACGATCTTGTCGGCCATCATCCCGTAAATTGGCGAGTGCAGGCGCGGATGCGCCAGCCGCTTGAGCTGGTAGATGTAGTCGTCGGCGACCAATTCGCGGCTGTCCTGCTGCGGAAAATCGGCCGGCGACTGGCGCCCGGCAGCGGCATTTTTGCCCAGATACAGCGGTTGACCGTGGCTATCGCGGGCAAAAGCCGGATGCGGCTGGTAACGGATGCCGGGGCGCAGCTGCAGCTCATAGACGCTCTCGGCGATCTGCTCGGCGGGCGCGTCCTCCGGCAGGCGACGGCCGGCGGCGTCGAGGAAGCGCGGCTGCGGCACCTCGGTCAGCGTCGCCGGGATCAGCTGGTAAGGCCGCTTGAGGTAGTGGTATTGCAGCGGCGGTTCGTAGATCTGGCCGGTGAAGGTCGCCTCGTCCTCGGTGTAGGACTGTGCCGGGTCGAGGTGCTTGGGCCGCTCGCTGAAGGCGGTGTACAGCACCTGCCGACCAAGCTGCCGGGCACCGTCCGCCGGCGGATAGGGATCGTTCCACGGCGGGCTGCAGGCCGCCAGCAGCCCGGCGAGCAGCCCAAGTGCCACCCGCCTTGCGCTCCAAGCTGTCACCCGCACGGCTGGCATCCTTTAAATCACCACCAGCGTCTGCCGGCCGTACCACTCGTCGCCGGCGGCGACCGTCACCGGGTTATCGGCGGCAGCGGCTTCGACGCAGAGGAAACGGCGCCAGCCGTCGAGCGGCAGGTCGTCGATTTGATTACAACGATCCACCCAGGGATTCCAGATCACGGTATCGGGAAAGTCGCGCTGGTGAATACCCAGGCTGTAGTTGCCCGCCTGCAGCAGGAAAGGCCGGTCGACATTGCGGTAGACGCGGTCGACCTCGCTCTCGACCACCAGCTGGGTGCCGGTTTCACGCACCTCGCGGTCGCCGAGCACGGCGTCGCGGTAGGTATAGCCATGCACGCCTTCGAGCGCCGCATCCTCGACCTGGGTCAGGCGCAGATAGCTGTGCAAGGCGCCGGTGAAGCTGAATTCGTCCTCGCCTTCGTTGGCAACGCAGAGTTCGAGGTCGATCCGGTCGGCTTCGAGCATCACCGTCAGTTCGAGGCGGAAGTAGTGCGGCCACAGCGCCCGGGTCAGTTCGTCATCGCTGATCTCCAGCGTCGCCAGCGCGAAATCGTCGCCGCTACGACGGGCGCTCACGGTCCACTCGCGGGTGCGGACAAAACCGTGCTTGGGCAGATCGCCGAGACTGGCAAACTGCGGGAAGCAGACCGGCACACCGCCACGGATCGGCTGGCTGCCGTCGAACACCGCACGCTCGGAGAGGTAAAGCCGCTCGCGGCCGTCGGGCGTGATCCACGACAGCAACTGCCCGCCGAGCAGCGCAATTGTCGCGCTGGCGCCGTTGGGCGCGGCCAGGCGCAGCGCCGGCTGGCCGTTGAATTCGATGTCTTCAATCGTGTAGGTCTTGGGGGGCATGGGTATCCTTGTTTTTTTCGGTGCCCTGCGGGCGCAGGGGAATGATGCGGGCGGTCGGCCGTGGCGTCGTGCCGGGCTCGGGAAAATCGAGCACTTGCCCGGTGGCTTGCTCGTCCGCTGGGTTGACCACTGAGTTGGCCTCTGAGTTGACCGCTCGCTCGGCCGGGCGGGCGGCGTGGCGGATGCTCAGCCACTCCAGTTCCTGCCCAAGCAGGGTGACGCTGCCGGCGCTACGGTTGAAGCCGCTTTCGGAGTACTCGAAGGCGTAGATCCGGCGCAGCCGCAACCGTCCCTCGTCGTCGCGCGCCAGGCGCACGCCGCGCCCGACCACGCTTTCGTCGAGGAACTGCCAGCCTTCTTCGGCACAAGCCGCGCGCGCAGCAGCCACCCCGGCCTCGCGCGCTTTCAGCGTGTCGAGCCAGAACCAGATGCCGGCCAGGGCCAGCAGCAGCAAAAAGCTTTCTTCTATCGGCATGGCGGCGAAGTATACTGCGCCCATGCTCAGTTATCGCCATGCCTTTCACGCCGGCAACCACGCCGACGTGCTCAAACACCTGATCCTGGTCGACATTGCCCGCTATCTGGGGCAAAAACCGGCCCCCTTCTGGATCATCGACACCCACGCCGGTGCCGGCCGCTACGCGCTCGACTCGGCCCACGCCAGCAAGCTCGCCGAATACAGCGACGGCATCGGCCGCCTGTGGCAGACGCCGGATCTGCCGGAAATCATCGCCGACTACGTCGACCTGGTCCGCCACCTCAACCCCGACGGCAAGCTGCGCCACTACCCCGGCTCGCCGTGGCTGGCCAGGGAACTGCTGCGCGACAGCGACCGCCTGCGCCTGTTCGAGATGCACAGCACCGACCAGCGCCTGCTCAAGGAATGCTTCCAGGG